>Ga0209102_1000024_pt1 | contig 98567 bp, 79 predicted proteins | sample ConPoolayeHmetaG_FD_185483 | JGI IMG/M metagenome (GOLD analysis project Ga0209102, IMG submission 185483) | Hot spring microbial mat communities from California, USA to study Microbial Dark Matter (Phase II) - Cone Pool mat layer H metaG... ... | reverse complement strand
CGGGTCACTTACCCTTGTATTGCGGTGGTCTTTTCTCCACGAAAGCCCGGGCACCCTCGGCGAAGTCTTCGCTCATTCTGACGCGGTTAGCCAGTTCCCGTTCCAGCCTGAGACCATCCTCCAGGGGGCGGTCGTAGCCACGGACCATAGCTTCTTTGCTGGCACGCACCCCGACTGGTCCTTTGCGACATATAATCTCTGCCCATTGTTTAGCCGTGGGCAAAAGTTCAGCCAGCGGCACGACCTTGTTTACCAGACCGATGCGGTATGCTTCCTGGGCATCGATCGGTTCGCCGAGCAAAAGCAACTGTGCCGCCAGGGCACGAGGGATAAAGCGCGGTAGCCTCTGCGTGCCGCCGGCTCCGGGCATGAAGCCGATGTTTATCTCCGGTTGTCCCAGGCGGGCGTGTTCGGCGGCTATCCTCAGATCGCATTCCAGCGCCAGCTCCAGACCTCCGCCAAGAGCGTAACCATTGATGGCGGCGATGAAGGGCTTCCATATCTGGTCCGGTCGCACAGTCTCGCCGATGGCACCAGCTACCGGTCCAGGGCGGAATTCTTTGATGTCTGCGCCAGCTGAGAAAGCCCTATCGCCGGCGCCTGTCAGGATAGCTACCCAGAGGTCAGGGTTGTCGCGGAACTCGATGAAAGCTTGGTTCAAACCCTGACGCACTTCGGCGTTGAGTGCATTCATCGCCTCCGGACGGTTAATGGTGATGATAGCGGTTCTGCCTTCTTTCTGGACTTCAACTACTGCCATGTTACCCCCTTTGCTGTGGTTTTGAGGACTGTATTCTAACAGGGACTCGGGGTGGGGTCAAATTGCCGTACTCGTCAGGCAGGCTAGTGACGCAGGTGCTTAATTGTTTGGGGGATTTCCCCCTCACCTAACCTCTCCCGCCAGGGGAGAGGGATAGAAGGTAGTTCTCTCCCGCAAGTGGAGAGGGATTTTCTTTTTCCTCTCCCTTGATGGGAGAGGACTAAGGTGAGGGTGATCTCTCATTCTAACTTTCTCCCGCGAGGGGAAGAGAGAGGATGGTCCCCCTCACCTAACCTCTCCCGCGAGGGGAGAGGGATAAGAAGGTAGATATGTCCCGAGTGTCAGCCGTTTATCTGACCGAGACCATATATTGGTGTGTGGTGAATTTTATTTCCGGTACCCTTGACTTTGCAGGCTGACCTTTGTTATAGTCTCGACTAATAATCGGGGAGGTGTTCTGTGGCTGCTCCTAAATTTAAGGAATTAGAACGGGCTTACGGTTTTGACGAGGTCGCCATCGTCCCGGGCGATGTGACGATAAATCCTGACCAGACGAACATAGATTTTAAGATCGGCAACTTTACCTTTTCTATACCGATACTGGCGGCGGCGATGGATGCCGTTGTGGATACGAATTTTGCTGTCCTGCTGCACAATCTCGGCGGGCTTGCTGTCTTGAACCTGGACGGAGTGCAAACGAGGTATGAGAAGCCAGAGGAGGTGCTGGCTCAGATTGTGCAGGCTACCGACGCTGAGGTAACGCCGCTGCTACAAAGGGTGTATTCCGAGCCGATAAAGGAAAAACTGGTCGGTGAGCGGGTCCAGGCGATTAAGAGAGCCGGGGCGACCTGCGCTGTTTCGGTGATACCAGCCAACACCAAGCGGCTGGCACCGCTGGCTAAGGAGGCTGGAGCTGACATTCTTGTGGTGCAATCAACCGTCACCACGGCACGACATATTTCTAAAAGCTATCGGGGCTTGATATTTTCCGAGCTGTGCGAGATGGTGAAAATGCCGGTAATAGTGGGGAACTGTGTCACGTACAGTGCCGCTTTGGAACTTATGCGGACCGGGATCGATGGCATTCTTGTGGGTGTCGGTCCCGGAGCGGCTTGCACCACGCGGGAAGTGCTGGGGGTGGGAGTACCGCAGGTCACGGCTACTATAGACTGCGCTGCGGCACGGGAGACGTATTTCAAGGAGTCCGGCAAATATGTAGCGGTGATCACCGATGGCGGTATGCGTACCGGGGCTGACGTATGCAAGGCTTTTGCTTCCGGTGCCGATGCTGTGATGCTGGGTTCGGTGATGGCACAGGCTGAAGAAGCGCCGGGCAAGGGCTATCACTGGGGCATGGCACATTCACACCCCACATTACCCAGAGGGACGCGAGTTAAGGCTGGGGTCCGCGGTCCGCTGAAGAGGCTTCTCTTCGGTCCCACTTCGGTGACCGATGGTACGGAGAACCTCGTCGGCGCGCTACGCACTTGCATGGGGGTTTGCGGGGCACTTACCATTAAGGACATGCATAAAGTCAGGATGATAGTGGCGCCGGCGATAAAGACTGAGGGCAAGTACTTCCAGGCGATGCAGGGGTTGTGTGGGGGGTAAGGCTTTCAGGCGAATACAGAAACACAGAACCAGATACCGAAGCCGATTAACACCAGGGCGCAGATACTGAAAACAATAATCTCCACCTTGCGTGTCCACAAGCGTTTTGTCCGGAATACAACTGTGGAGATGAACTGTTCCCAGAGAAGGTCGCAGGACCAGTGCACCACGGCGAAGATTGCCAGCCCCAGGATACCAAAGCCAGCCGCGGTGGCGATGAGCGCGATGCCGATGGTTGCCCACCAGATAAAAAAGTATGGGTTGGCACCGGTCATCACTATCCCGGTGACCAGCGAGTTATAAGGTAAATCGAGAGCGGTATTCTGGGACCTGGTGAGGTTACGCACCACCATAGCCCCCATAAAAATGAGCATCAAGCCGCCTGCCAGCCCGATAGCTATTTTGGCTTCGGGGTAGGTGAAGAAGCGGGCAAAGCCCAAGTAGATGAGAGCCATAAGCGGGATTTCCACCACGCCGTGCCCCAGTGCAATAAAGATGCCGGCATTGCCGTTATGATAGCCCTTTGCTATCGTAGCTGCGGTGAGGGGACCGGGCAGCATGACACCGGAAAGGGAGATCCCTGCAGCGGAGAGCAAGAACAAACCGAAGCTTTCAGTCATGACCTGCTGGTCAGTCTTCCTCCTCCTCTTCCTCTTCCGCTATTTCTGGCTGTGCCCCGGTGGTGGGACGGGGCAGCAAGGGAACGGCGGAGGTCCTCTTTCGGGGCGTCTTAGGCAGACTGTCTATTGCTTTCTTAAGTTCAGCAATTGCTCCCGGAGGGAAGCCGCGGTCGAGAAACAGCCCGTTGATGCCAGCCTGGCGCAGGCTGTCAAGTCCTTCTACTGTCAGCGGGGCTTTGATTGCCAGCAGTAGCGGCTTGTTAAGCAGCCCGGCGAAGCGGTAGCAGATGAGGAGGTGCTCAACGGTAAGGGTGGGCTCCACTTCGCTGATAAGCACTGCATCGACCGGGAGGTCATTCAGGCTCCTGATGAGTCCGGGCTCTAGCGAGGGCTCTACACGGACTATTTTGCCCGTTTTTTCTCTGTTTACAGCCTCGAACGGGGCTTTGAGGTCAAAGATTATGAAGTCACAGCCGCGGTTGATAAATTGGGCGATATCGGTCTCATCACTATCATCGCCTATCAACAACCCGATTGGGGTGTTACTGAATGACCTGTCCAATTGCTCGAAGGTAGTGGTTTGCAGCCCCCGTGCATTCAGCACAGCGGCGTTAATATCCGCTGCGGGTATTTGTTTTAGCTCTTTGTGGCTCAAGTCAGTTAGACTGACTGCTATCAACAATGGTGGGCTCTCTATTTCAGAGCCCTTTCTGAAACCGATGGGTGGGGTTGAACCGCGGAAGGTGTCTTGCAGTCTGTCTATGAACTTGCTCACTATAGTAGCCCGGTGGTGTACTATCTTATCTGCCACATATTGTAGGTGAAATCATCGGGAAAAGCAATTTGAATTGTGCCGCTGGTGGTGACTATAATAGTAGGACTTTGCGTGATAGCATGAGTTCGTCCGGACGAGGAGGAGATTGGATACTACCAAGGTAGAACCTACAGAGGGCTCTGCAGGCGTTGGCACAGACATAAAGTTGAGGATTGAGAACATATCCCTTTCCTTCGGTGGGGTGAGGGCGCTTATCAATCTGAGCCTGGAGGTACGGGAGGGTGAGATACTGGCTATCATCGGTCCCAACGGTGCTGGCAAGACCTGTGTCCTTAACTGTATAAATGGGTTTTATAAGCCGCAGGAGGGCGAGATATATTTTGAGGGGAAGAGGATAACGCGCATGCGACCTGACAGAATAGCCCGACTGGGCATTGCGCGGACTTTTCAGAATATCGAGCTATTCACCGGCTTGTCCACACTGGACAACCTGATGGCTGCCAGGCATGTGCTGATGAAGCAAAATGTGCTCAGCAGCTCTCTGTACTTCGGCTGGGCGCATAAAGAGGAGATCGAGCACCGCAAGGCGGTGGAGGACATCATCGACTTTCTGGAAATAGAGCCGGTGAGGAAGAAGGTAGTGGGCACGCTGCCTTACGGGATGAGGAAGCGGGTGGAGCTGGGGAGAGCGCTGGCGCTGGAGCCGAAGGTGTTGCTTCTCGACGAGCCGATGGCGGGGATGAATACCGAGGAGAAGGAGGACATCGCCAGGTTTATCATCGACATTTTTGAAGGGCAGGGCGAGTCTTATCCTGAGACCCCGGTGCTGAGAGACGGGGTGAAGTGCATTGTTCTGGTGGAGCATGATATGGGTGTGGTGATGGACCTAGCGGACAGGATCATCGTGCTAGATTTCGGGCGCAAGATTGCTGAGGGGACGCCTGAGGAAGTAAGGGTTGACCCCCATGTTATCTCTGCTTATCTGGGGAAAGAAGACTAGCTTTGGGTCCTATAGCCAGCGTTTGCGTCTTTTGTAGTGCTTGACCATCCGGTAGCTTTTCTTGGTACCCAGGGCTGAAAGCCCCATGTAGAACTCTTTCACGTCCTCGTTATTTCTCAAAAAGTCAGCGGTGCCATCGAGGACGACGCGCCCGTTCTCCATTACATAACCGTAATGTGCGATGCTCAGGGCGATCCTGACATTCTGTTCCACGAGCAGAATAGAGGTCTTTCTTTCCTCGTTAAAGCGCTTGATGATGTCGTAAATTTCACTGACCAGTATTGGTGCCAGTCCTAGAGAGGGCTCGTCGAGCATCATCAGCTTCGGGGCTGACATCATCGCTCTGCCGATAACCAGCATCTGTTGCTCACCGCCGGAGAGGTAGCCGGCGATGTGGCGGCGGAGCTGTTTTAGCCTCGGGAAGTAGTTATAGACCATATCCAGGTCTTCCCTGATGGCATGGCGGTCTTTGCGGTTGTAAGCGCCCACCAGCAGGTTTTCCTCGGCGGTGAGGTGACCGAAGACGCGCCTTCCTTCCAATGCCTGGACGATGCCCAGCTTACCTATTTCTATGGCGCTCTTTTTCTCTATTCGTTCGCCATTCCATTCGATGGAGCCATCTACCACTTCGCCTTCTTCAGCACGGAGCAGTCCGGAGACCGCTTTCAGTGTAGTAGTCTTACCCGCTCCATTGGCGCCGAGAAGTGCTACCACGGAGCAGTCCTCTACAGTGAGAGAGACACCGTGGAGCACCTTTATTACATTCAGATAAGTGACCTCTATATTATTTAACCTGAGCATATTCGTCTCTAGTGTTAAGGGGAGCCTCTGCAAGGGCAGAGGCTCCCCTGCTTCTTATTTACCGAACCATTCGTACTTTTCGTATTCTACCAGTGGCGCCTCCATCCATTTGCTCGGGCTAGCTATCTCTCCGTTGACTATCTGGTAGATACGGTTGTATTTGGTGAGTCGGTTGTCTCCGGGCGTGTAGCTCACCGGACCTTGAAGTCCTTCCACATCGTAGTTCTTAAGCTTGTGGAAGCCCTGGGTCTCCACTATTTGCCACGACTTGGCATCGCCCTTAGCCAGGGCGTCGTAGCCGGCGTTCTTAACTGCCAGTCTGAGTATTTCGGCGACGATGAGGCTCTGCGCCCAGGAGGTTATATAGTCCATATTGCCGTAGTCCTCCGGGTGCAGTTTCTTACAATATTCGGTCATCTTTGCCATGCCAGGCACATCTTCACCCCAGAGCACTGTGGGAAAGGTACCATAGACACCTTCGACGATTTTTGGTCCGGCGATGTCGATAAGGGCTTTAGTGAAGCTGGCGTGGGCACAGCCGATGGTGACGCCGGGGTACATGCCGAGTTCGTAGGCGTTTTTGATGATAACTGCGGTGGGGGCTGGTGTGCTGGAGATGAACAGTACATCAGGCTTTTTTGCCTTGATGCGCGTTAGCGACTCTATTTCAGAGGTCGTGGTGGCGGCATGTTCATCAATAGAAACGATCTCAATACCCATCTCGTCAGCCTTGGCTCTAAAGGCATCCCTGGCGCCATATCCTGTGGGGTTGTTGAGCAGGTGAAGGGCAAACTTGGGCTTTCCACTCTTTCCCTTCCAGATGTTCTTCAGGTAGAAGTTGGCGAAGGCGAGGGCATCATCGCCGTAGTCGGGGGTCTGACCGTAGATATGCTTTGGCGGGCGGTAAAGCACAGGTGAACTGAAGCAGGCGATGCCGGGAAAGCCAACTTCATTGGCTATCTCCATGGCGGCGGACATCTCTTTGGAGGAGGCGGTGGTGAAGAGAAGACAGCCTTCATCCATAAACCTTTTGACTATGGTGACCACCTTGGCAGCATCGTAAGCGCTGTCCAGCCAGAGGACTTCTACCGGGTGTCCGGAAATGCCACCCAATTCAGTATTGATGTACTGAATAGCATCGAGGTTGGCATGTCCCATTACCCTGCCCTTTTCCGCAGCCGCGCCAGTGGTGGGAGTCATCATACCCACCTTAAGTACCTTGGTCGGCTGTGCTTCCGGTTTGGGGGCACAGCCGGCAAGTGGCATTGCGATTATCAGCAATGCCAGACATACAATTGTGCTTATCAAACATAGTTTCTTCATCGCTATTATTACCAACACCTCCTTCTCAAGTCTTGTTAATTCATCCTGCCTTTCAATCCATATGACAAGTTACATTTCCCTGTTTCACCTCCTTCACTGTTAATATGAGAAGGGCCACAGGCGGTAGGCGGCTTTGAACAGTGCCCAGCGGTGCGCGATACCGCGTGGCTCGAGTATCAGGAATAAAATTATCACCAGACCGAAGACCATGGGTCCGAGCCCTGTGGTGAAGCCTGCGGGGAGTGCGGGGAAAGCACCCTCAAGGACAGGGCTGATGTACATTATTCCCTGTTGCAGCAGCCTGATGAGGACAGCCCCTAGGATAGGACCGATGGTAGTGCCCAGACCACCGATGATGACCATGCCGATGTAGAGGATGGAATCGGCAAGGGTGAAGTTTTCCGCGTTTAGAAAGCGTGACCAGTGGGCAAATAAGGCTCCGGCTATGCCGGCGAGGAAGCAGCCAATGAAGAAGGCGAGGAGTTTGTGATAAGTGAGGTTGATGCCCATGACCTCGGCAGCTAAGTCGTTATCCCTCACGGCAATGAAGGCTCTGCCCACCCTGCCTCTAGCTAGATTTTTGGCAAAGAATATGGTGATAGCGGTTATAGCCATTATAAGGTAGAACTGTCTGGGTTCACTGTTGAAGGAGAAACCGGCGATAGTGGCAGGCGGGACCTTGATGCCAACGAAGCCTCCAGTGACACTTGTCCAGTGGTTGATGACCCAGATGATGATGAACTGAGCGGCTATGGTGGTGATAGCCAGATAGAAGCCCTTGACCCGCACTGAAGGGAGACCGAAGACGATGCCGATAAGCCCGGCGCTGAGTCCGGAGCAAAGGAGGCTCGCTATAAAGGGCAAGCCAAGCTTGCCGGTGAGGACTGCTGTGGTGTAGGCACCGGCAGCCATGAAGCCGGCATGCCCGATGGAGAGCTGCCCGCAGTAACCGATAAGTATATTTAAGCCGGTGATGGCAATTATGGTGATGCCGATAAGATTGGCGACGCTGAGCCAGTAATTGCTCCAGTATAAAGGAGCAGTGAATACCAGAATGAGAAGCAGGAAGAAGAGCAGCCAGTGCGTCCTGGTCCGCAGGACCGCCATGTCACTGGCGTAGTCGAAGTTCCGGGTACCGCAGGGTAGGTCCATACTATATCCTCTCTATCCGTTCTTCACCAAACAGTCCATATGGTCTAAATACCATAACGATGATAATAATGATGAACGGGATTATGTCTTTTATTCCCGGTCCGATGAGCGGCGTTAAGTAACCGCCGCCGAGGTTTTCACAGAGCCCGATGATAGGACCGGCAACAATGCAACCAACAAATGAGTCCAGCCCGCCCAGGATTACCACAGAGAACGATTTTAGACCTGTCTCCACGAGACCGTAGGTGATGCCACCGATACAGGAGATGAGGACGCCGCCGATGGCAGCGACCACACAGGCGAACATCCACGATGTGGAGAAGACGCTGGTCACCGGTACGCCACAAGCCTGGATGGCAAGCTGGTCGTCGGCGGTGGCTCTCATGGCGATGCCCATCTTATGGTATTTAAAGAACAGCGATAGCAAGCCGAACAGGGCTAGTGAAGTGACTGCTGCCCAGATATATTCCTGCGAGACCACTGCTGGACCAAGGTGGACTGGTTCCTGAGGGAAAAGGCGCGGCAGCGCAGCTACACTCATGGGCCAGACGAAGGTTACTATCCCCTCCAGGAAGTACGCTACGCCCAGGGTCACGGTTATCAGAGAGAGTATGGGCTGTGCGATTAAAGGGCGGAGAGTGAGGCGCTCTATCAGCCAGCCGAGGAAAATGGCGAACAGGACTGTCAGGGGAAAGCCGAGCCAGTAGGGGAACTTAGCCTGGACGAGCATGGCGTAGGTGAACCACGATGAAATCAGGACTAACTGTCCCAGCGCCAGGTTGGCTACGCTGCTTGACTTCCAGATGAGGGCAAAGCCCAGGGCGATCAGTGCATAGACCATTCCTACGGCTATGCCGGTGATTGTATACTGGAGCAGTTCTGCCATGTCATAAACTCCTTATTTGCACTGATGTGCTCACAATGCCTTTTCTGCCGTCGCGGTAAGTTACCGAAGCCTGTACAGTGACGCTGTCAGCACCGTTATACATGGCGTCGATAAGCTCTTTGTACCTTTGTTCCATGAACTCTCTGCGTAGCTTTCTAGTACGGGTTAGCTCGGCTTCGTCAGGGTCGAACTCTTTGTGTAGCAACACGAATTTCTTTACCCTGGCACCTTCAGGCAGGTAGTTGTTGACACGGATGAGGTCTTGTTGAATAAGCTCAGCGACCTCCTTTTTTTGGGAAAGGTCAACAAAGGTGGTATATGGTATTCTATGGTGTTCTGCCCATTTACCTACCATAGCGAAATCGATGTTAATGATGGCACAGACGTACTCTTTATCCTTACCACCGACGACCATAGCGTCCTTTATGTAGGGGCTAAACCTGAGCCTGCCTTCGATGTACTGGGGTGCGTATCTCACGCCCGAAGCGAGCTCTCCCATATGCTCCAGCCTGTCGAGGAAGATGAGATGTCCCTCCTCGTTGATATGCACCGCGTCTCCGGTGCGGCACCAGCCATTGCTTAGAACGGCTGCAGTCTTTTCGGGGTCCTTATGGTAGCCGGTGAACACGCATTCGCTTCTGACCAGCAGTTCTCCTTCGTCAGTTATCCTTACCTCCACTCCCGGTGCCGGGCGCCCAACGCTCTGGAAATCGATTTCGCCTTTGCTGTGGCAGGAGATGAAGCCAGCCTCGGTGCTGGCATAGTTTTGTCTCAGTTCCACACCGAGGGCATGAATGAAACGGAAGCTGTCAAGGCTCAGCACCGAACTACCGGTCACGGCAAATCTGGCATTGCTCAGCCCCAGCTTGTCCTTAAGCGGACGGAAAAGGACAGCATGAGCAATGGAATGCAGTGTTCGCCAGAAAAGGTCAGGCTTTTCATTCCTGAAATTCATGTCTGCGATCTTATAGCCTACGGGCATAAACAGGTTGTAAATAACGCGTTTGAGTGCTCCAGCGTCTGCCATTTTCACCTGGACGCTGCTTACCAGACTCTCCCACTGTCGTGGTCCATAGATTACGAAGTCCGGTCCTACCTCCCTCGTGTCTTCAGCCACAGTTTCAGGTTCTTCAGGAAAGTTGAGCCTGGCGCCAGTGAGTAAGTGGGGGATGGTGGCGAAGAAACTATCGCCGACCCATGCTGGGGGGAAATTGGATACCAGGTTATCGTTCTCATTTAGTGGGAAGCGGCTCAGAAATGCTCTGGCGGTATTGATCAAGGCTTTGTGGGTGAGCACAGCACCTTTGGGTAGTCCGGTGGTCCCTGAAGTGTAATAGATGAAGGCTTTATCATCGCCTTTGCCTTTCTTAACATTTTCTTCGAACAGCCCTGGATGGCTTTTCTCATACTCTTTACCCATCTCCAGCACCTTGTCGAAGCTGGTAAGGATGGGTTCGTCATAGTTCTTCAGCCCCTTCGGGTCCCAGTAAATTATTTTTTTGAGCAGTGGCAGATCGCTTTTTATCTCCAGAAATTTATCAGTCTGTTCCTGGTCATTGACTACAGCAAATTTGGAGCCGGAGTGGGAAGCAATGTACTTTACTTCTGCGGGGATGGAGTCGACAAACATTCCCGTGGCTAGACCGCCTGCAGCCTGAGCAGCAAATTCTGCCCAGAACCATTCTGGTTCGTTGTCACCGATGATACAGATAACGTCGCCAGGTTCGAAGCCGAGGCTTATCAGACCGAGGGAGAAATACTTGACCTTCTCATAGTATTCCTGCCAGCTATAGCTCTGCCAGATACCGCGACGCTTGACACATACCGCTGGCTTGTCTGTCCATTTCTGGCAGTTTCTCCAGATGAGCTGAGGTATCGTCTCAGCGGTCTCTAGTCTGCTTATCCTATTGTTGGTCACATCTTCCAGCCTTATCTGAAAACTTAAAGCCTCCCTTCCCGGGAGGCTTTTGGTTATTCGCTGCGGGGGCTGTTAAATTGTAACCCTCCCGGGACTTGTTCCTGAGGGGCTAAAGAAGAAGCCGAAAAAGAAGAATGCTGTTACCTTTTTCCTCATCATCTCGACCTACGAGTCTAAATGGTATCACGACGGTCAGGTCCTGTCAATACCTTGTTGTGCGGTGTCCAGTAGATTGCCCTCACCTAGCCTCTCCCGCAAGGGGAGAGGGATAAAAAAGGTGGCTCTCTCCCGCGAGCAGAGAGGGAGACTAATGAGCCTACCATCATTGGAGGGTACGCGTGGCTTTCTCACACAAGGGGAGAGGACTGCCCCCTCACCTAACCTCTCCCGCGAGGGGAGAGGGATTTTTTCTGTCTCCCGCAGAGGGGGAGGGACTTTTCTTATCTTCCGCGGGGGAGGGACTTCTTCCTGGGGTGGAGAAGGCTCTGGTCTTTGGGGGACCTCCCTCTCTCCTCTCCCTTGACGGGAGAGGACTAAGGTGAGGGTGAAACTCACAGCAGTCCCCCTCACTCTAACTCTCTCCCGCGAGGGGAGAGAGGACTGCTTCCTCACCTAACCTCTCTCGAAGGGGCAAGATAAAGCAGCCAGTGCCTTTCCCATTCTGCCATGTGCGGTGTGTCACTTTTCTATCTGAACGGCGTCACACCTTTTGTCCTTCTGTGTCGTCTAACTTGTGCAGGATTCTAGCCCGTTCTTTAACCTTCTGCACTATGTTCCGTTTGGTAACAAAGTCGGTTGTATACTCGCCGGACTTAAAGACCGGGTCATCGAGTACTACTTCATAGAAGGGGACTGTGGTTTTTACGCCTTCGATTTTCAGTTCACTAAGCCCGCGCTTCATTCGGGCTATGGCTTCCTCTCTGGTCTTACCTCGTGCCATAAGTTTTAGCAGCAGGGAGTCATAATAAGGCGGGATTTCATAGCCCTCGTAAATCCCTTCATCTATTCTCAGCCCGTGACCATGGGGCAGTCTGAGCGCAGCAATTGTACCAGGGCAGGGGAAGAAATTGCGAACCGGGTCCTCGGCAGTTATACGGCATTCCAGGGCGCAGACCTGGAAGACGACGTCGTCCTGGCTTATGCTCAGAGGTTCTCCTGCGGCGATGTTTATCTGTTCTCTTACTATATCTATCCCGAGGGCAAGCTCGGTGATACAGTGTTCTACCTGAAGGCGGGAGTTGACCTCGTTGAAGTAGAATTGCTGAGTAGTTGGTACATAAAGGAATTCAACTGTAAGGGCATTAACGTACTCCAGGGCGACGGCGACATCTAAAGCAGCAACGTACATTTTCATGCGGAGATGGGGTGACAGAATAGGACATGGCGTCTCCTCGACCAATTTCTGGAATCTCCGTTGTACTGAGCAGTCCCTTTCACCGAGGTGAATGACATGACCATGCTTATCGGCGAGGATTTGCACCTCGATGTGTTTCACCCCGGAGAAGAATTTCTCCACATAGAACCCGGAAACGCCGAATACCTTTTTCCCTTTCTCTGCCACCGACTTTATAGCATCTCTCAGTTCATCCTTGTTGTGGGCTACGCTCATACCGATGCCGCCCCCACCGCCGGAAGGCTTGACTATTACTGGATAGCCGATATCTTTGGCTATCTCCTCAGCCTGCGCCAGAGTTTTCTCATCTGAGGTATGTAAAGGCTCCTCGGAACCGGGCACAGGCGGGATGTTCAGCAGCCTCATCAGTTGCCGTGCCCTGTGCTTCGGTTTGACTTTGTACATGCTCTCGCTGGGTGGACCGATGAAGACGATGTCCAGTTTTTCGCACATCTCGGCGAAGTCCGGGTTTTCAGCCAGAAAGCCGTAGCCCGGGTGAAGGGCATCGACGCCGCTGCGCTTGGCGACCTCGAGTATTTTCTTCATATCAAGGTAGCTGTGAATGGCTTCGGCGGGACCGATGGGGTAAGCCTCATCAGCCAGTTTCACATGGAGGGCGTTGACATCTGCATCTGAGTATATTGCCACAGTACGGATGCCCATCTCTTTGCATGTCCGTATTATTCTTACCGCTATTTCGCCACGGTTGGCGACCAGCACCTTATGGAACATGTATCTATCTCCTCAATAGGTTAAAACAATGCATAATTTTATTCCGGGTTCACTAAGGAGTGTTGCGTTGGTGACTCAGGATAGCGGAATTGTAGTCCCTGACGCTTTAGCTATAAGTTTACCATTCTGGTTGGTCACTGTCATCTCTGAGATGCAAACGCGTTTGCCGGCTTTTACTACACGACATTCAGCTATAAGCTCATCCTCAGTCCCAGCGCTGGCTACAAAGTGGATGTTGAACTGTGAGGCAACATTGGGAGTGAAGACAGAATTGGTAGCATAGGCAAATGCCTGGTCTGCCAGGGACATAATTATGCCGCCGAAGATGACACCATTGAAATTCAGATATTCCGGCTTCATTTTCATGGTTATTTTTGCGTAACCAGTCGATAGCTCTTTAAGTTCCGTCCCGAGAAATCTGGCTACGGGCTCGTTGTCTGCTTTTGCCTTGAGAGTTTCTACAATGGACAATTGTGCTTCTTCCGGTTGCATTTCCTGCCCCTCCGTTAGCGGCTTGTGGTCAGCCTATACTTTTTAGTTACCTTTTTAAAGCTCTTCATAGCACCTTCGAGGACTTTGTCTTCGACACAATAAGAAATGCGGAAATATCCTGCTGTACCGAAGCCTCGCCCGGGTACTACCAGGATGTTGTGATTTTTTAGCTCGTTGATAAAGATGAGTTCATCCTCGGTGGGTGATTTGGGAAACATGTAAAAAGCGCCCTGAGGTCTTACCACTGAGAAACCCATTTCCACAAGGTTGGAATAAAGGAAATCGCGTTTCCTTTGATAGTCAGCCACCGAGACAGTAACATTTTGTAACCGGCGTACGGCATGTTGCATCAGTGCTGGAGCATTTACGAACCCGAGTATGCGGTTGCTGAAAATCAGCCCGGCTATAAGTTCATCCTTTGTATAGCAGTCGGGGTGCACAGCGATGTAACCAATACGTTCGCCGGGAAGCGCCAGGTCTTTAGAGTGCGAGGTGACCGCTATACTATTGTGGTGGTAATGGTATACCGATGGGCACTTTAGCCCATCGTAGACGATTTTACGGTAGGCTTCGTCGCTAATGAGATAAAGTGCCTTCTTGAACTCAGCCTCCTTCGCTTTCAGCAGTTCACCGAGTTGTCGGACTAGATTTTCAGGGTAAACAACGCCTGTTGGGTTATTAGGCGAGTTAATCAATACTGCTTTGGTTTTAGAACCGATTGCCTGGTCTAAAATATCGAGCTGCGGGAGAAAATTCTCATCAGTGGGCAGTACCTTTGCTATGCCGCCGTGGTTGTCGACGTAGTTAAGAAATTCTGCGAAGTAAGGGGCGAAGATGATCACCTCTTCGCCTGGGTTGAGCAGTGTTTTCAGTACCACATTTAGTCCTCCTGCGGCACCGCAGGTCATGACTATATGCTCTGGGGCAAAGTTAATCCCCGTGTCCCGGGATAGCTGCTGAGCAACGGATGCTCTGGTCTCGAGATAGCCTGCGTTTTCCATGTAGCGGTGCATGCCCGGGATCGGGTTTTCCACAAGTCTTTTCAATTCTTCGTGGAATTCGGGAGGTGGCTCCGTGACCGGGTTTCCCAGCGACAGGTCAAAGACCCTGTCCTCTCCGTAGCGTTTTTTAAGCTCTGCACCCTCCTCGAACATCCTTCGAATCCAGGAGCCTTCTTGCATCCGGGCACGGACATTGTCAGATATTGACATAAGATATCTCCTCCCTGCCTTTGTTGAAGGCGGTCAGGTTTATCTCCAGTATCTTCGCTGGGAGCCGTTGTCTGATGCATTCCTCCCAGACTTTGATTTCTATTGGTAGAAAGTGTGAGATGCAACCGAGCATAAACATATTAAGTGTTCTAATATCACCCAGTCCTATTACGCTCTGGCTTCCCTGGACGGTATAGATATGGTCAGTCACCTGACGGATGGTTCTGTAAATTTCTTGGTCGTCAGGATAGCGATTTACTCCCAGACTGACCGAAAGCGGTGGTGTTACCTGATTATTGACGATTACAGTGCCGTTGGGGCGTAAGTAAGGACTCCAGCGCAATGCCTCCAATTTTTCGAAGGCGATAAGGAAGTCGGCGGTACCTTGCATGACCAAAGGAGACCAGACGTGTTCAGCTATACGGATGTTGCTAATCACACTACCGCCACGCTGTGCCATGCCTAAGGTGTCTGTCTTTTTTATATCATAGCCGGCAGTCATCGCCACTTCGCCCAGAATATCACTGGCAAGCACGATTCCCTGTCCACCAATGCCTACCATGATCAAGTCGTATTTTTTCTTCATGTTTTCCCCCATTGACTTATGGCGCAATCGGAGCTATGGCTTTTTTAGGGCAGAGCTGTTCGCACAAAGTGCAAGCATTCCCGGCGCACAGTGTGAAATCGATGTACAGGTTTTCGTCTAGCTTTTGTATCGCCGGGCAACCTAATTTAAGGCAAACTCCGCATTTATCGCATTTCTCCATGTCGATGGCTCTTTGCCCGGAGCGTGTTCTAAGCTGAACTGAACATGCACCCCGGACGATGATCACCGAAAGCACAGGGCTACTTATGGCTTTTCGGACGGCATCTCTCAGTGCCCTGACATCGAAAGCATTGACCACCGCGACATCTTCCACGCCTATGCCGTGGGCTAGATGTTCCAGGTCCACCGCTTTTGTTCTTTCGCCTTGTGCCGAGATGCCGGTGCCGGGATGGTCTTGATGCCCTGTCATGGCTGTAGTGCCATTGTCGAGGATGATGATGGTGCCTTTGCTCTGATTGTAGACGGCATTTACCAAGCCGGTGATACCTGAGTGTATGAAGGTAGAATCGCCGATGACTGCCACCATATTGGCATTTACGCCAGCTTTTTCCATGCCCAGTGCCTGACCGATGCCGGCACCCATACATGCTGTAGTGTCCATAGCCTGGAGCGGTGGGTAGGTTGCTAAAGTGTAGCAGCCGATATCGCCGGTGATTATCAGATTGCCCTCTTTCCCGGACTTACCCTGGTCATTAAGCAGTTTTGAGCGTTGCCCTATTGTATTGAGGACGAAGAATATGCCGGTATGAGGACAACCGGGGCAGAGCACTGGTGGGCGTGGTGGCAACTCGGGAGGGAGTTCTATTTTTTTAGATTCAGCAGCGGTCGGTTCTAGCCAGCCTGCCTGATAAGCGGCTTTTTTAACCAGGTCCGGATTAAGCTCACCGAACCTCGGGACGAACTCCTTACCCTGGACCCTTATCCCCAATGCGGCAATGTTTTCTTGCAGAAAAGGGTCCAGTTCCTCAATGACTATCAGTTTTTCTACTTTGGAAGCAAATTGACGGATGAGCTTTTCAGGAAGCGGGTAAGTCATGCCCAGTTTGAGAAAGGAGGCATCGGGGAAGACCTCTCTAGCGTATTGATAGGCTACGCCGCTGCTTATTATACCCAGGCGGTTACTACCCCAGGATACCATGTTGTAAGGGAATGTTTCGGTATAGGCTTTCAGTCTGACTAATCGCTCCTCTATGAGTGGGCGCCTCGACCGGGCATTTACGGGCAACATAACGAATTTTGCTGTGTTGTGTGTGAAGCTGGCTGGCTTGGGCTCAACGCGGGTGCGGCTAATGTGCACCACTGATTTGGAATGGGAAATGCGAGTGGTGGTACGTACCAGCACCGGCGTATCAAATTCTTCACTTAGGTCGAAAGCCAGGGCGACAAAGTCGTATGCCTCCTGGCTGTCACATGGCTCCAGCATGGGTACCTTAGCCATTCGAGCGTAGTGGCGGTTGTCCTGTTCGTTTTGGGAGCTGTGTATGCCTGGGTCATCGGCTGAAACTATTAGCAGTCCGCCAACGATTCCTGTGGTAGCTGCTGCCATAAAGGGGTCGCTGGCGACATTCAAGCCAACCTGCTTCATCGAAGCTATCGCCCTAACTCCAGTGTAGGATGCTCCCAGAGCTACCTCTAGAGCCACCTTTTCGTTGGTGGACCACTCGGCATGGATGTCTTTGAAGCTTGCCAGAGTCTCCAGTATTTCGGTGCTGGGAGTGCCTGGGTAAGCTGCTGCTACCTTAACGCCGGCGTGATAGGCTCCCAGCGCCAGAGCCTCATTACCTGAAAGAAGTCTGTTCATCTGTGGACCTCGAAACTAAAATGGAGCCAGCGGTCGGATTCGAACCGACGACCGGCGGTTTACGAAACCGCTGCTCTACCACTGAGCTACGCTGGCGCAACCAGTCCTGAGACCTGCAGACAATGATAATAGCAAATAATAACCCAAGTCAAATAGTCTTGTCTGCTAAAGTTGTGATTTCACAGGCTGGACAGTGGACTTTGTTTATGCTAATTTACCTCTGGATAACAAAGCCGGTTAAGTCTGTTACTGAATAACATGGAGAGAGGAGGACGAGATGAAGAGGACGTGGATGCCCACCGTGGCTGGCATTCTAGACATAATTGGCGGTAGTGTCGGCATAGTGTGGTTCTGCATCATGCTTGTTGGTGGTATGGTGATGAGGTCTTTGCCCCGTATGCCCATGATGTTACCACCTATGCTAATAGGAATGGCAGTGCCTTTAGTTGCCCTTGGCGTTCTGGCGATCGTCGGTGGAGTGCATGCCTTACAGAGAAAAAACTGGGGACTTGCTCTGGCAGCTTCTATTGCTGCCTTCTTCCCATCATGGATTCTGGGCATTCCGGCTATCGTGCTTACCTCGCTGTCAAGGGAAGAGTTTGAGTAATTTCTCGTCTCGCGACCAAAGCCGAATTATACCGTTGTTGTTACGGGCAGACTCTCAGGACTTGGACTTTTGCAACAGGGAAGCTGAGCCCTGTCTGATATCCTGGCGGGTAGCGATGGCTGTCGCTATTTCATAGTTTAGACCTATTTCCAGAGGATAAGAGACCGCCACGTTTATGGCTCTTTTTGCCCCTTCAATAAGTTGTGGGGCGATGGAAATTATCTCCTGGGCTAGCTTTTTTGTCTCTTCCATAAGCTTGTCCTGGGGATAGACATGTTCTACCAGTCCTATCCTTAAAGCCTCTGTGGCATCTATGCGGCGACCGGTAAGGATGAGTTCCTTGGCTTTGCCAGGACCGACGACTTTGGTCAGGCGCTGGGTGCCGCCGGTGTCCGGGATGGTGCCCATCTGTACCTCTGGTAGACTGAAGACAGCGTTTTCTGAAGCCAGCCTTATATCGCAAGCCAGGGCTAACTCCATACCGATACCCAGGCAGTAGCCATTGATGGCGGCTATCACCGGCAGGGGAAAGTTTTCTATCGTGCTGTAGATTTGCCCACCCATCTGAAGGGCTTCGAACCCGGAGCGGGTGGCGGCTTGGGCTGTAATTCCTGTCCCTGATGCTGCGGCTTTAAGGTCCAAGCCGGAGGAGAAAGCACGGTCGCCGGCACCGGTGACGATAACCACGCGTGCCTCGGGCTCGGAGGATACCTGTTCCAGTGCCCGTTTTAGCCCTTGAAGCACCTCACCATCGATGGCGTTTCTGACTTCGGGTCTATTAAGTGTTATGGTGGCTATTTTGTCACTGACATCCAGTAGCACCTTTTTCTGTTGCACCATCTTTAGTTTCTCCTTTCAAGCGATGTCTTCAAAGTATATCCGGGGGGAGACCTCACAGGTCAGGTTCGCAGCCTGTGTCGCGAACCAGTAAAAGGTAGTGTTTCATAACGGTTCTGGTTTTTTCCTCAGTGTGGAGATAAGACTGTCCAGTGGTATAGCGGTGAGAGTCAGGGTCTGAAGACCACCGCGGGCACTGAGATGTATTGCCACCTTGGCTGCCACCTCGTCACTTGGTGCTTCGATGATATTGACAAAATCGTAGGGTCCGAGAAGACCGTACTGGGCGATTATCTTAACCCCGAGGTATTCGACCTCCTTGTTCAGCTCCTTAAGCCACTCCGGGTACTCCTCCATTTTTCTTCGTCCCTCGCCGGTGAGGGTGGTGAGCATGAGATACACAGCCATCGCCGCCTCCTTTCGTCTTTGCTGTGCCTATTATAACTTTGCCGGGGCAAAATTGCCAGACTTATCGGGGCTATTGGTCATGACCAGCCTGTTGTCAGGGGCTGTGAATATGCTGTGTTACAGTAAAAGATTTTCGGGTCGACAAACCTGCACAGGCTATTGACAGGGGGGAAAAAATTGTTATACTAGGGCAAAAAGCAGCGGGAGGTGTTTTTATGATAAAGCGGGTGATTTTTGCGTTTCTTGGTTCTGTGCTCATCTTGGCGCTGGTGGTTACTGGTTGTGCGCCGGGAGGGGCAGCGCCAGCGGGCAAGGAACCGGTGGTCATCGGCTACATCGGGCAGGTCTCATCCTCGGCGATCAAGCCCTCCATGGATGCCATGAAGTGGGCGATCGACGAGGTCAATGCTGCCGGTGGGCTTCTGGGGAGACCCATCAGGTTTGTCACCGAGGACAGCAAAGGTGAGACCTCGCTGGCAGTGGCTGCTGCCACCAGGATGGTGCTGGGTCACAAAGCCCTGGTGTACTATGTAGAGGGCAGGACCGAAATGAACCTAGCGATCATGCCCAAGTCGGCAGCCCTGTACAAGCAGCAGCCCCACCTGATGATCGCTCAGGCGCCTATGGGCAGGGAGATCACCTTGCCTGTAGTTGAGCAGTACGATACTTATAAGTTCTTGTTCCGTGATTACGTACCTGAAGACAGCTTTTATTGTGGCTCGGTGTTCCCTACATATTTCGAGTTCTTCAAGGGTGTTCTCAAGGCGAAGAAAGTAGCCTGGTTGTGGGAAGACCTTTCCTGGACGCTGGCATGGCGCAATGGCTTACCCGATAAAGGGCTACCCAAACTGGAAGACTATGCCAAGGAATATGGTATAGAGACGGTATATTCCAAGCCGGTCCGTCCCAGGGCAGGGAGCTATCTACCTATTCTGGAAGCTATTGCTAACAGCGGTGCCGAGGTTATCTTCTTCGTGAGCAGCTGGTTTACTGATACCGATGTTTTCACCAAGCAGTGGGCGGAGTCTACAGCAAGAGATATTCCAGTAGTCCTCTTCGGTGGTACATCGCAGGGGTACTTCTTCTGGCAAGCCACTGGCGGCAAATGTCTAGGCGTAGTGACACCGTTTGTGGAGTTTGAGCTACCCTACGGTCCGGACTACATACCTTGGGTCAAAGAGGTCAAGCGGCGGGGCTTGCCAATTCAGGGTAATGTACAGCTAGCTTATGGTGACATCTGGTTTTTGTGGGAGGTGGTGAACAAGGCACAGAGCCTGGATCCCGAGAAGATTATCCCGGTGATGGAGCAGATGGTGCTTACGGATAAAGACCGGCATTATGGGCAGGATACTAAGGTCGGCGGTTATGTTATCTCCAGCCTTTCGGGACAGTGCTCAGCGAAAGTGGCGCCATTTTTCCACTCCGGCATTCTGGCTGACCCCAACAACCCCAGGAAGGACCACCCGTTGCGGGAGCAGAGGAAGTGGGTTGATAGATGGACGGTCTTTGGTCAATTTCAGGGTCCAGACAACGTAGCTATTTTAGGCACTGGCAATGGCACACCGCCACCCGATTACAAAGGCGAGTATGCTCAGCCTGAGAAATACAAGACCCCGGCGCAGTTAAGGAAAGAGGCTGGCTGGAAGTGATGTTGGGTAAATATGAGGTTTAAGGAGGATAGCATGAGAAAAGCGCACATTTATATTCTGGCAGCGGCTCTGGTAGTTGTAGGGATAGTGGGACTGGCGGGTTGTGCCGGTAGTGCGAAGGAGCCGTGCGCTGTGAAGTTGAACTACATATCTGACCTCTGGCAGGGGAGCGAGGTCTATGTTGGTGAGGTCTCGTTTACGGTGACCAACCCCAACAGTGCACCTGTTGGCTTGGGTTCTTTCACCTACTCGGTATGGGTCAAGGGCAAGGAAGGGGCTACCAAGGTCTATGAAAAGATGGGCTTACCGGAGATATATGTACCGGCTAAAGGCAAAGTTGACTTGAATCTTCCTTTCTTTGTCTCCTGGTATGAGGGGCTTTTTGTGCCCCAGTATGTAGCACCTGGTGCCAGTCCTGTTACGGCTGCTGCGGGTGCGACGGCGGTATACAAACTTCTTGGTGCCAAGAAGCCGTCCTATACTGCGCTGCAGGCGGTGATAGACCAGGCTTGGGAGGCTGCGTCTGCTCCTCCTGCTGACTATGTGGTGAAGGTGGCGTTTGACATGCTCACCAGCAAAGGTGTGGTTACTGTCCCGCCGGTAGAGCTTACCTATACCAAGTAGCAGGGTGGTTTGTTAACCAAACAAGGGGCTCTCAATTTGAGAACCCCTTGTTGTTTTTCTTGCCACCGGGAAACGCCCCCTTATTCTGAGAGGTATTTCTGGCGGATATAATCGTTGTCCTTGCCGATTTCGTAGGAGACCCACTTAACTCTTGGCGGTGTTTCTGACATTTTAGCGAAGTTGACCGGCAGGACAAACTTGCCCAATTTGGGGTCATCGACTTGCTGGAACGATTTCCGGACGTACCAGTGCAGGTTCTTCATGGCTGTGGACGGGCTTTCCACCTTCATGACGAAAGGTATGCCGCCACCACTGAGTTTGGAGCGCACTGTCTTGAGGCTGTAATTAATCGTCTTGGTAACCAGCTCATCCGAGGTGTGTTTCGTCGTCGCGCTCTCGAGGATTTCAGTGAGCTGGTCGATACGGGGCAGGTTGTCGGTGATGCGGTCGGAGATGGTCTTGAATTCCTCCTCGACCTCCCGTTTAAATAAGTTAAGGATTTTGAGCAGGGCTCTAAAATCGTTGTCCCGTCCAGCGGCTATGGCTACAAAGCCGTCCTTAGTCTTGAATATACCGTAAGGGCACATGGAGAAGTCGTAGCGCCCCAGGCGAGGGCGGGCTTTGCGCCAGGTGTTGCCAGCGATGACTGGATACTGTGCCAGATTTGCATAGCTGTCCGCGGTGGCGATATCTATCATCTGTCCTTCACCGCTAAGCTCCCGGAACAGTAAAGCTAAAGCACCACCCATAGCGGCTTGTGTGCCGGACATATACCATGCCATCCAGGTACCGGTCCTGGTGGGCCAGTTGTAAGGTTCGGTGGAACTTTCCGGGTCACCGACTATAGCAGCCAGACCTGACGCTGCTTGTGCCGTGATATCTGAATCGGGCATCCGGGCAAATTCCTCGGCTCTTTTGCCATACTGACCGTATGGGGTGATAGCGATGTAAATCAACCGCGGGTTGAGCTGGCTCAGTTGTCTATAGCCAATGCCCCAGGAGTCCATCTGCCCTGCAGGGAAGGTCTCGATTATTATGTCCGCTTTCTTTGCCAGCTTGACGAGGTCCTTTCGTCCCTCTTGGGTGCGCAGATCAAGGGTGAAGTAGCGTTTGTTCCTGGCTTCCATAAGGAAGGGTATGCCAACACCGTCCACGGTCACGCCGAATGGTGTCATCTTTCTTGCCGGGTCACCCTCGGGAGGCTCGATTTTGATGACCTCAGCGCCAAACTCGGCGAAGAAGCTGGCAGCTATGATGCCGGCAAAGTTGGCGTAGCTAGCATCGAGTACCACCACGCCTTCCAGTGCCTCCGGCTTGCCTTCAGGGTTCATCATGCTGGCGAGGAGCTGTTCACGCTCCCGCTTGGCGGCAGCCACGCCACCGTATCGGATGAGGACTTGTTCCTTGGGTTGCTGAGTTGTCGTCATGCTGTACCTCCTCCATTGCCCCGATAGTTGAATAGCGGGTCGGTATCGATGTCGTAATATATCGGAGGTTTAGCTCCCGGTCTGTCATCCCAGTACCCGATAACCTTCTTTTTCTCTAGCTCCTGGAGTTCCTCATCTGACAGCCCCAGCCACCCTTTTAGAATATAGCGGTTGTGGTAGCCGACAGGGCGGCAGAGCCACTTCACCTTACTCGGGCTTTTGCTGAGGATAGCCTGAGGACCGGGGAGAATGAATTCATGGTACATCTCGTCATAGAAGGTTTCAACACTTGCCCTTTCCTGGCGCCATTCCTCGTGGGTAATCTGGTAGTCGTCTACTACCTCAGCCGCAGGGAAACCATGCTGCTTCGCCAGGTTAACTATCTCAGCGGCGTCTTTCTGGCTGACCCACTCCTGAGCAATCCTGTTGAGTTCCTGGGCATTTTCTGGTTTCAGTCTCTCCAGCTCTGTGGGGTACTTTGTTGCCAGGTTATTCTGTCCCATTGCTGTGCAGAGTGCTTTAAATTGTTCATCTGTGCCTGCTGCTATGGCGACAAATTTGCTGTCGCGAGTCTTGTGAATGAAGGCAGGTGCCATGGAGGGGTCAACATTCCCGGTGCGTTCCCAGTCCTGCCCGGTTATGCTGAAGTAGGTGAAATGAGGTAGCAATCGGGTCAAGGTCTCCACCTGGGCGAGGTCTATATATTGCCCCTTACCTGTCTTTTTCCGGTAGTAAAGGGCGAAGAGGACTACCAGGGCACCCAGGGTGCCGGGATAGAAGTCACCGAGGTAGTCCGGGAGCTTGTAATATTTGTCTGTGCCCGGGTATCCGGTTATGGTGATAGTACCGGCGGCAGCTTGGGCTAAAAGGTCCCAGCCGGGGAAAAATCGCAAGGGACCGTACTGACCATATGTGGAGCAGCTCAAGTAGATGATATCGGGTCTGACCTCGCGTAGCTGGGTATAGCCTACCCCCCAGGCTTCGGCGGTGCCGGCAGCCAGGTTTTCCACAGCGACATCAGCCTTCTCGGCGAGCTTGTAGACAAGCTCTTTACCTTCGGGCTTCTTCAGGTTTATGGTGACGAAATATTTGTTGTGGTGCAGGGAGTGCGACAGCGGGTTGGTATGTTTCCAGTATTTGCCCCACCAAGCGCCCAGTCTCAACATGTCACCACTGCCTGGTTCTTCGATTTTTATTACATCAGCACCGTATCTAGCCAGTATGCCAGTACAGGTAGGTCCATAAATGAAGTGGGTGAAGTCCAGCACTCTGATGCCTTTGAGCGGCTCAGGCTTGTCCTTTGCTCTGGACGGGTCGAACAGGGTCTGAGTAAAGCGGAAATAGTCTTCCATAATCACACCCCTAAATAAGCTTTCTTGACCAGTTCGTTATTCAGCAGTTCTTTACTGTCACCGCTAAGTATTATTCTACCGTTCTCAAGTACATATCCCCGGTGGGTTATAGCTAATGCCTGGCGGACATTCTGTTCTGAAAGCAGGATAGTAATCTTTTCATCACGGAGTTTTGCCAGCGTCCTATAGACTTCCGAGAGCAGTTTAGGGGCTAGACCGAGCGACGGCTCATCGAACATCATCAGTCTGGGGCGTGCCATGAGACCCCTGCCGATGACCAGCATTTGCTGCTCGCCGCCGCTGAGGCTCCCGGCTAGCACCTTTCGTCTCTCTTTGAGTACCGGGAACAGGGTGTATACCATTTCAATGGACTGCTTTTTTCTCCGCCATGCCTCGTTGGTATAAGCGCCGAGGAAGAGATTTTCCTCCACGGTAAGGTAGGGAAGTGTCCTTCTTCCCTCGGGGACTTGAATGATACCGCGCTTGACAATCTCGTGAGGTGGTTTATTCTCGATGTGTTCCCCTTCGAATATGATACTACCGGAAGATGCCTTGTAGATTCCTGAGACGGTATTGACTAATGTGGTCTTGCCAGCGCCGTTTGAGCCTAACAGGGCGACCATTTCGCCTTCGCTAATATTGAGACTGACATCGTGAAGCACAGGAATGAGTCCATGGGACACATTGAGATTTTGTATTTCAAACATTGATTTCCTCCCCGAGATACGCTTCGATTACCTGAGGATTTTGGGCTACCTCCTGGGGAGGTCCCTCGGCGATTTTCTGACCGTAGTGTAGCACGATGACGCGACTGGCAGCTTTCATCAGTACTGCCATAACATGCTCGATCCAGAGCACGGTGACACCGAAATACTCTTTTATGCGTTCGATGAGCTTTACGGCTTCATCAGCCTCGGCAGGGTTTAGACCGGCTACGACCTCATCGAGGAGGATGAGTTTTGGGGTTGTAGCCAAAGCTCGGGCTAGCTCCAGAAGCCTGAGTTCAAAGAGAGATAGCTCCTCGGCTTTGATGTTCCTTTTAGGGAACAAGCCTACGATTTCCAGATAGTGCATTGCCTCTGCAGAGGCATCCATGAGGCTACGCTCCGTCATATCTTTGCCACAGAGTGCGCCCACAACGATGTTGGCTGAGGTCAGCAGCCCGGCGAAGGGTCTGGGTATCTGATAGGTACGGGCAAGCCCTAGTTTACAACGTTTCCAAGGCGGCAAATTAGTTATATCGGTACCCATAAACTCGATTTTGCCCGAGTCCACCGGAAGCGCGCCGGATATCAGATTGATGAGCGTTGTCTTGCCAGCGCCGTTGGGTCCCATGAGTCCCACTGTTTCTCCTTCGTAGATGGTGAAGCTGACATCGTTTACTGCGGTAAGACCGCCGAAGCTTTTAGATACACCGGTAACTTTGAGCAGTTCTCTAGCCATTTATCTGTCCTCTTACTTTGTAATTTTGAAGTGCGGCTTGTAGTCCCGGTAATGCCTTTTGCGGTAGAGTCCGAAAAGTCCTTCTTCTCGGAATATGAGCAACAAAGCTAACATTATGAGGGGGAACAATATTGGCGACAGGTCACCGGCGAAGCGTATCAACAGCACCTCGATGAGCGTCACCACATAACCACCGAGGACAATCGCCCAGGCGCCGCGACCGCCGATCACCAGCGCCATAAACACCTTCATCATGAAGGTCATGGGCAGGTAGGTTATACCGGAGAAAGCACCGAAGTAGTGGGCGTAGAACCAGCCCACTATCGAAATCATCACTGCCGGTCCGACGAAGGACAGTATCTTGATGCGGCTGATGTTCACCCCCAGACCATTGGCGACCTCTTCGTCGTCATTGATGGCTGCCATTTGAAGTGCATAGCGCGACCTGAGCAACCGATCGGTGATTGTCAGATATATAAGCATTAGAGCTAATGCTGCGAAGGCATAAAGGAGCTGGTTTAGTGCGAAATTCGGGAAGTTGAACAGAAACGGGATACCAGATAGCCCCGTGTCACCCTTGAAGATCTCAAAGACAAAGGTGACCTCCAGGAATATCAAAGGTAATAGAAGCGTGAGCAGGGCAAAGTAGATACCACCGGCGAGCAGTGTTAATGGACTGAAAATGAGCCCGGTGACCAGCCCACCGACGAGGGCGGCTATGAGCGTGATACTAGGGCCCAGTCCGAAATGGATGCTTAGTAGTCCAGCGGTGAAGCCACCGACGCCGACGAAGAACTGGGGACCAAAGTTAAACCTCCCGGTGCCGATGAGCATCAGTATCACCGGCAGAACGATACAGGGAAGCAAGCTCCCCATAATAAATTCAGCCAGCAGTGCAGGGTAGACGAAGTACAGGACGATGGGAGTTAAAACAAGTATGCCAATGCCGATAATATGGGGACGCCAGTACCTTGGTTCGATAGCCCAGTCCCATTTGACACCGAAGAGGCGCAGTACAATCCTATCGCGTTCCCATTCGATAATGCTCATTTCAATTCACCTCACCAGACGCTTTTGGTTCTTATAATGCCTTCTGGTCTGACGATCAACACTATGAAGACAACAATCAGTGCTGCTAGGCTCATGAGCCTTGGCTCTCCAATTGCAAAGGCGACGAAGGAGTGACAGAAGGCGATTATATAGCTGGCTATTATGGTGCCTTTAAGGTTCCCCAGACCACCGAGCACAGCTATCAGGATGGCAATACCTAAATAAGCCTGTCCTATACTGGAGTCTATAGCCCAGATGGGTGCCACAGTGAGGATAGCGACTATCGGCGGGACTATGGTCATCAAAAAGACGATCATGAAAAGCTGTTCCACATTTATCCCCAGTATGCGACTGGAGTATACATCGTAAGATATAGCGCGCACAGCCAGCCCCATTTTTGTCCTGGTGAAGAACAGGACGAACAGAAGCGTCATCACTATTCCCATACCAGCGGCGAAGAGGAGTTGATTGGACACGGTTATGCCGCCGAGTTGAGAGGTACCGGGAAAGACAGTGGTCTCAAGATAGACGCCCTTGTAAATGGGATAGAAGACATCAGCGCCAAGCTGCAGGATAAGCGCTATGAAAATAACCGTCATCACAAACATGAATTCTTCGTCCTGCTTGAACCTGAATGGCACGAGGATGAACCTGTAAAGGACATATGCTAACACAGCCTGCAAGGCAAACATGGCGAGTATAGCCCAGCCAAGAGGCAGGTGGAATACATCCATGAACATCCAGGTGAAATATATGGCACCGATGAAAAGGTAGCCATACCCGAAGTGGAATATCTTTAGCACGCCGGTGATTAAGGAAAAACCCAGGGAGACCAAAAGATAAAGGGAACCAAGTAAGAACGTGTAAACAAAGACCGTACCTACTGTAGCAAGCATATCGACTTCCCCCGCTTATTTATTCGAAACTAACCAGATACCGCCTCTGTCCGCCCTGTTTGCGCCTGAAAACGCTGGTTCTAGGTCTTTTCTTTTTGCTTGCTGTAATATAGTTTTGTACGCGCACCTTGCCCTGCTGGATTCTTGGACTGAAAGCTCGACGGATATGGTAGCCAATATTGCAGGGGTTGTCAAGTTAAGCGGCTAAAGGTCTTGTTTGACATTAGAGAAACTGCTGGTATAAACTTATGTCGGCTTTTTGGGGCGTGGTTTCAGCCTTGTATTCCCCGTGGGCCAAATTAACCTAAACAAGGAGGACAAAATTGAACGAAGTTGCCATTATAGATGTAGTGAGGTCGCCTGTGGGTATTCGTACTCAGCGCAGGTATTCAGACATCTGCCGTGTGATGCCGGACGAACTTCTAGCGCACTGCTTGCGAGCGCTGCTAAAGCGCACCGGCATCGACCCAGCAATAGTCGAGGATGTTATCTGTGGCACCTCTGACCGACCACATAATTCCGGCAGGACCGCTGCTCTTGCAGCCGGGTTTCCCCCTGAGGTAGCTGGCTGCCAGGTGAACCGGCAATGTGCCGGCTCGCATACTGCTCTGCATTTCGCGGCTATGGAGATAATGACTGGTTACGCTGATATCACGATAGCTTGCGGGGTGGAGAACATGTCCCGCGATTGGCAGGTCAGGAAGGAGGTGGAACCCCCGCCGACGCAGGCAGTTACCGGTGCACCGGTACCGCCGACTTACATGGTCCAGTCGCTGATGGAAGCTTTTAATAAGCATGGTGGGGCGTGCAATATGGGACAGTCTGCTGAGGCGATAGCGCGCAAGTGGAATATCTCACGGGATGATATGGACGATTTCGGTTTCTGGAGCCAGCAGAAAGCTATAAAGGCTACCCAGGAGGGTAAGTTCAAGAATGAGATCGTGCCCATACCAGTGAAGATGGAGGACGGGACGACGAAGATTGTGGAAATCGATGAGACGATAAGGTTTGACATCGACCGTGAGAAGATGAGAAGCCTGCCACCAGCTTTCATTCCGCCACCATTTATGGGCATTACCGAGGGATGGGTAACGGCGGCGAATTCGAGTCCGGTGACCGATGGGGCGGCTGCAGCATTGTTGATGAGTGTACAGAAGGCTAAAGAGCTGGGTCTGAAGCCACGTGCATATTTGAAGCCTGACAGGATGTGTGTGCTTGGTGTGAATCCAGGTCCCTACCAGCTGACCGGACCTATTCCAGCTACACAGAAGGTGCTAAAAAGGTCTGGCTTCAGTTTGAAAGACATAGGGTGGTTTGAGGTCAACGAAGCTTTTGCCTCGGTGGTCATTGCCTGGGCTAAGGAGATGGGGATACCGTGGAACGACCCCAGGATCAACCCCCACGGTGGCGCTATAGCCCTGGGACATCCGCTAGGGGAGTCCGGTGTTAAGATACTGGCTACGGCAGTTAACGGCATGGAAGACAGAGGCGTGAAATACGGGCTGTTGACCATGTGCGTTGGGCTAGGACAGGGCATAGCTACCATTATCGAGAGACCGTAAAGAGTCGCGCTTATTTTGGAGAGGGCTCAGGTCGGACAAAACAAGCCGACCTGAGCCCTCTTTATACGCAAGAGCGGAAATATTCAGGCTAGCGAGGTGCGGTCTGTCTTTTGCAGCCTTTCCTCTAACTTTTTTTGTTGCAGGGCAAGGGTGAGGTCACCCCGCGTCTTTTCAAGAATGCCACGGACATTGTCAGTGACTCGCCTCAATCCCCAGGTGATGGCATCGGGGAAGTCCATACTCATCAGGGTGTCATAGATGTCTTGCATTGCTTCTAATAGCTCTTCGCACCTGGAGAAATCATTTTGTCTCAGATGGTCGAGTATGTAGCGTCTCAACTCCCCTACTGCTTCTCCCAAGCCATTGAAATAGGCGGGGTAGCCTATTTTCAGTCCTTCTGGTTCGGGCAGCGGCTCCCCGGTGGTGATGGCTAAGGTAACAGCGGCTTCAGCAAGCTCTTTTTGGGCGTCGTGAATGAAGCCGGTATGTGTCAGGTCTTGGTGCTTGCTGGTCTTGTGTTCCAGTTCCTCAAGAAGACTTCGGGCTGAGTTCAAGTTCTTACGTGCACTGTGTTCATCCCGGCGGTGTATATAGCGGATGGACAGGGCACTATAGCGGACTATCTCACGGCATAGGCGCAGGGCTTCTTCTCTGGCGGCATCCTTTGCCGTGAATATGGCGTGTGCCCGCTCAGCTATCGTCTCAAGGTTCCGGGTTGCTTTTTGCTGTTTCAATTGCCTTCACCAGGAGGCGTGTCGCCTCCTCTATGTTTTGCTGGGTGATGACCGCACTGATAACCGCTGCTGATTCAACGCCTGTGGACATCACCTCTCCGATGTTTTCCCGGTCGATGCCGCCGATGGCAACGATAGGTAAGGGGACTGTTTCTCTTATCTTGCGCAGTTGTTTCAGACCGATGACCTCAGCCTCAGGCTTGCTCGGTGACGGGTATACGGAGCCTGCAGCAATGTAGTCGGCTCCTTGAGCCGCAGCTTCCCGGGCTTGCTCGACGGTGCGTGTGGAGACACCTATAATCTTGTCTATCTGCAATGCCTTCCGCACTATGGGTAGCGGCAAGTCTTCTTGACCGATGTGGAGTCCGTCGCATTCTATCGCCAGCGCGATGTCGAGGTGGTCATTGATTATGAAAAGAACGCCAGAGTCCTGGCACAGTGCATTCATCTCCCGAGCGAGGGTGAAGAGTCCTCTTTTGTTGCGGTGTTTATCGCGGAGCTGTATGATAGCAGCCCCACCGTGGATCGCTTTGCTTGCAACTTCGATTTCGTTCTTGTAGCCCAGTATTTCAGCATCAATGATGACATACAGCCCTTTAATGCGAGCTGTTTTCTGATGGCGCAGTAGTTTAGAATGTAGTGCCTTCTCCAGTGTATATAGCTTGAAACGGGCTTTTTCGAGGTCTTGGGAATCCAGCTTTGGACTGATGTCTGGCAGTTTTGCCAGTTCTTCTACCACCCTCAATGCCTCTTCGACCCGTCTGGCGTTGGCTGCTGCAAGTGCAGGTAGGTCGCTCTGCACCACTTTTTGTGGACTGACACCTATGTCTGTCTCAGCGTCTCTGGCGGTGAGCAGGTCAGAGCCGAACTGACTCAGTTGCTTTACCAGAGTGTGGCGCATCGTTTTAAACTTCCGGGTCAAGGGCTGGTCATTCAGGACAAAGCGGGCAATATCTTCTAAGAAGCGCAGTCCTTCGCCTATACGGTTACAGTTGGCATCAATGATACGCAGCGTCTGGTGAGGCACTTTGAAAGTCCTTTAATGGTTCTGGCAGTACACCTTCCCTCGCAGCTTCGATCTTTTGCTTGAGCTGGTCTGGCAGTTCCATGCCCATGTCCTGGAACTTTTTCTCCACCCATCTGCCGATGTTGCGCGGGTCTTTATAGTAATCTCGACCTGGATGGTCAGGCTCGCCACTCTGTTGTAGCGCACCACCGGGTGACCTGTGGTAGGCAAAGGTGGAGATGATGCGGGTCAGGTTAGTACTGCCACAGTGGTTGCATTTAGGCTGGAAGGGCGCCGAGCCGCTTCTCAGCAGGAAACTGCTTTTTTTCTGACAGGCAGGGCAGAAGTACTCGTAGATGGGCATGTTATCTTGTCACCCTTCACCACTTTCTGACTCGGATGTAATATCTGCAAATGGTCTGGTCTGGGGCATTTCACCCCGCTCCATCCTTTCCAGCATATCCTGGTATTCAGGAGCCACCGGTTCACCCTGGCTTATCCGCCTGTTCCACTCGGCAAGAGCTTTCGGGTCATTTGACATCATACCTTTGGTCAATTGGGAGTCCGAAAGTATGTCTTCATAGATGTCCTTGTATGTTTTGCGCACCGAGAATGTGGAGAATAGACGGTGCAGGGTGTTACTACCGCACTGTGGGCATGACGGGGTTGCCTGAGAGGACACAGGCAACAACAAGCATACTTTCCTCTGACAGGTGTAACACCAGTACTCGTAGATTGGCATCGCCTTCTATTGAATTTTAGCACAATCCCCAAAAATATGAGAGTTTTGGCTGGCTCCGTTGACAGTCGAGGAGGAGTCCTTTAAAATCCAGAGGGTGGTAAAGCCAATGAAGAGCGATGAGATAAGACAGGCATTCCTGCGTTTTTTTGAAGAGAAGGGGCATTTAGTCATACCCAGCTCATCTTTGGTGCCGCACGGTGACCCGACACTGCTATTCACCACTGCCGGGATGGTGCAGATTAAGCCCTATTTTCTGGGTCTAGCGGCACCGCCTAGCCCGCGTCTGGCTTCGTGTCAGAAGTGTTTCCGGACCACCGATATCAATTCGGTAGGCGATGCCAAGCACCTGACATTTTTTGAGATGCTGGGGAATTTCAGCGTCGGTGACTACTTTAAGAAGGAAGCTATTGCCTGGGCGTGGGAGTTTGTTACCGAACGCCTTAAGATCGATACGCAGAGGCTCTGGGTCACCATATACCTGGACGATGACGACGCCTTCCGCTATTGGCGCGAGGTTGGATTCCCGGAAGAGAAGATAGTGCGCCTTGGTGAAGAGGACAATTTCTGGGGTCCGGCTGGCGATTCAGGACCGTGTGGTCCCTGCAGCGAGATCCACTTCGACTTCGGTGTTGAATCTGGCTGCAGGCGTCCTGAATGCAAGCCTGGCTGTGATTGTGGGCGCTTCTGTGAAGTCTGGAACCTTGTATTTACAGAGTATAACCAAAGTCGTGACGGGAAGCGCAGCCCGTTACCCAAGCCTAACATCGATACCGGAATGGGGCTGGAGAGGATAAGCGCTGTTATGCAGGAGGTATCGTCTGTTTATGATACAGACCTGTTCTTGCCGCTACGGGACAGGGTGTGCAGCATAGCCGGGGTGAAGTATGGAGGGGGTGGGGCTATAGACCAGGCAGCCAGAATTGTGAGCGAGCATAGCCGAGGTATTGCTTTTCTAATTGCTGACGGCGTTTTGCCCTCTAATGAGGGCAGGGGTTATGTGCTGCGACGGATCTTGCGACGCGCTTGTTTCTTCGGCAGGAAGCTGGGTATTGAAGGTCCATTTCTCGGTGAGATGACTGAAACTGTGATAAGCAGAATGGGGCACATATATCCTGAGCTGGTGACCAACAGGAAACTGATAGGGGAGGTGGTAAGGATGGAGGAGGACAAGTTTACCAGCACTCTGGGTGCCGGGATCAGTCTGGTCGAAGAAGCCATTGATGAAGCTGTACGGCAGGGGAGAAATTGTATTGCTGGTGAGGACGTATTCAAGTTCTGGGACACCTATGGTTTTCCTGTGGAACTGACTGCCGAGATTGCCAGAAGCAGAGGGCTCGAGATTGATAGTGAAGGCTTCGAAAGGGAGATGGAGAAGCAAAGGGAAAGAGCCAGGGCGGGGCAGAGACTCATCGGGATAGGCGACAGGGTCACTACAGTAGACGAGGTAGTCGTGACTTACATACCTTCTCCCACCAAGTTTGTGGGGTATGAGCAGTTGAGTGCCAGCTCGCGGGTGAGCTATGTGCTGGATGCGGAGTCCGGTATTTCTGTAGCTGAAGCCAGAGAGGGTGATAAGGTAGCTATTGTCCTTGAAGAAACGCCATTTTATGCTGAGATGGGAGGGCAGGTCGGAGATACCGGCAGGCTGGTTAACGATGCTGTTCAGGTCGAGGTGACTGACACGGTGTGGTCGCCTTTTGGCTGTCTTGGAGAGGGGGCGATTGTGCATTTGGGAAAGGTAAATAGAGGTGTGATCAGGGCTGGTGATGTAGTCGAGGCTAGTGTGGATATCGAACGGCGTCTTGATACCGCACGAAACCATACCGCTACACATTTACTCCATCTTGCTTTGCGCCAGGTATTGGGAAGCCATGTCTATCAGCGAGGCTCGCTGGTGAGTCCCGAGGGGCTCCGCTTTGATTTCTCTCAACTGGTAGCGCTTAGCAAAGAACAACGTACCCAGATCCAGCGCCTCGTTAATGAGAAGGTGCGGCAGAATTTGCCGGTCAAGTACAGGGTGGTGCCCTACCAGCAGGCGATAGCAGAAGGCGCTATCGCTCTCTTTACCGAAAAGTATGGTGAGATGGTGCGAGTTATAGAGGTGGGCACGCCCCCGATAAGCGCTGAGCTTTGCGGTGGCACCCATGTCCAGTCTACGGGAGAGATAGGTTTTTTTATTATAGTTTCAGAGAGCAGCATCGGTACCGGGCTGAGACGAATTGAGGCGGTGACCGGGAGGAAAGCCGAGGAGTTGTTTGAGCGCTATGCCGAGGCACTGGAAAGCACGGCTGAAGCACTCAAAGGTCTGCCTTTAGAGCTTCCGGGCAGGGCAGAAGCTGTGCTTGCCGAACTGGCGGCAGAACGCAAGCGCACAGCTACGCTGGAGAAGGAACTTTCCCGATTGTTAGCCGGGGACCTGCTCTCTAAGGCTGAACAAGTGGGTGGGATAACAGTTGTGGCGGCGAGAGTCCCTGCAGCTTCTTTCCAGACGCTTCGGGAGATGGGCGATTTTTTGAAAACGCGCCTCAAGAGTGCGGTGATAGTCCTGGGAACAGTATCTGATGGCAGACCAGGGTTTGTGGCTATGGTCACTCCAGACCTGGTCAACCAGGGACTCCATGCTGGCAATATAGTAGCCAAGGTGGCTGCAGTTACCGGTGGTGGCGGTGGTGGGAAGCCTGGCATGGCACAGGCTGGGGGGAAAGATGCGAGCAAGCTGGATGAAGCCTTGGGGCTGGTAAAAAAACTGGTCTCATCTAAAATGGCATAGGTAATGTTATGCGTATAATGGCTCTGGATATCGGCGACAAAAAGATCGGCGTGGCTATGAGTGACCCTGAAGGGGTGCTGGCTACTCCATTGGTGACCATCATAAGGCTCAACGATAGCGAAGCCATTGATAGCATCTGCAAATTGGTCAGCAAATACAAGGTTGGACATGTGGTGGTGGGATTACCTTATTCTCTGGACGGTAGCATGGGCACACAGGCGGAAAAAGTATGTGCTTTTGCACGGAAGCTTTCCCAGAGTCTTCAAGTTGACATAAGAATGCAGGATGAAAGACTATCCAGTGCGGCGGCTGACCGTCTACTTTCTGAAGCGGGTGTAAAGAAAGGGCACAAAAAGTCTGTGCGTGATGCGGCTGCTGCCGCTTTCATATTGCAGGGCTATCTGGACAGCTTACGAAGCGGAGATTAGTGGCGAAGTCTATTTATCTCATTGGCTATCCACTCAAGCATTCGGTATCCCGTGAGTTTCAGCAGGCAGCTCTGGATTATCACCGGCTTGACATTCGGTATGAGGTCCGGGAGACGAAGGAAGAGGAGTTGTCCCAGGTAGTTGGGGGTCTGCGAGAACCATGGAATCTGGGAGCAAATGTGACTCTTCCTTATAAGGAGAAAGTGTTGTCGCTTTTAGACGAGACCGATGACTTTGTCCGTATGGTCGGTGCGGTGAATACCATTGTCAATCAGGGTGGCAGGTTAACAGGTTATAACACGGATGCCCCCGGCTTTCTTCGGGCTTTAAGCGATGCTGGTTTTCAGCCGGCAGGCAAAGGGGTGGTGATATTGGGGGCAGGGGGAGCAGCCCGTGCTGTAAGTTTTGCCCTTGTCCGTGAGGGGGTGGCTTGGCTGGCGGTGTTCAATCGTACTAAGTCGCGTGCTGAGTATCTGGTGAAGGCTCTTACTGGCTATGTTAGGGATAAGGGTCTGGTAACTGAAGTTGCTGCTCTGCCGTGGGAGGAGGACGCACTGCGGAGGCTGGTGAGAAGATGTCAGTTTGTGGTTAATTGTACCACACTGGGGATGAGGCATTCCCCGCAGGAGGGACAATCCCCTTTAGCAGAGGACATGATTAGCGAAGGTGTCCTTATTTGTGACTTGGTGTATAATCCTCGTGAGACGCCGTTGCTGAGCATTGCCAGGAGGAGGGGCGCAAAGACCGTGGATGGCTTACCCATGCTGGTCTATCAAGGGGCTATCGCTTTTAAGTTGTGGACAGGGAAAGACCCGCCGCTGGAAATAATGTTTAAAACTGCTGAAAAGGCACTTATGGAGGAAGGAGGTCAATTTTAATGAAGGGTCGTTTTGTGATGTTATCGACCATGGCTATCTTGTTAGCCCTAATACTGTTAAGTGGTTGCAGTGTTGTTGGGAACAAGGTGGCGGTGATACCGCTCAGCGGACCAATTCAACGGGAAAGCATGGGGCTGCTTTTCGGCGGTCAGGTGATAACACCCGAGCTGGTGCGGCAGCAGCTTGACCGGGTGAAGAAAGATACCATGGTCAGGGCGGTTGTACTGCAGATACAAAGTCCGGGGGGTAGTGTGGCTGCCTGTCAGGAGATACTTGAGGAGATAGGGAAGCTGGACAGACCTGTTGTAGTCAGCATGGGTGATGTGGTGGCTTCTGGTGGGTACTATATATCAGCCAAGGCTGACAAGATTGTAGCTTTACCGGGTACACTGACCGGGAGCATAGGTGTAATTGCCGAAGTACCGAACGTTAAAGGACTTTATGACAAACTGGGAATCGAAATAGAGGTGTTTAAAGAAGGGAAACATAAAGATATGTATGCCGGTTTGAGGGAACTGACACCTGAGGAAAGGGAGTTGATGCAGGCGATAACCGAGCAGTTGTATAACCAGTTTATTGATGTGGTTGCTGAAGGACGGAATCTGGACAGGAACAAGGTGAAAGAATTAGCTACCGGGCAGCTTTATACCGGGGTACAGGCGAAGTCGCTAGGTCTGGTCGATGAACTTGGCGGACTTGATGCCGCGATAACTGCGGCAGCAAAGCTTGCCGGGATAGAGCAGCCAGAGATAGTATACTATAGACCCAGTCCGCGATCCCTGTTAAGTTCTCTTCTGGAGCTGGGTGGGCAGAGACTAGGGAACTGGTTCGCGGTGCAGTCGCTGGGGGTCGAGGCTGTAGTGGTGGAAAGGATTCTGAGCAATCCGTACCCACAGCCTGAGTACAGGTAAGTCGAGTTGAGGCAGGAATAAGATGGGAAGGTTCCGCTTTCTTACTGCTGGCGAATCGCACGGGAGGGGTCTACTGGCAATTGTTGAAGGGATGGTAGCCGGGTTACAGCTATCTGAGGAGTATATCCGTGGGGACTTAAAGAGGCGACAGGGCGGGTATGGTCGCAGCCAGCGGATGAAGCTGGAGGTTGACGAGGCTAAGATAATCTCCGGTGTAAGACACGGCTATACTATCGGGAGCCCGATCGGACTTTTGCTGTGGAATCGGGTTTGGGATGATTGGCAAGAGGTGATGAGCGTTTCGCCTATAGCAGGCGAAGTGCCTGCTGTGACTGCGCCCAGACCGGGGCATGCTGATTTAGCCGGAGTGCTCAAATATGGACTGAGTGACATAAGACCTATTCTAGAGAGGGCTAGTGCCAGGGAGACAGCAGCCAGGGTGGCAGTTGGTGCTATTGCCCGCAGATTTCTGGAAGAATTCGGCATCGTAGTCCGCAGCCATACTGTAGGCATCGGCGAGCATAAAGCCGAGCCCGGTGTCTCGATAGACTGGAGGCAGGTTGAGAGGTCACCCCTGCGCTGTGCTGATAAAGAGGTTGAGAAGGAGATGCTATCAGCTATCGATAGGGCTAAAGCCGAAGGTGATACTTTGGGCGGCGTATTTGAAGTTGTGGCGAGTGGTGTGCCTGTCGGTCTGGGGAGCCACGTGCAATGGGACCGGCGACTTGATGCTCGAATTGCCGGAGCTATGATGAGCATAAATGCGGTCAAGGGTGTGGAGATAGGTGGAGGTTTCTCCTTAGCCAGTGCCCCTGGGTCACAAGTGCATGATGTGATCAAGCCTGCCCGGGGCAAGAAGGACCAACCCTGGCGTCGTGCTACTAACTTTGCCGGTGGAATTGAGGGTGGTATAAGCAACGGGGAACCGATTGTAGTTCGAGCGGTGGTGAAACCGATTGCTACTCTGGGGAAGCCACTGCAGACTGTCGATTTACGCACCGGTAAGGTGGCAGAAGCCCATTATGAGCGCAGTGACGTATGTGTTGTGCCGGCTGCTGGGATGGTCGGGGAGGCAATGCTGGCTATTGTTCTGGCGGATGCCGTGCTGGAGAAATTCGGCGGTGATAACCTAAGCGAGACATTGAAAAACTACAGGGAATATACCGCTTCAATCTCTTCTTTCGGTGGTCATGCGTAATCGGGATAGTAGTAACAATATCGCTCTCATAGGGTTCTCAGGTACCGGGAAGTCGGCTGTGGCTAGGAAGGTGGCGGAGTTGCTGGGGTGGGAGTATCTGGACACCGATGATGAGGTGGTCAAGCTGGCTGGCAAGAGCATTCCCGAGATTTTTGAGCAGGATGGTGAGGCGGAGTTCAGACGCCTAGAGCACGAAGTATTGAAAAGACTCTCTGAGGTAGCGGGGAACAGGGTCATTGCCACCGGCGGCGGAGTTGTCATTGACCCCCGGAACCGGGATATATTGCAACAGCGCAGCGTGGTCATCTGTCTCGAAGCCAGTCCAGAGACCATATACCAGCGTCTTCTGGGGGATAATCTGGAATCATCGAGTCCTGTGGTGCGCCCTCTGCTTGTCGGCAGCAACCCGCTGGAACGCATCAAGCAGCTTAAAGAATCGAGACAGTCTTTCTACTACGGCATTGCCGACCGGACTGTATATACTGATAAGCTAAGCGTCACCGAGGTCAGCCTTGGAGTGATAAGCGGGTGGCAGTCTGCGGTGCGTGGTCGGGGCGAGCCTGTCTATGTTGAGAGGGATGGGCTTGCATGCGTGGTGGTCACAGGGACAGCGTGCTATCCGATATTTGTGGGCTGGGGGATACTGGCGGGGTTGGGGAAGAGAATGAAGCAGGTGGGCTTAGCGGGCACTGCGGTTATCATCGGCGACGAACTTGTTTTCACTCTTTACGGGGCTCAGGTGAAACAGGCATTGGAAGAGTCTGGCTTCACCGTCAGATGGTTTACAGTTCCTCCAGGTGAGACCACTAAAAATATCGGGCAGGCTATAAAAATCTATGATTTTTTGATAGAGAGCCACATTGAAAGAAATGATATTATAGTAGCTCTGGGTGGCGGTATGGCTGGTGACCTGGCGGGTTTTGTAGCCGCTACCTATCTAAGGGGGTTGCCCTGGGTGCAGGTGCCTACTACTTTGATGGCGATGGTTGACGCCAGTATCGGGGGTAAGGTGGCGGTGAACCATCCGGCTGGTAAGAACTTGATAGGTGCGTTTCATCAACCCAGTCTGGTGCTGACTGATGTGAGGACATTGACCACATTGCCCACACGGGAGTTAACATCCGGATGGGCGGAGGTAATCAAGCATGGCATGATTGCCGATGCCGGGCTGCTAATGTTTCTGGAGGAGAAGGCTGATAGACTTCTAAGTCTGGAGGAGTCGGAAATCTGCGAAGCGGTTGCCCGGAGTGCCTGTGTTAAAGCCCAGGTCGTTAGTGAAGATGAGAAGGAGACGGGGAGGCGGGTGATACTCAATTACGGGCACACAGTAGGTCATGCTTTGGAAGCTGCTACAGGATATGAGCGCTTTCTCCATGGAGAGGCAGTGGCTATCGGGATGATGGCTGCGGCTGATATCAGTGCCAGGCTTAAGCTTCTGGCGGAGGGGGTGGTTGAGCGTCAGAGGAGAGTACTGGAGAGATATGGGCTACCAACGCAGTGTTCCGGTGTCTCTAAGGCTGATGTTATCACAGCTATGGAACTGGACAAGAAGGTACGCAGTAAGGCTATTCGCTGGGTGCTGCTTGAGGATGTAGGCAAGGTGGTGGTGCGAAGTGATGTCCCGGACAGCGTAGTACTGAGTTCCCTTGGAGAGGTGATTAAAGTATGAGGGGCAGCTTAACTTATCCGTGGGGAGTCGTGGACTACATAGAAGTGCTGAAGCCCGGTGCCACCTTTCTGTTGACTTTCATCGGGGGGTGTGCTGCCGTGGTGGCTGCTGGTGGAGAGGTCTCGGCGGGTATGCTGGGGTTGATTCTGTTGACCGTGGCTCTGGGTAGCGCTGGCTGTAATGGGCTCACCAATTATCTCGATCGTGAGGTCGATGCGCGGATGCTCAGGACAAAGCACCGTGCTCTGCCTTCAGGGCGCATTAAGCCACCTCAGAAAGTGCTTTTTCTGGTCTCAGGGGTTATCGCCGCTGGGCTGGTATTAGCTTGGTTTTTGCACCCGTTATGTTTTTTAGCTGGGGCTATAGGTGTGGTTGCTTCAGCGGTATGGCGGAAGACGGTCTCGTGCACTTTCCTAGGTATTGTTGCCAGTTGTAGCCCGGTTCTCATCGGGTGGTTTGCCGTAAGACCGGCGTTTGATTTTCAAATTCTACTTCTCTGTCTTCTGGTAGCGGTATGGGTTCCAATACATGTGTGGAGTGTGATGATTGCTAATCGGGAGGACTACCTTAATGCCGGGTTGAACTATTTCCCGTTGAGCTGGTCGGTCAGGAATGTTGTGAAGACCCTCTTCATCTTGTCATTGTTGCTGACCCTTATTTCTGTTCTCCTTTATCTGATTGCTGGTCTTCATATCCTCTACCTGATAGTGGCGACGGTTTTCGGCATAGTAATGGTCATTGCCAGTGCTAATCTGTTGTTCTCGACAACACCTGAGTCTGCCTGGCGCCTTTATAAGCTTTCTGCCTATCCTTACCTGGGGATAATTTTCCTTACCATGTCTCTGGATGCCTGGTTGTTCTGAGAGAATTGGCACACTTTAGAGTAACCAAGACTTGTAAAGCTAGCGAAGTACGACTCGGGGAACTCACTACAGCCCATGGTGTAGTGGTGACACCTGTGTTTCTGCCTGTGGGCAGTCGGGGTACAGTGAAGACCTTGACACCTGATGACCTGAGGGAGATCGGGATAAGTATAGTACTGGCGAATACTTATCATCTCTATTTGAGACCGGGAGTAGATGCTATTGAGCGGAGCGGCGGGTTGCACAAATTCATGGCATGGGATGGTCCGATACTTACGGATAGCGGCGGCTATCAGGTCTTCAGTCTGGCAAGGCTGTGTCGGATAAACGATGACGCTGTGGTCTTCCGTTCACATATTGATGGCAGTGAGCACAGGTTTACTCCTGAAGCTGTAATCGGACTACAGGAAAGGCTTGGTGCTGACATCATAATGCCGCTGGATGAGTGTCCTCCTTCTAATGCCGATATGGCGAAGGTTGCTGAGGCAGTGCAGAGGACTTCCCGCTGGGCTGAGAGGTCACGGGTATATTCCAAGAAACCGGGGCAGTTGCTTTTCGGTATTGTTCAGGGCGGTCTTTACCCCCAATTGCGGCAACGGTCGGCGAGGGAGATTGTGTCTCTCGGTTTTGACGGTTATGCCATCGGAGGGCTGAGCCTGGGAGAGCCGAAGGAGGTAATGTGGTCGATAGTAGGTGAGACCGTGCCGTTATTGCCACCAGACAAGCCGAGATACCTTATGGGAGTGGGTTCGCCCGAGGACATAGTCGAGGGGGTAAGCTATGGGATCGACCTTTTTGATAGTGCCTTACCGACCAGGGTAGCCCGCAACGGCGCGCTTTTTACCCCTTACGGCAGGCAGAACATACGCAAAGCCGTCTTCAGGGGCTCGGAGTCCCCCATCGACGCAGAGTGTGATTGCTATACCTGCCGCACTTTTTCTGCAGCTTATATCCATCATCTATTCCGGTGCGATGAGTTGCTGGCATACCGGCTGGCTACCATACATAATTTACGATTTATAGTCAGGCTGGTGGCGAAGGTAAGGGAGGCTATTAAAGACGGGACGTTTGAAGTCTTTAAAGCGGAGTTTTTAGCCCGGTACAAGGTCACTGATGAAGTGGCGAGGATAACGCAGAAGCGCAAATGGCTGAGTTCAGATCGCGGTGCTTGCGATGACTCAGACTAGGTTAACAACTTGCTGAAGGTCTTTTGCTCGGGGTCTCGCTGCGCTCGAATTGAAGGGAAGTTACAAAAACCAGGCTAATCTACAGCTAAATTGAACTGACAAGCTATCTGGGCTATAATTTCCCAGCTAAGGAGGTTTGTGGTTGCTCAAAAGTCATAGTTGTGGTGAGTTAAGGAAAGAGCATGTTGGTCAGGAAGTAACTCTTGCTGGTTGGGTACACCGGCGGCGTGACCACGGTGGTCTGATATTTATTGACCTGAGGGATAGGGATGGTATAGTGCAGGTGGTCTTCAATCCCGAGGTTTCAGCCGATGCGCATAAGGTGGCTGGCGATTTCCGCAGTGAATATGTTGTCCGGATAGGTGGCAGGGTGGCTTTGCGCCCGCGTGGTACGGAGAACTTAAAATTGCCTACCGGGGAAATCGAGGTTATCGCTGAACAAGCCCAGATTTTCAGCGCTTCGAAGACGCCCCCATTTTATATAAATGAAGATGTGCCTATAGATGAGAACCTGAACCTGAAGTACCGGTATCTATACTTGCGGCGCCCCAGGATGAAGGACAATATTCTACTTCGCCATCAGGTGGTCAAGTTCATACGTGATTTTCTTGATGCCAAAGGGTTCGTCGAAATTGAGACACCTATCCTGATAAAGAGCACACCCGAGGGAGCGAGGGACTATCTAGTGCCGAGCCGACTTTATCCGGGCAAGTTCTATGCTTTGCCCCAGTCGCCACAGCAACTGAAACAGTTGCTAATGGTGGCGGGTTTCGAAAAGTATTACCAGATAGCGCGGTGTTTCCGGGATGAGGACTTAAGGGCTGACAGGCAGCCGGAGTTCACGCAGCTCGATTTGGAGATGAGCTTTGTTGATGAAGAGGACATATTACAATTGCTTGAAGAAATGTTCACCTCCCTTGTGGAAGCAGTCAAGCCGGACATGAAAGTTATAAAGCCGTTTCCCCGCCTTACTTATGCTGAGGTGATGGAGCGCTATGGCACTGATAAACCAGACATAAGGTTTGGGCTGGAACTGAAAGACATTTCTGACATAGTAGCCGAGTCCTCCTTTTCTCTGTTCCGTTCTGTCGTCAAGAGTGGTGGCAAAGTGAAGGGCATCTGTTTGCCCGGTTGCGCTAGCTACTCGGGTAGGCAGATCGAGGAGCTTACACAGCTTGCCAGGTCGTATGGAGCTAAGGGGCTGATAACCTTAGCTTTACCTCAAGGTGAAAATGTTGAGCAGTTGTCGCCCGACAAAGTCAGATCGGTGGTGAGCAAATATTTGAGCGTTGAGATGTTGAGGGCAATTTTGCAGAGGTGCGAAGCGAAGCCGGGCGACCTTATTATCATCGTAGCTGACGAACTGAAAGTAGTTAATAAGGTGCTGGATGAGATGCGGCGGGAGATGGGGCGACGGTTGAACCTGGCTGATAGTGACCTGCTGGCATTTCTTTTTGTAACTGATTACCCACTACTGGAGTGGAATGAGGAATTGGGGCACTGGGAACCTATGCACCATCCTTTTACTGCACCGCGCGAGGATGATATTCCTCTTCTGGATACGGAGCCGGGCAGGGTGCGGGCACGCCACTATGATATTGTGTGCAACGGGTATGAACTTTCCAGTGGTAGCATCAGGATACATACGCGTTCCCTTCAGGAAAAGGTGTTTCGCTTGCTCGGTTACAACGATAGCGAGATAGAAGAGCGTTTCGGTCATCTTCTGGAAGCATTCGATTATGGAGCGCCTCCACACGGCGGGATCGCTCCGGGTATTGACCGCCTGGTCATGTTACTGGCAAAGGCGGAAAACATAAGAGAAGTCATCGCTTTTCCTAAGAACCAGAGCGCGGTAGATGTGATGAGTGGTTCGCCATCTCCTGTACCCCAGTCACAGCTCGATGAACTTCACTTAATGGTGAAGGCAGAGGATATGGACAGGACAGAAGTGTGAGCGGCAATTCAAACAAACTGGTATAATCTAATGATGCAGGGAGCCAGCAGCAGATGAGAGTATCTACTGAGCCAATGCAGAACAGCCAGATGTTGCTCAACATTGAGATGGAGAGCAACGAGATAGATAAGTATTTGGACAGGGCTTATAACCGTCTGGCGAAGAGAGTGTCTGTCCCTGGATTCCGTAAGGGTAAGGTGCCGAAGGAAGTGCTGACCAGTTATGTGGGCAGGGACACTCTGTACCGCGAGGCTCTTGAGGACTTGCTTCCGGAAGCTTATGCTGAAGCTGTGCAGAGTCAGGGAATTGAACCTATTGCTCAGCCTTCATTTGAGATAGTCCAGACCGAGCCACTGGTTTTTAAGGCGATTGTGCCGCTTAAGCCCACGGTTAAGCTTGGGGATTATACTCAGATAAAGGTCGAGGCTCAGGCGGTTGAGGTCACAGAAGATGAAATAGGGGGTGTATTGCAGCAGCTTCAGCAGGAGCATGCCATATTGTCACCTGTAGAGCGCGCGGTAAGTCTTGGTGATGAAGTGACCATGGATATCGAGGAGGTAAGAGAGGGCAAGCCCACGCCGCTCCGTCAGGACCTTGTTTATGAGGTGAAGGAGGGGTCGCGGTTGCCCTTGCCGGGGTTTGCTGAAAAGCTCGTGGGGCTGGTGAAAGATGAAGAAAAAGATGTTGTCTTATCCTATCCCGATGATTATGAGATAGGAGAGCTTGCCGGGAAGGAGCATATCTTCAGAGTGAAGGTCAAAGACATAAAAGAGAAAAGGCTCCCCGAGCTGGACGATGAATTTGCCAGATCGCTAGGAAGCGAGGATTTAGCCTCGCTGCGGGCGCGAATAGCAGACGCGATCAAAGCGAGGAAGGAGTCGATGGCACGCCTGGAGATGGAAAGGAAGGTCATGGATGCGCTCGTGGGTATGAGCGAGGTGGAGTATCCACCGGTGCTGGTGGAAAAAGAGATCGACCGGCTGTTAATTGATGAAGCCAGATATTTTGCCGAAGGGGTTGCCGGTCTGGAAAGGTATTTGAAAACGCTCAATAAGACGATGAGTGAACATAGAGAGGAGTTGCGTGTTGAAGCCACTCAGCGTGTAGTGCACTCGCTGATTCTGGATAAGGTCGTTGATGTTGAGAATGTCGAAGTAACAGATTCCGAGGTCGATGCGGAGATAGAGGGCATGGCTGCAGACGCTGGAGCAAAGGCTGAAAATGTGCGGGAGGCTTTCAGTTCAGAGGACAGGCGGGAGGCAGTGCGGTGGTTCCTCAAACGCCGCAAGGCTATGGACAGACTGCTTGAGCGCTCAACTGTGAAGCCCGAGTGATCTGTGGTCTATTAACAGGAGGTGACGAAAATGGAGAGATTTCAGAACATAATACCGATGGTCATTGAGTCCGGTGCTCGCGGGGAGCGTGCTTTTGATATATATTCTTTGCTTCTCAAAGAGCGGATTGTGTTTTTGGGCACACCCATCAACGACCAGGTGGCAAATCTTATCATCGCCCAGTTGCTCTATCTGGAGCACGAAGACCCTGATAAGGACATAAATCTTTATATTAACTGTCCCGGCGGCATTGTCAGTGCCGGGTTAGCGATATATGACACCATGCAGTTAATTCGCCCGGATGTATCGACCATTTGTGTTGGGCTGGCTGCGAGCATGGGGACACTGATTCTTTGCGCCGGGGCAAAGGGGAAGCGGTATGCTTTACCCAACGCCACTATTCATATGCATCAGGCGATAGGTGGTGCCCAAGGGGCGGCGGCAGATATAGAAATAGCTGCCAGGGAGATTATGAGACTGCAGGAGTTGATCCGCAGCATAATAGCCAAGCATACAGGTCAGCCTGTAGAGAAGGTTGCCCATGATACTGACCGTGACTTCTATCTTGGTGCCGAGCAGGCTGTAGAGTACGGCATCATCGATGAAATCCTGAGGAGGCCTGGCGACAAGCAATTGGCGGCAAAGAAGTGAGGGCACGCAGGTAGCCTACAGGGGGTTACCGGCACGGTCAAGGTAAGCTCGCAATAGTTGTTCTAGACTTGGAAAGCCTTTTCTGCCACCAGGTGCTGAAATTACGAAGCGCGCTACAATATCGCCCAGAAGACCGCACTCGCTGGGGGTCTTGTTTTTTAGCATTCCGAAGAGAAATCCGCAGGCAAAGGCATCTCCGGCTCCAGTAGACTCAATGTCCTTTGGCGCTTCGTCTATGCTTGTTATGTGATATTCTGTCTCTGTAGTACGAATGTAGCTGGTTGCCCTCTTAGTGTCACTGAGGGCAATGCCTCTACCCAATGTGACCACAACTATATGACAGCCGAGTGCAAGGAGTGTGTTAGCGCCTGTTCTGAAGTCTTTTCCTGTAAGTAACTCTATCTCCTCGCGGTTTAGAAAAATGATGTGCGCTCGTTCCAGTAGCGGTGTAAGTACCTTTAATCCTTTCGAAGCATAAAGTGTACCTGGTGCAAGACTGAGCTTCGTAGAACTTTCTAGATTACTTGTCACCTCTATTTGCAGGCGGAACTGCTTGTCATGGGCGAAGGAAGAGAAATGGACTATTTGGGCACGGCTGAGGTAGGCAATATCTATGTCCTGGCTGTCCAGCAAGCTATTAGCTCCGGGTAACAGATATATGGCACGTCTTCCTTTCTTATCGCTGAAACAAAATGCCAGTCCCGTCCTGGTGTCTTTTTTAACGCAGATGTGACTCGTATCTGTGCCTGCAGCTTTGAGGTTGCGGACAAGTCTTCTACCCTCAGCATCATTGCCTACAGTGCCGACAAATCCGGTCTTAATGCCGAGTTTGGCAAGCCCGTAGATGGTGTTGGCGGCTGAGCCGCCGGGGGAGGGGGTGAAATCGGTCACCATCGTTTCGCCGTCATTTAGCGTCTTCTCGACGCGGCATATATAATCGAGGTTCATAGCCCCGAAGCCAATTACCGCCGGTTCGCTCTTTTCAGTCAATGTTCACCCCAGTTTAGCTGCTTCCTGTCTGACCAAGCGGCGTATCTTTTGATGGACCTCAAGAGGTGTAGTGAAATCCTCTCTCCCTGATAACCAGTGGAAGAAATTCCTGTTGTCGGAGCCACCTATTTTCTCTTTTTCTCTAACCAATTTTTCTACCGCTGTGCGTTTGCCTTTTGTCCAGGTTTCCAGAATCAGCCACAGATCATCGAGGTGGGTGGATGCTAGCCCCACGGTAGCATAGGGTAGTGCATACTGGTTGGCATTGAAAGCGATAGCCAGTCCACCAGCCTGCTCTACAGCTTGAAGCATTTTGAAATCGGTTATACTATCGCCGACTACGACCCAGTTAGACAGCGGTTGTTTGTGGGCTTCGGCGAAGCGTTTCAAAGCTTCAACTTTTCGGCTACCGCCCACGGGTTTGACCTCTTCCATTATCCGGGCTAGACTTGTTTTTTGAATGTCTTGCCAGTAGAAGCGGTCAAGTCTGTCCTTGATCCAGGCGTCGTCAATAGATTGCTGATGGAGTAGCTCGGTTTCCAGTGCTTCAACATAGGTGAAATCATCAGTGGATACTAAGCGCTTCAGCTTATCTATGGGGAGGGAAGTGCAGGCGATGTTCTGAGAGAAGATGTTGAGCCTGTAGGCGATATGGCGGGCATATTGCTGGTAGCTGGTGCTGATGCAGAAGACTCTCCAACCAGCGGCATTGAGCTGGAAAATGAGCCTGGCTGCCCCGTTGACGAGTGTCGCTTCCCGAGCCAGTGCTGAGATGTCGTCCTCTTTGATGCCGTGGTATATTAGAAAAGGGGCAATGAGTGCCAGGGTATCGCCCGGTTCATAGTCTGGTCTGGCTTCCAGCGTGAGCAGGTCATCGTAACGGCTGATTATCTCAAAGATTTTGTCACCGCCGGGGAAGAGTTTCATCAGTTCATAGGCGTTGTCCTGAGTAGCTAGCGGTCCCTCAAGGTCGAAGGCGATTACTTTCATTTCAGCTTTATTGCCTTATTTATTTCGTCGCTCAGGTCGTAGCCGGGTATGGGTTTTCCGTTCTCTCCCAGCACCTTACCGGCTGCTATTCTTATTTTTCCCTGACTGAATGCCTTCAGTGTGGCGACAATAAGAGGCAGTTCTCTGGCGACACCTTGCTCTCGTATTCTTCGGAACAGCCGGTTGTTTTCTCCCTCCTTTCTTTTTATCTCAGACAGTGGGCGTTTGGTCAGTTCCTGCCAGAGTCCGTCAAAAGGGGCACCGACAATAGGGAATGTGCAATAGGTGACTACAGGACCGCTGTCCAGCTCTGGTGTTACCAGGTGCATCATTACGCCGGTCTCTTTTGCTCTGTTCTCTATAAGTGTCCAGATGACCTCCTGCCAGGTGCCTTTGGGACCGCCCGGTGCTGCGGGGTGCAGGTTAATCATATTGTATTTGTGACACATCTCTTCGCCAACGATCAACATATAACCGGCGAGTACGCATAGGTCTGGCTTAAACGTGTGCAGGTGCGCCATCACTTCCCGGTCGTATTCCAAACGCCAGGCTGATGAGTCTTTATCTCTGTTCATCGAGTTACTGTTCCAACGTGCGCGAAATTCTTGTGATGATAGACAGATTAGCGGAATACCGTAACTGTTGACCAACTGGAAAAACAGGTCGCTTTGTTCCGATTCACCGGGCTCGCGGTTGCTGAAGACGAAGGAGATTTTGGCGACTATATCGCCATTCTGGATGTGTCGGTATACGGTCTCGAGGAGCAACCTGGCTGCTTCGTCTCTGCCAGTAGAAAACCAACCCAAGTCCAGCATCAGCGTTTGTGCACTAAAACAATTGCTTTTTCAGTCTTGCCCAGGTGCTGTGAAAGTGGACTATTGGGCTCGACCTGCTACCACCGATTCTCCCTTGTTCCAGTGAAGTGATGAATGTCTCCTTATCGCCGAAAGGCGGCATTTCTACATAAGCATTGCCGATTTCCTGAAGTGAGTGGGCATCGCTGCCGGCGCTCATCGGCTTGCCATACTTTTGGGCTAGTTGCCAGGCTTTGTTGGTGGCTGAGGGGAAAATGCTCCGGGCGTTAAAGACCTCGATGATGTCGATCTCTGGCATCAGGCTTTCGAACATGGAATCCCTGGAGGCGGAAAGGCGCAGTGTATCGTAGGGGTGGGGGATGCATACCAGCCCACCCTGGGACTTGATACGCCCCACTGTTTCCTCTGGCGAAAGCCCGCTGGGGATTTCGGTGGTAAGGAACAGCCCTATGATTTCACCACCTGTAGTCAAGATTTCCTCGCCCACTATTATCGGGAAGGGGGCTAGCTCCTTTAGCCGCAAAGCGCCCTCGATTGTATTGTGGTCGGTCACAGCAAGGCAGTTAATGCCTATTTTGAGAGAACGGTCGATTATCTGCTCCAGGCTCATGGCGCAGTCCATGGAATAGCAGGTGTGGAGGTGGAAGTCAGCTTTTATCATCCCAATCAACTTACTCTCTCCAGGTATTCGCCTGTCCTGGTGTCCACCTTAATAATATCGCCGGTATTGATGAAAAGCGGGACTTTAATGGTGATGCCCGTTTCCAGTTTAGCCGGTTTGCTACCTGCTGAGGCGGTGTCCCCCTTGAATCCGGGTCCTGTCTCCACCACTTGCAATTCCACCGATACCGGCAGTTCGATTCCCACTGCTTTGCCTTTGTGTGTTAGCACCTCTAGGTTCGAGCCTTCCTTGAGATAGTTAAGGGCGTCGCCGAGTATCGACTTGTCTAAAGGTATCTGTTCGAAGGTTTTTGTGTCCATGAAATAGTAGATATGCCCGTCGTTGTAAATATACTGGACGGGGCGATGTTCCAGAAAGGCACGCGTGAACTTTTCGCTGGCTTGAAAAGAGCGTTCTGTTATGTAGCCAGCACGGAGGTCACGGAGCTTCAGCCTGATTTGTGCCGAGCCCCGTCCCATTTTGATGTGCTGGTAGTCGAGCACCTGATAAAGATTACCATCCAGCTCAATGGTTATGCCTTTCTTCAATTCTCCAGCATCGATCATCTGATAAGCAGACCTCCTGATGTAGCGTTGGCTATTTTATCAGACCGAGACATCGGTCTGGCTTTGCCATTTTGCATGATTACCATGTCTTCTATCCTTACTCCACCCCATCCGGGTATGTAGATTCCGGGCTCAATGGTGAACACCATGCCGTCCTGGAGTGTATCGGACGAGTTTAGCGTCAGGCGGGGTAATTCGTGAGGGCTTAAGCCTACCCCGTGTCCCAAGCCGTGTCCGAAGTTGTCCCCATAGCCAGCTTCCTTGATAACGGTCCTGGCAAGGCAGTCCGCCTCGTCACCAGTCATTCCGGTGGTAATTGTAGCTAGAGCGGTCAACTGTGCTCCGAGGACGATGTCATAGATTTTAGGGAATGTCCCTTCCCCATTGCCCAGCACAATAGTGCGAGTTAAATCACTGCAGTAACCGTTTATGCGGGCTCCGAGGTCAATTACTATCGGTTCATTTTCCTGTATTGCTCGGTCGGATGCTCTGGCATGCGGCAGTGCTGAATTAGGTCCTGAAGCTATGATAATGTCGAAAGGCAGAGCTTCACTGTCATGACTGCGGAGGAATTTCTCTACCTCCCAGGCTATCTCCTTCTCTTTCATACCGGGGTGGATAATGGACCTGGCGTAATCGAAGGCACTATCGGCTAATTTTGCTGCTTCGGCGATGTGTTTTACCTCATCTTCGTCCTTAACAGCCCTGAGTGATTCTACAAGGTCTTCTGTGGGTAAAAACTGGATGTTGTGTTTTCTCAATGCAGTGTATATTTTACGGTAAGCAGCGTGGGGGATATAACCTGACTCAAAGCCCAGCTTTCTTATTCCCATATTTGCTGCCAGGTCTGGCAGCCAGTTCATCGGTTCGCCTTTTATGTGGACTATCTCGAAGCCCGGTGCCTCTGACTTAGCTTGCTCCACGTAGCGAAAGTCGACAGCCAGCGAGGCACTGCTTTGGGATATGAGCAGCCATCCCGTGGAGCCACAGAAGCCAGAAAGGTAACGACGGTTCTGCGGCTGGAAGACAAGTAGTGCGTCCAACCCGTGTTCTGTCAGACTTTGCCGCAACTTTTTCAGCCGGCTCATTTTCGCTTCTTGTCCTTAAGCAGGTCAGCGAGGTATTGTAGTGCCAGCAGGTAGCCCTGCCAGCCCAGTCCGCTTATCTGCCCGATAACGACTGGTGCAGTGACTGATTTTTGCCGCCACTCTTCCCGGGCGTAGATGTTTGACAGGTGGACTTCGATGCAGGGCAGTCCGACATCAGCGAGCACGTCCCGTAATGCCAGACTATAATGGGTCAGCGCCCCGGGGTTGATGATTATACCGGCTGCCTCGGGGTAATTCTCCTGGATAAAGTCGATCAAAGCACCCTCGCTGTTGGACTGAAAACAAACAACTTCAACACCTAGCCTTTTCCCTTCGGTCCTCAATGCGTTCTCGATCTGGGCGAGGGTCTTAGTACCATAAAGGCGTGTGTCCCGTTTCCCCAGAAGGTTGAGATTCGGACCGTTGACGACCAGTATTTTCTTCATATCTTTGCCCCCACTCTTTCTAATTCGTCCAGCTTTCCCTTATATTCGCAGGCGATGCATTTTACCAGATTTCCCCGCCAGGTGGTAAGTATGTTACCACAATTCGGGCAACGCTGTGGTAATGGTCTGCGATTGAGGGTGAAATTGCAGTCAGGATATTTTGTGCAGGCATAGAAACGGCGTCTCTTCTTACTGATTTTTTCAATTATCTCACCGTCGCAGCCGGGCATGGGGCAAGAGACACCTGTCTTGACCAGAAAGGGCATGGTCTTTTTACATTTCGGGTAGTTACTGCAGGCAAGGAACTTGCCGTAGCGACCGACCCTGATGACCATGGGGCTGCCACACTCCGGGCAGAGTTCCTCTGTGGGTCTAACTACCTTGATTTTATCTATATTTTTCTGGGCTCGGGTCAGCATCTTTTCGAATGGCACATAGAACTCTTTTACTACGGATACCCACTGCTTCTTCCCGCGGGCGATATCATCCAGCTCCTCTTCCATTCTGGCAGTGAAATCGAGTTCGACGATTTTGGGGAAATGCTGGGTAAGGAGGTCGCTAACCAGTATACCTATTTCATCGGGGCGGAACCTTCCATTTTCCTTGTATACATAGCCGCGTTCCTGAATGGTAGCCAGGATAGAGGCATAGGTGCTGGGGCGTCCGATACCTTTTTGCTCCAGCGCTTTTATCAATGTGGCTTCGGTATACCGAGGTGGTGGCTGAGTGAAGTGTTGTTCGGGGAAGAGCCCCAGTAGGGTCAGGGGGTCGCCTTGTGCCAGGCTGGGGAGCGGAAGGATTCCAGAGAATTCATCTTGAGTGTCCTCGTCCCTATCCTCGCTATACAGCGACAAGAAACCGGGAAACTTCACCACGTAGCTGGTTGTCTTGAAGAGGTAGTCTTTATCTGTTTTCTGTCCTTTGGCTTCCACTTCTACTGTGGTGACATCCAGCACGGCAGCAGCCATCTGGCTTGCTACCATTCTTTTCCAGATAAGCTCATAAAGCTTGAACTGCTCTGATGTCAGGAAGGGGCGGACAAGCTCCGGTTCTCGAAAAACCTTCGTCGGTCTGATGGCTTCGTGTGCCTCCTGTGTCCATTTGGCTTTTTTGCTTTTCTCGAAAGTGCGGGCATGCGGCGGCAAGTAATTGTTGCCAAACTTAGCCCGAATAAACTCTCTGGTCTCAGCCAGGGCACTGGCAGCGATGTGGGTGGAATCGGTGCGCATATAAGTGATGAGCCCCACCGGACCCTCATCACCCAGGGGTATACCTTCGTACAACTGCTGGGCGATGGACATGGTGCGCTGGGCGGTGAAAAACAATTTACGCCAGGCTTCTTGCTGGAGGGTGCTGGTGGTGAATGGCGGTGCTGGCTGGCGCAGCGCTTCCTTGGTCTGCACCGATCTGACATAATACCGGGCTGTGCTTAGGTCAGCTTCAAGCTCTTCAACCTTCTCTTTGTTCGGTATCTCCAGTTTTGTGCCGTCAGTAAAGCTAACTAACAGTGCCCTGAAACCCGGGCTGGTCTTTTCCGCCGGTGCCTTAGCCAGTTCAGCCTCTATCAGCCAGTATTCGGTGGGGATGAAATTTTCAATTTCGCGCTCGCGGTCAACGACCATCCTCAGAGCAGCAGACTGGACGCGTCCGGCGGACAGCCCTCTTTGTACCTTTCGCCATAGTAGCGGGCTTAGCATATAACCGACGAGCCGGTCGAGGAGACGGCGTGCCTGCTGTGCATTGACCAAGTTCATATCGATGGAACGGGGGTGTTGGAAAGCCTCCTCCACAGCCTCTCTGGTAATTTCGTGGAAGACTACCCTGTGTATGGGCTTGCCATTCTTGTCCAGCCTCAGTGCTTTGACCAGATGCCAGGAAATCGCTTCGCCTTCGCGGTCAGGGTCGGTAGCCAGGTAGACCGCCGAGGCATCTTCAGCGGACTTCTTAAGCTGACTTATTACCTGCTTTCTCCGTGGGATTATTATATATGTCGGAGTGAAGTCATTAGCGATGTCTATGCCCAGTGCTTTTTCGGGCAGATCGCGGACATGCCCCAAGGATGCTTTGACCATGTAATCGGTGTCCAGGAATCTGGCTATAGTCCTGGACTTGGCTGGTGATTCAACGATAACCAGTTTCATCGGCTACCTCTCTTACTCCTTTAGCCAGTATATAGCTCATACTGCCGACCTGTTTCACCATCCCTTTTAGTTCCATCATCGCGAGGGCGCTGCTGACTACTGGTGCTGCCAGCCCACTGGCGCGGCAGATATCATCTATGTGGACGGGGTCGTGAGATATCTGCTTGAGCAGGCGAGACTCGGTCTCGTCTGCGGGGAGGAATTCCTTCATCTCAAGCTGCTGTGCGATAATAGTTAGATTCAGCTCTTCGAGTATGTCCACATAGCTCTGCACCAGCTTAGCACCTTCTTTGATGAGGCGGTTGGTGCCGCGGCTGGCTGGTGACATTATGCTTCCCGGTACGGCGAAGACCTCACGGTCTTGCTCCAGGGCTTGTTCCGCGGTTATCATGGCGCCGCTGTTTTCGCCAGCTTCGATTACCAGTACACCGAGGCTTATCCCGCTCATTATCCGGTTCCGCCTGGGAAAATTGTCAGCTTTGGGCTTGGTGCCCAGAGGGTATTCGCTGATAAGGGCACCGTGCTCCATTATATCGCGCGCCAGCCTGGCGTTTTCTGCCGGGTAGACGATGTCCAGTCCGCAGCCGAAGACGGCGATAGTTCTGCCACCTGCTTCAAGTGCAGTGCGGTGGGCTATGGTGTCTATGCCTTTAGCGAGCCCGCTCACGATGGTTATTCTGTTCCGTGCCAGGTCGCTGACGATTTCCTCAGTCACCTGGCGACCGTACACGGTGGCTCTTCGTGTGCCGACCACAGCCAGGCAGGTCTCGTCTTCGGGAAGAAAGTTTCCCCGGATATAGAGTACTGGTGGATAATCATAGATCTCTTTAAGCCGCCATGGGTATTCAGGTGATTCGCAGGTCAACGCCTTTACCTTATATTGCTGCAGCCGTTCCATTTCGGCATCGAGGTTTATTTTCGGGCGCAGACTAGCAATGATATCAGCTAACTTGGAATCGAGCCCGGCTTTTTCCAGTTCTCTAGCTGGCGCCTTCCAGGCTTGTTCCAGTGTGGGAAAATATTCCTTAAGGCGGTGCATTTTCGCCCGACCGATGCCCGGTATTTTAGAGAAACCGACCCAGTATTCCAGTTCTTCAGCGCCTGACATTTGAAGCTGAGACATTGTAGCACAGGGAGACAAAGCAGACAAAAGGTGGTTAAGACAGTCTTGTGGATTGTGTGGCGGAGAGGGTGGGATTCGAACCCACGGTCGCTGTAAGGCGACACGCGCTCTCCAGGCGCGCCTGATAGTCCACTCCAGCACCTCTCCGTATATACCTGGCGGAGAGGGTGGGATTCGAACCCACGAGGCTCATCACCTACCGCTTTTCGAGAGCGGCTCCATCAACCACTCGGACACCTCTCCTGCCCGCTCTAAAATTATACAATATGTGTCGTCTGGTTTCAGGGACAGTATTTTACGGCAGTAGCTGCTGGACGGTTGGGCTGGTGCCCGTATTTAAAAGGGCGCAACTTGAGCGAGCTGGGTTTGGGTATCAGGGTGTTCTGCTCTTCTCCACCCTGAGCTGGCAGTTGTTTATTTTTAGTTTTCCATCGTAGAACAGCGCGGCAACACGGCTACCAATTAGATGCATGTCACTGAGAGGGTCACCATCGACAACGACCAGGTCAGCCACTTTGCCGGTCTGAATGGAGCCGAAATGGTTTTCCAGCCCCATAGCCTCGGCGCTGTTTATGGTGCATAGCCGCAGCGCATCAGCACCGGTGAAGTGCCTGTTCTTTTCACCGGTGTTCAGTAGCAGCTCGAATATCTGGATTTCGTACTTGATAGCGGTGGGAGTGCAGGGTGGGATACCGCCATCGTTGCCGCATCCCATACGGACGCCATGCTCAAAGAGCATCCTGAAGTTGCGCACGCCGTGAATGCCCGCGGGAGCATAGTACCGGAACAAATGAGTATTGTCCCTGATACCAAGTGTTTTCATGATACCTCTGGAGAGACGCTGGTGGCTTTCAAGCACACTGTCTTTCAGTTCAGGTACGTAGAACTCCTCGGCTAGAGCAGCTATGGTCCTTTCTCTAAACTCTTTTATGCGAAGTACCTCGGGATGACCGTCTGATGGATGCCCTTTTACCGGCCAGACCACGTCATAAATTACTGAGACTGTAGGCTCAAGCATACATTTAGCCCCGGTGAAAGCTTTGATGTCATCCTCGTTGAGTTCAGCATCCATAGCAATGTGTGCCAGTGATGATATGCCTGCTTTCACTCCGCGGCGGAACGATTCTACACTCATGTGGTGCATGGTGCTTTTTAGTCCCCTGCGGCGTGCCTGGTCAGCCAGTGCTTCAAGCTGTTTCATTGTCATTATGGTATTTATAGGCTTGTAGGAGACCAGGTCTTCCCGCTGTTCACCAACCTTGATATATTCTGCTCCTCTTTCTTCTATAGCCCGGTCGACGGCGTCTCTAACCTGTTGCTCGTTAGCGTCGATAGGGAATACCACTATGCCACTTTCGCTCCTCTCATACTCGATGACAGGTATGCCCAGAGCCATGGAAAACAGCCGCCAGGTGAGCGTCATTGGGGGTGAGAAGTAGCCTTTCGGCTGGGTGACTACCACCGCCTGATAGATGCGGGGTCCGTTCGCTTCCCCACGGGATATCTTCTCTTTCCAGTCGCGCAGGATACGCAAATCATCGATTTTGCAGTCCCTGATATGAGTGATGCCGTGAGCGAGACACTCAGTCATATTCTTAGCAATCTGTTGCTGGCGATATTTATTGCTCAACCTGTTATCTTTTAGCGAAGGGCTTACAGTGGTCATGGTGTAGGATGCGTGGCAATGTGTGTTGAAAATACCAGGGAAAACAGCTTTGCCTTGCAGGTCAATGGTGAAGTCAGGGGTAATTTGAGTAGATTCACCGGGGAGTCCGGGCATGGCTTTAATCTTTTTGTTCTGAATCAGAATCCTGGTTTCTGGTGGATAGTAGCGTCCGTTGATGACATCGACAAACCTGCCATTTTTCAGTTCTACGATAGCATCATCTCCCGGCTCATAGTTGCCCACGAAATTAATTTTGCTCTCGATATCCATTCCTTCCCTCCCGTGCGAATAGTCTTTTATGGCATTATAAAATAGTGCAGACTGGCTGACAATAGGGGTCCCTGTTTGAGCAGATTAGCGACTGATGCTGGTCTTGCCTCCCGTTTTTGGTGTCTGGGCGGCGAAAATTATGCCAGTGTGTGAGTATGTGGCAACGATGCGGCTGGAGAAGGCGTTATTACAATGCTGTGTTCGCTGTTTTAGGCGATATTTAAGCTTGAACCCCGCGAAATCCGGGATTTATTTAGAGAAAAAGTAATCGAGAGCTGCCGTAAAAATTAGCAAGCTCAGGTGACAGCGAACTCTGTCCGGGCGATAATGTCGTCTTGCACTCGCTTCGGGAGATCGACGAACCGGAAGGAGAACCCTGAAACTTTAACGATCAGGTCGAGGTAGTTCTCCGGGTGTTCCTGGGCGTCCAGCAGCATCTCCCTGCTTATAGGATTGAATTGCACCTGTCTGCCACCGAGGGCAAGGTATCCTTCTACCAGGGAGACAAATTTATCCAGCCCCTCTTCTGTTCTGATCGTAAATGGGTTAACGGTGGCATTGAGTATGGTGCCGTCACTTATCGGGACGGCACCGACTTTGGCAGCCGAGCAAAGGACGGCTGTCAGCCCGTTACGCTCCGTGCCGTTTGAGGGGGTTACACCGCTGGAAAGGGGTGTTCCGGCAAGTCTCCCATCGGGAGTGGCACCGATAGTTGCTCCCCAGGATACATGTGTTGCCGAGGAGAGCATATATGGTCTGTGGACTCCTCCTGTCCATGTCCTGTGCTTTCTAACCGCCTTGTTGTAAATATCTGCGACCCACACCGCCAGTTCATCGACAGACGGGTCGTCATTGCCATATTTTGGTGCATGAAGCAGGCGTTGTCTTATATCCTCTCTACCCCGGAAGTTATTCCGTAAGCATTCTGCAAGCTCTTCCAGAGTCAGCAGCTTTTGCTCGAAAACTGCCCACTTGATGGCAGCTAAGGAGTCAACCACAGTCGCTAGGGAGCAATTGCCGATTGCTGTGTGGTTATAGCGAGCACCACCTCGTGTCATATCTTCGCCAGACTCAACGCACCCTTCTATTGTGGATGAAAGTAGAGGTAGGGGGAAATGCTCCGCTATCACCTGGTCTTTCAGATATCCTGCCTCTACGCATTTCTCCACCGAGCGAGAAAGCTGCTCAACAAGAGCCCTTTTCACATCGTCAAAAGTCTTAAATGAGGACAGGGGGGCGACCGGTGGTGCTATCTGCTTCCAGCCAGCAGGATATCTTCTGCCCTCGTGTAGTACCAGTTCTAGAATAGACGCCAGAAGGACGCCATTGGTAGCAGTATAGCCATTGTTGTCTCCTGTTCCAGTAGGTTCTGCGCAGCCAACGATGGAATAGTTTCTGGCGTCCTCCAGAGAATAGCCATCTTCCAGAAGCCCTTTGATCACCACCTCGTCGTTATGGAAGGCGATGCCGGCGCACTTTCTGTGCACCTCACATGCTTTAGTCAAAAACTGGCGCGGCGTTTTTGGAGCGACCCTGACTGCAAGCCCTATCCGCCCGCAGCCTTTAAGCCTCTTATGGGCTTCGAGGAAGAGGTAGCTTACTTCGTTCACCGCATCTTCGCCATTTTTGTCAATTCCGCCGATGGTAACATTATTGGGACCGAAATAGACGCAGGTAGCGAGTTTTATGAGGTACTCCATAATCCCTTCCAGAGCCTGCTCGCGAGTTAACCTCCCTGCGGCTATATCCTGCTTGTAGTAAGGATAAAGAAACTGGTCAACCCTTCCGGGGCAGGTAATGGAGTTGCCTCCGTAGCTTATCATCACCACAGCCTGGGTCAGCCAGATAGCTTGAATAGCTTCCATAAAGTTTCGCGGTGGCTCAGCGGGCACGTGCCGGCAGCGTTCCGCGATTTCAAGTAATTCCTGTTTCCTGTGTCCTTCTGTCTTCTGTGCTAGCTCCTCTGCCAGACGGGCATAGCGCTCAGCAAACTCGCACACTGCCCTTGACGTAATCTGTACTGCCTCCAGGAAGTCCTTTTTCCGCAGGTAAGCTTTCTCATCCAGTTTGCCCCTTTTGAATTCCTCCTCAAATGCAGCCAGTCTTTCTGCAGCCTGGCGGGCAATGCCCTTGAATCCCGTGTCAAGGACTTTCTTAATTCCAACTGTCACATGACCTTGAGGCGGGACATCGCTAACAAACCAGCCTTCTATTGCCGCTCTATCATCGAAGACAGTACCATTCTGTTTCCATGTTTTAAGCTTGCGGGCGTGAACGGTCTTGTCTTTCCAGTAGGGTACGATATCTTCCTTCAGCGTTCGATATTCGCCCTCTGAGATGTTGGGCATTTCGTTCCAGAAACTGGGACCTCGGGCGCCGAGTAGACCGCTCCGCATGCCGGGTTCCTCTGCTACCCATTCTTCTACTGTTTTCCCGGTACCATAGAGCTCAAGTGCGAGCATGATATGGGGCTGATTTACCGATGCTTCGACATAGAGGGGGTCAGCCCAGTCTTTTGCTGACTTCGAGCCTATGATCAGTTCCTCTTCTTCAATCCTTATCGGCATGTTGCGCAGTGTCTCTTCCAGTCCTTTAGCAGCGCGTATGCAAGGAGGCTGTCCCTCGGTTTGTTTGTACGCTATTGTGTAGTATTTAGCCCTTTCGATATCGAGTTTAAACTTGGTTGAAAGTAACCGGTCGCGTAGTCTGCTGAGGCGCTCCGGTACATACTCGCTTTCGACGAGGGGCTTGCTTTCCTTGCCTGGTGCCGATACTTTGGCAGTCTCCATGGCATTTCCTCCTTAAAGGTTTTACAATTCTATATTCCCAAGACAAAAGCTACTACTTTTCGGCTGTTGTGTCAAGCAAGTGTACTGACGGGTGGTGCATCAGTTTATTGGTCATTTTCCCCTGGTGACGGGATTATCTGTCTTATGTCTTCTACCTCATCTTTGTTTTCTAATGTTTCTATTTTGATTCCAGTGGCGTTTTCCTTTTCACCATACCGGACCAGTGGACGAAGTCAAGCCCCTCTTCCCTTGCTACCTCTGCCAGTGACTCCATAGCTTCTGCTGTGAGCATGTCTATCCCTTCTAAGAGCCACTCACGGCCTAACCGACGGTACTTTGCTGAGCAGGTATTATTAAAGGCGAGCAAATCATACCTTTCTACCGTAGGCAGATTGTTCTTTATGAAATGTGCTATTCCTCTGATGTTGTCCGGGCTGTCAGTATACCCAGGGATTACCGGCGTTCGTACCCACATAGGTTTACCCAGTCTTGCTATTTCGCGGGCGTTATTCAACACGGTCTGAAGCGGGATGCCTGTATATTTAAGATGGTCCTCTGTATTTATTATCTTGATGTCGTAAAGGACCAGGTCGGCTAGCCTAGCCAACGGCTGTACCCTTGTCCAGCTTACTCCACCAGAGGTGTCCAGCACGATATGTATTCCTTCTTTAGAGAGGGACTGCATCAAGGCAAGTGAGAACTCAGACTGCATTGCTGGTTCACCGCCTGACAGAGTGACTCCCCCTCCGGATTTTTCGTAGAATACTCTGTCGCGTAGCGCCTCCTCGACCACCTCTTCAACCGTGACACGTCGTCCTATTATCTCCAGTGCTGCAGCCGGGCAAGCCTTGACGCAGTTGCCGCAGCAATCACAGGCATCTCTATCAATGAGCATGCCATCGGGTGTGAGGTGGAGGGCTGATTTGGGGCAAGCCTTCAGGCATTCGGTGGCTCCGATACACCTGATTTCATACCATACCAGGTGTGGCTGCATTTCCATGCCTTCAGGGTTATGACACCAGGGACATCTTAGAGGGCAGCCTTTCAGGAACACGGTGGTGCGGATCCCCGGACCATCCTCGGTGGAATGGCGCTGAATATTAAAAATCATCCCAGTCAAGCTGTTTGATTCAGACATAATCGTCTTTCCACCCTTTCAGGTAGCTTTGTATGGCTATCTGCTTATGCAGAAGTATGTTTATATTTCGCCAAACTCAGTTCGGGCTATAATGTCGTCCTGTAGCGGCTTCGAAAGGTCTATGAAGCGAAAAGAATAACCTGAAACCTTAACTATCAGGTCAGGGTAATTTTCGGGATGCTTCTGTGCGTCCTTGAGAGTCTCTACATCCACCGGATTGAACTGGATGTGTCTCCCACCCAGTATAAAGTAAGCCTCGATCATAGAGACCAGCTTGCCCAGACCCTCGTCTGTTTTTATTAAACCGGGCGCGAGATTCATATTAAGCGTTGTGCCACTGCTCAAACAAGCCTTACAAGCTTTCGCGACTGAATGGAGGACTGCTGTGGACCCGTTAGATTCCGTGCCATTGGTGGGGGATATGCCATTGGAGACCGGTTTCATAGCCAGCCTGCCGTCAGCCGAAGCTCCACATACTAGCCCTTCTGTGACGTGAGTCCCTGATGAGATCAGCAATGGGCGGTAGCCCCCGCCTAACACTCTCGATATATGGCTTCTGGCTTCATGCTCCAGGGCTGCCGTAACCCACTCGGCGAGTTCGTCGGTTTTCGGGTCATCATTCCCGTACTTTGGGGCTTTGCGAAGCAGTAGTTGCCTGATGTTCTCAGCACCGGCAAAATTGTTACGCAGGTGATTAACCAGCTCTTCCAGGGTGAGAAGTTTTTCTTCGAAAACTGCCCAGCGGATAGCGCTCAGCGAGTTCACCACTGTGGCGAGTCCTTGTGCACCAAGCGACACATGACTGTAGCGTGCTCCTCCCTGGGCTATGTCATAGCCGCTTTCCAGGCATCCTTCGATTGTGGACGAAAGCAACGGGTTGGGGAAACATTTGGCGATTATTTCGTCTTTGATATCTCCGTGTCTAACGGCGGCATCCACGACATATGAGAGTTGCCCTAGGAAAGCCTCCTTGACGTCCTCGAATGTCTTGAAGGTGCTGGCGCTAGGAGTTGGTGCTCCTACGCGTTTTCCATCCCGCAGCCGACACCCTTCATTCAAGGCTAATTCCAGAACCTGAGTCAGATGGACACCGGTGCCGGCGGTATAGCCATTGTTATTACATGAACCGGTGGGCTCGGCGCACCCCACGATTGCATAGTCCCGTGCGTCCTCAAGCGAATAACCATCTTTCAGGAGGTCTCGGATTATCACTTCGTCATTGAAAAATGCGATTCCGGCACCAAGACGAAGCGTTTGACAAGCCCTTTCCAGGAAAGCTCTTGGTGTCTTGGTGGAAATCCTTACACTGAAGCTCTTGCGTAGACCGCCCCCCAGGCTATCATTGGCATCGAGAAACAGGTAAGAAAGCTCATTGGTCGCATCTTTGCCACTTCGGTCAACCCCTCCTATAGTGACATTGTTTGGACCGAAAACGAGGAAGTGCGATACCTGTATAAGGTACTCCTGCAGGAACTCAAATGCCTGTTGCGGGGTTATAAGCCCCTTTTCGATGTCCTGTTTATAGTATGGATAAAGGAGCTGGTCAAGCCTGCCTACTGTGTGCACCCCGTCATCACCATAACTGATTGCCAGGACCACCTGTGTCATCCAGACTGACTGCAGTGCCTCTAAGAAGTTTCGTGGTGGATTAGCCGGTACCCAACGGCAGCGCCCTGCTATCTCCAATAGTTCCTCTTTCCTTTGTCCCTCTGCCTTGTGTGCCATTTCCTCAGCCAGGGCGGCGTACCGATTGGAAAAATCGCATACAGCCTTGGCTGCTACCTGAGCAGCTTGATAGAAATCTTTCCGGGTCTCGTAATCCTTGCTATCCTTCTTAAGCTCATCGAGAGCCCTTGTTGCCCACTCGTATATGCCGTTGAAGCCGATCTCCAGTACCCGCCTCAGCCCGATGATGATGTGCCCCTGCAGGTCAACGCTATGTGCCACCTGGGCAGCATCAGGGTCGACACCACGTTTTCGCCACAATTCGGTTTTCAGACTCCCGAGGTTTCTCCCTTCCCAGTAGGGGAGGATTTCGTCTTTCAGTTCCCGATAAGTCTCTTCAGGCATATGAAGGACTTCGTGGTCGAATTCCGGGCTGTGCCCGCCCATGCCAGATAAAGCCTTCAACCTTTCTTCAGAGAGCTTGCCTTCGCGAAGGAGTAGTGCCTTTCGTACTGCTGCACTTACCAGGTTTCTTTCGATGCCCAGTATGCTGGCTACCCGTTTGTAGGTTTTGGCGCCTACCAGCAACTCGTCATCATCAATCCTGATGGACATGTTGTGAAGGGTCTCTTTCAATGCTTGCGCTGCGCGCATCGCTGGCGGAGCCTTCTCCATCTGTTTCCAGACTCTGGTGTAATATCGGGCACGCTCAATGTCTGCCTCGTATGGGCTTGTGAGTAAACGCTGTTTCAGTCGTGCTATCCTATCTGAAAGGGGCTTTTGTTTGACCTGGGTGGCGAGAAGACTCATGATTTACCCTCTCCTTTCTTAAATTTTAGTTAACCAATTATAGCGCCTTTTTCTGAGAGGTATCAAGGAAGTGTTGTGCGGTGTCCGAGACATTAGTGGCACATGTCCTTAATTGCCCCCTCACCTAACCTCTCCCGCAAGGGGGAGAGGAAAAGCAGTCGATGTCCTTCTCACTCTGTTATGTCCTGTGTGCGTCACCTATCTATCTGAACGAGTTCAGCAGGTTGCCCTTACCTTGGGGGCTGGCTGCATCAGACTGGATGTTGCTATGTATAGCGAATTCGGGAGATCACCTCTCTGACCTCATCAACGGATGCCTCATTTTCGATTGTGGAAAGGTCACCCAGCTCCTCGCCCAACCACAGTTTTTTCATCACCCTCCTCATAATCTTGCCGCTTCGAGTCTTGGGCAGCATGTTGACGAATTCCACCTTCTTGAACACCACTATAGGACCCATGACCTTTCTAATGTGTGCGACCAGCTCGTCTCTCAATTTGTCAGAGGGCTGGTAGCCTTGAGCGAGGACGACAAAAGCCAGTACCGCCTCGCCCCTGAGTTCGTCAGGGATTCCGCAAACAGCAGCCTCGGAAACTGCGGGATGCGCCACCAGGGCATTCTCTATCTCAGCGGAGCCTATTCTATGGGCTGCAATCTTTATCACCTCGTCAGACCTGCCGCAAAACCAGATGTACCCCTCTTCATCGAAATATGCGGTGTCTCCGGTGAAGTATTTACCCCTGGAGAATGGTCTTGCCTCCCAGTATTCTGCCCGGTAGCGCTGCGGGTCTCCCCATATGGTGGGCGTCATACCGGGGACGGGTCTGGCAAGCAGGAGGACACCCTTCTCATTCACGCCGCAGGGCTTTCCCTCGCGTTCATCCACTATTTCCGGAAGTACCCCGGGCACGGGAAAGCCGGCGGAGCCCGGTTTCACCTTTGGTCTATCGACGCCGTAAGGGTAGCCAAACATTGCGCCTGTGACCTCGGTCTGCCACATATGGTCAAAGACGGGCACTTTGCTTTCAAAGACATCATTGTGTATCCAGGACCAGACCTCTGGGTTTAAGACTTCCCCAGCGACCACTACTCTCTCAATCGAGCTCAAATCATGCTTTTTTGCCTGTTCAATCCCCAGGGTGCGCAGGGCTCTGACGCCGGTGGGTGATGTCCAGACCATGGTTGCCCTACTTTTTTCTATAATTTGCCACCACATATCCGGTTGTGGGAAGTCAGGTGTACCTTCATAGAGTACAGCGGTGCAGCCTGCTAGCAGCGGGCTGAAGACTATATATGATTGTCCGACGATCCAGCCTATGTCACTGGTGTTAAATATGACATCTTCTGGCTTGATAGCATAGATCCACTTGGCTGTCCAGTAAGACCAGATCTGGAAACCGCCTTGAACGTGGACTACCGGTTTCGGCTTTGCCGTAGTCCCTGAGGTGCACATTATCAATAGTGGTTCATTCGCTTCAAGCGGAAGGTACTCCTCGTCATCTTTGCCAGCCTTCTCGAATTCTGTCAGTGAAATACATCTGGTGTCATCCCCCTCAGTCTGATTTCCCTCTATCCAGTTGACTACGATGTGCTTAATATTCTGGTAGACTTCTGCGGGGCACAGGTTGATAGCTTCGTCAACCAGCTTCTTCAGTTCGACTTTCCTTCCCCTTCTGATGGTGAAGTCCTGAGTGAATATCAGTTTTGGTGTGGTCAATTGTATACGCTCAGCCAGCGCTCCGGCAGAAAAGCCGGCGAACACACATGTGGATATGATACCCATCTTGGAACAGGCGAGTAACATCGCCACCGCCTCGATGCTGTTCGGTATATACAGTAGCACGCGGTCCCCCTTGACAAGACCGAGGCTCTTCAGGGCACCGCTATATCTTGATACGAGTTTGGACAATTCATCATAAGTTATCGTTCGGGAAATCCCGAGCTCTGGTGCTTGATATATGTAGGCAAGCTTGCCTTTGTATCTGGAAAGCTTATAACTCAGGCAGTTGTATGCCGCATTGGTCATTCCCCCAACGAACCATTTGAAGCTGGGATAATCTATCTGGAAGACCTTTTCCCATTTCTTGAACCAGTAAATATCGTGCATGGACTCCTCGGCGATTTTGTTCCAGAACCCCTCCGGGTCGGTTATCGATGCTTTCCATAAATCATAATATTCAGCTGAGACATTAAACACTGGCAGCTTGTTCAATATTTACCTCCTTGTTGAGATTGGTTCACCCCAGCCCTTTTGAGGGCTACTGGGCGCCTTTTCGTCATCACCTGAAGGTAACCGCGATGTATCCTCTGATGTCGGTATAAAACACTAAATTATATTTCCCGTCCAGTCATCTGGTCAATTCGCGGTCTTAAGTAAAGCGGGGTGCGTTTTGCTCTAAAGTTGCTAACAGCAATGGACGGGGATGCAAAGTCTCGTCAGATGTTGCCGAGGCTCATATGACACCCTTATCTTTGTATCCGGCAAGTTGCTGTTTGCTGAAGCCAAGGAGATGGTGGTAGATTTCAAGGTTATGTTCACCTAGGCTGGCTGCCGGCTTGTCTATGCTGCCGGGTGACTCTGATAGTTTGATGGCGACGCCCGGCATGGGCACTTTGCCTGTACCTGGCTGGTCGACCTCCACCAGCATTTCCCTGGCAGCAATTTGGGGGTCGTCATAAATTTGGGCGATATTTCTTATCGGACCACAGGGCACTCTAGCAGCTTCTAAAGTGCGGGTTACCTCTGCGATTGTCTTGTCTTTTACCCACTCAGCGACGATGGGGTGAATCCGGTCGCGGTTCAGGTAACGGGAGAGGTTGTCGTTGAAGCTGGGGTCATGGACAAGGTCTTCTCTGCCCAGCGCACGGCAGAAGCGGCGCCAGGCGCTGTTGCCAACTACATTTACCATCACCCAGCCGTCTTTAGCCATGAAGCTATTGGCGTAAGCATAGAAGGAATTGTTACCTATTTGCTGGCGTATTTCGCCCAGTAGCTTATACTCCGCGGCTACGCCGGCAGCGGCGACGAAAGAGAAGGCTACATCGAACAGAGAAACATCCACCAGCTGTCCAATGCCTGTCTTTTGGCGACTGAGCAGTGCTAAGGTGGCACCGAGCGCTGCCGAGAGACCGGTGGAGAAGTCCACATACTGTACTCCTTCCCTCGTAGGCGGGCTACCCGGGAAACCGGTGTAGCTCATGGCGCCTGACATCGCCTGGGCGATGGAGTCGAAGCATGTCCTTTCAGCATACGGTCCGTACTGACCGAAGCCGGTGATAATCACTTCTATAAGTGCAGGATTTAGCTCCTTCAGAGATTCATACTCCAGGGCTGCTGCCTCTTCGGTATTCGGTGGGAAATTGTGTACCACTATGTCTGTCTTTGGCACAAGCTTTTGTAGCAACTCTTTACACTCAGGTGTTCTCAGGTTAAGAGTAATGTTCTTCTTGTTGCGCTGCAGGATCAATCCGTAGACCAGAGCTTGCCCCTGGGGACTGAAGGGACCTAGAGTCCTGTCCTCACTGCCTCCCGGTGGCTCCACTCTTATCACCTCAGCGCCCATATCAGCGAGGAGCATACAGCAATAAGGACCGGCGATATAGCGGGAAAAGTCCAGAACTCTTATTCCCTGTAGGGCTTTCTCTCTTTGTGGCGGCATTATAAAGGGCTAGCCTTTAAGAATAATGCTGTCTAAACTGTTCGGTGACCTATGATAGTCAACCAGTGTTCTTCTGTCAACAAAGTGTAGTGCGGTGCAGACTTCAGTACTGCAAAATAAACTGTCGTTCTGCTTGTTGATATACGTGAATTCTGCCCAGGGATTTCCTCCCGTTTGGCGTCTGGGCGCTGATTTCATATTCTCCAGCAAACCCTCTGAATGAGAGTTCTCCGTTGCCATCAGTGGTCCCGGTTTCCAGGCTATACCAGCCCTCGATCAGCTTCGTAAGGGTGTGATAGGCGGTTTTTGGTTTAAGGTCGGTATCAAGCAGTCCGCCACTCAGGGTAAAAGCATCTTGGTCGGCGCTCCCCCAAGCCCAGTTTATAGATTGGACGAATGGTTTGCTGAAGGCTATGGTGTAGAAGCCCTTTAGATATTCAGCCTGAGTTGGCTCATCCCAGGGTCTGTGCCACCATCCTGAACCTGCGATATAGCGTGAGGGGACAGAGAACTCATTCACATATATCGGTCTACCGTATTTGCTATACTCATCCAGCAGCCTGGACACTGCTGACAGCTCTAGCGCAGGTTGGACATAACCCCCTGTGGTTACCCCTGAGTAATAAAACTCCAGACCGATGATATCCGGTAACTGTCCTTTATCCTTAAGGAGGTCCAGCATAACAGGGTAAGGGACTGTGTCAAGGTCTGAATGTGCGGGACCAAATTCGAATGGCAGCGCCATGGAATTCATCAATACTTCTGCTTCCGGGTTGGCTGTTTTAACTGCCTCAGTAAATGTTTTAATCAGCTCAAATTTCTGCTCACCCGTAAGGTCAAGATAATTTGCCCAAGATAAGTTCATTTCGTTTATTTCCCAGGTGTCGATCTTGCCGCGGTATCTACTTGTCAGGGTATACATGTGCTGGTACACGTTCTTTTTCAGTTCATCGAAAGTCAGACTGCTTAAGTAATCGGGGCAGAAATCGTCACCTACCTGGCTGTTGCGGTAGAGCCACATACTCAGGGAACCGGTCAACTTAAATCCGGCTTTCAGTTGGGCGTCTATGTCCTGGTAGAGGTCTATGTTAGACCAGTCGAAAACACCATTTTTAGGTTCAATCCTGCCCCAGCGAATGGTGATGTTGGAACGGTTAATGCCAGAGTCCTTCATCAGTTTTGCATAGCGGGGGTCGTAACTACCGTTTCCGCCCATCGGGGTAGCTCCGAAGAGGAAGTCGTGGCTTATTTGCTTGCATTCGATTTTAACATCTGGTAAAGGTTTGCCTTTATCATCGACGATTTTAATTACGGCTGTGCCTTTCCTGTACTTTTCTATATCTACTTTTGCTTTTGCCAAATATAGTCCCTCGTTTGCCGACAGAGATAACTGCAGGGACTTATTGAGTTCATCTACGACTTTTTTCATATCAGTAGGGCTTTGGCTGAGGTGCTTGTCCGCCTCTTTCAGGTGTGTCTCGCTCTGTTCCATAGAGGCGATTATTTCCTCAGGGATGTTATACCCTGCCTCTGCCAGTTGCTGGACTGAACGCTGCAGTTCAGCAAAATGGGACCTGGCTATTTCGTAGTTCAGGTTGATGGTCAGCCTTTCGCCCTGGGCGCTTAATTTATAACCCTTGCCGTTGTTATCGGCACAAAGAAGAGTTTTCCCGAAGCCAGGCACTTCCCATTGAAAATAGAACTTGTACGTTGCTTCAGGTGGGATGACGAATGCCGGGATCGCCTGCTCCCATTGCCAGTTCGAATTCCCATCGTGAATGGCATCGAAATAGTGATATGTCGGCAAGCTATTGAGGTCGGTGGCGAAGACCTTCTGGTTAGTCACCAGACGAAAGTCTTTGTTGCGCAGGAGCCTGCCTTCCTCATCGAACGCGTTAATAGCCACTGTACCGCCGGACTTCAGCGAGAAATCGACTTTTACCTGATCCGTCTTGCGGGCAATTATGCTTTTTTGCTCCGGGATATATGCAAAGCTGTACCTATCGCTCTGGCTGTAGGCGGCGACATACAGATTATACTCGGAGTTGCCGCTGACTGATACTTCGTAAGAGCCGCTGCTATCAGTCGTTAGTTGGGCAACCGGGGTGAAATTATGGTCTGATATGTGTACGATGCTATTTGCGATGGGCTTGTTGTGAGTATCTCTAACCTCGCCATACAGTCTGCACTGACTTTGTGGCGAAGCGCCATAAGCCTCTCCGGCTAGCGCCATTAGTAGTGCGGTGACAAGAATCACAATTACTGTAAGGCATGCTAGCCAGCCCAGCAGATTTGATGCTTTTGCCATCTCCCTTGCCGCATCGAGTATAGTGGCAAGAGATCATGCAGGCATTGTGTAAATGGGCTAATCTGATATGAGAATATAGTAATGGACTTTCATAGTACTTAGGTAATAGAGGGGCTGAGCAGGCAGCAATCTTGCCTGTGGGACCACAGACTTGCAGATAGAAGCCTCCGATGGTGGTTTTTCTAGCTGACTGGAGAGGGGTACACCGGTCTTTCAGCTATTTCATGATTGGCGTCTACCTTGTGAGTGCGCGCCCATGATTTGCCCTTGTCAGCTATAAACATACTGAAGCCGATGATGATTGGAATACACCACAGAAACCAATAAACAAAAAGTGAAATCGGGTTGATCCTTAGCAGGTAGAAAGCTCTATCTCTTCTTTTTTGAAGCACGTATCGGGTCCGCCGCCATACGTTCCTGTACAGTAGCGTCATGAAGGAGACATAAAGCAAGATGTTTATCAATGAGAGTACCACAATCCATAGAGGGAATACACCTGTACCCTCAATAAACCGGTACAGAGCATAGGCACCGGTGGGCAAGCCGATTATGTTTACCAAGAATGAAAGCACTGGTACCATGTTCAATCGAGCCCGCTGGCGCTGCCAGAAATTGAGTTTTATGGACTTGAGTGAAGAGTTCATGGTCTGGAAAAAGCCTAACATCCAACGGTTGCGCTGAACGATACCACCCATGAAGAAATGCTGAGGTGACTCTTCAATCAGAGGCTCGGCAATTATCCCAAGGCGCTTGCCGTGAGACCAGAGTCTGATGCCCACCTCGGGGTCTTCTATGGCGATCCACGGATTGAAACCACCTATGGTGTACAGGTCGCCAGCTTTATAGAACAGTCCTTTTCCCAGTACGTAGTAAGGGTGTTTGCCGTTGGCTGACATATGGGGATATATATACCCGTCCCAGCCCATGTGGTCCGAGGCGTGTAAGCTTGTGGAAAAGGTATCAAGCAGATTGCCTACTACATTGGTAGACTGCAATACATCGTACTGTTGCAGCCCCACCGCTGCCAACTTGAAGTGGTTTGGTGGAGTAAGGCTGTCGGCATCGATATAGTCGAGCACCCAGTCGGTGCCCATTCTATCGACCAGTGTGTAAAAGAGGTATATGAGCTGCCTGGTCTTTTTAGCTGGCAGGTCGGTGACATTTTGCGTTTTTCCTTGGTGCCACCAGTATGCATAGGGACATGTTTCCCAGGACCTCCAGACTGTGTTCCAGGAAGGGTCATCGGTTGGCGGTACCTCAAGTATTTCGAGGAAGGGGAATTCAGCTTGCAAGCGTCTCAGGGCTGCGATAGTTGCCGTATCATGGCTGTTCGGTATAGCGATAACCCTGTATTTATCGGGTGGATAGTCCATTCTGCTTAGCGCGAGCATAGTCGAATGCATGGTATCTTCGTCCTCGTGCAACACAGGATAGGCTAGCACGATCAAGGGCATCTGGCTCGGTGTTAATTGGGACACTTTGGAACTGTCTACCCAGTTAACTTTGAGAGACAAGAACCAGAAGACAGTTGTGAAGGCTCCAAGGTAGAGGATTTGCGCAATAACGTATAAGATTACCCACCATTCTACAGTCGGGGTTCCTGTGGGTATCGGTAGTGCGAACTGTGTGTCTGAAGGCGTGCCGGGCGCATACACAAACAGTGGCAACAGGATAAGGAATGTGCCGTATAGCACCAAGCCCGCTATCACCAATAGGGTTAACCTGTCATTGTCTCGTTTCATCATTCACCTTCCCGACGCGGGCGTGCGCTTTGCTGCTTTTCGCGTCCGCCGTGTCAACATTGTTTAATGAAGTTCCTCTCATCGTGTCTATTTTACGAGTCCTCTTTGCAGTAATTCCTCTTGAGCTATATAGGTGTTGTCTTCTGCCGTGGTTGTCATCGACCAGTTTATAAGCTCTTGCATTCCATTTTCCAGACTTACCTTCGGTACATATCCCAACCTTGTTCTTATCTTAGATATATCAGCGTAGCAGTGTCGTATATCTCCGGAGCGGTATTTGCCTAACATAATTGGTCTCAAGTCCTTGTGACATAGCCTGATTAATGTTTCGGCTATTTCTCTTATGGTGACCGCCTGCCCGGTGCCAACATTAAATACCTCATAGTTTGCTTCTGGTTTTTCCATTGCCAGTATGATTGCCTGCACTACATCGTATACTGATACGAAGTCCCTGGTCTGCAGCCCGTCTTCGAAGACCAGCGGTGGCTGGTTGTTCATGATCCTGGAGAGGAAAATTGCTGCTACGCCGGTGTAAGGGTTGGACAAGGACTGCCTTGTACCGAAAGTATTGAAGAACCTTAACGCTACCACTGGAATATTGTAGGCATGCCCTATGCACAAGCACATTTCTTCCTGAAGTTGTTTGGTTATGGCGTAAACACTAGTGGGCTGCAGGGGTTTTTCTTCTGTTGTGGGCACCGGTGTTGCTTTTCTGCCGCACACAGGGCAGTCCATCTCCCAGTCTTGAGATGCAAGCTGTGTTTCTGTTCTCGGTTTGGGGTGCACAATGCCGCATTCAGAGCACCTGTAGGCACCCTCACCGTAGATTGACATTGAAGAGGCGACCACCAGCCTCTCTATGCTCTGGGGGTTGTGTGTTATAAGCTCAAGCAGCTTAGCTGTGCCTGAGATGTTCGTATCTGTGTATTTTTGGATCTGGTACATAGATTGACCTACCCCCAGCATTGCTGCCAGGTGAATGACAATGTTCACATTTTTTAGCGCCTTGTTGATTGCCACCTCATTTCGTATGTCTCCAGGGATAAAATCGGCAGCGCTGTTGAGATAGTCTGGTGGCTTGCTGTGGACTTGCGGTTCAAGATTGTCGATGATCTTTACGTGGTGTCCTCTGCTGACTAATTCATCGACTAAGTGGCTTCCGATGAAGCCAGCACCACCGGTGACCAATACATTTTTCCTCATTGCGACGACATCCTGATTAGATTTTTCTTATTTTTAAAAACGGTGTCCCTGAACCATGCAATCGTGCTTTCGAGTCCCTGCTCAATGCCGATTTCCGGTCTCCAATGCAGAAGTTCTCTTGCTTTGGTAATGTCCGGTCGCCGTTTCTTCGGGTCGTCTTGTGGCAAGGGGCGGAAGACGATGGGATTGTCGTTGCCCACTAATTCGCGTATGGTTCTAGCTAGTTTCAGAAGTGTGGTTTCCTGCGGGTTGCCCAGATTTACCGGCTCATTCAGGCTGGAGCACATGAGCTGGTAGATTCCTGATATCAGGTCGGAAAAATAGCAGAAACTTCTGGTCTGAGAACCATCGCCGAAGACCGTTATCGGCTGGTTATCCATCGCCTGTTCGATGAAAGTGGGTATAGCCCTGCCATCTCCCCTTCTCATCCGTGGACCGTAAGTGTTAAAGATTCTCACTATTTTGGTATCCATGCCATGTTTTCGGTGGTAAGCCATAGTCAGCGCTTCGGCAAATCTTTTGGCTTCATCGTATACTGAGCGAGGTCCAATTGGGTTAACATTGCCCCAGTAGTCCTCTGTCTGTGGATGTTGGGTTGGGTCACCATACACTTCTGATGATGAAGCCAGGAGGAATCTAGCTTTTTTCTGTCTCGCAAGTTCAAGCAAGTTGAGCGTGCCTATGGAACCTGTGTTTAAGGTCTCTATGGGATGCGCTGAATAGTCAATGGGGCTTGCCGGGCTGGCAAAATTCAGCACGTAGTCAATGTCCTGGCGCAGGTTTAGCGGGTTTACAATATCGTGTTTGATGAAAGTGAAGCGGGTATTTGACGCCAGGTGCTGGATATTAGTGAGGCTACCTGTAACCAGATTGTCAACGCAGATAACAGCACATCCCCGGGCGAGAAGGAAATCGCATAAGTGCGAGCCCAGGAAGCCAGCGCCTCCTGCTATAACAACTGTACCGTTAAACATGTTGCTCCGTTGTAATCAATCTTGCCTTGGCAGAGTCGGGCAGGGCTTTGTTTGCCTTTTCAGGACACGTCGCATCGGTGCCAGCATGGTTCTGGCTGGACCAGCTGATGCCTTCGTAAATCCTGGACTCTTCAGCTTTTGGGATTCCCCTGCCATCGATGACGATTTTCCCTTTGTAGTCCAGATTGTTAAAACTGTCCCATTCAGTAAGTATTAAGACTGCATCGCTATCCAAGACTTCGTCGGTAGAGGCATATTGGATATGCGGGAATAGCATGGCGAAGTTTTTCATTGCCTGTGGGTCATAGGCTTTTACCTGTGCTCCTTCTTCCAGCAGCATGGTGATTACATCGATTGCCTTGGATTTTCTAACATCGTCGGTATCAGGCTTGAATGACAGTCCCAGCACCCCAATCGTCCTGCCTTTCAGCTCGGGAATGTGTTTTTTAAGGAGTGTTATCATTCTTTTCGGCTGCTCCTCATTGACGCGTAGCACCTCTAGCAACATCCCGGGTTGGTGACCCACCTCTTTACTTCTCTCTATCAGGGCTGCCAGGTCCTTCGGAAGGCAGAACCCTCCGAAACCGATGCCAGCGCGGAGATACTTATTGCCGATACGCTCGTCATAGCCCATTGCCCTGGCTACTTCGAAGACATTTATGCCCAGTAATTTGCAGAGGTTGCCTATTTCGTTGATGAATGAGATCCTGGTGGCTAGATAAGCATTGGAGGCATATTTGATCATCTCTGCAGTCATCAGATCAGTACGTACTGTGGGAGAATCAAAGTGCCTGTAAATTTGACACAGGGTGTTTCCAGAGAGGGTATCTCTCTCCCCGATTACGATCCGACTGGGACTTAAAAAGTCTTCCAGCGCTGTGCCTTCCCGGAGGAATTCCGGATTCACACAAAGCCCGACTCTTTCTGTATTCGGGAAGTGAGGGGATATGAATTTTTCAGTGGTTCCTGGAACAACTGTGCTTCGCACTACTATCAGGTGGTAGCCGGGCTTATTTTTTAGAACTTGGGCAAGCTGTCTGACAGGTGTTTCCACATAATGCAAATCGAGTGAACCGTCCGCTTTACCTGGTGTACCTCCGCAAAGGAAAGATATATCTGATTCTAGCACCCGGTTAAAGTCCAGAGTGGCTTCCACTTTGACCTTTTGCATAGCCAGGGAGAGCTTTTCTTCATAGACCGGGCACCTACCTTCATTAATGCTTATTACCTTTTGCGGGTCGATATCGATCCCAATGACGCGGTGTCCTTTGAGGGCAAAACCGACGGCTGTGGTTAGTCCTACGACTCCCAAGCCTATGACGCTGATTACTTTATTATTCCGTCTGGCTGCCATGCGTGTCCACCTCCATGTATAAATGACTCGCGTTTTGAAAGAAAGGTAAACATAAGAAGCAAGAGGGGGTATCGCAATGGCAAGTCAGACAGGTATTTAGGACGGGGTCTTAAGGTCGGAGTATCTGCCTAACCTGTGATTACAAACTTATCCCTGTATCTTCTTAGCGTAACCCGTTTTCTGTTACCAGGGGCGGTCGATAAGTTACCCTGTCTGATTTCGCCCCTAGGTAACAAACAAAATATACCACATAGCCCGGCGGGTTACAAATGCATACGAGTTATGTGCTAAAAATCTCGTTAGAATTTGTGCTTTTACCTTACGCCTGTACCAAAGGATGGCTGGATATAGTGTTTACAGGGGGCATAAGTCCGAGATATGGCATCAAGCTTACTAAGAGGGTCGCATGTTGCGGGTTAGTGGGATGCATAAGTTTGTGGGATAATGACGGAGTTATGCAGAGAGGACGATATCTTATCTCGGCATCTCTGATGTTGGGATTGATGATTCTGATGTTGTTTCTCTTGTGTCGGGGCATGGCTAGCCAAAATGTGGTTATGCCTAAGCTTATTCCTAGAGATGTAGTGGGTGCAATATGGGACTTCCGATTGATGACGGGGGCTGAAGGACGGATAGAAAAGTACCGTAAAGGTGATGCTACGGTTATAGTGACCGATGGCGAAGGAGTCCCGGTTCCGGCTAAGGTAACCGCAGAAATGCTGCAACCTATAGAGCATGAGGGCAAGAAGATGGTCACAGATGTGCATCTTGCCAAGAATGCGGACAATGTATTTAGACTACGGCTTCCGTAGAAGAAGACGTTTTATCTTTAAAGAATAACGGATGGGCAGTGCCGGACATATATTATGGCACGCAGATTTTCGACCTGATCATTTCCCTTTGAAGACCGGTCTCCTATTCTCAAACAGGGCTGCCCTGCCCTCTTTGAAGTCCTCGCTCTCCAGTTGAGGCTTTATGAACTCCTCAAATTCCTTCCTAGCGACGCGCCTCGCCCTCTTCTGTTGTTCCACCCTGTGCTTGTACTGCCCGTATTTGATGGCGCGTATTGTGAGAGGTGCGTTCTCGCTGAGTATCTTTGCCATTTTGGCGGCTTCGGTCATTAGCTCGTCTTTGTTTTTGCAGACATGATTTACCAGTCCCACCTCGCAAGCCCGCTGACCGCTCATCGGTTGACCGGATAGTAAGAATTCAAGAGAGACTTTGAAGGGCATATAAGGGGCGTACTCCACGATGCCTCCCACGATGCCCACCCAGACCTCGGCGAAGACGAACTGGGCGTCTGCGGTGGCGTAGGTGATGTCTGTCCCGTATACAGCCAGACCGAAGCCGCTGCCGGCGACCATACCGTGGACAGCGCCGACTATCGGCTTCAATATTTTGGTCCCGTTCGGAGGGAAAGCGCGGGCCAGGTACCTGAGAAGTCCCTCATGGCGCAAATCGGCACCTCGACAGAAGTCCTTGCCGTTGGCGCTCAAAAGAGCCACCCAGGCGCTGTCGTCCTCGGCAAACCTGTCCCAGGCTTCGCCCAGGGCGATGCACATGTCGGGGTCCAGTCGATTACGGTTGTCAGGGTTATTCAAGGTGATGTAAGCGATCCTGTCTTTGACTTCGTAAAGTACGATATCTTTTGCCATTTTACCTCCTTTTTTGATATTGGCTTGTTACATTCGCCTCACAATTTTTACCATTGTTCCTTGCCGTTATTGAAAACTGCGGTGAAAGTCTTGCCAGGGTCGGTGGTCTCTTGGACGTTTGGGGCTGGCTTTCCAGCCAAGCTACCGAAGCCGGTCGGAACGTATAGTACGAAGTCCAATGGTTTCGTACCATGTGATACTGCCTCGATGTAACGATCAACAGCTCGGCGGTCACTTAGCGGTCCGAGGCTGCCGGTATATTTGCCATCGTTTAGAGTTTTATCGGCATACTGAAATGCCAGTCCGTATAATGATGGGAGGCTTATTTTGGCAGGAAAGCCACGACCATATATCGCGGTTACCACTGCCATGTAAGCGGCGAACTGAATACTAGGGAGTTTGCCTTTCCCCCAGGTAATGGTGGGAAAGAGCGGGTCTTTGCTTTCAACCGGGACTTGTGACATGGAAAGACCGATTCCCATTGCCTGAAGTAGTCTGTATTCTTTACCGAAGTCGTGCTTTTCCGGGTTCCATTCAGGTCCGAGGTGCCTCAGGCGAAGAGCGGTGGACAGGAAAGAACCACGCAGGAAGCCGTATTTTTCGGCACCTTGTATTTGCATGCCGTAAGAGGCTATCCTCAGGATTGTTTGCCAGAATCCGTTTTGCCCCATCTCGTTATAGGTGATAATCCCGTCTTTGTCTTCGTCAAAGGCTGTCATTATTTGCCTGTAATAATCAGACCCGGTAAGTTCATCATTGGCTTTGAGGTAACTCAGAGCAGTGTGCTGGCAGTCCCAGAGTAACTTACCTGGATTGTGGTAAAAATCGCTGGTCATTATTTCATGAAATTTTCTGCCTTCTATGCGTCCTAAGTGCCCTTCGATGGAGGCGAGCGGGCTCTGTGTAGTGGCATCCCAGCCGGCGACATAGTATTTCTGGGTGCCCAGACCTCTGGATTCGGCATATCTGTACAGGCTGTACCTGAAGAAAGGTGAGTCGAAACCCGTTTCACTGGTTATGTTCTGCCCATCAGATTTTGCTACCGGTACCCGCTGCAGGAATTCGGTGGGGAGATTATTTTCCTGGCAGAGTTTTCTCGCCTCAGTCAGAGGAATGGTCTTGAACATGTAGCGCGCGCAGCAGAGGTCGAGGGCTACCGGGTCGAGAGACGCGAAAGCCATTCCTTCATTGACTTTAACTCCCAAGCCGATGCCCTGATGGTCGATGTTCACCATTTGAATTCCGTCCACGATATGGAGCATAAACACACCGTAGTTCATGACGGCTTTGATGACATCTACCTGGGTACCAGACATACCGGCTGTTTTGGTGACTATATACCTGCCGCTGTTATCTCTGAGCGGTAGTCCCGTCTTCTCGTCCATTGCGGGTACCCATACTTGGTGGGGAAGTTCGGTTTTCATTCCTGGACCTGGCTTGTAAGGGAAGGTGTATTTCCATTTCGTGCTGCTGACGCTGTCCACAGGGGCTTCCATGGGGTAGAGACCGATGCCGAGGTTCTTAATGGCATTGGTTATCAGATCGATGGCGTGAATCTTGAGCCGTGGTATGTTGATTAAAACACAGCCGGGGTAGTCTTTGAGATCGGCGGGACTGGATGGGTCGCCGCCGACAATAACCTTGTGCAGGGTTATCTCCTTGAAATTGGCACCGTCCGTGACGGGGACAGTCCGGCATTTCCCCGCAACATCATGGGTGCGGTTGAGGTCGTAGAACATAAGGCGGTTACCTGCCTTGCCTGGCGGAAGGTAGACCCCTGCGATACTCTCCTCATAGCCGTTCATCGGGTTATCTTTGTGGGATGCCGGATGCTTATCGGCGAGGTATCTTCTTACGAAGTAAAAACCCCAGCCGCCGTAGAAATCGCCGCTGCGTCCCTCGATAACAGCTTCGGTGGTGATTCTTCTACCATTGGTAAGAGCATTGGTGAAATAGCCTGCGTTCATGGAGGTGGCGCTTGCAGCCTCACCGAGCATCATGTTGTGGTAGTCAATTCCCAGCTTATCGTGAAACCATCGCATCAGTGCTGCGATGAAAGTCCATTCTGTGCAGGCGCTGTTACCCATACCCTCACCGTGTGTTATCGGGTCGATCCCGGTAGGTGCGACCAGGTTTGGCTTGAAAAGCAGTTTTCTTCCCCTTTCCCGTTCTGATTTTATCTTCTTGCTGAAGTCGGTCTCTTCATCCAGCAGGGTTAAAAGTTTAGCGAGGTTTGTATAGATGTAATCTATCCTAGCCTTTATTTTTTCCCAGGCTTCAGTGCTTGACTCGTTGATGACGCTTCTCAGCAAATCGGGAACTCCGGCATAGGCTTGCAGTGGGTCCAGACGCACCACAGCGATCGGTGAGCCGGCACTGTCCGGTCTCGCCTCCCCTATAGACGGATCAACGATTGTCCCCGTGTTGTTTGCCATCTTCTCTCCCCTCAGTTAGGTCGTTTTTTAACTGGGAATATGACGGCAATTGTGTTCAGAGCAATGATTCCTTAAGGATTTGAGAGATGTCCTTAATTGCAAGCTTTGTTTCCAGGTTCTCTGTTTTCGCAGCATCGGTGAGCATGGTCATGCAGCCTGGGCAGGCAACTGCTAAAATGTCGGCTCCGGTAGCATAAGCCTCTTTTATTCTAACGCGCGCTGGAGTATCCTCGCCTCCCGCCAGCAGATCCATGACGAAGTTACCGCTGCCGCCACCGCAGCAGAAAGCGTCTTTTCTATTTCGCTCCATCTCCACCAGTTCCAGCCCGGGAATGCTTTTCAATGCCAGTCTGGGTTCATCATAGACGTTATTGTACCGCCCTAAGAAGCAGGGGTCTTGGTAGGTGACCCTTATTTTCTGTTGAGAAAGCTTCACCTTCTTTCTCTGGACCAGCTCTGCTAGGAGTTCGGTGTAGTGATATACCTTGAAGCCCTCATCCAGTCCGGGGTAGTTGTTTTTCAGGGTGTTATAGCCGTGAGGGCAGAGTGTGACCACTTTCTTAACACCAAGCTCTTTGAATTTTTGCACGTTCTTTTCAGCCATGCTCTGGAACAGTCCTATCTCGCCCAGCATATAGACCTCGTTGCCGCAGCACTCCTCATCGTTTCCCATTATACCGAAGGACACATTCAATGCTCTGAGTACCTCGATGAGACTTTTAGCCATTTTCTGCCCGTGTTCGTCATAGGAACCGAGGCAGCCTACATACAGAAGAAATTCGTCACCAGCCGTGAATAGTTTTGTGCCGTTAGCCCAGGCAGCCCTGTCGGTTCGGAGCAACTTGAAGGGATTGCCGTACCCTTGCACGGCTTCGAAAAAGCGGGCTACCCGTGGCGGAATCCTGCCCTTTTCCACCATGTCGCTTCTGGCACCCACTATCCAATCGATTATGTCCGGGGCAAACTTCATCGGGCACTGTTCAGCGCAGTTCTTGCAGGTCGTGCAAGTATAAAGTATTTCTGCAAGGTGCTCTGACCATTGGATTTCGCCCTTGAGCCAGGCGTAGATTAGCCAGAGGCGACCGCCGGTGGAATAGGTCTCAAACCTGAACCTCCGGTATGGCGGGCAGTTAAATGATGAATAATCGGTGGGGAATTTACAGTAGCCACACCGGAAACATCTATGGATCTGGCTGACATATTTCTGCTGCATTATCTCATCTCCCAGTTACCCGGATTCATAATCCCGTTAGGGTCTAAAAGTTGTTTTATCTTTTTCATCAGAGCGAGGGTATTCGGGTCCATCTTTTCCATCAGCATTCTCTGTTCATCCATATCTGCTTTCCAGAGGACGGCTCCTTCCTCAAGTGCGAATTTACTGCACTCGTCCAGCGCTTTCTTGGCTCTTGCCATTTCATCAGGGTTAGCCCGGTTGAAGGAAAAGGAGAAGGAGAACATCATACAGTGGCCCGAGCCGATAAGCCGGGTGGTGGAGCCATAGAAGACATTGTATTTGTTTGCCACCTCTTCCAGCTTGCGGATAAAAGTGGGGAATTTTTCGATCGGGGTGATTGGACCAGCGTATTGAAATCCACCGCCTTTAGCCACATCGGCGAATCTTGTTGTGTCTTTCGACGGCATAGACAGCAACGGTGCTTTAGCCTCAGGGGAGGTGCTTAGAACCCCCACGTCCCGGCTCTGGAAGTAATCCCAAAGTGCGTTCCAGACCATCTTTTGCTTAAATTCGAGTTCCTCATCCGAATCCCCGGTGAGATAGACCATAATCCAGAAAGTGCCTCTGAACCTCAAAGGCAAGGGCTGGGCTGAGATCACCACATCCTCGACCATCTCGGTATGGCTGAGTTTCAGCAAAATTTCTGGAACTAGCTCAGCATTGTCTGCGAGGAATACCATCACGTCTCTCATTTTTTTACAGGGGTAGAGCTTCAAGCCGAGCTTAGTTATGATACCAGTAGTGCCAAACCAGCCGAGGAAGAGCCCACTCAGGTCGGGTAGCGGTGCGCCTTTGGAAAACCAGTAGGATGATACCGAGCACGAACCGATGCGACAAATCTCTCCTGTGGGGAGCACGACTTCAAGCCCGGAGACCATATCTGAATTGAAGCCGTGCTGGTGCGCCAGTCGGCCTTGTCCATGTATCACGGCGTTGGCGACCACCGTGGCTGAAGGTGGTGCATCAGGTATGCTATGTCTCAAATGAGGATGATGCTTTTGCAGGTAACTCTTCAGTGCGCCCTGTGTAGTGCCCCCTTCGACGATTACATATCTTGCCTTCTCATTTACTTCCAGGATTTTGTCCATCCTTTTCATATCCAGGAGGATACCACCTTTTTGAGGTATGACCAGACCGGTGAGTGCCAGTCCTGCTCCGGCTGGGACTATGGGTATTTTCTCTTTGTTCGCCAGCCTGACTACTTCCTGCACCTCTTCGGTCGTTTTGGGTAGCACCACAAAGTCTGGTTCATGTGCTGGCATCAAGCCGCCATCCCGGGCATAGAAATACCTTTCCTCTTTGCTGGTAGAAACGCAGTCTTTACCCGCTATCTTGACCAGGGCTTCGTATATAGTGTTGGTGGTCGTCATAGCTTTATACCTCCGCTGCTAGTTCAGGTAGCCTTAGTGATTGGGCTTCGCCTATCGCCAATTTACAGAGGTCGATGATGTGTATTGGCTTTATGCCGCGCCTGGCAACCTTACTTGCCAGGGCATCCCAGCAGGCTGGGCAATTGAACACGCAATACTCGGCTTTCGATTTCACCATGTCATCTATATTTCTCTTCTGAACATCGTCTGCTACGGCTGGTCCTTTCCCCATACGGATAATTTCAGCGCAACAAAGGGCGGTGTCTCTGTCATATTCCCGTGACACCCTTTCCACGCCAATGAGATCGAATATATCGTCGACAAAGTGGTCAGTCTGGGGAGAAAGTCTGGCTGAACAATTCCGCTGGTAGGCAGCTTTAACATTTAACTTCTTTACTGACTTAGCTAGTTCTTTGAGTCTGTTATACAGAAACTCGAAGTAGTGAATGGGTTTGAATGGCACTTCGATGCCATAAGCTGGTGCCAGTGAAGCAAATGTGCCATAGCATTCGTCGTGGAGGCAGATAAGTTCTTTTATGCCCAGTTTCCCGATATTGTCCAGTATCTGGGGGAGCCTTTCTTTTATCACAGATGTTCTAGCATAGTGCAGGTACACAGCATTGCAGAAAAACTCCTGTCCGAAGATTACAGCTTCGGCGATGCCGTCGAAGAGCTTACCTTTAACCAATGTATTGAAATGCGGCAAAAAACAGTAGGACAATGCTTTTTGTCCAACTTTGCCCACGATGAATCTTCCCACTGGCTGGCACTGGTTGACCCACATAGTTATTACGGGGCGAGGCGCTGGCAATATACCCTTTTCTTCCTGCCGGTCCACGATCAGGTAGAACGGATGGTTGCCAAAGGGGCAGTACTCCTCGCAAGCGTAGCAGGTGGTGCAGGCTTCGAGCACGAAAGAGTCATCGCCATTGATTATTTTCTGCCACTCATTTTTGGCTGTGCCCTTGTCCAGGTGGATATACTGACATCTGGTAAGGCAGAATATACCTTTGCAATTTGTGCACTTTGCTTTGTCGAACTTTAATTCAATCATTTCAACCGGCTCCTCGAATTACTGTGTTTAATAACACCGGGCTATTCCTGTAAAACCTGATGTGAGAGTTGAAAAATTTCGTCCGCCGCACGAAGTATAGCACTACTGAAAGCTTATGGGAAGACATCTGGATATATCAGCTCAGACAAACAAACAGAATTTCCGAATATTGAGAGGACTGGTGCCGTGGGTGCCTTTTGACAGCTAGCAACAGTGGGCATATAATTCGAACTCGTAAAATAAGCTAAGGGAGGAAACATGTGGGACGCTTCGAAATGTAACTTATGTGGCGATTGTCTGGTGAAGTGCCGCTATCTGGGCTACGATAAAGACAGGGCGGTGGCAGAGCTAAAGCTGCTGATGGAAGGTAAGGACAGTGAGGTGCTGTACAAGTGCATCACTTGCCTTGCCTGCAGAAGCTATTGCCCTACAGACGCTGACCCGGCTGACCTTATTTTTACGATGCAGGAGAAGATAGGCACCTGTCCTATAGCGGCAGTCGGCAAACCATTGCTGGAGGAGATTGCTAAAGGACTCGAAGGGCGTGCAGAGCCGAGGGAGGTGATACCAGGTGAAGTGGGTAAGCCTCTGTTATCGCTCGATTCTTTCCGGTTTGACCAATTCCCCGAGGGTACATTTGATAGCCAGCTATTTAAAGGTATGACCGTAGTGAGGGGTGCTGAACTTATGTCCCTTGCTGGATGCGTTCATTCGGGTGGGCAGCGCTTTGTTAGAAGGTACGGTCAGCTTGTACTGGACAGGCTCGCCAGCTTTGGCAAGGATGTGGTGTATATGCATAATGAGGGTTTTGTACTGGCACATGCAAAAGCCAAAGAGTACGGGTTCAGTGTCCCCTTCAAGTACATGCACCTGTACGAGTATTTGCGCAATTATCTAGCAGGGCACAAAAATAGCATCACCAAATTAGGGAAAAAGATAGCCTTTCAGGCTAACTGCGCCACAAGATGGATCCCTGAGTATGATGCTTTTTTGGACGAGATATTTGAGCTTATCGGTGTAGCGAGACCACCGAGACAGTATGAGCGGCTGAATGCCCTCTGTTGTAGCGCACCGGTTATCAACACTGATAGAGGACTCGCTATTGACATACAGAAAAAAAATTTCGAAGATGCCATAGCCTGCGGTGCCGATGCCATTGTAACCTGCTGCCCTGTTTGTGATAGGGTGTTTCGCCGTCCCAGTGAGCAGTTCAATTTACCCAAGATTTTCATTACCGATTTGTGTCGCATTGCTCTTGGGGAGAAACCCTGGACTGAGAAAGCTTAGGGTGTGAGGCGATCACAGGAAACTGTTGTTTAGCTTTGGAAATTTGACCGGCGATACACTGCCCGGCGTCCTATCTCTAAATAGCCCTTTTGCCAAATTGTGCAGGAGGCGTTTTGCGCTGGAATAGCACTATGATATGATTTAACCTGGTGTGCTTTTGTATATCTTGAGTGTGGATGCGGAGACAATTTTTCCCTCGTTGCCGATGCGCCAAACAGGCTGGGAAATTTGGGCTTATTTGAATATGTCGTGGAGAGCTCACCGTGAACAACGTGGTCAACTGGTACAACCTTGATGCCTCTGAGGTGCTGAGTCGACTCGGCTCAGACCCTAAGGTTGGTCTCTCTGAGGGTGAAGCTCAACGCCGGCTTACCGAATGCGGGCTCAATGAGCTTGTGGAGAAGAAACGGGTCTCAGCGTGGCAACTTTTCCTTGAGCAGTTTAAAAACTTCCTTATCATCATTCTGCTGGTGGCGGTAGCGCTATCGGCTGTGCTGGGAGAGGTGGCAGATGCCATCGTCATTTTTGTCATCGTTCTGTTTGCTGCCGGGCTGGGCTTTTACCAGGAGTATCGCGCCGAGCGGGCACTGGAAGCTCTAAAGAAGATGGCAGCACCCTTAGCGAAGGTTGTGCGTGACGGTCAAGAAAAGGAGGTCCCAGCTTGTGAGATAGTACCCGGTGATATCGTTATGCTGAGTACTGGTGATAAGGTACCGGCGGATATGCGACTTATCGAGGCAGTAAATCTGAAGACCGGTGAGGCACCGTTGACCGGAGAATCGATGCCGGTGGAGAAGACCGTTGAGACTATAAACGGCGAGGTATCTCTGGGCGACAGGGTGAACATGGCGTTCATGGGTACAGTGGTGGTATATGGGAGGGGGAGAGGTGTGGTCACAGCCACTGGCATGAGGACGGAGTTCGGTAAAATTGCAGCGTTGCTGCAGGCGGTGGAGAAAGAGAGGACACCCCTGCAGATTAATCTTGATAAGCTGGGGAAGTATATTGGTGCGGCTGCCTTAGTTCTGTGTTTTGTGTTGGCTGGCATCGGTGTCATGCGCGGGCATGAGATACTGGAAATGGTCATCTGGGGGGTGAGCCTGGCGGTAGCAGCGGTACCTGAAGCTTTACCTGCGGTGGTCACCATATCGCTGGCTTTAGGTGTGCAGAGGATGGTGCAACGCCATGCGCTGGTTAGAAAGTTGCCAGCAGTGGAGACCCTGGGTTGTACCACGTTTATCTGCTCCGACAAGACTGGTACGCTGACACAGAACCAGATGACAGTGAAGGGCATTCTGGTTGATGACAAGGTAATTGAAATAAGCGGTAGCGGTTATCAGCCCGAGGGTGGTTTTTATCATGATGGCATGCCTGTAAATGTTCAAAATGAGCCCGGGTTGAAGATGTTGCTTGAAGCGGTTGCGTTGTGCAATGATGCCTCGCTAGTCTGTATTGACGGAAACTGGCAGGTGAGAGGTGACCCTACAGAAGGTGCCTTACTCGCGGCTGCTGCTAAGGCTGGACTGGAGCGGGACGAGCTGTACCGGCGAGCCCCACGTGTCAGAGAGATACCTTTCTCTTCGGAGGGGAAGAGGATGACCACTGTCCACAAAAGTTCTACTGGTACGCTGGTTGCTTATTCCAAAGGTGCGCCGGAGGTGGTACTGGAAGCCTGTAAGTATATCTATCGTGATGGGCGTATGGTGGTGCTGGATAAGGAAGAAAGGCAGCGAGTACTTCAAGTAGCCCATGAAATGGCAGAAAGTGCTTTACGGGTGCTGGGGATAGCTTATAAGTTACTACCTGAGGAAACTTCCGAGGTTGTGGACACAGAGATGGTGTTTTTGGGTCTGGTGGGGATGATAGACCCACCGCGGGAAGAAGCTAAAGATGCGGTGAAGTTGTGTGATCAGGCGGGGATAAAGTCGGTGATGATAACCGGTGACCACAAGCTGACAGCCATAGCCATAGCCAGGGAATTAGGACTGCTCAAGGATGGCGTTGCTTTAAGCGGGGACGAGCTGGACAAGTTGAGTGATGAGGAATTCGAAGCAATAGTGGAGAAGGTGGAGGTGTATTCCAGAGTGTCGCCAGCGCATAAGCTGCGAGTTGTGGAGGCTCTGACAAAGCGGGGACATGTGGTGGCGATGACCGGTGACGGTGTGAACGATGCGCCGGCACTGAAGAAAGCTGATATTGGGGTGGCTATGGGCATCACCGGCACTGATGTCAGCAAGGAAGCAGCTGATATGGTGCTCACCGATGATAATTTCGCCTCAATTGTGGCGGCTGTGGAGGAGGGTAGGGGTATTTTCGACAACATCAAGAAGTACCTCATGTATCTTCTTTCTTCCAATATAGGGGAAATATTACTGATGGCAGTAGCTATTCTCTTCGGACCTTTAATCGGGCTACCACCCGGGGCAATACCTTTAATTGCCATTCAGATACTGTTTGTAAACCTGGTCACTGATGGGCTGCCAGCGATTGCGCTTTCTGTAGACCCGGCAGCCCCTGACGTAATGGAGCGCAAACCGCGCCCTCGAGGACAAGGGGTCTTCACCATGCCTGTTGTGGCACTCATAATCGTCGGTGGAATATGGTCATGTCTGGTGAATCTCGGGATTTTCAAGTGGGCACTGGATGTGGGGAAGGGATTTGTGGAAGCGCAGTGCCTCTGTTTTCTCACCCTCATCATGATACAGTTCTTTAAGGCATACAACTTCCGTTCGGAAAGGCATTCGGTGTTCAAAATTGGTATCTTTAAAAACAAATGGCTGAACCTGGCTGTGGGCTCACAGGTCCTGCTAATGCTGTTGATTATTTATGCACCTTTCTTTCAGGAGGTGTTCCACACTTATCCGCTGGATGGCTTAGACTGGGCACTTTCTATTGCTCTATCTCTGTCTATTTTCCCTGTACTGGAACTGAGCAAAGTTATGCTGCGGCGGGTGGTGAAAGAAACACCGTAGAAACCGCGCTGATAGTACCTGTTTGAGCTTGCGGTCAGGTTTGACTGGAATATTCTATTTTGCTAAACTATGTGACCGATTGCTTTTCTACGGAGAGCCCGTTGCCTGATGAATTAGCTCAGATAGTGGCTGACTATGGTGGGGAGAAAGGTGCGTTAATCCCGATACTACAAAAAGTCCAGGAAAGGTTTGGCTATCTTTCTGAGGAGGCGATTTCCCGGATAGCAAAGTTGTGCCGTATATCTGAAAGTGAAGTATTCGGGGTCGCCTCTTTTTATGCCCAGTTCTATTTTACCCGGCGCGGCAGACACAGCATAAAGGTCTGTTTGGGTACAGCTTGTCATGTGCGGGGTGGGGAGCGCATTCTGGACGAGATAAAACGGGAGCTAAGGGTGGAGTCGGGTGGCACAACTGAAGACAGCAAGTTCAGCCTTGAGAGGGTAGCTTGTTTTGGCTCTTGTGCCCTGGCACCAGTGGTGGTCATCGATAAAGACGTCTACGGCAGAATGACCGTTTCTAAAGCCAAAGAGGTCATTACACAGTACGAATAAGGAGTTCCCCTTGAATTTTGCCGACATTCAGAAGCGTGCAGTAGCCAAGTGGGAAGAGTTACAGCGGAGTCCCGAATCGCGGATTTTAGTAGGTGCCGGGACATGCGGGAAAGCAGCAGGCGCTAGTGCCGTACTTAGAGCGATAGATGACGCGCTAGGGCGACATGGCGTCAAGGCTGCTGTTATTCAAGTTGGCTGCATGGGCTTGTGTTATGCAGAACCCATGATCGGGATTATAAAGCCTGGGCGCCCTCAGATTATCTATGGCAATGTGCAGCCAGAGGTTGCCACGCAGTTAATCGCCGACTATGTGGCAAATGATGACCTCCGTCCCGATTTAGCCCTGGGATACATCGGTGATGGGAAGATAGACGGTATACCTAACCTGTTCGATTTGCCGGTGTTGAAGCCGCAAGTCAGATTAATATTACGTAACTGCGGTCTTATTGACCCTGAAAACATTGACCACTATATTGCCAATGGTGGCTATAGCGGACTGGTGAAGGCGCTAAGCATGTCACCGGAGGCGATTATAGAAGAGATAAAGAAATCAGGTTTGAGGGGGCGTGGTGGGGCTGGCTTTCCCACGGGGCAGAAATGGGAGTTCTGTCGGCGGGCTCCGGGAACGGAAAAGTATATAGTGTGCAATGCCGATGAGGGTGACCCTGGCGCTTTCATGAACCGTTCTTTACTTGAAGGCGACCCCCATTCTGTGCTTGAAGGAATGGTCATTGGTGCTTATGCTATCGGGGCAAACCACGGCTATATTTACTGCCGCGCTGAATACCCGCTGGCACTGGAGAGATTGCGCCTGGCACTCAAACAGATGGAGGAGTACGGGTTAATAGGCGACAACATATTAGGCTCGGGATTTAATTTTCACATAAAGATCAAAGAGGGAGCGGGGGCTTTTGTTTGTGGAGAAGAGACTGCGCTTTTAGCTTCTATCGAGGGTAAACGAGGAATGCCACGGTCGCGTCCACCCTTCCCGGCGATTTCCGGTCTATGGGGCAAGCCAACTAATATAAACAATGTTGAGACCTGGGCTAATGCTGCATTGATTCTACAGAAGGGTGCTGACTGGTATGCGCAGTATGGCGCAGAAAGGAGTAAAGGGACGAAGACCTTTGCTCTGGTAGGCAAGGTTGAGCGCACCGGGCTAATTGAGGTGCCACTGGGCATTACCTTGCGCCAGATTATCTATGATATAGGTGGTGGTATCCTGAAAGGGAAGAAATTTAAGGCGGTGCAGACTGGGGGACCTTCTGGCGGTTGTCTGCCAGCCTCACTGCTTGATTCTCCTGTGGACTACGAGTCATTGACTGCCGCCGGTTCGATCATGGGTTCAGGTGGTATGATTGTGGCAGACGAGGATACCTGTATGGTGGACTTGACCAGATATTTTCTTACCTTCACACAAGCGGAATCATGTGGCAAGTGTCCGCCGTGTCGTGTGGGCACGCGGCAGATGCTTGATATTCTGACTCGTATTGTCCAGGGTGAAGGTAAACCGGGCGATATCCAGCAACTGGAGAGAATAGCTATGACGGTAAAGCAGGGGTCACTGTGTGGGCTGGGTCAGACGGCACCGAACCCGGTGTTGACGACACTGCGTTACTTCCGTGATGAGTACGAGGCACATATTAACCAGAAGCGCTGTCCGGCTCTGGTATGCAAAGACTTGATAGCTTTCTACATACTGCCGGACAAGTGTCAGGGGTGCATGATATGTATGCGTAGTTGCCCTGTTGACGCAATCGGTGGTGGCAAGAGGCTAGTCCATGTTATCGACCAGTCCAAGTGTATAAAGTGTGGGACATGTGTGGACGTCTGTCCACCGCGGTTTTCAGCGGTGGTAAAGGTGTCCGGAGAGCGGGTTGAGGTTCCGTCTCAGCCGGTGCCAGTTCAAAAGCCAGAATGAAATTTTCAAAAAGTGATTAAGGCGGATAACCGGAGTTCGCTATGGTAGTTGAGGAAAAAGCAAAGGTGGTGACTATCACCATCGATGGACAGCAGGTCAAGGTAACTGAAGGTTGCACCGTACTGGAAGCAGCCCGTCAAACTGGCGTTTATATTCCTACCCTTTGCTATCACCCGAGTCTCAGTCCTTACGGCGCTTGCCGCCTGTGCATTGTTGAAATCGAGAATATGCGTGGTTTCCCCACTGCCTGTACCACCCCGGTCACCGAGGGGATGGTGATCAAGACGGATACTCCTCAGCTCCGTGAGTTGAGAAAGAACATTTTCGAACTCATTTTGGCTGAGCACCCGAAGCAGTGTGTTACCTGTGCTAAGAACCTTCGTTGCGAGTTGCAGGAGGTGGCTTCGCGAATAGGAGTGGAGGAGGTTACCCTTCCACCAATCCGCAAGGATTTACCTGTTTATCAGGACAGTCCATTCTTTGACCGCGACTATAATCTTTGTGTGCTCTGCGGGCGGTGCGTGCGGGTCTGTCAGGAGGTGAGAGGTATCGGGGCTATCGCTTTTACTTATCGGGGGAGCAGGGCTCTGGTGGGGACTGCCTTCGATAAAACATTGCAGGAGTCTGGCTGTCAGTTCTGTGGTGCCTGTGTAGATGTCTGTCCTACGGGTGCTTTGATCGACAAGGCTGGTAAATGGCTGGGGTTACCGGAGCGCTCTGAGGTTACCACCTGTCCTTACTGTGGTGTAGGCTGCCAGTTGCGCCTGGAAGTCAAGGCTGGAAAGGTTGTGCGTTCAGCACCCGTGTATGATGAGAATGTGGTCAACAAGGGGCAAGCGTGTGTTAAAGGTCGCTATGGCATAGCTGAGTTTGTCCATCACCCGGAGCGCCTGACTAACCCGCTGATCAGAAAAGGTGGTCAGCTTGTGGAAACAAGCTGGGATGTGGCACTGGGCTTTGTCGCCGAGGTGCTGGGCAAGCATAAAGGCGACGAGTTTGCCTTCATCGCTTCGGCTAAGTGTACCAATGAGGAAAACTACTTGGCGCAGAAGTTTGCCCGCGCTGTGATGGGGACGAACAATGTGGACCATTGTGCCCGTCTCTGACATGCGCCCACGGTGGCCGGTCTGGCCGCCAGTTTTGGGAGCGGTGCTATGACCAACTCTATTAGCGAGATCGGCAATGCAGCCTGCGTGTTTGTTATCGGAAGCAATACCAGTGCAGCACATCCGATTGTGGCGCTGGAAGTGAAGCGAGCGGTGCGCAATGGCGCCAGGCTCATTGTAGCTAACCCCATGGAGATCGACCTCTGTAATCACGCTGATGTTTGGCTAAGACACATACCGGGCAGCGATGTTGCCTTGCTTATGGGGATGATGAGGGTGATTTATGACGAAGGGCTGGCCGATTTATCATTCGTCAGTGAATATTGTGAGAATTTTGATGCTTTTAAAGAATCGCTGGAGAATTTCGACTTGGACTTTGTTGAGAAGGTCACAGGGGTACCGCGGGAGGTGGTGGCACAGGCTGCCAGGCTCTACGCTACCTACAAGCCAGCCACCATTCTTTACACCATGGGGATTACGCAGCATACTCACGGGACAGACAATGTGCTAGCTATAGCCAATCTGGCGATGCTCACCGGCAATATCGGAAAACCTTCAAGCGGCGTTAACCCTTTGAGGGGTCAGAATAATGTGCAGGGCGCCTGTGACATGGGGGCACTACCTAATGTGTATACCGGGTACCAGAGGGTGGATAACCCGGAGATCCAGCGGAAATTTGAGATCGCCTGGCGGTGTGATCTCAGCCCCAACCCAGGGCTGACACTTTCTGAAATGATTGATGCCGCGTACAACAGGCGCCTCAAAGCAGCGTGGGTTATGGGGGAAAACCCCATCCTCAGCGATCCAGATGTTAACCATACCAGGGAGGCTTTCAAGCGGCTGGAGTTTCTGGTGGTCCAGGACATGTTCCTTACTGAAACGGCACAACTGGCGCATGTGGTGTTGCCCGCTGCCAGTTTTGCTGAGAAGGATGGCACATTTACCAACACGGAGCGGCGTGTGCAGCGGGTGAGGAAGGCGATCGAGCCAGTGGGAAATGCCAAGCCAGACTGGTGGATTATCTGTGAGATAGCTAAAATGATGGGCGCTTACGGTTTTGATTTCAGCCATCCGTCCGAGATAATGGAGGAGATAGCCAGGCTAACTCCCAGCTATGGGGGGATAAACTATGAGCGACTGGAGAATGGTGGTCTACAATGGCCTTGTCCTACCACAGACCACCCCGGCACCCCGATACTGCATGTGGGCAGGTTCGTCAGAGGGCTGGGCAGATTTACCCCGCTGGAATATAAACCACCAGCTGAGCTGCCGGATAAAGCTTACCCCTTCTTACTGACCACCGGGCGCAGCCTTTTCCACTATCATACCGGCAGTATGACGCGGCGTGTCCGGGGACTGGATGCAATTGACCCTGAAGCGGCAGTGGAAATAAACCCTGAAGATGCCAGGAAGCTGGGAGTTACAGACGGGGAAAAGGTCAAGGTGGTATCGCGGCGAGGTGAGGTCGTGACCAAGGCTAGGGTTACGGAGAAAGTGCCACCGAATGTTGTTTTCATGACGTTCCATTTTGCCGAAAGTCCAGCAAATGTTTTGACCGGTTCCGCCCTTGATCCGGTGGCCAAGATACCGGAGTTCAAGGTTTCTGCGGTACGAATAGAGAAGCTTTAGCTGAATGAGCGAATTTACCATCACTATCAACAATAAGCAGGTCAGTGTTTCTGCCGGGATGACAGTGTTTGAAGCGGCAGTGAGTGCTGGCACCTATATCCCCAGTTTGTGCGCCCACCCTGACCTGCCGCCGTCGGGAGATTGCGGGCTGTGTCTGGTGGCGGTGGAAGGGCAGAGCGAGCCTGTCCTTTCGTGTACCACCAAGGTAGCGGATGGTATGGTCGTCCGCACGGATACCCCAGAACTGCAACAAAAGCAACGGGAGGTCTTGATAAGGCTTTTGTCACAGCACCCCAATGCCTGTCTTACTTGCTGGCGCAAGGAGAGATGCAAGCCTTTTGATATCTGCCTGCGCAGTGTGTCTGTCACCGAACGTTGTGTCACTTGCCCCAAGAACGGGCGCTGTGAACTGCAACTGGTGGCTGACTTTCTTGATGTCAGGATGCAGGACATCTCCTATGAGTACCGTTCCTTGCCGGTGAACCGGGACAATCCGTTTTTTGACCTGGACTACAACCTCTGCATCGCCTGCGGACGCTGTGTTCGTGCTTGTGGCGAATTAAGGGGAATAAAGGCGCTCGATTTTATCGAGATGAACGGTTACAAGGTGGCAGGACCGCGGCGGAACAACGACCACAAGGACTCCGGTTGCAAGTTCTGCTTTACCTGTGTTGAAGTTTGTCCTACCGGTGCTTTGGTGGACAGGGAAGCACGTTTTCGGGATATCCCCGATTGGGAGACTTATGTCGTACCTTGCCGGGATGCCTGTCCTGCGCATATAGATATACCGCGTTATATTTATCTCATCGCCCAGGGCAAGTATTCGGAAGCGCTGGCAGTGATCAGAGAGAAGGTGCCTTTCCCTGGTGTCCTGGGGCGTGTCTGCATACATCCCTGTGAGCAGGCATGCCGGCGCGGTGTCTTAAATGACCCCATCTGCATTAAATTCCTTAAACGCTTTGCCGCTGATAACGATGCAGGGCTGTGGAAGCAGAGTTCCAAGGTGGCACCGCCGACGGGGAAGAGGGTGGCGGTGGTGGGTTCAGGTCCGGCGGGACTGACGGCTGCTTTTTACTTAGCCAAGCTGGGTCATTCGGTGACGGTTTTCGAGGCTTTACCCCAGCCGGGCGGTATGATGCGTGTTGGAATTCCGGCTTACCGTCTGCCGCGGGCTGTCCTGGATGCTGAGATAAGAGAGATAGAAAATGTGGGCGTTGAGATAAGGACCAATACAAAGGTAGAGTCCCTTGATACTTTATTCCAAGAAGGGTATCAAGCGGTATTCCTGGCTCTGGGAGCCCATCGCGGGACGAGGATGGGTGTTGAGGGGGAGGACAGCCCTGGCGTGATGGACGGTGTTACTTTCCTCAGGCAGGTGAGTCTGGGTATGGAAGTAAAAATCGGCAGGCGGGTGGCGGTAATAGGTGGTGGTAATGCGGCGATCGATTGTTCGCGCACAGCCTTGCGCCTTGGCTCGCAAGAGGTGGTGATCATTTACCGCCGTACCCGTGCTGAGATGCCGGCAGCACCTGAGGAGGTGGAGGAAGCGTTGCATGAGGGGGTGAAGATCATCTTTCTGGCAGCACCATCCCGGATAACGATAAAAGACGGTCACCTGGAGCTGGAGTGCATCAGGATGGAACTCGGTGCGCCAGATGCCAGCGGCAGACGCCGCCCTGTGCCTATTAGGGGCAGCGAGTTCGCCATGGAATTCGACAATGTCATAGCCAGCATCGGTCAGGTCTCTGAAATTCCAGACGGGTTCGGGGTAGCGGTAGGACGCGGCGATGTCATCAAGGTGGATGCTGCCACTCTGGCGACGAACATCAAAGGAGTATTTGCTGGTGGTGATGTGGTACTGGGACCGGCTTCTGTCATCCAGGCTATTGCTCAGGGGAGAGAGGCAGCCAGTTCTATCGATAAGTATCTCGGTGGCAGCGGTATAATTGACGAGGCACTTATACCTTTTGAGAAAGCCAGTCCCTATTTCGGCAGCGAAGAGGGCTTTGTCGACAGGCGCCAGCCACAGATGCCGTGTCTCGGGCTGAGCGAGCGCCTGGGTGGTTTCGCCGAGGTAGAGTTGGGTTACGAGGAGTCAACAGCCACGGAGGAAGCTAAACGCTGCCTGCGCTGCGATGCCAGGTTGCAACTTTCCCGTCCAGTGTTGCCTCCGGTAAAAGTCAAGTCTGTATAAGAGCGAGGTTCTGCTATGTACGGAATAGTAGCCAAGGAACAACTGTGCCCGGTCATCGATTATTTCAAATTCGAGGCTCCTGAGATAGCCAGAAAGGCTAAAGCGGGACAGTTCGTGGTCATCCGGGTGGATGAGGTGGGAGAACGCATCCCGCTTACTCTGGCTGACTGGGACGCAAAAGAAGGAACGATAACTCTAGTAGCTATGCGGGTGGGCACCACAACACATAAGCTCTCCTGCTTTGGTGCTGGCGATAGTATACTTGACATAATCGGTCCTCTGGGTCTGCCGTCGGAGATCGAGAAATTTGGCAAGGTGGTCTGTGTCGGTGGTGGGGTGGGAGTGGCGCCGACATTCCCGATTGCCAGGGCATTGAAGCAGGCTGGGAATAAAGTTATCTCCATTATGGGGGCGAGGAGTAAAGAGTTGCTTTTCTGGGAAGACCGCCTGCGCGGTGTCAGCGACGAGTTGATAGTCACCACGGACGATGGCTCATACGCCCGCAAAGGGGTGGTCACGGAGCCTTTGAAGGAAGTACTGGAGAGGGACAAAGATGTAGGTCGTGTCATCGCTATCGGACCGGCAATCATGATGAAATTTTGCTCATTGACGACGAAGCCTTTTGGGGTCAAGACTATTGTGAGTCTAAATTCGATTATGGTCGATGGTACTGGAATGTGTGGCTGCTGCAGAGTGAGTGTCGGTGGCGCTACAAAGTTTGTCTGTGTTGATGGTCCGGAATTTGACGGGCATGAGGTGGACTGGGACCTGCTAATGAGCCGTCAGCGGATGTATCTGGATGAGGAGAAGCGGTCTTTTGAGTTGTGGAAGTCACACCAGTGCCAGTGTAGTCCTTAAGGTTACACAGACTGAGGTTGCAGAGATATGGAAGAAAAAGCCAGACCGAAGATTGACTTGAACCGTGTGTCCATGCCAAGGCAGGACCCTAAGGCGAGGACACGCAATTTCAATGAGGTGGCTCTGGGTTACACCGATGAAATGGCGCTACGGGAAGCCAGCCGCTGCATCCAGTGTCCCAAACGCCCCTGCGTTGCTGGTTGCCCGGTGAACATAGACATCCCCGAGTTTATCAAAGCGTTGCGCGATGGGAATATGCCGGAGGCGGTGAGGGTATTGAAAAGCAAGAATAGTCTCCCCGGTATATGCGGTCGGGTCTGTCCTCAGGAGACGCAGTGCGAGGAGGTCTGTTCGCTGGCGAAGAAAGGCGCGCCCATAGCCATCGGGCGCCTGGAGCGGTATGTAGCCGATTGGGAACGGAAGCATAATCCTGGTTTTAGCAGGGTGGTGGACTTGCCACCGCCGACAGGGAAAAAAGTGGCGGTAATAGGGTCTGGTCCTGCCGGACTGACCTGTGCTGCGGACCTGGCTAAAATGGGACACAAGGTGACTATTTTTGAGGCACTCCATGTGGCTGGTGGGGTGTTGATGTACGGCATTCCTGAGTTCAGGCTGCCTAAGGAGATAGTCCAGGCAGAGATAGAGTATGTCAGGTCTCTGGGAGTTGAGATAAAGCTCGATTCGGTGATGGGGAAGCTGGCGACTGTGGATGAAGTGCTAGCCAGCGGCTATGATGCTGTGTTTCTGGGCACCGGTGCCGGGCTGCCGATGTTCTTGAACGTGCCTGGCGAGAACTTTAACGGCGTCTACTCCGCTAACGAGTTTCTCACCAGGGTAAACCTGATGAAGGCTTACCTCTTCCCTGAATATGACACGCCGGTGAAGATCGGTAGGCGGGTGGCGGTTATCGGCGGTGGCAATGTGGCGATGGACGCGGCACGCTGTGCGCTGCGGCTTGGTGCTGAAAATGTTTACATCGTATATCGCAGGTCGCGTGCTGAGATGCCAGCGCGGAAAGAAGAGGTGGAGAATGCCGAAGAGGAGGGTGTGATCTTCAAATTCCTTACCAACCCCAAGAGGTTTATCGGCAATGAGCAAGGTTGGGTGACGGCGATGGAGTGCTATGAGATGGAGCTTGGCGAGCCGGATGCCAGCGGCAGACGTCGTCCTATTGTTAAAGAAGGGAGCGAATTCACGATGGAAGTTGATATCGTGATTGTTGCTCTGGGTACTACTCCCAACCCGCTCATCCCATCGACTACTAGAGGGCTGGAGACCCGAAAGAACGGCACCGTGGTTGCTGATGAGGTGACGGGCAAAACGACGAAAGACAGGGTGTGGGCTGGTGGTGATGTGGTCACCGGTGCTGCCACGGTGATAAGCGCCATGGGTGCGGGAAAGCGCGCGGCAGCTTCAATAGATGCCTACCTGCGCGGCTCATAAGAGTCATACCGATTTTCCTCTCTGTCCTAAAGTGCTATCACTGATTTGTCTCCTCCTTAACAGGGGAGGCGAGCCGCACAATCTGCTGCCATTTAATAGCGAGGAAACTGTGATGAGTTCGTTCAGATAGATGGGTGACAAATATAGGACATAGCAGAAGTGTCCTCTCTCCCCCTGTGGGAGAGAGTTAGAGTGAGGGGGCTTCACCCTCACCTTTATCCTCTCCCGTCGAGGGAGAGGGGGAAGGAAAGGCTCTCCCGTCAAGGGAGAGGAGGGAAGGAAAGGCTCTCCCGTCAAGGGAGAGGAGGGAAGGAAGAAACTCCACCACCAAGTGGGAAAGGCTCTCTCCCCTTGCGGGAGAGAGATAGGGTGAGGGCAAGTGTCACTAATCTACTGGACGAGTACAAGGGCTTGACATAGTGACTGACGGGGCATATTATAGCAGTAGAGAGGTATAGAAGAGCGCGGAAACGCGACGACGGAGGGAATGTCTATGGAAGAAGAATGGACACCCAAGCCTTACGCCAACGAAGAGTTCCTCTCCTTTGACCGTCTGAAGAGGGCGGTGACCAGCCGTGTCCTGGATAGGGCGGAGCGAGTGATGATCAAGGAGTTCCCGCTGAGCCCGGACAAGGTAAATCATATGACCGAAGAGGAATGGCAGCGGGCGAAAGAAGCGCTGCGGCTTTCACCGGGCGCGCGGGAAGCATTCCGTAAATATCTGGAATCGCTGGTCAATACAAAAGTAGATGCTCTGATAAAGACGGACAAGGCTGAACTATCTTCTATGGGTGTGGCGGAGAAAAGTCTATAAAGTTTTTTCTCTGAGTTTAATTGCGGGGGAGAGGGAATACCAGCTTCCCCTTTTGTTTAAAATACGGTGCTGGACAATATAGCCAGAAAGGTCTTTTCAACTTATGGATGATGAACAGCTAAAGAAGCGCATAGAGGCTTTAGATAGGCGGCTGGACAATCTAGATTCCGTGGTCACCGCTCTGGTAGAACGGGTAATGAAGCAGCCGGTAACACTGGAGGTCACCTGTCCTAAATGCGGCAGTGTTATTCAACTACTGCTCACGAGCAATGTGAAGTCTTCGACAAAAGGTTAGGGCAAGCGTTTTTAGTGCTTGTGACCTTGTGGTGGGATGACAGGGTCCCGGTGTACTGATAGACCCCCCGACTGTTTTGGTTATTACAGGATAGGAAGATAGTTTTTCAGTTCGTAGTCGGTCACATGGGTGCGGTACCTGTCCCACTCCACCTTCTTGTTCTGGATGAAATTGATGAAAGCGTGCTCGCCCATGGCTTCCTTGACTAATTTGCTCTGCTCGGTGAGCACGATGGCTTCGTAAAGGCTGCCAGGTAGTGTCTCGATGCCTCTCTGTTTCCGTTCCTCGGGGCTCATCTCGAAGACATTTTCTTCAGTTGGTGGTGGGAGTTCATAGCCCTTTTCCATGCCTTCAAGCCCGGCGGCGAGGATGACGGCGAACGCCAGGTAGGGATTGCATGCCGGGTCCGGCGACCTCAGTTCTATTCTGGTGGCGACTTCCTTGCCTGGCTTGTATTCCGGAAGTCGAACAAGGTCGGCGCGGTTTCTCCGTGCCCAGGTTATGTAGCATGGCGCCTCGTAGCCGGGGACAAGTCGTTTGTAAGAGTTCACCCATTGATTGCAGACGGAGGTGATCTCGGCGATGTGCTTGAGCAGCCCTGCCATAAAGCGTCTGCCTATTTCGGAGAGGTGGTAGGGGGCGTCTTTATCGAAGAAGGCATTGCGGTCGCCTTTGAACAGGGACATGTGCACGTGCATGCCGCTGCCGTTCACGCCGAAGACTGGCTTGGGCATAAAGGTGGCGTAGAAACCATGCTTCTGGGCTACCTGCTTCACCACCAGGCGGTAGGTCATCACACTGTCTGCCATGGTGAGGGCATCGGTGTAGCGGAGGTCGATCTCGTGCTGGCTGGGGGCTACCTCATGGTGGCTATATTCTACCTGGATGCCCATTTGCTCCAGGACGAGGATTGTTTCTCTTCTGATGTCAGAAGCTATTTCTGGTGGTGTCAGGTCGAAGTAGCCGCCGAGGTCGAGGAATTCCGTCTGCTCAGAGTTTTTGAAGTAGAAATATTCCAGCTCGGGACCGACGTTGAATGTATAGCCCATATCAGCCGCCCGTTTCAGGTTGCGCTTCAGGATATATCTGGGGTCGCCATCGAATGGTTGTCCCCCGGGCCAGTAAATATCGCAGAACATCCTGGCTACGCCATGTTCTCTGGAGCGCCAGGGGAGTATTTGAAAAGTGTTCGGGTCTGGCAGGGCGATCATATCGCTTTCGTCCACCCTGGCGAAGCCCAGTATAGACGAGCCATCGAAGCCCATACCGTCAGTAAGCGCCTCCTCGAGCTGGTCAGCGGTTATGGAAAAGCTTTTCAGGAAGCCAAGTATATCGGTGAACCACAACCTGATGAACTTGATGCCCTCCTCTTTACTCTTCCTGAGGACGTATTCTTTAGCCTCGTCCAATTTTTTAGCCACAGTTTTCCCTCCCATGCCAGTCGGGTTTGACTGGTGTCATGGTGAAAGTATAGGGGAGTCCGTGTTTTTCTTCAAGGGGGTACATTGACGATGGAGCTGAGGTATTGATAAAATGCGCTTACCACGGGCGGTTAGCTCAGCGGTTAGAGCGCTGCGTTGACATCGCAGAGGTCACTGGTTCAAGTCCAGTACCGCCCACCATTAAAGTAATATCATTACTTTAATTCAATACAATACGTCAGGTTGTTCAGCACTGCAACAGGACAACGGTCGACGCCCTCTGTTTACACAAGACCAAATGGTTGGCACAATGGCGGTTCACACGACAAAAAGAGAAAGGGGCACCTTTGGGACGCCCCTGCAGACTGGCTGACCTGGCTTGTACTGTGCTACCCGACCAAACGCCTGAAAACGAGGACGATGCCGGCGAGGAGAATAACGCCAATAACTACCAGAGCAATCAGACCGCCCGCACCCAGTGACGAACCACTGGTAGCACCGATGATGGTGAACGTAGCTTGTTCGCCGTCAACAGCCACATTATAAGTCCCTGGCTTAGCCCTGTAGACGTAAAACTTCACCGGCGTTGCTGAAAATGGTCCAGCGGTGACTGATTTTCTCCCTTCCTCATAGCCATTTATCAGCAGCCTGACAGTATAAGTGCCGGATG
>Ga0209102_1000023_pt1 | contig 106172 bp, 103 predicted proteins | sample ConPoolayeHmetaG_FD_185483 | JGI IMG/M metagenome (GOLD analysis project Ga0209102, IMG submission 185483) | Hot spring microbial mat communities from California, USA to study Microbial Dark Matter (Phase II) - Cone Pool mat layer H metaG... ... | reverse complement strand
TAAACATGGCAAGCAAGGTTTACCTCGGGTTATGCTTGCAGCCCACATGGATGAAGTAGGCTTCATTGTTACGTTTATAGACAACAAAGGTTTTCTCCGCTTCCAAACAGTCGGAGGCATAGCAAGCGCAGTAATCCCAGGGCAGATTATTCTACTGAGGGGAACTAAAGGCGACGTGATAGGGCTGGTTGGAACCAAGCCGCCTCACTTAACGAAGGAGGAAGAAAGAAACAAAGCAGCGACAATTGAGGAACTTTTCATCGACGTAGGAGCCGCAAACCCGAAAGAAGCAGAACAAAAAGGAATTGAGATCGGAACCAACGGAGTCTTTGACGTCAAGTTCGCTGATCTTGGAGAAGGATACGTTAAAGGAAAAGCCCTTGACGACAGGGCAGGTTGCACAGTGATGGTTGAGACGTTCAAAGCCCTAAAAGACTCGTCGTACAACCTTGTCGCTGTTGGAACAGTGCAGGAAGAAGTGGGGCTGCGGGGCGCACGGACAGCAGCTTGGCAGGTAGATCCTGACTACGCGTTGGCTTTGGAAGGAACCTTCGCTGCTGATGTTCCAGGATCCAGTCCAGAAACAGAGTCGTCGAAGCTTAAGGACGGTCCAGTAATCACAATACTGGATCAAAGCGTGATTGCCCACCCAACGGTTCTTAGGACCCTCATAAAGGTTGGAAAAGAGTACGCCATACCATTCCAATTTAAGAAGGTGCCTAGAGGCGGAACCGACTCGGGAGCCATTCACCTAATTAAGGCTGGAATCCCAAGTGGCACAGTAGCTGTTCCATGCCGTTACATTCACGGTCCCGCTTCAATCGCCCACATAGACGATGTAAAAAACACTGTTAGGCTTGTAACAGAATTCGTTAAAGCCATCTCAGAATAGAGCCTATAAATGTGTACAGTGCAAGTTTCAGGTCTAATAATCACGTACTATTGTCTGCTGAAAGAAAAAATGCTGGATTAAAATCAGTTAGATGTGATGCTGTTATTAAGTTCCTAACTGGCCTGAATGCGCTGTCTAAGTTCTTCGAAGAACTCTGTTGACTTCTTGTGTTCCGCAGCGTATGTCATGTCGTAACGTTGACATAGCACAATGTACCGGTCTATGATTGACTTGAGCTCCTCTTTCAACATGGGCCCTCCAGCCTCAATCATTGCTCTGTAGGCGCAGATAGAAGCTTTCTCGACCCTTGCACGGACTTCTTCGTTGGAGGCTAGCTTTAATGCTTTATCGAAGTACTCAAGTGCCTGGCGGGCAATTTTAAGGTTAAGCCCAACTTCCTCTGGTTTTGGGAAACATCCAGGGTGTACTCCAAGTTTCTCTGCGTTGTCATGTAACATGTTTATATACTCCAAGATTGGCTGAGCAGCTGCCTTGTAGTGCAGATGAATGAATTCAACGATTAATTTCTGGTCGTCAAGACTTGGGTTCCACAGCATCCGCGAAATAAGATAGTTACGCAGGTCAGACAGCTCGCCAGACGTCCCGTTTCCATTAGCCTGCATGAACACGCCTTTGACCTTTTTGCGCAGAAAGTATCGCACATTTGAGCCGATGCTGCGTAGATTTGGGAAAGGCAGGTCATAGGCTGTGAAATTCGTGTTGTAGTTCCAGATCCATATGTCGTCGCAGATTTTGCTCCATTCATCAACGTCGTGACAGAATTCTCTGTTTCTTGGACAGTCAGGATCATCGATCGGATGCAGTGTGCAACACTCTATGCTACACAGTTGAATTTGCACGTTATGCCTTGGGCGAATAGTCTTAGGAGGCTTACGAGTATACCAGTAAGCCAACGTTCCAACCTTAATGTTGGGACATGCCTTTTCAACTTGCTCTGCAACGGCGTTCACGAAGGCTAGCTGCGACCCCATTGGAGTGCCTTCACGCTGGTTTATATCTTGGCATCTCTCACAACGACAGTACCTGTCTGTATCCGCTTGGCTGACGCTTATGTTTTTGATGCCTGGATGTTCTTTTATGATTCGGATGGCGGATTTAGCTGCAATCTTGATTACATCGGGGTTTGTTACACATAATTGAGGTCCAGCTCCAGCGGTGTTTGTGTCTCGTACTCCGTCAACTAGGGCGTAGTATTCGGGATGCTTCTTTCCGTATTTGCTGAAGGGAACCAGCAGATGAAATGAATGGCTGATAAGGTTTTGAGCTGTTTTTCCTCCCAGTTTCTCGTCTGTCGTAACCGTGTTAACCCTTAAGCGAGCTGCGAATTCAGGATGTTTCGAGTTCTCTGCATAATAGCTCCAACGGAAGCTGAATGGAGGCTTGTACGTGTATTCTCTGAGCTGAATCTCGAGTTTGGAATAGTCAGGAACATGCGTGTGGTCAAATGTTAAAAAGCGGATTCCCAGATCATCCTCGAGGAATTGGTATACCCCGTACAGTGTGCCCCTGGGTTTTCCGCCCACAATGGCTATAAAATCCTTTCTTATAACCACATGAAAGCCTTCTTCCCCTAGGTTTGAGACGTCAATTTTTACGTTGTTTTCAGATAATGCGCTATTTTCGCCTATGTACACGTGGTTAGAACCTGTTTCTCTGGTTTCGTGAATTGGAAGAACTATTCTGGTGGCTTGCCCGAAAAAATTCTTGAATTCCTTAGCTGCATATTTTTCAGATGGAATTGCCGTTGAATCGACAACTATATCCCAGTTCCTCATTTCAGAACACTTGAGAACAGACATAAAATCCCCTCTGCTGGAAACAAAGAACAACAAACAAAACCTTTCCTATTAAACATTGGCATTTTCCATAACGTCAAAGAATCCACAATTCCAGTGTTTTTGAGCTATATAAAAATGTTTCAACTTGTGCATTGAAGGGGAAATTGTTAGGTACCATCACTACAATGAGTCGCGACAAGTAGGTTGATTTATGCCCACAAGTTTTACTAATGCGAAAATCAAAGAACCAAAAACGTTGAATCGCGCCTATGGCGTTGAAACTTCAAAAAAGAGATAGACAGAATTCTATGACATAGAGAATGCCCGATTAGATTGAGGTAAAAACGTAATGCGTGAAACTGAGGGTGAAATTGCTTAACAAAGAGCATGTCGATTCCTATTATTAACCGACTTTTTACGAAAAAGCCATTTTCAGAAACTAATATTTCTGAAAAAATTTGCACTCGTTTCATTTTACGTCATTTTTCTTATGGTATCAGTTTATATTCAGCGATTCATCTAAAAATTAAGGTGAACTCTATGGAGCGTGCTGAAGCACTTGATGTTGCTGAGGCGACGCTTCATAATTCTGGCTTTACAGTTTCTCGAATATGTAATCCTAGAACCAGTTGCTTCGATTTTGCAGCTCGTAAAGAAGAAAACCTTGTTTTCGTCAAGGTTCTTATTGACATCAAGGACATTTCGCCAACCGACGCAGTTGGGCTTCGAGCGGTGGCAAAATGCTTCGATTGCACATCGCTTATTATTTCAGACATGAACGGTAACGAAAAACTAAGCGACGACACACTTTACTCCAGATACGACGTCTATGTTGTAACATTCAAGACACTTGACGACATCGTGAGAGGCATTTACCCTATGATTGAAGCGACTCCTGGCGGATACTTCGTAAGGTTAGATGGCGATGAAATTAGGGCGCGAAGGCATGATCTTGGGTTGTCAATTGGAAAACTTGCTGGAATGGTAGGAATCTCGAGAAGAGCCTTATACGGTTACGAAAGAGAACTTACCAGAGCTTCTGTCTCTATTGCTTACAAGCTAACGGAAATACTAGGCGTTCCGCTTGTCAAGACAATAAACATCCTTAGAAACAGCCAAAATGACCAAAAAACAGATACATCTTTTCAGCAATCAAACTGTATGAAGAATAAGTTTCATAGATTGATTATGGATAAGTTTACTCAACTTGAGTTTAAAGTTACTCAGCTAAGGCGAGCGCCATTTGATTTTGCTATGAGTTGCCCTAAGACGAATCTTAGAATAATTGGAAGTTTCTTGAGGAAAAAAAGGCAAGATATCAACAATCAATTGGAGGAAATGATGCGTCTAAGTGAAGTAATAAAGGCAAGACCAGTCTTTTTTGGTATTAACCCAAGGAATATACCACAAAGCGTTCCTTTTTTGGGCCTAAAAGAACTTACGGAGTTGTCAAAAAAAGAGGAACTTTTGTCCCTGCTTTAGACTAAGCTTCTCTGAAAAGCGTTGTTGATGTCTACAATCTTTTTTGCTGTAATCCAAGACTTTCGAACATGTTCAGGATAAGAGCCGTGAATCTTTACCCAATTTTTTAAAAAAGTTATTGTTTTTCGGTCAGAACAGTAGCCAGAACCCATGTTTCCGAAAATTTCGTTGAGTTCAGCAATTGTTTTGTCACGTTCAACCTTCGCGATAATTGATGCAGCTGAAACAACAGGATAGGTTCGGTCAGCTTTATGTTCTGAGATTATCTTAACCTTGAATGGCACTTTTTCCGCAATGTGCTCTGCGTACCTTTCTGGAAGAATGTCTGAAGCATCGACATAAGCAATGTCCGGTTTGAGGTTGGCTATCACTTTAGCCATCGCATGCGCTTCCAGACGGTTCAAACGATGAAGCTTGCTGCCAGTTTCAACAACTACATCGATTTCAGAAGGTGACAGTTTTACAATGTAATGTTTTTTGACGATTTTGACGATTTCCGTTGCTAGTTTGGTTCTTTTCGCAGGTGAGAGAAGCTTAGAATCCTTAACGCCAAGGTTCACGAGTTTATAGATTTCTCTATGGTCCACAAGAACCCCAGCTACAACTAGCGGGCCTATGATTGATCCTCTTCCCGCGTCGTCAACTCCGCATATGAACATGTTTTAGGCCTGAATCCATTTTGGCATATGAAAAGTATAACGTTTTCCTCAATTCTTTAATAATACTTTCAGAATTTCTTGGGTAATTAAATTTGGAAGTTCGTTTCGGTTTTTCACTGTGACCTCGAAAATTTTGAGTTTCTTTGCTCTTTATTGTATGAATCAGCGGATGTGTCGCTCGATAGTGGATTGTGCCTAAGACTGGTTTATCGGACTCCAACGCTCTTAATACGGCGTCATGAAAGTGAACGGAGAGCAACTCCATAGGTCCAACCTCGTCAATGACAACTACATCAGCGGTGGCAACAGCATCCAAGATAGCGTTTACACCAATTGATTCGAGACCATCTAAACAGACATGATATTTGCCCACTTGAGAACCATAGCCTAACCCTTTTCTAGCCAGCCATCCCTTTGCGCCACTACTTAAATTGTAAATTACGAAGCCCTCTCTTTCTCTGTTTGTTCTGAATTCTTTTGTGACCATACCTCCGACATTGATGCCTTCACGTTTGAGTTCATCAACTATCTTGGTTAAAACCGTCGTTTTTCCCACGCCAGGACGGCCAGTTAAGAAGTAGGCTTTGCCCAGATCAACCCCTGCTTCCATTGTCATATGGTATGACGTAAATAGTAATATTCGCTGTGCCTCTCAATTCTTTCTTTCAGAACTGCTGGAGTATGTCTTTTTCTTCCATGATGTTGTTGCAATAGTGGCACCTTAACTTCAATGGGTCAGCTTCCTCTAAATAGAAAATGGATTTGACAGGTTCGCTGCTGTTGTTCGAAATGCAAGAAGGTTTAATGCATTTAACTATTCCTCTAACCACAGATGGCAGCTTGACTGTAAGTTTTTCAACAACCCGAAAGTTTCTTATGATGTTGATTGTGGCGCGGGGAGCAATAAGAGCAATCTTGTCGACCTCCTCAGAATTAAGTTCACGTCCTTCAATCTTGACAATGTCTTTAACGCCAAGTTTGCTGCTTTGAACGTTCATTGCAATCGTCACGGTTCCACCAGAACGTCCATTTATTCCAAGAATTTTTATAACATCTAAAGCATGCCCTTTTGTAATATGGTCAATAACTGTGCCGTTTCTGATTTTTGAAACCCTCAATGATCCAGGTGACATAACAACCAAACCGCCAGAAACTATCTATTTAGTCAATAACATAAAAGATTAACTTTTTTAAAGCCACGAAACTTCATTCCAACTAATCTGTTTAGGATAATTTCCTTCTTTTTCGATCTTGAATTTTAAAGATTTAAATCTTCTATAACTAAATATTTGCGTACTAGGTGTGCCAATGCCATGAAATCCGAATTCAACTTTCTAAATCGAGATATTGTTTCAATCAGAGGTTTTTCACGTGAAGAAATTGACTACATTCTCGAAGTCGCAAAGTCCATTGAGCCTCTTACAGAAAAAGGCTCAGGCATGCTTAGAGGCAAGGTTTTGGCAGAACTATTTTTTGAACCAAGTACAAGAACCATGCTTAGTTTTCAAACAGCGATGTACAAGCTTGGTGGAAACGTTATAGGGTTCGCTGAACCTGGAGTTTCTTCTGTTTGGAAAGGCGAAACTTTAGCTGACACTGTTCGAGTGGTCGAAAAATATTCAGACATCATAGTTCTCCGTCATCCTCTCGAAGGATCAGCAAGATTTGCTGCCGAATATGCGCGAGTGCCTGTTATTAATGCAGGTTCGGGAGCTGAGGAACATCCAACTCAGGCGCTGCTTGATCTTTACACGATTCTAAAGGCTAAAGGTAGGATTGATGGTTTGAACATTGCCTTAATGGGTGATTTGAGGTATGGCAGAACAGTTCATTCGCTTGCTTACGCTCTTTCTCTTTATAATGTTAAGCTCAGCATGGTTTCGCCTGATCTTCTGAGAATGCGAAGCGAAGTTTTACAGGACATCAAAAGTCGAATAGATGTGACTGAGTATAGAGATGTTGAGGAGATTCTTCCAGAGCTCGATGTCCTTTACGTAACACGTATACAAAAAGAAAGGTTTCCAGACCTCGGAGAATACGAAAAAGTTCGAGGCACATTTGCAGTCAATTTGGAGTTACTGAAAAGCGCAAAGGACGATTTAATTATTCTTCATCCCCTCCCGCGGCTTGACGAAATAGCGGTTGAAGTTGACGCCACACCATTTGCAAAATACTTTGAACAAGCTCGAAACGGCGTCGTCGTCCGAATGGCTCTTCTAGCCTTAATTCTGGGCGCAATAAAGAACCAATAGTTTCATTTTTTAGGCTTTGACGCCTTTGTCGTCCCAATATTGCCTAGTTTTCAGGAATTGAATCTTTGCTTTAAGAAGGTCCATGTAAAAGTCATCTTCGTTCACGTGCATCTTGCCGAGAATTCTAGAGGCAGTTTCAGGTCCAACACCCTTAACTTGAAGGGCTATTACTGCAGGTTTTCCGTAGCTAAGTATTAAATCAGCTTTACGTCGAGTAGTACTTAGCTCTTTAAGCTCTTCCTCGGTAAGATGCTCTTTTCTAACCCGCCTGCTGAGAATTCTTTTTATTTTTTCGACGTCATCTGCCTTTCTGAGGCTAGTTAAAAGTGCCTTTCCACATTTTCCACAGACAGGTTTTTCTGGAACGTCACGAACTCTTGTTTCTAAACTCCAGTCTCCACATGAAAGACAGAAAAGCAACACTTTTCTTGACTCTATTGATCTTTTCATTCGTTCAATGTTACTGATTATGATTTGTGTCGAAGCCATAAGTTCAGGGACATCGGCATATTTTGCCAGTATGTGATAACCAATCGGTGATGGAGCCTCATGAGAAAGAATTGTCTTTACCTGAATTCCTCCTGACTTAATTGAAGTCATTATTTTTTTAACTGACAGAAGGTCTATCCGTTCGGCCATGACTTCTCTGATGGTTTCTTCGTAGATTGGTGTGTCTTTGAACCTTAATGGCAACTTGAAAAGAGTTTGAGGTCCAACTAGTTTTCCTCTTGGAAGGGCACCAAACCTCTGGGCAATAAACTTCATTCTCTCCGTAAACGGGAAATGGGCTTTAAGGTATTCGTCAAATGCTTTCTCTACTTTTTCACCATCTAGACTGAACAACATCGCTGAAAGTTTTTCCAGATCTCGACTTTCAACTCTTCGAGGCGTCTCGATTAGTATACGGTACGCATCATGCCACCATCCTGTAATCAAATCGTTTTCCGACAGAACAACGTCGAAAACACATCCCAAAGTCACATTTACGGTCTCGCCAAAACAAGAGTGTATAATAACATAATTGCCGTAGCCCTCGATAAGGATAAGATTATTCGTTGGAACAGGTAAGCCACGTTTAAGTTGCTCATTTATCTCATTTACTACGTCCCTTACAACCTCAGGCTCGACAGAAAGTTTCGCTGCCACATTTTTCAACGCTGTCTTAGAATCCTTGGTTTCATTCAATTCGTTCGCAATCTCTTGCCTCAATCTTCCTGATTCTTCAGCGATCTCAATAGGCAATGGAAGCAGCTCCCCGTCCCATCCGGGGTCAGATGCAAATGGATCTTCTGCTGGAACTACGTAGATCTTACCTGTCTCGTCTTCAATTTGTACAATGCGCCAAACTCGTCCAGAGCACAGAAAGTTCAGTCCGATTCTGGCTCTTAATGCCATGAATTCTTCGCCAACGATGCCTATTTTGTTGTCGGAGACCACGTCAATTACTGGATATCGTCTTTCGTCTGGAATCATTGAAAGATTCTCGTAATAATAGCGTCTTGTTCTTTCTGTTTTGCCCAAAATGTTTCCTTCCATCCACAATTCCCTAACTGTATAGAGATACTTAACTACTTCGAGAAATTTGGTTTCTGAAAGGTTACGGTAAGAATATGCTCTTTGAACAATTCTGTATGCTTCGTCAACTGTGACCTTATCTTTGTCAAGTAAAATGCCTATAATCTGATGCGCTAAAACGTCCAAGGCACCCTCATGAAAACGTATCGGCTCAGAAAGGTTTCTGTACGCCAGGCGGACTGAAGCTATAGCTTCTAAGGTGTCGTCTGGAAAAGCTGTTATTATAATGCCCTTCGAGGTTCTATCCAGCCGATGTCCGCTTCTTCCGACCCTTTGAATTAGGCTTGAAACACGCCTTGGCGAAAGGTATTGGATTGCCAAGTCAATGTTACCTATGTCGATGCCAAGTTCCAAAGTGCTGGTGCAGATGAGAGCCTTTAGAATTCCATTTTTGAATTTGTCTTCTGTCGCCGTCCTTTCTTCTCTGGACAAAGATCCGTGATGAACTGCGATGTCCTTGGATAACCGTCTAAGCTTGTGCCCAAGCAATTCCGCGTTAGTACGGCTGTTGACAAAAACCAACGTTGAAACATGACTGCCTATAAGGCCTAAAATACGTCTGATCCGCGCTGCAGCTTCAGGAGCAAGGTGTAGATCTTCAGCTAAATCGTAGTCTCGCTTGTCAGGCATGGGATACTCGATGTTGTAGACGTAGCTTTTTGGCGGATGAACTTCGATCACGGTTATTGGACGATGAGCACCAGCCATAAATGAAGCAACTTCCTCCGGGTTTCCAACCGTTGCGGACAACCCTATTCTCTGAAAATCGTTGTTTGTTATTTCTCTTAGCCTTTCAAGCGCTACAGTTAGCTGAACCCCTCGTTTATCTCCAGCGAGCTCATGAATCTCATCTACAATAACAAACCGAACATTGCCGAGATGCTTTTTCATAAGTCTACCTGGAAGTATAGCCTGAAGGGTTTCTGGAGTTGTTAAAAGCATGTTTGGAGGTTTCAAAGCTTGCTTTCGGCGAATCTTGGTTGCTGTGTCTCCATGTCTAACCTCTACAGTTAAGCTAAGAAGATGCGCCCATTCCATGATCCTTTTCAACATGTCCCTGTTCAAAGCCCTGAGAGGCGTAATATAGAGAATTGCGATTCCTTCTTTATTCCCTATTTCAAGAAATCTTGAAAAAACAGGTAGTAAAGCAGCTTCTGTCTTACCGCTTCCTGTGGGCGCTACAATAAGAACGTTTTTATCCTCTAAGATTGGAGGGATAGCTTTAACTTGCGGCTCTGTAGGTTCATGAAGCCCTATCTCTGATAGTATCGAATAAATTTTCTCGTTTAAGAGAGAAAATACGCTGTTTTTCACAAACTTTCTACCTGAATAGGTGTTAGTATATTTTAATGTGATTAAAGGTTCTTTTTTAGCCTTAAGTTTGTTAATGCATCTTTGTGAAATTTAGAAATTCGGTGAAAGCTATTCTGAAACCGTCCGCAAACTGTTTTTCGCCGTTTCTAAGACTGCTTTCTATTTCATCTACGCTGAAGAATCCACCTTCGGCTATTTCTTTTTGGTTAAACCTTATAAGCCCATCAAAACGGCACATGTAAAGCATCGATATTTCCCGTTCGTTTTCTGTGAAACTGCTAACTTTGACTAGCCTAAATAAAGGTGCATCGATTCCAAGTTCTTCTTTGAGTTCTCTTTTGGCGGCCGCATCATAATCTTCGCCGTAATCCACGTGTCCAGTTGCGGAGGCGGTAAAAAACCCTGGATAAAGGTCTTTGGACATGGATCTTTTCTGAAGAAAGACTTCATTATCGCTGTTTACAACAAAAACATAAACTGATCGATGTATCAAATTACGGTTTGAGTGGCACTCTTTTCTCGTTGCTTTTCCAATAACATTGTCGTTCTCATCAACAATAGCAAAAAACTCACTCATGCCCTAAAACAGCCTCGGTGCGTTATAGTTGCTCCTTGTGGCTGCCTCTAAATATGAATAGTTTTGTTTGAAACTGCTCTTGCTGCTTCCATGAGAGCTTCGCTTATCGCTGGATGAGGGTGAACCAATCCGCCTATTTCATCAAATGTACATTCCAGCTTCATAGCTAAGGCAGCTTCGCCAATCAATTCAGTTACATGAGGGCCAATTAAATGTACACCAAGAATTTCTCCTGTTTCTCGGTCGCAGACAATTTTTGCGAACCCGTCTGTTTCTGCCAAAGTAATCGCTCTGCCACTTGCTTGTAACGGAAATTTCCCGATAACCACATCATGCCCTTGCTGCTTCGCTTCATCCTCAGATAATCCTACACATGCAATTTCAGGTTCACAGTATACGCAGACAGGAACCATTTTGTGGTCCATAATTGATTCATGTCCAGCTATGTTTTCTGCTGCTACTATGCCCTCGGCAAAAGCGGTGTGAGCGAACATTTTTTTCCCCGTAACGTCGCCGACAGCATAAACGTTCGGAATGCTTGTTTTTTGTTGATTGTCCACAACGATGAATCCATTTTCAAGTTTTACGCCAATTCTTTCTAAACCTAAATCACTTGACAAGGGACGCCTAGCGTCAGCAATAAGTACCTTTTCAGTTTTAACATGAACAGATGTCTCCTTAGTTGATGCATATGTGCCAACTGTCCAGTCTGGTTCAATTCTGACCGACTTTACGTTGGCGTTTGTGTAGATTTCGATTCCTTTTTTCTTCAGAATCCTTTCATAATTTCTGCTTACCTCGATGTCGAACGTTGGAAGCAAGTTGGTGGCAGACTCAAATATTTTCACATCTGCTCCCAATGCCTTGAAAATCGAGGCGAACTCAACTCCGTAGATGTCACCGCCAATGATTGCTAAGCTTCGTGGGCATTTTCTGAGGCTTAAAGCTCCTTTGGTGGTCAAAATTTTTTCTTCATCAACAGCTGCAAAGGAAGGTTTAGACTCCTCCGACCCTGTTGCTATGATTATGCTTTCAGCGTCTACGAGTTCTTCTTCACCAGTTAGCTTTTTGACAAGGATCTGGTTTCTAGAAACAAAAGAAGCCTTTCCTTTAATCAAAGTAATTTTATTCTTTTTTATCAGATATTCCACGCCTTGAGTTAAGCGGCTAACAACAGCATCCTTTCGCGCCATCATCTTTTCGAAATCCGCTTTGACCTCGCTTATGTTCACGCCAAGTTCCTGTGCCTTGGAAATTTTACCTAAAAAAGAAGTTGTGACAAGAAGAGTTTTAGTGGGAATACACCCGCGGTTCGTGCACGTTCCGCCCAAAGCATCTTTCTCAATCAACACAACCTTTTTTCCAAGCTGTGATGAACGGATTGCTGAAACGTAGCCTCCGATGCCTGCGCCTATTACTGCAACATCATAATGTGTTGAGCTACTCATGTTTTCATCACAAGAGGCAAACAAATACATAAACGTTATTTACTGATTCTGCACAATGGTAGGTCTTTACCTATATTTTATGAATTTTTGCAGTAACACGCAGATAATTTTTGTATTCGAAATTTTGGATATCAAAATTAGTGACTAAATTTAGGTTCCTGTTCCAAAAGTCAGATGCACGTTTATGACGGAATCAAAAGTACCTTCAAGGCTTTCCGTTCTTCCATAAGCTGAAATCCGTCCTGCCATTTTTCAAGCGGCAGCTTAGCTGAGATCAGCGGTGAGACACGTATTAGACCTGAGCTGAGAAGGTTCAAGGCTCGTTTCCAGCTTGTCCACACAGTCCCCCAAGAACCTTTCACATCAAGTTCTCCTTCAACAATAGAGTCCAAATTGACGCCCGTTGGCTTTCCAGTAAGACCTAATAAGCCCACTTTTCCACATCTCCTAACCATTTCAAAAGCCTGTTTTCGAGCAGCAGAGGACCCGCTTACCTCAAACACCACATCAGCTCCTAATCCTTCGGTAAGGTTTTTCACAACCTCAACGGATTTTTCTTTCTCCACATCGATTATCAGGTCAGCTCCTAACTCCTTGGCGACGCTGAACCTTTCCTTGTCCGCGCTTACTCCAGTAAGAATTACCTGTTTTGCTCCCGCGGCTCGGGCTGCTTGCACTGTTATGAGACCCATTGGGCCGGGTCCTAACACTGCGACCACGTCTCCAAGTTCAACGCCGACTCGTTCAAATACTGCATGGACAACACATGCGACCAGCTCAGCGACAGAGGCCTCTTCTAAAGAGAGGTTTTTCGGTATTTTGTGCAGAATCGTTTTTGGTACAGCAACATATTTTGCGAAGGTTCCATTGGCTTTGTGAGCGCCAAGAATTCGTTTTCCTTCTCCGAGACATCGGTTGGCACGGTTGGTTCTGCACATCAAGCATTGTCCACACGGGATAGTTGCAGGGGAAGTTACATGGTCTCCTATTTCGAAACCATCTACGTTTGAACCCTTTTCGACTACGACGCCGGAGTACTCGTGTCCTAGGACGATCGGAGGAGTATAAAAAGCCAAATCGTGGTAAATGTGAATATCCGTTCCGCAGATTCCCGTGAACTCTACTTCAACCAACACCTCATCTGGCTTAATCTTTGGAACCTCAATGTCTCTCAGTTCAACATTTCCTGACCCCCGTCTTGTTTTTATAACCGCTTTCATTTCGTTTTCCTTCAGAAGACAAATAATTAAGTTTGAGAATTTAAGACTAAGGAATAAGATTCATATGGCTCTATACGGTGGAGCTTGCGGTGACATGTTGCGGAAAATGTAGCAAACAAAAACTGTATTATGGCAATGCAGAAAAAATGTTTAGGTTTGAGAAACAAGATGGAAAATTGGAGGTTCATAGACGACCAAGAGACATTCGAGGCTGCTAAGAACTTAGCCACCGATGAAGCTATCTTCGTTAACAAAATTGTAAACAACGCTCCTACCACGGTGCGCTTTTGGAGAAATAATAGAACAGTTAATGTGGGGTACTCGCAGACCGTAAGGGCTGAGGTTAATCTCGACGTTTGCGAAAGGGAGAAAATAGAAGTTGTTCGAAGGTTCAGTGGAGGAGGAACAGTTTACCAAGACCTTGGAACCCTTAATTATACTGTGGTAATTGACTTTAGCCATCCATTAGTTAGTGGGCTTGATGTTGAGCAAACATTAAAAATATTGTGTAAAGGAATTATTACGTCGTTGAAAATTTTAGGTATAGACCCGATTTTTAAACCTCCAAGCGATGTTTTTATCAAAAATAAGAAGGTTTCCGGAAACGCTCAGGCGAGAAGGAAAAACGTGATTTTACAACATGGAACCCTTTTGGTTAATGCAAATTTAGACTTACTATATGAGGCGCTTAATATTCCAAACTATTGTGGAACAATAAAAGGCGTGGTAAGCAAAAGAAGTATTGTGACTAATCTGTCGGATGAACTCAACATGCAAACATCCATAGAAACAGTAAGGAAGGCTCTTCGACAAGGGTTCGAACGTTCATTTTCTGTATGTCTCGTAGAAGGAAACCTCAGCAAAGCTGAAAGGAGACTAGCAAAAAAGCTGTATGAAGAGAAATACTCAAAGAAGGAGTGGACTTTTTGGCGGTGACTGCTTAGGGTGTTGTCTGACGAAAGATTGTGGGTTCTTAATTAATAAAGGGCCATAATACATTGAAAATATGAAGGTGATTGCTTGTTCGGCACGATGAAGGCTGCAAGGTTTCATGCACCGGGAAAAATTAGAATTGAAGATGTTAACATTCCTCAGATTGGTTCAGAGGAAATTTTGGTCAAAGTGAAAGTTGCTTTGACCTGTGGAACAGACGTTAAAATGTATAAACGTGGTCATCCTAAAGTTATTCCCCCAATAACTATGGGTCACGAATTTTCTGGAACTGTGGAAGAAACAGGGCAAAAAGTGGCGAATAAATTTAGAATAGGAGACCGTGTTGCTGTCGCAAATTCAGCGCCCTGCAATAATTGTTTTTTCTGTAAAACTGGTAAACCTAACCTCTGCGAGCACCTTTTGGAAACTCTTATTGGATTCAGTGTTGATGGCGCTTATGCTGAGTACATTCGGGTTCCTGCTCTAATCGTTAGGCAAAACACTTACGTTATGCCCGAAAATATTTCTTTTGAAGAAGCTTCATTGCTTGAGCCTTTAGCTTGTGCAATCAATGGAATCGATGCTGCAAATATTGGCTTAGGTGATACTGTCCTAATTTTGGGAAGCGGACCAATAGGCTTAATTCATCTTCAACTGGCTAAACTCAAAGGAGCTTCGAAAGTGATCGTTACTGACCTTCAGGCTGAACGGCTCAAAATTGCTGGCAAACTAGGCGCTGACGTAGTAATTGATGCTTCGAAAGAGGATCAGTTAAGCCGTGTTAAAGAAATCACGGGTGGACTGGGTGCAGACAAGGTTATTGAAGCTGTTGGTCTGCCACAGACTTGGGAGCTTGCCTTTCAAATGACTCGGAAAGCTGGGACGACGCTGTTTTTTGGGGGATGCCCCTCCGGCGCGCAAGTATCGTTAGACACTGAGAGGATACATTATGAGGATTTGACTATTAAGGGCATCTTTCACCACACGCCAGTTTCTGTACTTAAAGCCTTTAAGCTTATTTCAAGTGGAAGGTTTATTGGTAAACCTCTTATTACCGAAGAGATGTCGCTTTCAGAGCTTGAAAATGCACTGACAAAAATGGGCAGAGGTGAATGCGTCAAAATAGCCATAAAACCTTAAAAACGGGTGCATCTAATCGAAAAGCAATTAAGCAAGCTTAGAGGTAAATTGGGAAAAAGTGGATGGTTGAGTAAAATGCCTAGCGAAAAAGAAATATTAGGTAAGTTGAGGGACGCGATTGTTAACCTAGACATTGAAGGTGTGAAAAAAGCTTCAGAAGAAGCAATATCTTCAGGAATGCCTGCTTATAAAGCGGTTATCGAGGGAATGGCTAAAGGCATGGAAATTGTGGGCCAAAAGTATGAGGATGGCGAGTACTTTCTTGCTGAGCTGATTATGGCTGGAGAAACAATGAAGGAAGGAATGACTGTTCTTGAGCCTTATCTTAAGACGGGCGACATTAAATCTGCTGGCAAGGTTGTTATTGGAACGGTGAAAGGTGACCTTCACGATATAGGCAAGAACGTTGTTGTTACACTCCTAAAAGCCGCGAACTTTGAGGTCGTTGATCTTGGCGTAGATGTGTCAGCAGAACAATTCGTAGAAGCAGTTAAGAAAAACTCGCCTGACATTGTTGCAATGTCGGCGTTGCTCACAACAACCATGATAGAAATGGAAAGCATAATCAAAGCACTTCAAAAAGCAGGACTAAGAAAAAAAGTCAAAATCATCATAGGCGGCGCACCGATAACTCCCGAATACGCAAAGAAGATAGGCGCAGACGCAGCGGCAAAAGACGCAGTCGAAGGAGTCCGAACATGCACAGAATGGATGAAAAAGAAATAGGTAACCATAAAAATATAAGCAACTACAGAAAAAAGGAACTTGGATTGTTTGCAGCAAAAAAGGCTATTATAATAGGATTGGATGCCCCTCTAACTAACTCGATTCTAAAATACTCCGCGAAAGGTAAACTCCCAAATATAACAAGGCTGATGAAGAACGGTGTCTGGGCTGAAAACTGTCTCGTGCCTCATCCAACAATAACGCCTCCAAATTGGACATCAATAGTTACTGGTGCCTGGCCCGGTACTCATGGGATAACATGCTTTCATATGCACAAACCAAGTTGGCCTCTGGACTATTGCCCTCAAGCCTTCTCAAGTTTTGATTGCCAAGCTGAGTACATTTGGGAAGCTGCCGCGAAAGTTGGAAAACTAACGATTCTACTTAACTACCCCTCTACATGGCCCCCAAGGGGAAAGAATCTGATACAGATAGGCGGTGCAGGGCTTCATATAAACAGCTGGCGGATAGACAGAGATGGGAATGCTCTATCCCTTTTTTATATACAACATACAGTAGCCGACGAGCAGCTAATATCAACAGAAGAGTATCCGCTAGCTGATGTAGTCAAGTTGAAAAAGGCTGATGGGTGGAAAGGTTTTGAGCAAAGAAGCTACCTAGAGGCAGAAGTTAAACTTGGATACCGAAATACCTATGACAAAGTTCAGCCAGTGAAGGCGTTCATAATAATACACGGCTCGGAAGAAGGTGCCTATGAAAAAATCAGTTTAGCCTTAGAGAAAGACACAACCAAGATCCTGTTTACCCTTAAAGAAGGCGAATGGAGCCAGAGACAACAATTAACCTTCGAGACGGATAGAGGAAAGAAAAGATGCATATTTAAAGCAAAATTGATCGAACTTTCGCCTGACGGGAAGAAATTAAGGCTATATTTCACACCCTTCTGCCAAATGGACGGATGGAGCTATCCATCAGAAATCGCCACCGAGCTAGAAAACACTCCTGGGCTTCCTATGAAAGCTATGGAGAGTGGGCTTAGACTAGGCTGGATGGACTCAGAGACATGGCTTGAAATTATGCGTGAAGAGATTACTTGGCTTGGTGAAGCTGCTGCGAACCTACTGAAAAAGCACGAGTGGACATTGTTCTTCATGCACGCTCATTCTCCTGATCATTTCTATCATATGGCATTGAACATAATAGATCCTCAAGTATGCAAAGACGAGGCTCTAAGAGAAGAATACTTGAGAATTGAAGAGGAAATGTATATATGCCTTGACTGGATGATCGGAAAAATACTTAATGAAGCCGACGAGGATACTCTTATCTTCATCGTGTCTGACCATGGCGCGACTCCCACAGAGGGACACATCGAAGGCGATTTTAAAGGATTCACCATAAACACCGTACTACGCGAAGCAGGGTTATTGACATACAACGAGGACGAAGAATCTAAGTATTATTGGGGAAAAGTGGGAAAAATCGATTGGTCGAAGACAAAGGCAGTTCCACAAAGATCCTGCTATGTGTATGTCAACCTTAAAGGAAGAGACCCTTACGGGATCGTGGAGCTTGAAGACTACGAAAAAGTTCGTGACGAAGTTATCAATGCATTATATGAGTATACAGATCAAAAGACAGGCAAGAAACCAATAGCTTTTGCATTAAAGAAAGAAGATGCTCGCATCCTAGGGCTTCATGGTGATCGGATAGGCGATATAGTTTACGGTGTAAGAGCGGAAATTTCTGGAGAGCATGGAAGACAATTAACGACTGGAGAGTATGGTGTTGGGTCAATGAAAGGGCTTCTTATTATAAGTGGACCTAATATCAAGAAAGGACATATTCTTAAACGAACTGTATGGCTTACTGACATAGCTCCAACGATATGTTATCTGCTCGGTTTGCCAATTCCAAGGGATACTGAGGGCTCAATAATCTATCAGGCGATGGAGAATCCAGATTATCTCTCAGAAGAGCTTGAAAGGTTGAAAAGAAATTATGACCGTTTAAAGATTGCATACGAAGGTCAAAGCCGTCTTACCCATGAATATAGGTAATTGCCATATGTATCATTTAATAGTTTCCAAAAAAGGAGGTATGAACCATGGCTGTAATTAAGGGTACCTATACTATTGAAAAACACTTCATTGGCATAAACAAGATTCCAACATTATGGTTCTATCGTAAACAAGAGAAAAGAAAATGTGCAGTTATATCTCTGCATGGTTGGACGGGAAACAAGGAGGGTATGTTAGCTCACTGCTTAAGGATGGCTGATGCAGGATTTTGTTCCATCTCAGTTGATGCCCGAATGCACGGAGACCGTTTAGATCCAGAATTTTGGGGGAAGTTCGCTGAAAACTTTCCTCGAACGTTCTTCACAATAGTTGTTGAAACTGCTAAAGACGTTAAACAAATTATAGATTTTCTAGAAACAAGGGATGACATAGACTCTGACAGAATAGGAATGATGGGTGTCTCCATGGGAGGTTTCATCACGCTGGTTGCTACTTTCTTAGAAAAAAGAATCAAGGCTTCAGCATCCGTAATCGGGGCAGCAAATTTTCCGCTTTTTGTTGAGAGGATGGTGTCTTTAAAGGTTTTACCTTTCAAGGAAAAACCAATGTGTGAGCCTGATGAAGAAACAAGAAAATTGTATAGGGATTTCGATCCTCTAAATAATCTTGAGAAGTTTCCTCCAACTGCCTTACTTCTTACTGGTGGTTCACTAGATATGTTCATTCCTAAAGAGGGCATCCAGGGTCTATACGATGCTCTGAAGCCATATTATCAAAATTGTAAGGATCGATTGAAATTGAGATTCTTTAATATAGGTCACGAATACCCTCCTGAGATGGAAACAGAAGTCATCAACTGGTTCAAGAAACATCTAAGAAAGAACAAAGGTAATAAAGAAGTATGATTCCACAGAAGAAAATTTGTGGAAAAATTTTTTACAGAAAATACTTAATTTTTTCATCTAACTTTTTTCATTTCTTATCAAAGCGAAGTCGTTTCGACATGTCGTCTATTCTTGTAAAATTATTACATAATTACGAAATTCTTAATAATGAGACTGAAAAAATAGAACAGAAAAATCGTGATTAATATGGATGAAATAGACAAGAGAATCCTTTCTTTTTTGTTTAAGGACGGAAGAATCTCTCTCATTGATATCTCGAGTAACCTTCTCAGGTATGGAATAAAGATTTCTACACCGTCAGTAAAAAGAAGAATTTCTCAATTAGTAGAATCAGGCATCATCAGGAAATTCGGAGTCATTTTAAATTTTGATCAACTGGATTTGGCAAGTCTAGCGTTCATCAATCTGAAAGTAGAGCCTTCTGTTATCCTAAAAGTGGCGAAAAACATCTCACTTTTGCCTGAAGTTCAAGATGTCTACGTTGTTCAGGATGACTACAATCTTCTGGTCAGTGTCCGATGCAAAGATTATAGAGAAATTAGTGCGCTTATTGAGCGTTTTTCAGCGTCGCGATACGTAAAAGATATTAGGGCATGTGTCGTTCTTGACTATTTTTCCAAATCAAATTTAACCCCTCAGATTTTAAAAGAAGCTGATGTTTTGACTGTTGACATTGATAGAGATGGAAAAAATGAGGTTATACTCGATAATCCAGTTCTCTCGACTATCGTAAAACCCCATTTGGGAGGGCGAGTTTCTGAAATTATCTTCAAAGAAACAGGAAATAACCAAGTGAAAACTGATAATGGTTTTCTACTCGATAATTTTGCTGAAGAAGGTTGGGGCAGCTTAGCCAACTTGCCCTACAGTTATGAAATTCTTGAGACTAATAAGAAATTTGTAACTGTGAAATTGTCTACGTCTTTTGATGGATCTAGACTTAGAAATCTTATTCTCGAAAAGAAGATTACGTTATTCTCAGATAGTGGATTGATGCGTGTCGACTATAAAATCTCAAATAAGTCTGAAAAGAGTCAAAAAGTTACATTCTGGGTCTCAAACTATGCTGCGGTTGGGGGCGACATCGATGAAGAAGATTGTTTCTTCTTACCTATTGAAGGAAAAATGGAATCTGAAATGTATAAACGCCGAAGTTACCATGTCTTGTGGCCAGTAGAAAATCCAGAGACCTTGGGGGAGGAGGCTAGTCACTACATAAAGATTGAGCAGCCTGAAATTCGAGAACAAAAGATAAGTGACGGCTGGGCAGCATGGATGGACACTCGATCAGAAGAAATTGTAAGTTTCTTCTGGAACAAAAAAGAAGTAACATACATAAAGAGGTGTTTTCTGCTAAATTCCTATTCCTTTGAGATAATATTCAAAACAATTGAGTTAGAACCTGGACAATCAAAAAATTACACGTTTTTCGTGATGATAGCAAAAGGAGGCCAAGACCTCGTCTGGCAGCAAAACGAGAAACTAAGCAGAGAGTTTCAATAAAATGGTCTTACATTATTTCTTGTCGCATCTTTGTTAATACGGCATTGCCCAACGAGCTTCAAAGATCATTGCTAGAGCCGCGCTGAACGCGACGATTAAACTTTCACCGGCGAATAAACCAGCTACAAAAGTCATTTTTTCTTGTTGATACTGCTCCTTAAGTACGTATTTTTTGATGAACTCTCCTAGGATTAAGCCAACTAAAAATCCAATTGAATTTGAAATGGGTGAGGCGGCGCCAGCAGCAAATCCTATAACTGAAAATGGTATCTTCATAAACATTGTCATAAACTGTAACGCTGTTCCGAAGACAAAAAAGACGATAATATAAAACGGGTTGAATGTGGTTATCGATCTGGTAATGAAAAGAGAAGTCATCAATACCTGAGAAGGCCAGTAAGGAGATGGATATATTTCAGAAGGAACTTGAGCGATTTTCCAAAAAACGTATACAAAGAAATATCCGCCAATTATTGACAAAGGCAATGCTAAGAGGGATGTTTTCACCAAACTTTTAGGACTTGTTCCCACTAGCTCAGCAGTCTTAAATGTTGCGCACCAACCGGCGCCCCCAGAACCACTTGCTTGAATTGGTGCAAACCAAACAGCATATCCCGTATATCCGCTAGCAATGATTATTCCTTCTCTAACATATGGTATATCCATGCTCACTCCTGTTAGTCCTAGAGACCGTGAAACGATCATGTTGTTAATTAAATACCATCCGACAGACATCATAAGAAAAATCCATAAAGGAAAATCAGGGACGAGAATCCAAGAGAGTATCGCCGATCCAACCGATCCAACAGAAAAAAGTATCATAATAAGTCTAAAAGAAATAAGATCCTGAGATTCCTCTAAAGAAACTTTTCTAAGACTTTTGAATACATCAATGAAAAATTTCGGCTGCAAAAGAAGAGGCAGAAGACCTGCTGAAAGTGCCAATCCAACAAGCGGGCTAGCCCAAAAATTTAGAATAGATCTGACCCACGTATCCTGTAAATTCATACCGGTTTTCCAATCTGTGAATAATCCAAGATTGACCAAGATTGTATTACCTATGAAATAAAATGCAATACTTCCTGCAAGCATACTAAAAATTACGCTTTTGGGAAGCATCATACCGATTGCTATGATAATCAAGTCAGTAGCTATTCCAAGTGAAGCTCCTGGAAGAATTCTCTCAATAGTAGAATTCAAGTCAACCCAAGGTAGCGGGATGAGCGTTGCAGGAACTTTGAATGCGGATTTAGAAACCATTGGAATCGCGTAGAGAAAAATTCCGTATATGAAACCTATAAGCCCAGATAACAGGAAGACTTTTTCTTTTCTAGTCTTTACTTCGCTTAACGATATACATAGCTCAGCATTCACTTGCGACATGGGAAATGGAAGTCTTTCGCCATCAACAAATAATTGACGATTTAGGAAACCAAGAGAAACATCCATTAATATGGAAAAAACAGTTGAAACCAGCATGATTGCGACAATTGGAAGCAGATTAGGCTCTAGAAGATCTCTATGATAGTAAACTTGCACAGGCGGCGCAAACCATGAAGGCAGAGCGTCAGTGAGCTTAAAACTTGCTGTTATTTCCGAAGCCTTAAAATAGCATCTAAACAATAAATTTATTGCAAAGCCTCCGCTTGTGGCTGTGCCACATCCAACCATTAATGTAAGAATCTCACTCTTTGTTAGTGGTTTGTCAAGTAATTTTGCGATCAACTCTAACATCATTACTGTTGCGAACTGTGCTGCCCAACCAAGTGGGCTTCCAGTAACCAAGAAAAGCCATATCGCAGCAGGTTGAAGGACTATGCCAGAGTAGATTATTCCCAGAATTACTCTGGTTGTCAGTCCTGTTTCTTTTTTCTCATCTTTTATCGTCATTGTTTCACCTTTATTGTATTCAGTTCATTTTGTCGAATTTGATAACTTTTCTTTTCATTGTCCGAAAGGGATTGCCAATTAAGAAGCTGTCTTCTCAATTCGTTTACGAACGAGCGGTTTGCGGTCTTCCAAACAGAAAGAATTCCGTCTAAACGTTCAATGAAAATGCTTGCATGATATTTTTTGTCAGATCTATTAAAAACAAGTCTGAAGCTTACTCTCTGTCTGATACCAGCTTCATAAGGAGACAGTCTTGCAATAAATATTATGGATTTCTCTTCATCTTTTTCACAGTAACTAATATCTCTTGCAGAAAAGAGAGAAACTCGTTCAGTTGGAAACGATTCAAGAAATTCTTTCATATAACATAACAAACCTTCCTTAACGCTTTCTTCAACCACAAAAGGCAGAGGAATAAGCCATTCGTTGCCTTTGGGTTTTGTAGGCATCTTCCATTTTCTTTCAAGAGACGGCGTAACCATCTTTGACGCCTTGTAAAAGGGGTAAGCTACGGATGTTAGAATTGCTAACATCGTTAGTTCCACAGAGTTAATTACCATTGAAGAAGAATAGTTTGGAACAAGACCCGCTTCTATTCCTAACGCTCTAGTGATTTGTATGCCTAGAATGCCAATGGTGTAACCTAGAACAGAACTTAAAACGCTGTAAAGTACGGCTTGAGAAAGAAACATTCCAACGATATGTAGTGGCGATAAACCAATTGAACTGTATATACCAATCTCTTTGGTTCGTTCGTGAACCATGCCTAGCATTAGGTTAAAAATTGAGAAAAACACCATTATGAAAGGCACTATAAGAGACTCTGTTCCTATTAAGAATTGTTTTGATTGCTGTAACAAACAAATTCTTCCATCAATCCCTGAGTAAACATTGATTTTCGTAAATTTAGTTGAAAGAAGCTGAAACACATTTGTAATAAACGTTGAGTCTTGGAATGACGTTGCTAAAGTATAAGTATGTGCGCCAAGTTGAACTGCAAATTCATATGGAATTATTATTATGAATCTTGATTCTAGGCGGCCACCCACTCCTCCAATTCCACCGACTCCTGTTCCTCCTCCACCTGGAGTCGGGATTATCGAGTTTTGATCTAAATCAACTATTTCGTCAATTATACTTTCATTAAATATTCCACAAACTGTTATGTGAATATTGGATAATCTTATCTGATCACCGATTGAAATGTTTAAAACGTTTGCCGCCTCACTTGGAATAATGCATTTATACCTGTCAGATGAAGTAAACCAACCTCCATATATTGCTCTTTGTATCTTAGTGGGTTCATCGAACTTCAATCCCAAAATTCCGTGTATTGTGTAATTCTTTCCTTGGGATTCGTATATGATTTTGCTGCCGCCAATAAATGCCCGAGGAATTATAGTTCCATTATACTTGCGTACTATTTCATTAATTATTGATATGGCCTCATTACTGAGGGGCGCATAGTTTCGGTCTCTAATTAGTAGACCATTATATTCTGTTTCTCCAGTGTATTCACCAATTACCTGTCTTGAGATTTCTGGAAATGAAGAGAGAGATACAAGCGCAAAAGTTATTAATGTTAGTGAAATTATTGCTAACGCTGTTCTCATTTTTCTTCTACGCATATTCGAAATTCCCATGGAGAATGCAAGTATCATAGCGCTTGCCTTACTGATTTCGGTAAAGTGTTTTCCTAAGAATTTTACACGAAATTCTTTTGCATATCCCCAAGATTTCCAAAACAGAATAATTAAGGCTGGAAGGATTAAGCAGGCTATCGTGAACCCCATTAGAACTAAGGAGGAGTTTGGTGAAACTTTAAAGCCTGGATGACTTAGGCTTAGGATAAGCAGAAATATGATGATGATAATCCCAGTAGATATGCTTCTTTTGAGAGTGCTACGGTATTCGAATAAAAGTCTCTCTAACAAAATGGAGAACGGTATTAACATAACGGTGAAAAAAACAATAGTGTTCGAAGAATCTTGGATAAGTGTTCTTACATCGCCATATATTGAGAATTCGTACGCCCATACAGCGAAGGCATTAGCATAGCTTGCCTCATAGTCTTTTACGTTTTTTGCTCTAACAATGTTGAGAAAATTAAGTTGGTTTTGTATTTGTTGAGTTTCATTTATTGAAAGAGTAACGCCGAAAGATGAAGTTATTCTTATTCGTTCTTCATTAAGTAAGTACATGTCATTAGCAATCTGAATTGGAGTAAGATGAAGGCATTCACCAGTTTTTACCTTAAATCCTGAACCAAAAGGGTTAGTTTTTGTGGCATTTATTAGCCATCCCGTTGGATAGACCCTTACTGCGGAATGAATTATGATTTCGGATGCGCTTTCAGGGGGGACAAAAATCATTGTCACTGGCGAGGTTATGTGCGTGTAGGTTCTCATAGTATATCCGAAGTGGTCAAAGGCGAAATGCGTGTTGAAATCGTTAACTTCGAAGAATAATCCTGGAAGTGGAGTAAGAGAGGATGGATAAAGGATGTCATAAAGCGCTATTTTTCCACATTTAAATACAATTGGATAAATCTCTTCTTTTTCTGAAAGAATCAATGTCTTCTTAGGAAGAGTGGCATGTTTCCCATAATCTGGAGCATATATCAAAGATCCATCCGAAGAATTTTCAACATAAGCCTCGAAAATATAACTGAAATCACCTAGCGGGTTGACATACACTGATCTAGGAACAACGCCATGAATAACAAACCTGCCTTGAGAGTCGGCTCTAACAAAGAATTCATGCCCATATAAGGGAAGATTATTCCCATACATGTCTTGACCGCAGACATAAGGCTCGACTGGGTAGCCTTGAACGTATACTAAGGCGTATGGTACTGGCGTAAACCAACCGGTCGTATAGTTATACTCTAACACTTGCCCCTCGAGAGAGGCAAACCCTCCCATTCTATCATCATACCTAATAGGTACTACCGATGGAAGAACAAGAGACACGTCATTTGAAAAAGCATAGATGGTACACATAGTAGCCTCAGCTTGAGGTCTAAGGTTGTCAAAATTTAGATAGTCTAAAGTGTCATGCGGCGTGTTATGATGGGGAGTTAAGGTTTGTGTGGTTGCGTACGTTACTCCCATTCCTCCTGCCAAAGTGAAAGGTTCGCTGTCGAACATGTATTTGGCATACATTGTTCCTGGATTAAGGCTCATCAAAAGACAGTTTATGATTTTGAGATTTCGACCAGTTTTCTGCTGGATATCTGGAAGGTATGAACTAAAGATCACTTTGAAGGTCTCAAATCTAGAGATGACTTTCTGGAAAGTGTAGAAGTACCCCCAGAAGAAGACGCCTATGACATCGTTTTCACTGCTTAGATCGAGATTGATGAGTAGCTTGTACTTCCAACTTTTACCTGTAGGGGTGGAAACAACATCAGAAAAATGGTCGTTGACAAAGGACCTTATCCCTGCTAAAGCCTGATTATGACCAGATAAAGCTAAAAAAAGTATAGTTCTTTTAGGCGGGTTCTTGCTGAAATACCTTGCCATCTCTAGTAGGACTGAGATCCCTGTGCTTTCTTCTGCACCTGGAGCCAAAGAAGGAACTATTGAATACGAATCGTAATGAGCAGAAACGACAATAACATCTGAACTTAATTGAGAGTCTGTACCATTCACATAACAAATAATGTTTTTCCCTATTCTATCTTCAAACTTCATTTCCAGCCTAAGTTTTGCATGAACCGGACTTTGAGATATCAAGGAAAGCAAGTCTAGAACGTTACTTTTTCTGATCAGCACACGTGGAAAGTCAAGAGGAACATTGAGGTATTTTTGAGAAGCTTCAACGTTTGTAAATTCATTAGGTTCTAAAAATACTACTGCTTGAGCACCAAGTTTTGCGGCGTTAATCCAGTTTGCTTGACTGTCAAAGTCCATGATTATGATGCTGCCTTCAACGTCTTTACCATTAAAATCAGAAAGTGTGCCTTTACCTACGTAGAACATCTTTCCTAATATTCCATCTGGCGGGGTTGTACAAGTCTCAACTAGATTTGGGAGAAGTGGATAGACTGTGAAATTTCTGAGTAAAACCCCATTTTCTGAATAAACCTCGATAAATGCTCCATAATCAAGTGGAACAGTAATATTGAAATATTCATATTGAGGGCTTAAACCAAAGTCTTTTAAGGTTTCAAAGATAAATGACGCTGCTTCGTCGCATCCTTCATAACCTGTTGCACGAGTTCCGTAGGATGTCAGTGTCTCGACATATGTTTGGACATCGGTCATATTCAATGAATTCAAAACCTGAAAATATCCCAAACTATCGTCTGACACGTTTATTGAACATGAAGAGATGCTTGCGTTAAGAAAACTGAAAAAAATGGAGAAAACAATTACTGCTAGGAAGCAGTTGTTCTTCATATTTTAATGGTAAGTTGTATTAGCTTATAAAAGTTTCTAAAATTAAGAATAGATGTAATTTTCTGAATTATTTATGTAACTAACCAAAAGTGATATATATTAAAATGAAGTTCAATTTTATTTAGGGATAAAAATGACGAAAGAAAAAGAAACTTTGACAAGCGGCTTAACTGCAAAATCTTTAGTCATAGGTACAATATTGGTGGTGTTCTGGGCGCTTTACTATGTCATCGTAACTGGGTTTTCAAAAACAGTTATGGCGCAGCTTCCAGCCATCCTAGTCTCTTTCTTCATATTGACGATCGTTAGTCAGCTGTTGCCTAGAATTGGTCTGAATCCCCATGAACTTACGGTAGTCTACTCGATGATAGCATCGACTATGGGTATAGCCTTGTGGTGGACAGCGCCTAATCTTTACTCCTCACTATATCATCTAACGCTATCACCATACGCAGCAATTGCACCGAAGTATCAACCACCATTTTGGTGTCCTACTGACACAAGTCTATTAACTCCCGCAATAACTGGAAACTCGGTTGTTCCTTGGGGAGCTTGGACAATGCCAATGCTCTGGTGGTTCTCATTTACTCTAATGATGGTTCTTTATACTCACTTTTTCGCATTGATAATGCGAAAGCAACTCATCGAGATAGAGAAACTGCCATTTCCAATAGCAACCGCTGCGCACATGTTGATCGGAGCTGAGAGTTCAGAAGAAACCAAAAAAGGCATTTTATCAAGTCCGAAACTTCGATTGGCATTCGTAGGAATAATTCTCGGGTTGATTATACCAGGATTCTTTGGGCCCTTCAATAAGTTCGTACCTACTATTCCCGCATTGAACGATGAGCTCAACCTCAACCCATATCTCATAGAAACCTTGCCAAACGCTTTGCTTGGAAGTTCATTTTTCGGAGGACTAACAGTAGCTATTCTCTTCTTATGGCCCACTGATCTATTGTTGTCATCGTTCGTCTTTTACATAATCTTCGGCATCATAATACCGGTAGTGCAAGTCATGATGGGCATCCTACCATACATTCCAGGACAGGTTCCTTTGATGTATTACTATATTAACATCGTTCCAGGGTTAGGAGGAATTTTTGTTCCTCCTGCACAAGCAGCGAATGCTGTACAAATTGCAACGATCACTCATATAGGAGCTCCTATGGGCATAGCAGTTTTTTCCCTGATACTGGCTAAAGATCACTTAATTAAGACAATCAAAGCTATAAAGAACCCAGAGATCGAGGATGAGCCTTACCGAATTTATTGGATAGGTTTGATTCTCTCATTCATCGGATTTCTTGGCCTATTGGTTCTCTGCGAGATGCCTGCAATATTTGCTGTCTTAAGTCTTATTGTCTTCCAGTTCAATAACTTGCTTAACATTAGAATTCGAGGCGAAGCAGGTTACGTAGGAAATGCGAGCTTAAATTATGGGCCTGGATTCGGTGCCTACCATTATGCCCCAGCTGCGTACACCATGGTGTACTTCCCTGTATCCGCAGAGGCAAGGTCAACTAGGGCCTTCTGGGTCTCTGAGATGTTTCACGGATGGAGCCAGACAGGATCGCTAACTGGGTCAGCAACACCTACCCCTTCTGTGAGAGGAATGGAGAGCTTCAAACTTGCCGAGTTAACGAGGACAAGAATAAAAGGAATGATAGTAACTCAGATTTTTGCCTTCTGCATTGCCATAGTCATAGGCATGGTAGTGTCTCTTTGGGGGGCATATACATATGGACTCAGCGCAAGATGGCCAAGCAGATTTATGCCAGATATGAGTAACTGGGTTGTAGATGGAATTGATGGCGACACATCTGGAAGCACATTTTCCATGTATATCTTTGGTCCACCTCCAAGGCTACCAGAATTTCTTGTGGGATTCATACTGACAGGCGTCTTAACTTTCCTCAGACTTAGGTTTGTCTGGTTCCCGCTGCATCCTCTAGGCGTCGTCTTAAGTTTCTCTGACTTAACGTTCTCTTGGTGTCTTTTCTATGGAATCGTATGGGCGCTCAAAGTCCTTGTAATAAAGATAGGAAGCGTCAAGCTATATGAGGAAAAAGCTGTGCCACTATGTCTAGGATACATTGTCGGCTGGGCAATTCTGTGGTTCATTACGCTAACATACGCAGCCTACTTGGGAGCAGTGGTATAAGATGGAAGCGCTGATTCACCAAATATACCCCTTTTTTTATAAATTTGTTCTTATCTACTTTAACTCAGATTCATAATTTACCGAAAATTTAAGGAAAGAGAGAACCTTGTTTGGCGTAGCAGTAATAGGATGTGGACTTGTTTCAAAAGTTCATTTAGATGCCTTGAAAAGGCTTGAATCCGACGGTCATGTAAGCCTAGAGATTACATGCGATGTGATAGAAGAAAGAGCTAAGGAATCGATGAAAAAATACGGCTTCAAACATTACACCACGCGCTATGAAGACATAATTCGCTCTAGAGATGTAGATTTAGCGTTTGTATTATTACCTGTTAGTGCTCACCATAAAGTTTCCATTGATCTAATGAATAGTGGAAAAAATGTTCTTGTCGAAAAACCGATGGCTTTAAACAAGCAAGAATGCGAAGAAATGATTGAATCTATGAAACGAAATAATGTTGTTCTATACGTCGGACACGTGAAAAGAAAAAATGAAGCTTATCGTCTCGCAAAAGAATATGTGGACAAACATGTTTCTCCCATTTATTTAATCAAGTCTTGCGAAAGATGGTATGGTGCTAATCATTTTCTAATGAATTTATGGAGAGCTAATCCATCCCTAAGCGGAGGTGGTATTTGGATGGATGTTGGGTGTCATTATATCGACATTTTCAGACACATCGTAGGAGAAATAAAGAGCATTTATCTGATGTGCAATATGTTCCCAGAAGACATCTTGAAACAAGTCAAACGCTATGAAAAAGAGTGGAAACAGAAAGTAAAGAACTCATACAAAAACATTGAGGAATTTGAAAACCACATAAGAAAAACAAAGCTGGAAGGAAACTCCCTATCCAGTATCGAATTTTGCAATGGTGCACTTGGCGAGATCGATGTTGGATGGTGCACAAAATCTCCTGAAATGTATTATGAAAGGACAGAGATTTTTGGGCATGGCGGTATCATAATTATTGAATCTCATCCTTTTTATCAACCCACTTCGCCAAGAATCAAAATTTTCCTAGAAAATGATGGTAACAAGTGGAATGAGTCATTTAATCTTCCATTTGTTGTTGATGCGTTTTATCAACAAGCTAAAGATTTCATTAGTGCGGTTGAGAATGGAGATTGTAGCTCAGCTTTCGATGGAGAAAAGGCGATAGACATAGTTCAAGCTGGGTATCTGTCCTATGCGAGGAGACAACCAATTGAAATCAAAGATAACGGAGATGAAGTATGTTGAAGGAATGTAGCTGCACCATTGGGTTTAGAGAACTTAGCTGGGAAAAAACGCTCGAAATTTTAAGCAATCTCGGATTTAGATTCGTTGAAGGGTCCGCGGAGATTCCAAATTGCCACCTTAATTATTTTTTGAACAACCCCGACAAATTTTCAAATCTGAAGGAGTCGCTAAAAAGTTACGACCTTAAAGTCGTAAGTGTTATGGGTATAAATGATTTTGCTGTATGCAAAGAAAAAATAGAAGATGAGCTTAGAAAAGCAAATCAACAACTAGAATTTGCCTATAAAATAAATGCAGAAATACTAAGACTTTTCGCTTCTCATATTCCAGACTATTACATTTGGGAAGAAATGTATACGCAAGTTGTGAATTGTCTAAAATGGCTAGGGAAGAGGGCGGAAAATTTGGGTATTAAAATTGCGGTGGAAAATCACGGGGGAATAACAGCGACATCCAGCCAAGTTAAGAAAATTTTGACACAAGTCAATATGGAGAATGTTGGATTAAACCTTGATCCGGCCAATTTTCAAGTTTCGGGGCAAGATCCTGTTAAGGCAACAATGAAACTTTCAGATTACACCATTCACACCCATATAAAGGATTGCATTATGACTGATAAAGGATTTAGATTTTGTGAAATTGGAGCTGGATTGATAGACTATCACAAAATACTCAAAATTCTTAAAGAAAGAGGATACGCTGGATATCTTTCTTTGGAATACGAGGATACATCAGATCCCGAAAGAGGAACACGCCAAAGCCTCTTGAATCTTAGAAAAATAATGAAAGAAATATGATAGAGGAAAAGCAAATGGATTCTAGAGACAGAGTTCTATCTGCCATTTTTTTAGAGGAACCTGATAGAGTTCCAACACTTGAGGTAGGAGTAAGTAATATTGTTCTTAAAAAAATTTTTCCTTCTATGTCTGAACGGAAGAAGCCTATTATTTTATCAAAACTTGGCCTAGATTCATTAATTATATGGCCTTTTCTTAATGACAAAAACAATAAGCAACTGAACAACAATCAGTATTTGGATGAGTTTGGAAGATTATTCACTAAGAAAATATCTTTTTCCATGTCAGACTTCTATTTACAGGGAACTCTGAATTCGCCGGAAAAATATGAGTTGTTCCCAAGACCTGATCCGTACGACCCCTGGAGAGTTGAATACTTTGAAAAATACGTCAAATCTTCTAGGGGAGAAATTTTTCTAATTCCATGTTGTGGAAGTGTCTTTGAAGTTGCAGCAGAAGCAGTAGGTTTCGTTGACTTTTTCAGGTATATGCAAAGTAACCCAAGCTTCATAAGAAGGGTACTCAAAGACCATGCAGATTATACCATTGCATGTGGCAACGCCTTGGTAGACGCAGGAGCTGAGGCTGTTTTAGACGCGGATGATTTCGCCTACAAGACAGGTCCTTTCATTTCGCCCAAGTGTTGGATGGAGTTCGTGTTTCCAGAACTGCGAAGAGTGGTAGAAAATTTTCATAAAAAAGGAGTGCCCGTATTGCTTCATACCGATGGAAACATAAGTCTACTTATAGAAGGAATAATAAAAGCTGGAATCGACGCGGTTCAACCTTTAGAGCCTACAGCGGGGATGAAGCTAAGTGAAGTAAAAGAGAAGTATGGTGACAAAATTTGTCCAATTGGAAACATTGATGTTGCGTATACACTTGCAAGCGGAACACGAGACGACGTTATAAATGAAGTTAAAGAGGCTATTAGAAATGCAGCTTACGGGGGAGGGTACATTCTTGGTTCAGGGCACACTATACACGATTCTATTCTACCACAAAATTTCTTGACGATGTTGAATACAGCGAAAAAATATGGAAGGTATCCAATTCGAACGGCTGAAGTATATGAAAAATGATTTTATGTTCGGGATCTACTGCGACAGTACTGACATCCAAAGAAAAGATACAATAAAAAGAATGCATGAAGTAGGAATTGAGTGGATTAGAACACAGATTCCAGGATTTCCTTTTAAGGATCCAGAAAAACTTGAATTTACTGACAATTTCCTTGCCTTTACAAAAATGATTGAGAATCTTCGAGCGAATGGATTCCAAATTCTTCTAATCACATTTTTTCCTTCACAGGTTCCAGAATCGTTTGGCACTTCCGGTTCAAGTAGATATTATCAGAACTGCGAAAATGCATGCCGTTTTCTCGCTCAATATTTTGAAAAGGATGTTCAGTATTGGAAGATAGCGAATGAGATGAATCTGGAAATGTTTAGGAAGCCTCTGACAATTGATGAGGCTATTCGTTACCTTAAAGTCTGTGGAAAAGGAATAAAAAAAGGGAACCCGTCTGCCAAAATTTGTGTTAACATGGCTGACTTCGATGAAACCGCATTGTATATGTATAAAAAGCTATATTGTGGCAAAAAAGTGATTTTTGATTATGTAGGCTCAAACGGATATTTTGGAAGCTGGCATCCTGGCGGACCGCATAGCTGGGACACAGCGTTAGAAAAGTTGCATAAACTTACAAAAAAACCGATTGTTATACAGGAATGGGGTTACTCTTCCAGGGGTGACGTAATGACAGAGGATGAAAGGTCAACTGGCGTCTATCCATGTAAACTCAAGAAATGGTGGTACAAATGGAAAGACGGACACTCTGAAAAAGAACAGGCAGAATACATAGTCGAGGCGATGAATGTCTTCTTATCTAAACAGTACGTTATCGGTGCTTTCTATTTTATGTGGAGCGACCGTGAAAGATGCTGGCAATGCGGTTTACCTAACTGTCCAATTGAGACAGGATGGGGGCTAACTGACACAAAAGGAAACCCTAAACCATCTTATTATGCCTATCAAAGTGTTATTCAATCATTCAAACAAATTAGGGGGACGTTTTGAGATGATAAATAAGGAAGAATGGGATGAAACTAAAAAAGCATTTAGAGATTGGTGGGAAAAAAGTTTAGATAAACCTCTGTTGCAGATTTTTGCGCCAAAAAACAATCATTGGAAACAACCAATAGACATTTGGGTTTTTCTCAGATATTACCCTAGTATCGACAAGGCAGTAAATGTCTTGTTATCACAGTTCAATGAAGTCTCTTTCATCGGAGAATCCTATCCTAACGCTTGGATAAATCTTGGACCTGGAATACTATCTGCTTGTCTAGGGGCTAACGTGAATTTTGACCCTAAAATTGACACGGCATGGTTTGAAGGTAATATGAATTTAGAGGATCTCAGAAATGTTAATTTTGATCCAGAAAATGAATGGTGGAAATATCTTGTAAAATGCACGGAAACTGCGCTAGAAAAATGTGATGAGAAAGCAGTTGTCGGCCTTACTGACCTTCTTGATCCAGTCACTGTTGCCGGGCAGCTTAGAGGAAACTTTCCGACAAACATACTAAGAGACATTTTTCTTAACAGAAAAAAGATGAGTGAATCTATAGAAAGAATTCAGGAAATTTGGTTTCGGTGTTTCAATGAGCTTTGCAGATTCTTTGATTCCTCAAAGAATGGTTTTTCCACATGGGCAGGTCTTTGGAGTGACAAAAGATACTATGTGCTACAATGTGACACCATTGTCTATTTGTCTCCGAAAATTTTTGAGGAACTAGTTTACCCTTACATAGTTGAAGAATGCAAGTTTATTGAAAGAACAATATGGCACTTAGACGGTCCCTTAGAGCTAAAACATCTGGATAAGCTGCTTGAAATTCCAGAGTTAGATGGAATACAATGGATTCCAGGCGCAGGCAATCCAGACGGCGGTGAAGACGCGTGGGTGCCATTATATAGGAAAATACAAGAAAAAGGAAAATTGCTTCAAATATTTGCTCAACCCCACAGAGTAATGCATATACTTGACAGAATTTCAAAGAAAGGCGTCGCGATTCAAACGACGTGCGGATCCTTAAAAGAGGCAAAAACCCTGATGGATCAATTTAATGCTAAGTTCGGCTAGACAAAACAGTTCTCTGGTCATGGTTGGGCTGAGGAATGACGCATATGGATAAAAATAGTATTGAAGCCTATGTAATGCCTTTTTCTTATTTTGATTTATATTGGTTGGAGACGCGAGAGCAATGTCTCTCAAGAGAAATAGGATAATATCTGCTTCAATGAATATTTCTCAACAAGATGCATCGTTCCGATTTTTCATTGAAAAAAATGGTTTTTGTTGATTTTCCATTCCAGTATCTTTTGAGGCGAATTATAAATAAGATAAATCCGACACTACTCTGAACACAGAGTGCTTTCCCATCCACGCAGCAATTAGACCGTCACCGCAACCATTTCGTCCAAAACGTAGGTGTATAGCTCCCAAACTAAAAACTCAACTCAGTCCAACCCAGCCCATCCCAGTCTTGGATACGGCGGATGATCTTCAGGACTTTTCGCCACTGGAAAGCCACGATTGAGTATCAGAGAACAAAGGACATTCTATACGTCAAACAAATCCTCGGCCACAAAAATATCAACAACACGCTAATCTACATAACATTAGCTGAAGAACTCTTCAAAGACAAACAGGAATACATCTCAAAAGTCGCGAAAAACGTGAAAGAAGCTTGTGCCCTAATAGAGGCAGGCTTCGAATACGTAACAGGCGAATACAATGATGGAGGAAAAATCTTTAGAAAGCCGAAATACACCTAACATCGCCATCACAAACCCCCCGGCATTTTTCATATATATGGTGCGGGGGACGGGGTTCGAACCCGCGCAGGCCTTCGCCAGCAGGTCCTAAGCCTGCCTCCTTTGACCACTCGGACACCCCCGCTTGGGCACTGTCTTATCTGAATACCTTGATTCTCCTTTTTATTTTTTCTGATATCCTGCAGATTTAGGTGTTCATCTTTTGTTGTGTTTTTTGTAGATTATGATGGTTGAGCATGCTGTTAGGATTATCATAATAGATAGCAGTAAAAGTCTAGTGTAATCTTTTCGCCATACTGCTACAATTTGTCTTGGGCTGTCAACGTATATCTTGACTGTTTTTGAGTCTATTGTAACGTCTGCTGGTCCTAGCCCGTCAAAGTGGTCGAAAACGTCTTGGATTATGAGCCCAAATGCTGTCCCATTCACTCCTACTGTTGCGTATGTTCCTTCATCATACCATCCTGACCCGTAGGCTCCTCCAAGTTCAGAATCCACAGAAACATAATGCTTCATGACCTGTGGAATTAAGGCGCTCAAAAGACGTGTTCTCCATACCTCGTTTTTTGGGTCGTAAGCTCCGAATCCTGAGCAAAACTCCCAGTAGCACCAGCTGATGTTCCTTTTTTCCGCCTCTCTTGCAACAAAATAGGTCCATATGGCTCTTGAATCCATGTCAGCCTTGCTGTACGCTCCAAATTCTCCTAAGAAAAGAGTTATGTTGCCATGTTGCGTGGACCATTGAACCGCGATGTCTAGCTCGTTTGTGATTTGCCTCTGTTCAGACTCGTCTCCGACCCATTTTCTGCCGACTGATGGTGAAGGAGACACCCACTCTGCTCCTTGATGGGTAAACTCGAAGGGTGTGTAAAAATGAAAAGTCACAACGATGTTCTCGTCTCCAGCTGGTACTATTAACCCATCAAGGTTGTAGACGCTGTTCCATCCTGTTGGCCCCACAACTATCTTTCTCGTAGGATTAGTTTCTCTTATGATTTCCACAGCTTCTTCGATCAACTCGTTCCACAGATCGTCTGACAAATTGCCATGCGGTTCATTAAGCAACTCGAAAAACAGGTTTTCGGGATAATCTTTAAAATATTCAGAAATTTGGCGCCACAATTCCAGGAAGCGGTTCTTGTGTTCATTAGGATTCTGCATTATTTCCTCGTAGTGGTGGATGTTGATTATGGTTACAAGGTTCTGCTCTAAAGATTTGTTCACAACCCATTCAACTCTTTGCAAGAAGTCTTCCTCAATCTTGTAAGGAGGCGAAGTCTCAGCGTGGCCTGACCACCTTATGGGAATTCTCACAGTGTCAAAACCCGCTTCTTTTATAATCCTAAAGTACTCGTCTTTGATGTAAACTCCCCATTCGCCCTCGTTAGGGGCTTCCAAAGCGTTTCCAATGTTAATTCCCCTTCGCATCAGCGGATTCGAATCTTTTTCACCGAAGCTAACGTAAAAAGCACGTTTCTGAAATCCACAACTTGCAAGTCCAAGCCCTGCAGAACAAACAAGTGACAAAATCAAGTTCAACGAAAAAATAATCGAAAAAATGTTTTTCCTGCGCATGAAACTAAGTTTCTTTCTGATTCACTTAAAATTTTTTGTTGACAATTTCCCAAACTTCTGTTGGTAGGGCAACTCTTATGAAAATGTGTTTAGAATTTTTTAAAAAGGAACCTTAAAAAATCGCTGTTCCTAATGCTTTCAGTTTCTCTTTTTGTTGGAAAACTCAGCTTTTTTTATCCAAAAATGGGAAAAGTCTTCCTTTTCCGTTAGATTACATTTATATACTATTTTTAGGAACTGTGTTCCCGAATAAAAATTCAGAGGATGGTTAAGATGGCAAAAAGAGTAGATGAAGTAGAATTCAACGAACAAATGTTTGCATCCTTGATAAAGAAACTTATTACGGAAAAAAGGAAGGTCAGACAATACTAAAGAATCTTTAGAGGTTTCCAAAATGGAGAGAAGAGACCATTTAATGATTATTGCCGAGATACTTCGAATAGCCAGGAAAGGTGTAAAAAAGACCCATCTTGTCTATAAGGCTAACTTGAACCACGCTCTTCTTGAAAAATACCTCGTAAAATTGGAAAAACAAGGATTGATTTCAAGAAATATTGAATCTGAACGTAAAATTCAAACAACAGAAAGAGGCAAACAATTCGTTGAAAAATTCCTCTGTCTTCAGGAAGCCATGCCTTTTTTACCTTAAAAAAATTTTGATATTAAAAATTCTTAATCATTTATTTCTATGACCATCTCTTCATTAACTGACAATTGTGAAAGAGAGATTATTGGTCGTTATTTTTGTTTTATAGTCGATTGTGTAATTCAAGCGCTCTTTTTGCGATTTTCTGTACAAGAATCGCAGGGTGAGCGACATATTTTTCGTGAATCCATGCTAAGGCTTCCTTGCATTTTTTCTGGTACAAGACATCCAGTAACAAGCGTGCCTTTGACTGATTGTAAGGAAGCGGATTATTCAAAGCTGAGATAACAGATTCCAGAACTTGGGCACAATCCTCACTCATTTTTGAAAGAATGTCCTCTTCAGTAGACATGATTATCCACCCAATTAACTTATTTTTATCGAGTTTGGCTTTAAAGATTTCGATAAGAATAAAAATAGAGATAACAACCAAACCTTATGTGTTACAAGGGCATTAAAGGATGGCAAATCATTTAAGTATATTTGTCTTAAAACATAAAATAGAGGACTGATGTTATGTCTGAAAGGTCGTTGAAAGAGGTTGGCAGGGTAACCCACTACTTTACGAACATCAGCGTAGCTGTGATAGAATTAAGTGGACCACTTGCAGTTGGTGACAGAATCCTGTTTCAGGGAGCAACAACTAATTTCGAGCAGCCGGTTTCTTCGATGCAGATAGAACACAAAAACATAACTGAAGCAAAGGCTGGTCAAAGCATAGGTCTTAAAGTAATAAACAGAGTCAGAGAGGGCGATACTGTATACAAGATAACATAAACTTGCATTGGTTGGTGTAAACACTTCGAAAACGTTAACGAATTGAATTAACACATGAATTGCAACATCGGAAATTAATGCTTGAACCCCTATAGCTTCAATTGTATGAGCTATCACGATTTGGTCCATTGAAAGAACCAAAAAACATTCTAGATTTCCAGCACAATATGTGTCCACATCTTGGGGTGACTGGTTAATGAACAAAAACGGAGTTCGCAAGATTACTGTGAAGATAAGGTATTTTGGGAAACTGCGTGAACTATTAGGCGTCAAAGATGAAACGTACATAGTTAAAAAAGGAGCAACCGTTGCAGATTTGCTTTTGGACCATGTGCCTAACAGGCATTCAAATGTCTCGAAAGATTGGAAAGAAACCCTTTTTAGAACATTAAAGGGCGAACATCTTCAAGAAAAAAACGGAACGCCCGTTTTAAAAAACTATCTAGTAATAGTTAACGGTAAATCGGCGCAATTGAAAGACTGTTTAAAAGAAGGCGATGATATGGCAGTCATGCCTCCATTCGGTGGCGGTTAACTAAAAAGATAATCTAATCTTTGGTGAAGAAATTGAAAATCGGCGTTAAGCAAAACCTCGACTCGTTAGGCTCACTTATTGAAGAATTGAAGAAATCTTCCAACGAAATAGGCGCCATCACGATATTTGTGGGCATTGTTCGAGGCACTCGAGAAAATGAAAAGGTCATTAGACTCGAATATGAAGCGCACGAAGCCTTAGCTTCCCAGATAATAGAAAAAATCATCAACGAACAAAAAACCAAACATGGCATACTAGACGCCGCTGTTGAACACAGAACGGGCTCAGTTAAGATCGGCGAAGACGTCATGTACGTTCTCGTAGCATCCAAGCATCGAAAAGAAGGGCGCCTTGCACTTTCAGAAATCGTTGACCGAATCAAATTCGAGGTTCCCATCTGGAAAAAAGAAATAACGGAAAAAGACAGTTACTGGGTGGAAAACGCCTAGATTCATTATCACCACGTTGTATACAATTTTTCAAATGCCTCTTCTCCAACAACTGCCTAATGACAACTGTTTCTGAATAAATTAATAATCCCAAAAGACGATATACATCTTAAGGCGAAATTTGTTCATTGGAGGAACACATAAATGAGTCTGTCTCAACAAGAGCTGGAACGTTATAGCCGCCAAATAATTATGAACAGATGGGGAACAGAGGGCCAAAGGAAACTGAAAAACTCCGCGGTTGCTGTTGTAGGAGTCGGTGGACTAGGATCCACTTCATCAATTTTGTTAGCTGCTGCAGGTATTGGAAAACTCGTCTTAGTTGATGAAGACAAATTGAGCCTAAGCGACTTGAACCGCCAAATCCTGTATTCGTCCAAAGACATTGGGCAATTTAAGGTTAAGGTAGCCAGAGAAAGGCTTACGGCTTTAAATCCAGAGATAGAAATATTAGCTATAAATAAAGAAATTACGGTTGACACTGTCTCAAGCACCGTTGGGAAAGTGGACATAGCAGTCGATGGGCTTGACAACTGGAAAACAAGATTCACAGTCAATGATTACTGCGTAAAAAGCCGCATCCCATTCATTCACGCGGGAGTCTCACAGTTCTACGGCCAAATAACCACCATTATTCCTGGCAAAGGACCGTGCCTAAGATGCGTTTTCCCAAAAGAGCCAACTGAAATAAAGGTTAATCCGATCTTCAGCGGAACTCCCTCAGCCTTAGCCTCTTTACAGGTCATGGAAGCCGTTAAATACTTAACAGGAATTGGAAAACCGTTGGTTGGAAGAATGCTGTTCATAGACGGAGAAGAAATGACAATAGAAACAGCAGAAATCACCAAAAACCCAAACTGCCCAACATGCAGCAAAATATGAGATCACTTGATAATGAATTTGGTGCTCCGGCCGGGATTTGAACCCGGGTTTCCGGCTGTCTTCCTTTTTGTTGTCGAAAGGCCGGAATACTTGGCCGGACTATACTACCGGAGCTTTTGGTCTTTTTTCACTGCAATAGGGTATGTTTCCTTTTTTTAAGGTTTTCACTTTTGCTGGTTGTTGGAGGTTGTCTATTTATGAGGGAGAACGTTAGGCAGAAGTGCTGGTTCATTATTTTATGCTTGTCCTGAGAGAAATTGCATTTGTGCCAGTCGGTCCATGACTTCGACTATTTCTCTTTCGATTTCTCGCCTTTTTTCTTTGTAGGTGTCTTCGTTGAATTCTCCCTTTTTTCGTTTCTCGTCGATTTTTTTTAGTTCCTCAACAAGTTTGTCCGCTTGTCTTTGTAGTTCCTTCTTTTTGGCATTTATGCCGTCAACATCGAACATTTCTGGTCACGCTTGAATTGACAGAACCATTTATTAAGATTTCTCGAATATTTATTATTTTGAGGCAAAGTTTACGGCTGAAAGCATCTCCAGAATACTAGTTCTCTTCAAAATTGAGGGGTTAGGCGAAGCGAAAGCTGAGCTCGTAAGATTCCTGTCTCCGAGAACCGTGAACTTAATAGTCAGAAAATTGCCTCTAGAGGGAAGAGCGAGCCTGCACCAAAACGAGGTCTTCTTTGAAGTTGCATTACCAATTGGCGAGGAAAAAGCTAAAACTATCTCCGACAAAGGAATGATTGCCTACTGGCCAATGGGAAAGGCATTATGTGTGTTCATTGACAAAGTCAGACCTTACAGCGCCGTTAATCCTGTAGGAAGAATAACTGAAAACCTGTCAGTTTTTAGCCAAGTGAAAAGCGGGACAAAAATTAGAGTTGAAAGAGCATAATGTAGTTTTTCCCTGCTATGATTTACCTCTTTCTTTGAGATTGCCCCATTTTTTGGATGTGAATCTTTTGCGCTTCTTGCCGCCACTTGTTCTGCCAGCTTTTCCATCCTGTTTTCACAAGCCGTTCTCTTAATTCGATTTTCTCAGCAACCCAATCTAGAATCGGATAAAATCGCTTGTTGCTTTCCAGTCTATCTCGCGGCACACCAACCTCAACACACCATTCCATAAAGCTTTTTTCAACTCGCTCTTGCAGTTCACCCGTAATCACGGTTTTTTCCACATGGAACCCTTGTTCTTCCAAAAAGCTGCGAAGGCCTGAAAGAATATAGCCCGAACATACCTTAAAGCAGGTTTGTTTGTCAGGCTGCATGGCTTCCACGATTTCTCTGCCAATTCTTCGAGCGTCATCAAGGTAGGCTTTGTTCTCGAAATTCGGAGATTGAAAAGACGTGACAGGTATTCTACGCTCCATGTATCTACGGTCTGGAAGCTTTAAAGCTCCGATTACGGCGCCTAGAATTAGGTCTCCCCAACCAGCGTCGTCTATAAGAATTGTTTTCGTATAGATGAACTGGTCAAGAGCCATAGACTAGGAACTCCTTTAAAAGAAAACTTCGCTATTTAAGAGCTTCCGCTTCCAAATATAACTTAGTCAAGCACAATTTAAAACTTTAATGTTTTCACTAAACCAAAAAAATAGTACAGCCTTAAAAATTTTTGAAGGCTTTTTCCAAAAGGAACCCTTGTTAAGAACTCGTTGCAAGTTTGTAAACTTTGGTTCCTTTGCCACTTGAAACGAAAGTGACGATTCCTTGACGTTGAAGTTCATCAAGAAAATCTCGTGCAACGCTTAGACGAAGGCTTAAACGAGAGGCTAAAGAATAAGGTGTGATAACCTTCATTCCTTGAAGTTCCTTTTCTATCCTCTTGTCTCTTGGATTAGGCACTGTTATTCCTGTAATCCTTTTTTCAGCAGCTGATGAAGTGCTACTTGGCCCACTGCTTTTCCCTTTAGGTTGAGTTTTTCGTTCCTCAATTTCTTGGGATTTCGCCATTTGGGTGATGCTTTTCTTCTTTTTTCCTCCACCCATATTTTTCGCCTAACTCTCTTCAAGCATTGCTTGAATTTATAGGTTTCTCTAGGCAACTGCGCCTATGTCTTTTTTATGGGTTTGCTTCCACTTCTCAATTGGGATTCCAAGATCTTTCTCGATTTTTAGCCTGTGAATCGAGTTCATTGTGCAGAACGGAATTATCCGTCCATCAGGCACCGCGTAGTGGATGCAGCACCGTTGAACTCTTTCAAGGTCGAAGTTGTACGGGTCCATAAAGTGCATCGAAGAAACCATGAGCATTTTTCGGTGAAGGTCACCTAACGCATTGTAGCTGCCTGTTTTTAGTAGTGGCCAAATGTATTTTCTCAACATTTCAAAGTTGATGTGACGCATTGAGCTGATAAGCTTCATTTTTAGTCTTATTTCATGCCTCTTATTCGATTCCTCATAGACTTCTTTCATCGAGTTAATGAAGCCGTCAACATTTCCGTATTCTGTTATCGGAACCATTTTTCCATCTTCAACAAAAACGTAAGTTGCCATTCCACAGTGAGGATGAGCCGTAAATTCTACGTAACGTTTCTTTTTCAGTGCCCCCACAGCCTTGGACACTGGCACAACGGTTGGAACAGGGTAAAAGTCAGAGACCCTGATTTGCCCATCTGTTTGTTTTTCAACTTGTTTCATGAATTCTGGGATCGTTATCCGCATTTCCTTCCGTTGTTGTTCAGGGATTCTTCCGCAAATAGAGACAGGTTGAAAGTTCACACATCTTACAATGTCGAAATTGTCCACTGCAAACTTTAATATGTCGCCAATCTGGTTGTCGTTCACTCCTTTAACCAAGGTGCAAACCAACACTATGCTACGCAGTCCAGTTTCTCTGCAATTCTCAATCGCTTTAAACTTAATTTGAGTTAGGTCAGTTCCCCTTGTAAACTTATAAACATCAGGTGTAACGCCGTCAAACTGCAGATAAATTGTGCTTACCCCAGCCTCTTTCAAGCTTTGGCAGTAATCAACGCTTGAAGCAAGTCTCAAGCCGTTAGTGTTGACCTCAACGTGCTTGATGCCCTTGTTTTTCGCCATCCTAACCAACTCAGGCAGGTCTTCTCGAATCGTAGGTTCGCCTCCTGAAAACTGCAAAGCGTCTGCAGGTACAGGTCTATTGCTGCGTAAATTGTCAAGCATCGCCTCAATCTGTTCCTTCGTAGGCTCATAAACATATCCAGTTGTCCCTGCCGTAGCGAAACATACCGGGCATCTGAGGTTACAGCGGTTTGTAACGTCAATTATCGAGAGAACCGTGTGAGATTTATGCTGAGGGCATAGCCCACAGTCAAATGGGCAATTGAGCTTCGTTTCAGTTCTTGGATTCTCAACTCCCTCTCCAATGTATTCGTAGGCTTTAACTCGCTCGTATTGTTCGTAGTCTGACCAGTAAACATCCTGATATGAACCGTGTTCTGAGCAGTCTTTTTTTATGTATACAACGTTATTTTCCTCGAAAATTGTGGCGTCCAAAACTTTCAGGCATTCTGGGCAAAGAGACTTAGTTTGTTTGATAACCTTCATTTTTCACCACTTTGAGTTGTAACATTTATTACATGGTTGAACATTTTCCATATAATAAGGTTTCCAAACCTCTCCTAAGGTGAAAAGTTGGTTTGTTGGAAAACATCAGTGAGGAAGCAAAGAACGCTTTGAGAGAAGCTGGGCTAACTGAGTATGAGACTCGTTCTTACTTGTACCTTTTACAAGAAGGCATGTCAACAGCGAGGCAAATCAGCAACGAAGCAAACGTTCCGTACTCAAAAATCTATGAGGTTCTAAATGCGTTGGAAAGAAAAGGTTGGGTTAAGACCCAGATGGATAGACCTCGACAGTATTTTCCGAAATCCCCAAGTGAAGCTTTAGATGCAACTCGGCTGAGGCTTGAAAACATGATGAAGTCTTGGCGTAACACGGTTATTGATGAGCTTCAACCGTTATACGAGAAGAGAGAAATACGGGAAAAGCCTGACATCTGGATTTTCCGCGGCGAATTCGACGCAATAGCAAAGCTAAAGGACCTCATCAACAATGCCAAAGCAGAGTTGATGTTTGCGGTTCCACCTTTAACAGAACCTCTTCTTTATGCAATTATACCTTTTTTTAACGAGCTCATAGGAAGTGACATCAAGGTTCAGATTATGGTTACGAAGGAATTCAATTTGGACGCTGAAGTTTTTTCCCGAAACTACGAAGTTAGAAAAAGAGACAGCATGTTTGGCGGAGGCGTAATAGCTGACGGGGTTGAAGCTCTTCTCATACTTGGAGAAAGGAAGCCTTCACTAATTATATGGTCGGACCACAGCGGACTTGTAAAGTTCGCAAAAGACTATTTTCAATATTTGTGGAACACAGCTGAGCCCGTATAACCCTTGTCTATGAGCTGAAAATGCTCCTAATAGTCTCTTTCAGCTGATGGGCTCCCTTAAGAAACAAGATTTTTTCATGTTCATCCAGCTTCCATTCAACGATTTTTTCAATTCCGTTGCGACCAAGTATTACTGGAACTCCTATGCTTACATCTTGAAGGCCATATTCACTATTCAAAACACATGAGCAAACAGCAAGTTTCCTCTCATCCTTTATTATTGCTTCAACCATGTTAACTGTATTGCAGGCAGGAGCATAAATCGTTGCGCCCTTCTTGGAAATAACTTGCAATGCTGACTCCTTCAGCTTATTTGTAATTTCGACACGTTCTGCTTCAGAAACGGTCTTCTTTTGGTTTCTTAATTTCATTTGGCTGAATATCGGAACCTGATTTTCTCCATGTTCTCCCATAACGTATGCATCGACATCAAGGCTGGAAACTCCATATTTAGCGGCAAGAACCGTTCTCAACCTTGCTGAATCAAGCATGCCACCGCTGCCGAGAACCTTTACTCTGTCCATGGCTGTTGTTTTCCACATTACATAATTCATTACATCCATAGGATTAGTAAGCGTAATTATCACAGGGGTTTCGCCAAGTTTTTTTAGTTCAAAAGCAATGGATTTGATAATTTTTGTGTTTACCTCAAGAAGTTCCATCCTTGATTTCATGTCTGGTGTCCGCGGCTTCCCAGCAGTTACAACAATTACGTTGGAACCCTTAGCTTCTTCGTAGCTTCCAGCCACAACCTCTGTGTCATTTCGGAAGGCTATTGCCTGTGCAATGTCTAAGGCGTTTCCCTCAGCCAGTTCATGGTAGACATCAACGAGTACAATTTTGTCAACAAAATCGCGAACCGCAATTTCATAAGCAATGCACGATCCAAGGTTTCCTACGCCAATGATTGTTGTCTTAATCATGACAGAATGTAAGGAGTAATCATCGAATAACGGTTTCTCTTCAAAAAACTCCAATGAGGCTTTGAACCTACATTTGCAAAGGCTTATTTGACCTTGACAATTATCACCAATTAGTGATTATAAATGAAGTTTGAAGACATGAGAAGAGATGAGCAAAATACTGTTTACCTCATAATTCATGCAGATGACATAGGAATGTGCCATTCAGTTAACAGAACAACCATAGAAGCCTATGAAAGAGGAGTGGTTTCGTCCGGCAGCCTAATGGTTCCATGCCCGTGGTTTTTAGAGGCAGCTGAATACTTTCGAAAACATCCTGAATTTGATATAGGAATCCACGTTACTTTGACAAGCGAATGGAAACTATACAGGTGGCCTCCGGTTGCACCAAAAAACGAGGTTCTAGGGCTCATCGAAAACGACGGTTTCATGTACCGAACATCTAAAGAAGTCGCAGAACACGCAACTGGAAAAGAGGTTGAGACTGAAATAAGAGCTCAGATTGAACGGGCTTTAGAATTCGGAATTCAACCAACACACTTGGACACACATATGGGCACAGTGTATTTTAAGCCTGAATTTCTCGAGGCCTATGTGAGACTAGCTGAGGAATACAAGATTCCCGTTCTATTTCACGGAGGTCCATTTGAGCTTGTTGAAAAAGCAGCCAGTCTTGTTCAGAAAATGCCAAGAATCGTGGGGATTCCTGACACAAAAAACTTTGACGAACGAAAAAGCGAATACATAAAAATGCTTGAGAACCTGAGGCTGGGTGTAAATGAGGTTATTCTCCATTTAGGTGGAGAAGATCAGGAAATAAAAGCTATTATTGGACAGGATGCCCATCTTAGACATGAAGACTTCTTAATTTTCAACGACATAGAAATTAGACGTGCTATACAAACTCTTGGCTTAAAATTAATTGGGTGGCGTAACTTAAGGCGTCTATCATCTTAGTTTGCGTTTCTCACGTGGATTTTTCCGAAAAAAGAATAAGATGAAAACATCAATAATCACTTGCTGTAGTCTAATTGAGGCTTCAAAATGGTTAAGGTCATCAAAATTATAAGTGAAAAAATCGGCGTCGTCGAAGCTGAAATTGACGAACAAAAGAATCCGAACACCGCCAAGACAATATGGAACGCATTACCCTTCGAGGCTCAAGCCAACACGTGGGGAGACGAAATATACTTCACCATACCAGTAAAACTGACCGCTGAAAACGCCCAGCCAACAGTTCAACCTGGAGACATAGGATACTGGCCGCCAGGACAGGGATTTTGCATATTCTTTGGCCCAACACCCATAAGCCGTGGAAACGAAATAAGACCGGCAAATCCAGTTAACGTGTTTGGAAAAGTAAAAGGAGACCCAAGGATACTCAAAAAAGTCAGAGACGGAGACAAAATACGAATCGAAAAAGCATAATGCATACGCTCAACAAATTACACCTAATCTCCTACATTTCTTTTTGTAACAAGCAGGAAAAAGTCATATCTCACAATCCACAACTCCACAGCATTTCCACCAATGCCCATATAAAGAAACAAATCAGCACACAATAAAACAGGCAAGAGAATAGACAAGATGGCCAGAAAAGCTGACCCGACTATATATATCCCCCTCCACCTCAACAACGCACACAGAACAAAAAAGACTTCAAAAAGTGTTACCAAAAAACTGTAAATCTGCAAAATCCTAAAATGGTAGCGGGGGGTCGAGTTTCAAGATCCCAGTTTTCGGGATTCTTTTTGAACGACCGATTTCTGGGTTTCTCAGGCTTTGTCTTATGAGCCCAGCGGGTTAAACCTGGCTACCCCACCCCGCTACATTGAGCTAAGCTCCTTCTGTTCGTTCAGGAGCCTAAATTCGGATAATCATTGCAGCATAAATAATCTTTTCGGTTTAAACATTTTTTCTTTGAGGCTTGTCACTGCTTTGATGGAATTAAGGCGTTTAGGATTGGTTTAACCCACTTGTCGTTTTGTACGTCGTAGACTATGAAGTCGCTGTCAAACTGCCAGTAAGCCCAGCTCCAACCCATTTTCTCTGCCTGCCTTGCAACAAAGCTTATGTAACGGACACGAGAGTCCATGTCCGCCTTGTCGTAGGCGCCAAACTCTCCAAGAAACAATGGCTTGTCACGATTTTTCGCCCAAACTTGAGCCTTTTCGAAGTCATTAATGACAGCCTGCTTTTCTTCAGCTGTAGCCTTCCATTCGACGCCAACCTTGTCTTGCAATCCCGCCCAACTTGCACCTTGATGGGTGAACTCCATAGGCCTATAGTAATGAACAGTCACAATGATTTTTCCGTCATCCTTCGGAAGCACAAGTTTATCCAACGATTCAATGCTGTTCCAGTTTCCAGGTCCAACTATCACAGCCCTAGAAGGATTTGACTCTCGGATAATTGCAAGCGCCTCGCCAAGAAACTGATTCCACAATTCCGGCGTTAATTCCTTATTAGGTTCATTCAAAATCTCAAAAATTACTTTGTCTGGACAATTTCTACAATGTTCGCTTAGGTTTCTCCACACTGCTAAGAACCTGTTTTTGTTCCCTAACGGATTTTGCCCCATAATTCCAAACTCGTGAAAATCAAGTATAGTCACAAGACCGTTCGACAACGATTGTTCAGTCGCCCAATCCAAAGTCTCAAGCCATCTTTTTTTCATTCTGTTTTTTTCATCAATACCTAAGTCTCTGAAGGGATGCAGATTGATACGAACACTATTGAAGCCAGCTTGCTTGATGAGCTCAAAATGTTTGTCTTTCATTCTTGCTTTTGACCGATCTCTCCAAACTGGATCGTAACCGAGAATATTTACACCTCTTCCAATCATCTGATTCATCCTAAAAATGTCAATATTACCCATATTTTTCCCTCTTATTTAGTAATAATTAGCTATAGACTTGCTTAAATATTGTCGTGCTGACCTGCCATACAACATCATGGCAACGTTCAAAAACCTCACATACCCAAACACAAACTGTGTTTTCTTCATTCAGATTAAAGACTATAATTATATAGCTAATAAAACATAGAAACTTCTATGCCATCTCAGAAAATAATAATGCTAATGGGTTCAAAAAGCGACCTTAACTTCGCACGTAAGATTGAGGAATTCTTGAAGCAAGAAGAATTCGACGTTAATTGTGAATATGTAATCGCCTCAGCCCACAGGACTCCAGACTATTTACTGCAAAGACTTGATGAAAACGAAAAAAAGGGAGATAATATCGTCTACGTGACAATAGCAGGGTTGTCAGACGCACTATCAGGAGTCACCGCTGGCTCTACAACTCATCCCGTGATAGCGTGCCCACCTGACATCGAAAAATACGGACTGACAAAGGTCTTTTCCTCAGTTATGACACCAACAGGCGTTCCAGTAATGCTTGTTCCGAAACCTGAAAACGCTGCATTAGCAGCCATAAAAATTTTGGCACTCAACAATCCGTCGCTACATAAAGATATCGCAGCATACATTCAGAAAAAAAGAAAAGAGGGCGTTGAAGCCAACTCTGAAGTTACAAAATGAAAAGATAGCGAAATATGGTGATAAGCCTTGGAAATCAACGTTAACGATGTTTTGTTGACCTCGAACCTCCCATATTCACTGTTTAAAAGAGGAAAGGTGCGTGACATCTATGACCTAGGTAATAAATTATTGATTGTTTCAACAGACAGAATCTCAGCCTTTGACGTTGTCTTGCCAGACGGAATACCCCATAAAGGCCAAGCATTAAACCTACTTTCGGTTTACTGGTTCAAAGAAACAGAACACATTTTGCCAAATCACCTTTTGGAAGAGGTGGACTCAAGGACAATTCTCGTAAAAAAATCAGTTCCCATAAAAGCAGAGTTTATTGTCAGAGGCTACCTTTACGGCTCAGCATGGGAAAAATACAAGAAAGGAGAAGAAATCTATGGAAACAAACTGCCGCCAGGACTAAAAAAGGCTGAAAAACTTCCTGAACCTATTTTAACACCAACAACAAAAGCTGAAATTGGACATGACATTGAATTAACCAGAGGCCAAGCTGCTAAGCTTGTTGGAAAAAACATTTTATCAGAAATCGAGGAATACTGCCTAAAAATTTATGAGAGTGCATCTAAGAAGGCTGAAGAAAAAGAAATCATCATCGCAGATACGAAATTTGAGTTTGGACTAACCGAAGGCAACATACTCTTAATTGATGAGATATTGACCCCGGATTCGTCACGTTTTTGGCCTAAAAACCAGTACAAGGTAGGTGCAGACCAGCCTAGCTTTGACAAACAATATGTGAGAGACTATCTTACGTCAACAGGTTGGAACAAGCAGCCTCCTGCACCGCATCTTCCGAAGGAAGTGATAATTGAAACCTCACGCAAATATATAGAAGCATACGAAAAAATGACAGATCAAAAATTCATTAATAAAATAGTTGAGAAATGATGTGCAATGTCATCAAAATACGCTGAAGCCGGAGTAGACGTTAAAAAAAGAGGCATAGAAATCTTTCAAAAAACACTAAGTAACTTGTTTCCAGGAGCCTTCTGTGTCGTAATACAAGATCCGCATTTACCTAAATACGGACTAGTTACCCACGCTGACAGCACAGGCACCAAACCAATTGCAGCATACCTTTATTGGAAAGAAACCGGCGACGCACAATGGTTTAGGGGACTTGCTCAAGACGTTTTGGCAATGAACATCAACGACATCGTATGCGTAGGAGCTAAACCAATCAATTTTGTTGACTATATTGCGATTAACCCAAATAAGGTATCGAAAACAAATCTACTTAAGGCATTAAACGAAGGATTCAAAAAAAGCATCGAAACATTAAGGAAACTTGGGTTAGAGATACTTTTTTCAGGAGGTGAAACTGCTGACCTTCCTGACGTGATAAGAACCATTGACGTCTCAGGCGTTGTGAACGGTCGAGTTGAACTAAGTAAGATAATCACTGGAGATGAAATCAAACCTGGCGACGTCATCATCGGGCTTAGAAGTGGCGGAAAAACAATGTACGAAGACAAAGAAAACAGCGGAATCATGTGTAACGGTCTAACATTAGCCCGACACTGCCTCTTACGCAAGGAATATAGACAGAAATACCCTGAAATCTCCGAGCCGGAGGGCAAAGGATACCAAGGACGATTTAAGATTGACACTTATGTTGATGACCTTCAAATGACTGTTGGCGAGGCTCTGGTTTCGCCAATGAGGTTCTATTCACCCGTAATCCTCGAAATGCTCGAAAAACACGTGGAGGACATAACTGGGCTTGTTCACAACATGGGCGGCGGAATGACCAAATGCTTACGAATCGGCACAAACATCAACTTCATAAAAGACAATATAATCGAGCCTGACCCAATATTCCACTTAATTCAAAGAGAATCTGGAGAAAACTGGAGGTCAATGTTTGAAATTTTCAACATGGGAACAGGCTTCGAAATCATCGCAAAACCCAATGCAACAAACAACCTATTAGAAATTTCAGAAAAACATAGACTGCAAGCCCAAGTCATAGGAAAATGTGAAAAAAGCATTGGGCAAAACAGGGTCTCAATAATCTGCCGCTGGGGAAAGTTTCAGTATCAACGTGAATGCTAAGCCACAACATCTATGTCACTATTTTGTCTAGAATCTTTTTTTCAGCAGCGTACTTTATCTCAAGCATCGGCAAGTCCATTGGAGTGGAGATTCTTTCAGAACCGTGTTGCCTCAGCAACCACTGATACTTTAATGTAAGTCTCCTCATCTCAGGTGATGTTGGCCCCACACACGGGCAGCCTGGGATTCTGGGACTAACGTCGAATACATAGAAGGCCAATTTCTTTTGCTCAGGATCGTCAGAATCATATGCAACTGCTCCTTGCAATGCAAAAAGTCCGATCATGCCTGGAGGAAATTCTCTTTTGCATATTTTTCTAAATCTGTCAGCAGCTTCGTAAACAAGAGGTTTCTGCGATTCCCTCATGGTTAACCCGTAATGGCCGATCTCCTCGTTCCTGACTGGCACGTTGACTTCAAGCTGTTCTTTAGCTGGCAAGCTTAATATTCCGTGGAGGTTGGTTTGTTTTCTGTCGTCGAAACCGAGAAGATCGAAGTCGCCGAACACTTCGGTTAACGCCCAGCCTTGGAAATTCGCATTAAATTTTTGTCCCAACACGTACTCTTCAATTCTTGCTTTTTTTAAGCCTTCTTCGTCAATGACTTCATTCTTAATTAGGCTCTTTGCCTTTTCATAATATTCATCCACATTTGAAACAATAAAGAAGGCCCTTTCCAAAGGCTTCCTCTTCTGTTGGACCTTCACTATTGCCAGCCTATCTATGTCGTCCGGTTTGTCAAATCTTTTCGGAGTTTTTATTCCAGCCTGTTCCAAAAGCCAATATTGGTTACGTTTCTCATTTCTTTCCTCAGCTCTCAAGATCATCCTGTTTCCGTAAAGGGGAACATTGAACTTATTCTCAATGTTATCGTAACCTACGTAGACAGAGAATGACCTGTTAGGAATAAAAATCGTATTATAATCTCTTAGCTTGTCTTGAACCTCTGGGTTGATAATGTCTGAAAACCTATCTAATAAAATTACGAAATCAAACAGGTGTCTGTTATACTTGGCGTAAAGGTCCTCTCTCCCTTTTTGGCACACAACCACCGTTCTTAGACTAAAAGATTTTGCTGAAACACCAACTTCTTCAGCTGAGTGAGAGCCTAATACCCCTATCGTGACTGATCTATGATCATATGAAGAGGCTAAGCCTTGGATTTCTTCTCTTTTAATGATCATTTTTCTCACACACACAAACAATTATTAGTAGATAGTGACTGGATCAGTATACTACTTTCTCTAGCTGATTTTTGTCTATCGCATTCCTTATTTCCTTAGCTATCCTTCGCCCCATATACATTCCTTCACCATATTTTAGATATGCGTACGGTGAAGTACCAATCCCGACATTACTTCCTGCAACAATTCGCGCCGAGATTTCAAATGTGAAAATTTCCATTGCGTCAGTTATTATTGTCTCAAGGCAGAAGGGACCGACGATTCCAGGAGGCGCAATCTCTTTTGAAACCTTAGCCACGTTATCTCCCATTTCTAAGACTTCAGGTAGCAGAGATTCTCTCAGTGTTAAAGGAATGTTGCCAACGATTGTGTAGGTTGGATTGATGTCAAGCTGCAGCTGTTCGCTTGCGGGTATTCTGCCTATTGTATCAACAATAGACTCGTATCTCTTGTCCATTCCAAGCAACTCCACATCATCGTCGATAACTGAGCTAAAATATTGAAAATACACGTTGACACCAAGAACATACTGCTGAAGATGCATGTCCTTTAGGTCTTCTTTACTTAGATGCCCCCTCCTGATCATCTCTTTTGCTTTTTTATGAAAAGATTTTGGAGAATCAGCTAAGAAATACCCTTTTCCACCTCTAGCTCCTGGAAATTTAGCAATCACTAAGCAGTCAATCTCGTCTGGACTATTGTAGATCTTCGGAAGAGTTAATCCAGCTCTTTGCAGCCAGCTTCTTTGCATCTCTCGGTCAATCTCCCATCGAAGAAGGCTTCGGTTGCCAAACATAGGCACAAAAAATTCATTCAGCAGAGCGTCCATGCTGACGTAAGCATTAAACGAACCGTGCGGAATTAAGACTGTGTTAAGATTTCTGAGTTTTTCTTGCACCCTGTTTTCGACGATTTCGCTGACGTCATTAACATAAATCATTTTGTCAACAAGAGGAAACTTTCGGTAAACTATCTCTCGATCCTTTGTTAGGATGCAAACTGTCTTGAATCCTTCTTCTTTGGCGCCCTTGAAAATGTTAAGAGCTGAGTGAGACCCAATTGTTCCAATCGAAATCTTGTTCTGGTCATATTTTTCAATGATTAAGGTTATTTCTTCTTTTCCTATCATTGATCTTCCTCTGCGACTTTCGTAAGCGTCACGTATGTATAAGTAAAATATGGCAGGGTCTTCTTAAACTCTTTCTGCCATCCTATTATACAATATTTATTTCTCTGTCATCTCTATTTTAGCAAAAAAACAATACGGGTTTAGAATGGGTGACAGTGTGGGATTAATGGCAAGAATTAGGGATGAATTCTCATTTTTTACGGGAAACTATTTGATACTAATCATTAGTTGGATACTGATGGACTTCGCTCAAGAACTGCCTGGGACATACTTTTCAGACTACGTATTACAGCTTGGAGGTGATCCAACTGTTCTTGGTGTAATAACCTCAGCATCGATGCTTGCCTTAGCAGTTGTGCAGTTTCCCGGAGGCTACTTGGCAGACAAATATGGCCGCCGATGGCTTGTCTCAACCTTAACATTTGGCGTAGCATTCTCATTTGCTTTTCACGCAATAGCCCCAACGTGGCATTACATTCTTTGGGGCGAGATTTTGAGAAACTTATGTCTCTTATATCAGCCAGCTATAAATGCGATGTTCGCAGACTCGCTACCTGCAAAAAGAAGGGGAATGGGATTTTCTATTCTCAATTTAATTATGAGTGTATCTACAACCCCTGCTCCAGCAATAGCGCTTTTTCTGGTGGCGAATTTCGGATCATTATTAGGTATGAGAGTCGCTTATACTATAGTCGTCGCGCTTTTTCTATGCGCTGCAATCTTAAGGTTAAAGCTTAAAGAAAGTATGCAAGACACGGAGACTATCAATCTGAAGAAGGTATTAGGCTCTTATCCGCAGGCTTTGAGAGAAGGAATAAATGTTTGGAAAAAGGTTCCGCGATCAGCAATATATCTTTTTACGTCATCCTTGTCGATTCGATTTGCATCCACCATGACAATGCCTCTTCTATTAGTTTATGCATTCTATGTCATGCAAATTGGCGGAACCCCAAATCCAACTATACCGCCTGAACAAGACCCAATCCTGCAACTTGCGCGTGAAAAATGGGGATATGCAAACATTGTGCTATTTGTAAGTATGATATTTCTTTCAATTCCAACAGGTAAGATAATTGATAAAATGGGAAGAAAAAAGCCGTTAATATTGTCAGGGGTTCTTTCAATCCCAGCTATAGTTTTATTCATATATGGAAACTATGCGACTCTTTTCTTGACTCTAATTTTATGGGGAACCGGCCAGCTTCTTGGGTATTCAGCTTTTCAAGCGTTGTTCGCAGATCTTGTCCCCCAATCACAACGTGGAAAGGTCATGGGGTCGATGAATTTCTTTACATACCTATTGATGGCAGCTGGAGGAATGCTTGGGGGACTACTGTATGATTATGTGTCTCCACAAACGCCTTTCTTGCTGCAGCTTGCTTTAACAGTTCCATCGATTATTTTAACAATTTATGGCATAAAAGAGCCAAAGCCAGAAGAAAGAGAGGAATGATGGTTTTTAAAAATAGGCGAAAACGTTAATCGCCTTCGAATTCAACAAGGTTAAAAACGTCGTATCCCTTTAATTTCTCTCTGCCATGAAGGTCGGGAAGTTCAACAACAAAAGCGCAGCCAACCACTTTCCCACCGCATTTTTCGATTAACTGGCAGGCTGCCTTCATAGTTCCGCCCGTGGCAAGCAAGTCATCAACTAACAAGACCTTGTCACCTTCCTTTATTGCGTCTTTGTGAATTTCAATGCGGTCTGTCCCGTATTCCAGTTCGTATTCCTGACTCATAGTTTCTGCTGGTAGTTTCCCTTTTTTTCTTATGGGCACAAACCCTTTCTTTAGAAGCATCGCTAGCGCGGTTCCGAAGATGAAGCCGCGTGACTCGATTCCCGCGACAATGTCTATCTGCTTATCCTTGTAGTGTTCATAAAGTCTTTGGCATGTTTCCATGAATCCTTTTTCGTCTTTAAGTAGCGTTGTGATGTCTCTGAACATTACCCCCTTTTTCGGCCAGTTAGGAATTGTCCTTATTTTGGATTTTATGTCTTCATTCATCTTTTCTACCCCCTTTATTGTAATACAGCTGTCTTAATGTCTTTTGTACAAGGGCAATCATTGTATTCCTTTATTTTTGGAATTACCTCTATTATAAGGTTCTGGACTTTTTCTACGTTCTTTTTGAATGTTTCCATGACCATCTGTGCGTCAACAGGTTTTTCACCCGTCTTCCAGCAGTCATAATCAGTAGGCATGGCAATTGCAGCATAATGCAACCCTGCTTCTCTTGCCAACACAACTTCTGGGACGGTGCTCATGTTTATCACGTCTCCGCCCCATTGTCTAAACATGAAGCTTTCCGCCCTCGTTGAAAATCGTGGACCTTCGATGGTGACAACTGTGCCTTTTTCGTGACATGGATATCCAAGTTTCTTAGCTTGCTCATAAAGTAGTTTTCTTAGATTCGAGCAGAACGGTTCGACCATTGGAATATGACAAACCTTTTCCTTCTCGTAGAATGTGGATCGTCTTTTGGTCGTCCGATCGATAAATTGATCTATAAAAACAAATTCACCAGGTCTTATCTCTTCTCTAAGTGAACCGCAGGCAGTTGTAGCTAAAACGTGAGTGCACCCAACATCTTTTAAAGATTGTATGTTAGCTTGAAAAGGAACATTTGTTGGCATCAAAGTGTGTTTTTTCCCGTGTCTGGATAGGATCACGACTTCGATTCCTTTTATTTTTCCAACAATGAGGGGAGACGAAGGCTTACCAAATGCGGTCTCAACCTCAATGTTTCTTTGCTCCTTAAGGATTTTTGGGTCCTCAAGACCTGAGCCTCCGATTATGCCAATCTTATTCAAGCACAATCAACCTCACATTACAGCTATTAATTTTTATTATTATTGTGACTTTTACTTCTTTTCTTCTTCTGTTACTTCTCTATAAATTGTCGAAATAAATGTTTGATTGTTGCATTTGGGGCACAATTCAGCCTTTTTCAAAACATAATCTCCATTTTGAAATTCTCTTATGTTCTTATAGTCACAATTAGAACAACGTAAAATTGTATAGACTTTTGTTTGTTCAAACCCCAAACTCATCGGCTGTTTTCGCATTTGTATAAGAAGGTATGCTGACAATATTATGGCACCTATACTGAAGACCATGTTTATGAAGTCCGCTGTTTTATACTTATTGTACGTTTCTACAGCTTGGTAAAGGGATATAAAAGAAAGCGCGATTAAAACAAATACAATTCCGACAAAAAAATATGAAATGTGTTTTGCTGCTGCTGACGGTTCTTTCAATAATATCCCTCTACTGTGCAATACCCATTGTGTTTCCTATTCCAGCAATTATTACACTGTCTCCCTCTTTGGTTGTTTCCCGAATTATTCTGTTAATCCGATTAACGACGTCATCTACGCTGTCAGATATTTCTTTTCTCATAGCGGACACCACGTCTCCTACTCCTTCTTTGATCAAAATGACGTCAAGAGGAACCTTGTATTTTGTTGCCACTTCCTCCACCTTAAATTTGTCGACGCCTGGTCCACCTATGGCAACGCCAGTTCCTTCAATAACCTCTCCTGGTTTTTCTCCTTCAAGTTTTTGAGCTGCATCAATAATGATCATTCTTGCAATTTTACCTTCCTTTTCTTCAAGAATCTGCCTTATAGCTTCTCCAGGCTTGCCAACGTTTCCTCCTGGTCCTTTAGCTTTTAGAACATAGGCTAGTCTTCCTTCGATGGGAACTTCGCTCATCACAATATCTTGTGCAACCTCCTGGTTTTCTTTTCCATTCATAAGTTTAGCAGCTACTAAGGCGCCTATGCCATCGCCTATTGGTTGTCCAGATTTGAAAGCTGTTAAAGCGCTCGCGTACGCTTCTGATTCTTTCATTATGTCAGGTAGAATCATTTGCAGTTGTAGAATTATGTAGAAGCTTGAGGTTTTTTTTCCAGAAAGATAAAAGTGTCTTACAAGTTTATAGATTTGGTTGAGTGCAAGAGCTGCTTCAAGCATGTTTGCGAGGTTGTTCACTTGTGTTTCGTTTGCTTGTGGAACCATCAACTTCACTTCGTCTTTGAGCCTAAAATCGCGAACGTCCACAATGTGTTCTAGCCTCTTGATTATTCCAGCAGGATCCAATTCAACTGGAGGTATGTACAGGTGCTCTAGAATACGGTCTATCCTAACTTCTAGGTCATTATTTGTTTTTCCTATTTCTTTAATTGTTGATATGGCTAAGGACCGTCCACGGTCCCTGATTAGTTGAAGTTTGAACAAGGAACTTTCAATTTCTTTTAGCATAAACTTAATTTGGATACGTTGCCCGTAGAACATGTACGCAACGAAGAATCCTAGCCACAGAATTTGAATTATGGATCCTATTATGTCATTTCCAGATGTTAAGGCTTGATCAACATTTGAAACTGTTTCAGCACTCATTAGTATTGTGCACCGCTCTAACAAGTTAGAGATGCTCGATTAATAAATATTAAGCAAAAAACAGTATTATTTAAAAACTCCAATATAAGTTTATTAAATCATGAAAAATGATCATAGCCATGAAGATCTGAAGGCGTCAAAAAAAGATTTTAATATAGTCATTGAGTTATGTGATTTTGGCTGATGTAATGCAGATTAAGATTGTTTATCTTGGTTTGATTAGAAGTAAAATAGGAAAAACAGAAGAACAACGCGAGCTCGCGGAAGGCTCCTCGTTATTTGACCTTTTCAGAGTTCTGATTTCAAAATATGGAGAAAACCTTCAGTCTCTTATTAAAGAGAGAAGTGAAAACTGGTTAGATCCTACTGTAATTATAACCATTAACGGGGTTTTACGAGATCCTTCACAAGGAGACACTGTTACACTTAATGATGGAGACGTCGTAACGATAATGACATTGATAAGTGGTGGCTAGCTTTTCTTATTTATCTTAGTTACGTGATAGATGATTTTGTTCCACCACTTCTTCAATTGTCCTGTTAAGTGTGACTTCTGAAATATCAACTGCATATTCAATGATACGTCTTGAGTTGTCTAGGATTAAACTGAAAATTGACGAGACTATAGGGTCTAGTTTTTTTGTGAATATTATTGTAATTAGATTTTGCTCTTGTTTTGCTAAAGACTCTGTATTAGAAATTATTTCATCTGCATGTTTATAGTCTCTTTTAAACATTGCACTTATTGATTCTTCAAACAATTGGTGCGCCTTCAAATTTATCTCTAGCAACTGAGCGTATACTTCTTCATCAATCTTTTCCTTAATAAAAAGTATTTGATCTTTAACCATTTTCTTGAGATTATCAATATAGCGAGCTATGACCATTGCGTTGTCAGCAATACTTTTGACATCGTTCGTAACAATACGGTATCCAAGAAATTCTTTCGGGCTTCTAAGCCCCAATTCTGTAAACGAATCTCTTCCCACCCCAAATTTTAGCTGACGCACTACATAGAGGTTGAGTCTTGACACATCATTTCTGTATTCAGTGACTTTGTATGCTTCATTATCTTTTCCAGTCAACATTGACACTGCGATTTCATTGGTTGATAGGGCGAGAATTACCATTCTTCTTATTGCTTTTTCGATGGGAAACTCAGGATGGTTAATAAGTATCTGGATTGTCATAATGTTTTGTGATTCGTCTATTATCTCTGCACCAAGAAGTATAGTTTTTACAAGATTTTTTATTTCATCTCTATGTTCCGTTATATTGTTGTTTGTAAAACGAACATGAACAAGGTCTGCGTTTATAACATAAAGCGATATTATTTTTCGACAGACTGTTTTAGGATCGTCTTTTTCATGCACATGAACCCAGTACTCTTTCATTTTGGGCTTCTTAGAAATTTTTTCTTCAATCATTTTACTCGGCGTTAATATGAGGGATAAATCATCTTGAAGTTTAAAGGCGATTTCGCTTCCTTTTTCAGCTCCTATACTTCTAGCCCATTCTTTCGGTAATGAAATTATATATGAGCCTCTTCCTGTGCTCTGTATTTTTCTATATCCGAGGTTCTTCTCCATATGTATCACGTCTAAACTATATATTTCATATAGATTGCATGTTTCCTATTTCTTCATATAAATGATTTTCATTAGAATTATATAAAGCATTAGCTTCAAGTATGAAAAACAGTTGGCGAAGACCGTGATATTTATGACTGTCAGATCATGCAGAAACTGTGAAAATTATGAGGAACGTAGAGACATAGATGGCATCTCGATATGTGCAAAAAACATAGGTCCGTTTGTCTGTTGCGAAGAATTTGAACTTAGAGATGTAACTTTGAATCACAAAAAATTCTATAACAGATTCTGCGTTGAATGCGTTAACTTTGATGAAGTTAGTGGAGTTGTCTTGTGTTCAAAGAATCACACACCTGGAGAAGGCTGCGACCTATTTAGAAACAGAATTATAAAAATGAATACTGTTCGGCAAAACAATTGCATGAAGTCGGTTCTATTAGCATACGCAGCTAAAGGAAATCCTGAGATCAATCTGCCACCAACATATTTAATGGAGATTAAACGGAAAATCAAATGGTAGTAAGATTTCTCTTTTTTCATACAAGAAATTTTCTGGGCTGGACTGAGTTGTATAGTCTCTTCACATTGAATAACAGATATGGTGACGACAAAGACTTTGATGGCTGCGCAATATTCGGCATGATGAATTTACAAGGCAAACGTTTTCCATCAAGGGAACCAGTCAGAGCTATCTCTAATATGCATGAGAGGGGCAATGGACTTGGTGGAGGATTTGCTCTTTATGGTCTTTACCCAGAACATGAAGATGATTATGCATTCCATATAATGTATCTGAACAAAGAAGCTAAGGAGAAAATAGAAAAACTGCTCCATAAGTCTTTCGAAGTTATCGGTTGCGAGGAAATCCCTACAAAAAAAGCAAACGTCCTCAATCCTCCAAAGGTGTGGCGTTACTTTGTGCAACCTATTGTTGAAAAAATGTCAACTAAGACTGCGGACGATTATGTATTGGAAAAGGTTATGCGTATCAACACCGAGACAGGTAAAGCCTTTGTCTTATCAAGTGGCAAAAACATGGGAGTTTTTAAAGGTGTAGGATATCCATATGACATTTCTGAATTCTTTTGCCTAGAAGAGTATGAAGCTTACATGTGGATTTGTCATAGTCGCTTTCCTACGAATACGCCTGGTTGGTGGGGAGGAGCTCATCCCTTTAACATTCTGGACTGGAGTGTGGTTCATAACGGTGAACTTTCATCGTACGGAATCAACCGCGACTTTTTGGAAATGCATGGCTATAAATGTACGATGCGCACTGATACTGAAGTTTTGGCGTATGCGTTTGATCTTCTTATGCGTAAACAAAAACTTCCGATCAGCGTTGTATCGTCAATCATTGCAGCTCCATTCTGGGATGACATAGATAAAATGGAACCAAAACAAGCTGAGATATTTAGGGCTCTTCGCCAAACGTATGGGAGCTTATTGATGAATGGTCCCTTCAGCGTTATTGTAGCACGTCATGGAGAAATGATTGGATTAACAGATCGCATAAAACTTCGTCCTCTAAGCGCAGGGATACGAGGAGACTTTTTCTACCTTTCATCTGAAGAGTCTGCTATCAGGCTTGTTTCACCTTTCCTTGACAAGTCTTGGAACCCTAGAGGCGGAGAACCTGTTGTGGCTAGGCTAAAGATCGGTAAGTTAGTGGAGGTTTTGGCCAAGTGAAAAGTTACCTTCCTCCTGAATACATTGTCTACAGAGACCACGAGCGATGCACAAGATGCCAGGCTTGTATTGAGCAGTGCACATATGAAACACATTACTACGATGTCAAAGATGACAAAATCTATAGTAGAGACAATAACTGTACGAATTGTCAGCGTTGTGTTGTCTTCTGTCCAACAAACGCAATTTCAATATTAAAAAATCCAAATACATTTAGAGAAAACGCCAACTGGACGCAAGAAGCAATATTAGCTGTAAAGAAGCAGGCGGAAACCGGCGGCGTCATTTTGGCCGGAATGGGCTGTGACAAGCCATTTTTCACGATATGGGATCGTCTAGTTTTGAATGCAAGCCAAGTTACTAATCCATCGATTGATCCTCTCAGAGAACCTATGGAGATTAGAACTTACTTAGGTTCAAAGCCAGACTGTCTTGAATTCGAATATAATAACAATGATGTCGCCCTTATGACTAAGGTTGCTCCACAACTTTGCCTTGAGACTCCCATCATGTTTTCGGCTCTCTCGTATGGAGCGGTAAGCTTGAATGTTCACGAGTCCTTAGCTCGGGCAGCCGCTGAGTGTGGAACATACTTTAACACGGGGGAGGGTGGGCTGAACTCGAAGCTTTACGGGTATGGCGACCATGCGATTGTTCAAGTGGCTTCAGGACGGTTCGGCGTCTACAAGCAGTACCTTGATGTTGGAGCAGCCATCGAAATCAAAATTGGTCAGGGAGCGAAACCTGGTATAGGAGGGCATCTTCCTGGAGAAAAGGTAACTGAAGACATTTCGAGGACGCGAATGATCCCTGTTGGTACAGACGCACTTTCGCCAGCGCCTCAGCATGATATTTACTCGATTGAAGACTTGCGGCAGTTAATATATGCGTTGAAGGAGGCTACGGATTATTCGAAGCCTGTTTCTGTGAAAATCGCCGCGGTGCATAATTCCGCAGCTATCGCAAGTGGTATAGTTCGTGCTGGAGCTGACATCATAGCTTTGGATGGCGTTAGAGGTGGAACGGGCGCTGCGCCAAGAGTAATTCGAGATAATGTGGGAATACCGATTGAGTTCGCTATAGCAGCTGTTGATCAACGTTTACGTGATGAAGGTATCCGCAACAAAGCCTCGATTGTCGCTGCTGGCGGAATAAGGAGCAGCGCTGATATAGTCAAAGCGATAGCTCTTGGATCAGACGCAGTTTACATAGGAACAGCGGCACTTGTGGCAATTGGGTGCACTGTTTGCCAAAGATGCTATACTGGTAGGTGCCCTTGGGGGATTGCTACTACGGATCCTAAGTTATCTAGGAGAATCGACCCGAAGGTTGCCTCTAAGCGACTCGTTAACCTTTTACTCGCTTGGAGCTCGGAGATAAAGGAGATTATGGGAGGCATGGGTATCAACGCTATTGAAAGCCTTCGGGGAAACCGCTTACACCTGCGTGCTGTGGGATTAACCGAGGCAGAATGTAGAATTCTCGGTGTTAAGATGGTGGGAGAATAGGAGCTAAGCACGATGGGGTACGCTGAGGAATTAGTTGCAGATATTGGTCAGAAGTTTCTTTCTAGAGTCATGCCGAAGGGTAGCATCTATAGTGTTGAGGCGTCTGGTTTGCATTATCGAGATCTAAACACTTTGCTTAGGGCTTTAGGTAATAACGGTGCAAAGAAAATTGAGGTTCATAACATCTATGGGCAAAGGTATATTGGCACCGGATTTGATCAAAAAATTATTGTTGAACTTTTTGGAACGCCTGGTAACGATCTTGGGGCTTTCATGAGTGGTCCAAAGATTTTTGTGCATGGAAACGCTCAGGATTGCTGTGGCAATACGATGGATGGTGGCTTGATTGTTGTCCACGGTCATGTTGGTGACATTGCAGGTTATTCGATGCGTGATGGGAAACTGTTCGTTCGAGATGATGTAGGCTACCGCGCTGGCATTCACATGAAGGAATATCGGGATAAACAGCCTGCTCTCGTAGTCGGTGGAACTGCAGGTGATTTTCTTGGAGAGTACATGGCAGGAGGTGTAATTCTTGTTCTTGGTCTAAATTCTGAGAATGAAAAATTCCGAGCGAGATATGTCGGAACGGGGATGCATGGCGGTATTATTTTTGTGCGTGGAGAAATGAGTAATTTAATGAGCGGAGTGAAGGCTTTGGAAGCTAATGAGGAGGACATGAAGTTTGTTGAAGGTTTGGTTCGTGAGTTTTGTTTTTACTTTGGTCTTGATGTTGATGACGCACTTGATGGGAAGTTCACTAAGATTACGCCTGTCAATTTAAGACCATATGGAAACCTTTATGCATATTAGGATATGATTGTGCGAAGTGCATGAGGGGGGAGGGCTATATATAGGTATTTAAAGTAAAGGTCATGATTTTAGACTATTCCTTCATATTTTTTTAGCTAGATATTTCCGTGTTTTCCCGAGTAAGTGTCTTTTTGGAATTGTAGAATCTCATTATTTCTTTAGCAGCGTTTGCTTGAAGCAATAAGTCTGCCCACGCCATAGTCCAAACCCAACGTGGCTGTTTGTCAAGGATTTCCTCTGTCGGTAGAACGCTGAATTCTGTAAGCGCCAACGGCTTATTTTTTGCTAGCTTCACCATTCGTTTGTACCATTCTTGACGGTACACTTCTGGGTAGTCTCTTATTGGATAGATGTCTGACCCCAAAACGTCTACGTATTCGTCGCCTGGATAAAAATCTTCAACTCCAGGCCAAGGCCGGTCTGAAGCCCAAACCCAAAGTAGATTATTTAGCCTATGGCGTTCTGTAAAGTAGTGAAACAGTTGCTTGTAAAGGGCAATGTATCCCTCTTCTCCTTTTCGTCCTCCCCACCAGAACCAGTTTCCGTTCATCTCGTGATATGGCCGAAACAACACTGGAATGCGAGCTTCTTGTACTTTTTTCAGGATTTCCGCTACTATGTCTATCTGTTTTCTCCAGGCTTCAAAGATTATTGTTCCAGGCGTTATCAGGTCTTTCCATTGCTGATCGCTTAATTTACTTATGACGCCACCTTCAAACAGGCAGGGTTCTCCAATAATGGGGTTAGCTTGATGGTAGGTCATCGTAATTATGGCGCCATTATTGTGTTGTTTCTTGATTTCATCCACTAAGCGAGCCCTGTACTTAATGTTGTCAATGTCATGTCTTTCATCGGAAAAACCAAAATCGCTTCCCCAAACGGCAGGATACTTCCCCGTAATTTCCTTCACCTTATCAGTTACAACCGACATTCTTCCTAAAAACTCGTGTTGCCCAGTGAGTGTCTTCTTTCCTGAAATCCTATAGAGAAACCCTAACAATTTTCTTGCTTCTGGGCTAGCGTTTGGATTGACAGGCGAAATATCTTCAGACATGTTTTTCCTCTTTTATTCATCATTCCTAATTCTAATTGGTTCATTACTTCTTTAACTTGAATCCTTGTTTTACTAAGGTCTCTCTTAATAGGCGCACATCGAGTTTTCTAGGCGCAACGCCTTTTTGTGAGGCAAGAGCTGCCGCTGTTCCTGCTGCTTGCCCAGTAATAAGACAAGGCGGAATGTTCCTTATGACGCCGTGAGCTTCGTGGGTTGTGGAGATACATCTTCCTGCAACGATAAGTTCGTCAACGGTTTTAGGAATTAAGCACCTGTAAGGTATGTCGAAGAGGCTGCTGGCAATTGCGTCGTCAAATCTCCTTCCAGACACAGCGTCATCTTTTGTCAGAACGTATTCTCCTATTATTCGACGAGTTTCCCGAATACCTATCTGAGGAGCAAACTCTAACACAAAAGCGTCTTCAAAGCCTGGAACGTGCTTTTTGTAAAAATCAACTGTCTTGATAATCTTTTTTCTGGACTCAACCTCAATTTTCGTAAAGTGCCTTGTATTTAAACCATCAACATCATAGAAATGGGGACCATGACACCAAACGACGCCTTTATTTACGTCTCCCCCCCAGCCTACTGTCGCTGCGTCTTTTCCTAGCTCCTTCATAAATTTCTCGTATGCAGCCTTGTTTTCATTTCTCCATTTTAAAGCCCTTTCAAGGTTAACGTTGCCGACTCTATATTCTAAGTCTATGCCCCAAGGATGCCTATCATAGTTGAACGGTGCACCTGCTGCAGCCACTATGTCAGCGTCTCCAGTGGTATCAACGACGACCTTACCCAAAATGGCTTGTCTACCCGATTTGCCTTCGACAATTATGCCATTGACCTCATTACCCTTTACAATTGCTGAAGCAACATATGAATGCAGCAACATGTCTGCTCCTGATTCTGATACGAATTTATCCGCTAAAAATTTGAAAACCTGTGGGTCAAAGTTCCAAGATTCTTCGCCACTAAAACTGGCTCCCTCTGTCCACTTTGGTGTTTCGCCGCTTGCCTTATTTCGCTTTGCAGCTTTTAAGTTGCTTAGTTCATCAACGAATTCTTGGCATATTCCGTAATTGTACCTATCTGTCTCAACTAAACATATTACTAAACCACCTGTTGCAAGCCCACCGAGGTAACCGTATCGTTCAACCAAAATAGTCTTAGCGCCGCATCTTGCTGCTGCTGTTGCTGCTGCTAGACCAGCTGGTCCTCCTCCTGCTACTATTACGTCAACTTCAGCAATTACGTCGACTTTTCTTTTTTCCTCATATATTGATTTCATAGTAATCTATAGAATTTGGTCTTTTCTTATTGTTAATCTTTTTGTTATATTTACGGTTGCTTGAAAACCGTTACAATTTGGATTATTCAAAAATCTTATCTGTCACTAGTGATATCATTAGTGACATTGATGGCGATTAATGTGTGTCGACATGACGAAAAGTGGATGAAACGTTCTGTAGGAGTTCCCAGAGGCTTCCTATCTTACGGAGTACTTAAGATTCTTAACCAAAAAGCCATGTCCGGCTCAGAGATAATGGAAGAAATCGAGAAATTGACAGGGTGGAAGCCAAGTCCAGGGTCTGTATACCCGTTATTGGCAAGGTTACGTGAAGAAGGTTTTGTTGAAGAAGTGATAACGGATGAAGCAGGTCTTAAACGTTTTAGGTTATCAAATAAAGGTCGGGCGTTATTGGCTAAATATGATGATAAAAAAGAAGTTTTTCGGAAAAAAATGCATTGTATGAAAAGGTTTGAGCATATGCTTCACAGAGAATTAGACGAGGATCTTTATCAATCAAGCACGAAACTGTTAGAGTCAATTGAAAGAATCAATTCCCTCATTAAAAGAGAGGGAGCTGAAAAAGTTAAAGAAAAGGTCCGATTAATTCTCACCCAAGCATCAAAAGAAATTGAAGAATTAATAAAAAGTTGTGAAACCAACATAAAAGGAAGCTAATCCAAACATGGATTTTGCCATAGAAACTGTTGATTTAGTAAAAAGATATCCGACTACGGCGAGAAGGGGAAGAGGGGACCATTTTCATTTAGGCCCCGCAAGAATTGGAAGGGTAGAATCGTTTACTGGAATGCTTAAAATTATCAAGGGAATAAAGGGACCGTTCATCGAGGCACTTAGAGGGGTAAATATTAAAATTAAAAAAGGCGAAATCTTCGGTGTTCTCGGTCCCAATGGCGCAGGTAAGACGACGTTAATTAAGATTCTTTGCACGTTAGTTATTCATGACGAAGGCGAAGCTTACGTCAACGGTTTTGATGTTAAAAAAGAACCAAACCAGGTTTTAAAAAATCTTCAGGCAGTGTTACCCGAAAGTAGAGGGTTCAACTGGAGGCTAACTGGACGGCAGAATCTGGAATTTTATGCACTTTTGTATGGATTGAATGAAAAAGATGCCAAGGAAAGAATAGACTATTTATTAGATTTTACTGGATTGAAGGATCGGGCTGACGACTTTTACCAACGGTATTCCACTGGAATGCAGCGTAAGCTTCTATTGTGTAGGTCGTTGCTTCGAAACACGCCTATTTTACTTTTCGATGAGCCTACTGTAGGTTTAGATCCGACTTCCGCTGCAGAGTTTCGAGATTTGTTACACAAAAAATTGGCTCATGAAGAAAAAAAGACGATATTACTTAGCACTCATAATTTGTTTGAGGCACAAAACATTTGCAACCGCATAGCGATTCTTGACAGAGGAAAAATTACTGCATGCGACACACCAAACAACATCCGATACTTAATGTTCGATGAAAGGGTCTTTAACATCGCATTTATAGACGCAGTATACGATGACGAACAACGAAAAATGATAAATGAATTGGAAGAAATACGTGGCGTTCACGGAGTCACCCCGGAAATTGATCCTGATGGAAATTTCCATGAACTATCAATAAGAATTGACAAAAACATGGATCTTACGAGCATTTTGGAAATCGTGATGAAAAGTGGACTTAAGATTAAAACAATAAACACTAAAGAACCTACTTTGGAAGACGCGTTCATGGCTATCACGCGGCAACATATTGAGCCACAACAAGATTTTGAAGGTTTTAGACAGAGGTAGTAACAATGGAGATTCCAATCGAGTTAAAACAGATTATTGCATTCACAAAACGGGATTTTTACAGCTGGACAACCTATAAAACCGTTGTCATTACCCAAATCATAAATGTTTTCATAGGTGTATTCTCGTGGGGGGTAACAGCGACATACGTGAACAAACCTGTTAGCCAAATGTATGGTACTGGAACAAACTACATCTCGTTTCTCATAGTGGGCATAGCAATCGGCAATCTTATAATGCCTCTGGTCCAAGGAGTCCACAGTCAGCTAAACCCGTGGACGATTGAAACAATTCTGATGACAGGCGTAAGTACTCCAGTCTTTGTTATCGGCAATATTATGTGGACATACATTTTTTCCATAGTCACCTTCATTCCCTACCTTCTCATTGGCATATATGTATTCCATGTGTCGCTGAACGCAAACATCGTTTCAGTAATTGTTGCATTCGCAATCTCAGCTGGAATACTAGTTGGCTTAGCCATGCTGTCCACAGGCCTAATGATCGTGACAAAGTCCATGGATCCAATTACATGGGTGATTAATGTGCTTTCAAACATCTTTGCGGGAGTCTCGTTTCCAGTGATCTATCTTGACACAATTTTTTTCCCAGGGATCTCGACGATTTCTTGGTTCCTCCCTCAAACATGGGTCTATCACCTTTGCCGCCTGTCTATGTTGACTAATCCTTCACTTTTGGATCTTCAGGTTCTCATCGAGTTTCTAAAAGGCTCCGTATTCGCCGTTATACTTCTCCCTTTGGGTTACAAAGTTTTCCGTTGGGGAGTTGCTAGATCAAAACGGGAAGGAACCTTAGGCTGGTACTAGAAACTTTACGAATCCACGTTGTTTTCTAACCCTTTTATAATTATAAATGAGAATCCTATTGAATAGAATAGTTAAATGCCGAATAAAATTATTGATGGATGGTAAAAATGGCAAACATAAACAAGGATTTAGACGTCATCAAGAATGCTGATGTTCTAACATCCCACGGTAACATAGAAGGACGCAAAATACTGGTTGAAATCATGAATGCTGGGCTTAAAGCTGCAGACCCTTATCCCAACACGCTTAAACTGGTCAGAGTTGAAGATAACAAGCTTATTGTTGGCAATAAAGAATTTAATAAATTGTCCGGAGAACCTGCAGTTTTCGACCTTTCTAAAACTAAGAACATCTACGTCATTGGAGGCGGCAAGGCAGTTCAAAGGATGGCTAAGGCTCTAGAGGATGTTTTAGGAGACAGAATAACAGAGGGCCACATTAATACAAAAAAAGGCGACGTAAAACAGCTAAGGAAAATCGAGGTGACTTTTGGTGGGCACCCGTTACCAGACGAACGATGTGTAGAAGGCGCAAAGAGAATTCTGGAAATTGCCAAAAAAGTTAAAAAAGACGATCTAGTTTTTCACTTAAGTTCAGGCGGGGCCACTTCTTTAACTACTTTGTCACCGCCAAACATTAGCCTAGAGGATATACGTAAGGTTTACTGGCTTCTTTATTTTGACCGCGGCATACCGATCTGGGAACTCAACGTCGTTAGACATCACTTATCAATGGCTGCTGGATTTCATATTTCACGTCTTGTCCAAAATGCACAAAAAATTAACTTAACCACAATGGAATTATGGCCTGAAGAGTCAACCCGTTTTATGGATTTACCTTATGAGCTGGCAAATTTTAAGCAAGCTATCAAAATATTGAAAAAGTACAATGTTTGGGATGAACTGCCCGTTTCTGTTAAGAAGTTTTTTGAGGACGCGAAACCAGAGTTTGAGATACCAAAAAAGAAAGTATCTAAAAAAACAAAAACTGTGTCTTTGAATGTGATAGATAGCGAACACATGTTGCAGGCTGCTTCTCAAAAAACAATTGAACTAGGCATAACTCCTGCCATTTTAGCTCAAAGGGTAAGTGCAGAGGCAAAGGATGCTGCCAGAACTTTAGCAAGCATTGCAAGAGAAGTGGAAATGCGGAACAGACCATTTAAGCCGCCATGCGTCCTTATTTCAGGAGGAGAACTCATAGTAACTATTGGAAAAACGGATCGAAAAGCAAAAGGTGGACGTAACCAGGAGTTTGCTCTAGCCTCAGCTACGAGAATTGAAAGAAGCCATAGAATAACGGTTTCATCTGTTGATTCCGACGGAACAGACGGACCGACCGAGATTGCAGGGGGAATGGCAGATGGTTACACTATGGAAAGAGCCGAGGAACTGGATATTGACATATTCAAATCGCTTCGTGAACACAATTCGACTGAAGTATTATTGAAGCTCGGCGACGCCGTTTTTACAGGCAACACAGGCACAAACATCCAAGATCTTCGACTATTTTACATAAGTGGATAAAAATTGCTTTTGTTTCCTAACCCTAAGATTTCAAGAACCCCGATTTTTAGGCTTCTGCCTAAATAGGCCAATTTTTGGCATTATAGTTTTGACTGTTACATTTATTGCTTCGGATGATTTTCGAAGAAATCCCAGATAACATCCGTGGCTGATATTGGTGTATTTGGCCAAACGTGGCCCACATCAATTAAAGTGTATAACACTACTTCTGATCCGTTCATGCCGCCACCATAGACGCTGATAATAACATTTCCTTCAGACAAAGTCTCATTGTGTGGAACTAAAGAACATCCGTTATGTTCAACCCAAAAAAGCACGGATTCAGCAACTGAAAGAAACCCGTTGCCTTCGTATTGAACACTTCTGTCGTCTGTTCCATGAATAATAAGAACGGAAACGGGTTGAGATGGTTCAGGTATCCGTTCAAGAACACCGTTTGTCACTGCGCCTATTGAGCCTGCGACTGGAGCTATAGCTGCGATCTTGCCTGACAGTTCAGCTCCAAGAAGATGCGACATCATGGCGCCATTAGAGAAGCCTGTAACGTAGATTCTTTTTGGGTCAATCAGGTATTTTTGTTCAATCTTATTTATGAGCTCTTTGATGAACCCCACATCGTCTACGTCGAATTTTAGGCTTCCAAATCCAACAGTCCACCTTTGAGACACCCCTTCAGGAAAAACAACAATAAATCCTTCCTCATCCGCCTTTTCCGAGAATCTGGTTGATGCTTCAATGCCTCTTGCGCTTCCTGAATATCCATGTAACACTATTACTAAAGGAACAGGCTTGGTTCCATCGTAATTTGGTGGAACATGAGTGTAGACCGTTCGACGTAAACCGCCAAATTCAAAATTTAAAACTTCGTTTGAATTATCTGAACGAGGCCAAAATTTTATTATGGCAATAAAAGCTATTAGAAATAGAATTCCGGAAACAATGAAAAAAGTTTTCAAACTGATTTTTCGAGTTTTTTCGGTTTTTTTCATATTTTATATTAGATTATTAGACTTTCTAAACCTTTGTTAAAAAAGAGAAAATAGATTGTGTCTTTACTGATTAGTCAAGTATTTTTTCGATGACCTCGTTATCTACCTCTTCAGCAAGCGGGATTCCAGTAACCTTAGATGCTCTTTCTGAGAGAGCCATTAGATCAGATCTGTCCAGCAAGCTTAAGTGCCATTTGCGTGCTCCAGCCATCATCTGCATCAATCCAACTCTTACACGTTCATTCAGGTATGAATACAAGCCAACTGCTTCCCAAGGCACCTCTTTGAACTTTTTGCCTAGCTTGTTTTTAAGTTCAGGAGCTGCGACGAAAAATTTTTCGGGAGTGTTACCGTAGTTGTCAACGAATGATTTAGGCAGTTTTCCTGATTGTGCGAGCTCCACGAAGTATGAGCTCTTCATAACAGCAGTTAATGGCGACCTTGCCATGAGAACTCCTTTAACGAAAGGTCCGTCTCCAAAGTTGCTCATTGCTAAAGCCTTGAATATCTGGGTTTCGTTGATGAATCCGCCAGCCATGATTATGTCAGGAACGTACCGCCCCTTATTTTTTAGGATTCTTGCACATTTCAGCACCAAAGCCTCAAGGTAGACTGTGGGAATGCTCATTTCATCCATCATTGGAACGGGGCTCATTCCTGTTCCGCCGCCAGCGCCATCGAAGGTTACAGCATTGATTTTGGCTTCTGAGGCCATCTTCATCGTGTAGGCGACAGCTGACGGCTTGTAAGCGCCTGTTTTTAGGAAGACGTGTTTTGCTCCTCTTTCTCGTAGCCAATCGATGTCATCTAAGAAAGTTTTTCTTTCAGGTATGCCCACTCGGCTGTGTCTTTCAAAAGATGAGAAAACGCCGTCCTTAAAGGCTTCTTGAGCAACTGGGTCTTCAGGGTCTGGAATAACGAGGTAACCTCTTTTCTTGAGCATTATAGCCTTAGATAGGTCTCTAATTCTGACTTCGCCGCCTATGGCTTTGGCTCCTTGCCCCCATTTGCGTTCTATTATGTTGACTTCAAGTTTTGAGAGTGCATATTCTTCTACCCCGAGCCTTTGATCCTCAACGTTTGTCTGCACAACGACGTCGCCATATTTTCCGTCCCAAAGTTGGCGGAAGATGTCTACGCGCCGTTTAAGCTCCTCAGAAAATGACAGTTTTCCGTTTGTAATAACTGCGTTAGGATCCATTCCACAAACGTTTTCGCCAATTATGATTCCGATTCCTGATAATGCTGCTCCTATTGCTAATCCAGCCCAATTTAGCCTTGCGACATCTGTGGAGCCAAAGGCGCCTATAAACATGGGAATTTTAAGTGGAACACCGCCAATCGTGGTCTCTGTGCTGACGTTTTCGAAGAATGCCTTGTCCGAGTCAGCATCTATTCCATGAACTTCGAAAAGTCCAGATTGAATGTTAAAATGAGACCAGTCTAAGCCATAGTCTTTAAGCGAAGCTGCAGTACTAAAACCGTATTGCACAGGCTCAGGATAAAGAGCCTCTCTTCCTCTGAAGGCAGATAGGCTGATTTCACATAAAACTGGACAGTCTCTAATGCATAATGGGCACATTCCGCTTATGCTGCTGACGTCTCTTACGCGGGTAGTCGTTCCAGTCGTCGATTTCCCGTTAAGATAGGACGAATTTTTTAAAACTCTTTCAGGCAAGCAAGGTCACCAGACAAATATTCGCCTAATAGTTTTGATGAACCTCTTCATCATTTACAGAACTAATTCATAAAGCTTACGATTGAAAAACGTAGAATTTTGTTTCACAGGAATTATGTCGGTGCTGAGTTATCCGAAAAATATGCAGTTGGCTGAAAGATTTAAGGGCTATGGATTTTGTTTAGTAAAAAAATGTAATGCAGGATTTTAAAAATAATAATGCTTAGAACATTTCTGTTGTTTGTCCTATTTTCTTTGTAAGGGCTTTATCGTAAACAAGTTTTGCAATTATAGCGTCCTGAATCGCTAAGCCTGTGGAGGTGAATACGGTAATTTCGCTTTCAGACGTTCTTCCCTGTTTAAGGCCAGCTGCTATTTCACAGATGTCGCCCCATATGTCTTTCTTCGAGATCAGGCCTTGAGACAATGGTACATTGATTTCTCCAGAGTGTGAAGCTTGTTCCCAATTGTCAACCACAATTTTAGCACGCCTTAGAATCGCTGGGTCAAGCTCCTCTTTTCCAGGAGCATCAGCACCAATACAGTTAAAATGAGTTCCTTCAGAAATCCATTTGTCGAAAACTAAGGGGGTTCTAGAGGGAGTTGTTGTGACTATTATGTCTACTTCTTTTGCTGCATCTTCAACGTTCTCAACCGCAATGATTTGAGGTATTTCTTCATATGTCATTTTTGCTTCGTAAACGAAGTTTTCCCTCGATTCTCTCGTTCGGCTCCAAACTTTTACCAAATCAAGTTTTCCGTAAAGGGTCATAAGTGCTAAAAGTTGTGTCTTAGCCTGTGCTCCCGCGCCAATTAGCCCAACTTTTTTCGAGTCTTTACGTGCTAAATATTTTGCTGCTAAACCTCCTGCTGCACCAGTTCTTATTGCTGTTATCCATGTACCATCCATTATTGCGAGAGGAGCTCCGTTTTGGGGATCGATTAACACTATTATTGCCATAACTGACGGTAAATTGTATTTAGATTGATTTTCCGAATGTGAATTGACTACTTTCACAGCTGAAATTTCAAGTCTCTCAAGATAAGATGGCATTGCACGTAGGTCACCGTTATATTTAGAATATGATAGGTAGATTTTTGGAGGCATCTGAGCAAAACCTAAGCCTCTTTCTATGAAAGCAGTTTCAACTGCTTTCATGGCTTCGCCCATTGATAATAGAGACTCAACTTCCCTTTTTGTTAGAAGTAACGTATACATTATTTAACGCTCCCTAAATCGGGATTCCTTGATTAGGATTCATTGCAACTTTAAGAAATTCTTTAAGAATCTTCTCAGTCACTGGACCCATCTTTCCTTCGCCTATTTGTCTTTTGTTTACTTCTCTAATGGGCATTAGCTCTGCTGCTGTGCCGGTGAGGAACGCTTCGTCAGCTGCGTAAAGTTCAGTAACTGTTATTGCTTTTTCAATCACAATGTAGCCCAATTTTTCAGCTATCTCCTTTACAACGCTTGCTGTTATGCCTGCTAGACAACCAGTTGAGGCTTCGGGCGTTATGATTTTATTGCTTTTAACTAAGAAGATGTTTTCTGCTGTGGCTTCGCATATAAAACCATGCGTATCTAAAATTATGGCTTCGTCGGCACCCACATTGTTAGCCTCAATTTTTGCAAGTATGCTGTTAAGATAGTTTAAGGACTTGATTTCATGTGTCGTCGCGTCTACAGGGTCTCTTCTGACTGATGCTATTATCATGCTCATGCCTTTTCGTTGTTTTTCTTCATCGTATAATTGCAATAAAGGCACAGCGATAATTATAACTGTGGCTTTTGAACATTTTCTTGGGTCAAGTCCCAAGTCTCCCATTCCTCTTGTTACAATAAGCCGAACGTAAGCATCCTTAAGATTGTTCTTTCTTAAAGTTTCTATGACCGCTTTTGTCATTTCCTCTTTTGTTAGTGGTATCTCAAGCATTATTGCCTTAGCAGAAAAGTAAAGACGGTCTAAATGTTCTTTGAGCTTGAAAACAATACCATTGTAAGATTTGATTCCTTCAAAAACGCCATCTCCATATAGCAGTCCGTGGTCAAAAACGGAAACCTTCGCCTCAGACCGTGGATAAAATTTACCATCAATGTAAACGAGGCCTTCTTTCTGAGCCAATTTTCAACACCCTTGTTTTTGTTATGTACTTAATCAGAATATATACCTGTCTATAAATAATGAGAAGTAATAGAGAGCTGGCTACCCATAGAATTTTGGTCTCTTCGAAAGTTCAGTTGGTAATGGCAGTTTTTGGAAAGGTTTTCCTTGTGTTATCTCCTTAATTTCGGATACAAGCTCATCTAGCTTCATTGTTCTTACCTTTCCAGGTTTATTTGCTTCAACTAATCTTCTGTCTCGAACAGCTAAGGTTCCTGAGCTGATTTCTTTTTGCCCAACAACGACAATGTATGGAACCCAATCCATTTCAGCTTCTCTAACCTTTTTCTGCATCGTCAATGGCCTGTCATCCCAGTCTGCTCGTACCTCGTGTTCCGACAAGGCAGCAACAACTTTTTCAGCTGTAACGAAGAACTGTTCTGAGACAGGAATCACTCGAACTTGAGTAGGAGAAAGCCAAAGAGGTAATGAGGGCGCTTTTCCCTTCTGTTGCTCCATGTAGGCTTTTTCAAGCATCGCATAAATGTCTCGCTCAATAGCGCCACTTGGTGAGCAATGTAAAATATATGGGTGTTTTTTCTCACCCAACTCGTCAACGTATGTAATGCCATACCTTTCAGCGTTTTCAATGTCAATCTGGTCAGTTGAAAGAGCTGAAGCCTTGTCCAAGTTATCAACAAAATTGAACTCGTACTTTAATACGAAATAGAAGAACCTTTCATCCCACATCTCAACCAACGCTGGCTTACCAAATAATTGCACTAATGAAACGACGAAGCTTTTGTTTTGTTCATAAAAATCTTTTGTGAACCGAATTGCCAATTCATAATCGTTTGGAGTTAATTCGAACCCTTGAAGCGTGTCAACACACATTTTGAATCGTGTTATGAATTCCTGTTTCGCTTGCTCTAGGTTACTGCACATGGCATGCACATCGGGCATTGTGAAGCCTCTAAGCCTTCTGAGCCCGGCAAGTTCGCCACTTTTTTCTCTTCTGAAACTGTATCTTGTCAACTCGTAGATTCTGAGCGGAAGCTGCCGATACGATATTTGAGCGTCGTGAACCATAAGAAACTGGCCAAAGCATGCAGAGAACCTAAGAAAGAACTCCTTGTCATCAGACTTCAGGATGTACTGTCTAGCTGGAAACCTGTGAAGATAGCTCGCCAAACTTGGGTGTTCAAGGTCGTACATGATCGGAGTTTCAACCTCCATCCCTCCGTAGTTGATTACTTTTTGGGTTACGTACCGCTCAATGAGCGACTTAACCAACCTTCCTTTCGGGTACCAACGAAAATTTCCTGGGTCTGAAGCAGGTTCATAATCGACGAGTTCAAGTTTTCTCATCAAATTCACGTGGGGCGGAACTTGTTGGACAGCTCTAACCTTAGATATCTCGTACTCAGCAAATTTTCTTAATTTTTCATGTCCACTAAAGTCAAATTCTTCAACTGGAACCATTGTTCCATCAGGCTTCATTATGAGCCAGTGCGATTCTATTTTGGTCTCAGCTTCTAAAGCTTTTGAAACAATTTCACCCTCTTTCTCGCCCGTCGTAATTGTTCTGTATTGTTCGGCTAACGGGTGACCTTTAATAGATATTGAGAATTCTTTGCACCAGCCAAAAGGCGCACGGAAAACCTCAATTCCTAAACTCTTCGCGTAAGTCTCCATTTCCTTAAGGATTCTAAGAGCATCATTTGGGCTGGCAAGGTCGCTGCTAAGGTGAGCGTATGGATAAATTAAAATTCGGTTGCTTTTAACTGTGTCTAGGTACCCCTTGATGTCGTTAAGTGCCTTTTGTGCTACCTCAACTGTGTCTCCTTTTTCCACACATGTGAACAGTACGACGAGCTCCTCAACTCGATACTTTCTTTGTTCGCATTCCTCAGCTGAAGAAATTTCCTTTTCAACTGGGCGATATTCAATATAGTTTGAGTGTAGCTGCAGTATTCTCAAGTTCGTCTGCCTCGTTTATTGCATCGCTAAGTTCTAGTATGGCTTGGAAGATAAAGATTTTTGCGGTAACCCAAAGAACTACATTACTGTTTGTTCAGAAACACTGGAGATGCTGGTAAATCCAGCTGAAAACGTCATAGAGTTTGTTCGACAACTGTTAAGACGAGTTCTTCTCCTTTTTTCGGAATTAACCGATTCTGAATTGAAGACACTATGTAATTGTAAATTTTTTTCTGATTCCAGTTCCTCTCCCAGTCATTGTAGAGCAGAAATTTTGTTTCGCCATTGCTTAGATATACGCCTGTACAATAGACGTTGCCTTTCCTTTTTGTAATCCGTTCAATTCCCACTGTCTCAGCAGCCTGGATCACAGCTTGCATGATTATTTGTTCACGTTCAGGCTGTTTTAGCTGTTGAGAGGCTAAAACAAGGAACTCCATGATCTTGAGCCTCCAAGGTTTCATTCGGTTTTTGATCAGCGTTTAATATTCATGTTACAATATTAAAGAGGTCTGTGAAAGAATGGGGAGGGGGGACTCTTAAAAATGAGTATAGGAATATCTTTTTTAGTTTCTAGGAGAATCTTTAGCTATGTTATTCGCCCACCGTAACGCCACTTGTCAACCATCTTTACTTTTTTTGTCGCTTTCTTGTATTGTTTGTAATGGTCTTTGCATAGATACGCGCGGCTGATTCCTTGAACCTCTAAGCCTGCGGAGGTTACTTCGTCAATTGGCAATGAACGGACTGCATCTTTTCCACATGTTTGGACGCTGCATTTTACGCCTTTTGAAACTCTGCCCATGTTGGCCACCTTTGAATCATATCAGTTGTTTTTGTCTAAAAATGTTTTGGATACATAATTTTTCCGACAATAGATGCAATTTTTCTTATATGATTAGGTAAATAATATTTTCACTGAAAGAAATTGGAGGTGAAATATGGAGTGGAACTACTGGAAATATACCTTCTAAATCTAGCTATAACAATTGCCATGTTCATTGTCTTAATATTTCGCGCATGGATTGAATTTAAGAACTATAAGATAATATGGAAAGAAATGGACTGGCACAAAACCCGCAACACAGCTAAAGAAATCTTGAAAGCTGAAAAAGAAATGTTCCAAAAAATCGAAGGCGGACAAGAACTTTACGACATCCTTTGCCACATGTTCGAAGTAGAGGACTGAACCAATAAGAAGCTTCAAAAAACTTTTTTATTCTTCAAATTATTGAAAAAACCTCCATGAATATCTACGTAATAATAGAGGCGTCATTGTAGACTTGGGTGGCTCTGGCTTGAACTTGTTTCATTGAACCAAACCCAGCTGGACCATACTTTTCAACAACAAAGGAAGCAGCAGCAGACCCCATGCAGGCGCACCATAACGGGTCTTCGTCACGTATATATGTTGTGAGAAATGCTCCGATGAACGCGTCACCTGCACCTGTTGTGTCAACGACGGCCTTAGGCTTTGCTGACGGAACAAAATACACCTTGCTTTCTGTAGATAACAGTGTGGGTTCTGCTCCTCTAGTTATAAGAACTATTTTAACGCCTTTACGGTGAATGTCTTTGGCTATTTTAACAAGGTCAGATTGGGCTGTAAGCGTTTTTGCCTCGTTATATGAGGCTTTGAGAATATCGATTCCTTTCAAAAAATACGTTTCTTCAGAAAAACTGAGGAACACCTTTCCGTTTTTATTGAATCTGCGAACTAGTCCTTGAGGATCCAAGGACAACGCTGATTTGGAAGTCTTTAGCTTGTTTATTGTTTCAGTTGAGACTTCGTTTGCAATGGGTGCAATGTGGACTGCTTTAGAATTTAGTGTACTTGGTAAATCGTTAGTTTCGATTGGGGGAGCTTTGTTCTTTAAACATAGCTCGCGTTCTCCACTCGAGTCGTAATCCAAAAAAAAGCTGGTTGTCAACGTCTTTTTGTCTATTTTTAAACCAGTTAGGTCCACTCCTTTGGTTTTTAGAAACCTCACATATTTTTCAGAAAAATCTTTTCCAACTCTCGAGATGACTGAAACCTCGGCGTCAAGCTTCTTTGCTGAAAGCGACACATACGTCGGGGGTCCTCCAAGAGTAGGTTTAGTTTCTTCTCGGTTAGGAAGTTTGATAAAGTCGATTGAGAAATGACCGATCGTTACGATGTCAAAATCGTTCATGTAATGATCCTCATGTGGCTTCATGTATGTTTATTGACCACTTAAAAAATGTAAAGTGGAATACAGTAATATAGATATTTAAGGAAATTTTAAGCCAAAAACGTAAGGTATAAGAACGCCATACGCACGTTAAATCTACTTAAACTCAAGCTCAACCAAGATACAGGATTGTGTATGATATGCCGTTTAAACGAAAAAGTAGAGGGCGCTCAAAAGGACAAAAAGGGCGCAGTAGCCTTGTTCAATGTAGCGGCTGCGGTGAACTTGTTCCGAGGGATAAGGCCAAGAAGTCCACTCGTAGAGTCACGCTTGTCGACCCAACTTTGTCAAAGGAACTTCGTCAAAAAGGAGCATACTTGCCAACTCACATTGACACTAAATATTATTGCGTCTCATGCGCAGTACACCGAGGCATAGTTAAAGTCAGGGCAAGAGACACGAGAAAACATCGTTTCTAACATCATAAACTGCAAAAATTCATTCGACCTGGGATTTGACCTTTTTAAAAAAATAGTTGACTCTTTGAGCGACTGTTAGGTTTGTAGCGATGGCTAAAAAAATTATAGCCCATTGCAGAGTTTCAAGCCAGACTGTGCTTAGAATGCTGGCTAAGGTAATTATGATTAATCTCTCAGCCCTTTCAACAATGCCTATTGTTTCCATCGGAATGTCTGCTACCTCAGACCTAGCTCGAGCATAACTTGTCAGTAAAGAACCGATTAGGGCTAGCACCCCCCAAAAAACGTTGCATAACCCTCCAACTATTAGACCGCAATAAACCGCAGCATCAACGTACCGGTCAAGCAATGAATCAATGAATCCTCCTACAACTGTTGTTTCACCATGTAACCTTGCAAGTGCACCGTCCAAGGCGTCGCAGTATCCAGAAGCAAGAAGAAAAACGACTGCTGATATGATACAGTATAAATATTTTTCTTGATCGGCAATAGATTGACCAGCTTGCCAGTAGATTATTCCTGAAGCCAGCCCAAGAATGACGCCTACACCGCTAATCATGTTTGGCGTAAGACCGGCTTTATGAGCTGCCATTGCTTCTGCCTTCAACAGTGATTCAACAGTCTTCTTTAACTTTGTCAGCAAATTCATCTGCCCTTTTGCAAACTATTAATGACTTGCTTGTTGGTAATAACCTTTGCAGATTTGCGTTTGATTTATGTTGTCCCTAATCTAAGCCAATTTAGTTCTTATTTTTTCAGGCGTTTTTTAGCGTACGGGGCTTTTTTAATACGCCCTCAAGTTTGTTGCAGGGATAATCTTTGCAGTACGCGCAGTTCTTCAATTTTCTTTCCATGTAACATCTTCTTTTTTCACAAGTTTGGCAATAGAAAAACAGTCTTTCATTTGATAGGTGGCCATCGTAGTTAATCTGTTCAAGTTGATTTTCAGTATTAAGCATTTTAGATCATTTTTCTGCAACCATTTTTTGTTCTTAATCGTTGTTTTTCTAAGTTGCCAAGTAGGCTTCACAAAGAGAACAAGTTAATCCACAACACGCAATGATAGGCTCCAAAACAATTGGATTTCATTTTGGTTTAAAAAATAAGTCTTTCTGTTAAAGGAACTTTAGAAAATTTAGTGTTTTATCATTGCCTGTGCAAATTCTAACATGACTTTGTACGGGTCTTTCGCCTTAACTATGCCGCTTGCGACTAAAACTCCCTCCGTACCCAACCTTATTGCTGCAGCAACATCCTCGCCGTTCGTTATTCCCGCCCCGCAAAGAACCACGGCATCTCGGTTAACCCTTTTCACGGATTCAACTGTGCCTGTAACGACCTCTGGCTTTGATTTTGAAACTGGAATGCCTGTGCCGATCAGCTCGGGAGGCTCAACCGCGATCATGTCTGGCTGCAAGGCTGCTGCTGCGGCGCTAACGGCGGTGTTGTTTGTGCAGGCGATGGTGGTTAATCCAACTTCACGCGCCCTTGTAATGGCTTCATCTATGTCAGCAAGTTTCAGCCGTCTCTCAGAATGATTAATCAAAGTGCCTGAAGCTCCCGCTTCTTTTATGGCTTCGGGGAGAACGTGGCCTGTATAGCTTCCAGGCTTGTAAGGGTCAATGTGCTGAGAGAAGACAGGTATGTCCACCAAGTTGATTATTGGGGGAATGTCGACAAACTGTGGAGCCACAGCGAAGCATACTCCTGTTTCGTGGTTGACCTTTTCAGCGGACCTTGCGAGATCAATGGCTTTTTTACCTGTGCCTTCAAGGTAAGTTTTAAAGTTCACAACTACAATTGGAGTTTTTACGACTTTCAACCTGAACACTTCCTGCTGCCAATTTTCCGTATGAGACTTAGACCCTAATAGTGATTTACTGCCTTTTTTGTTTTTCTAAAATATTGTCTTGAGATTCCTATTTTATGTAGTAGTATTGGTTTGTTTCTTTCTGGATTATGTCAAGTTGTGAGCCTTCTTTGTTAACTCTCGGTCTTTTTGTATCGGGATCTCTTCTAAAGGTTATTCCCATCTCTTTAAGAAACATGTTCATTCCGTCCAGAAGGTTCGTAGGCGTTTTTGCAATGCCTTTTTTTCCTGGTTCACCTGTGAAAACCATAAGTCTATCGGCAATGAAGTCTTGCGCCACAACGTCGTGTTCCACGACGAACGCTGTTACGTTTCTTCCATCAACAATTCGCCTAATTGTCCGTGCAATAATCAGTCTCTCTTCAACATCCAAATATGCACTTGGTTCATCCAGCAAGTAAACATCAGCCTTTCTTGAAAGACACGCTGCAATGGCTACTCTTTGAAGCTCGCCGCCGCTGATCTCCTTAACTTGCCGATCTAAAAGGGAAGCCAAGTTTAAGGGAGCCATGATTTCGCTTTGATACCAGCCGGAGGAGTATTCCTGTTTCGCAATAGCCTTTAGTAGGTCTTCTACTGTTCCATCGAAGTCTGAGGAGATGTATTGGGGCTTGTAACTAACTTCCAATAAGCCTGTTGCTAGCTGGTCTCCTGAATCTGGTTTTTCCATTCCAGCCAAGATCTTTACAAAGGTTGTTTTTCCAATCCCGTTGGAACCGACTATTCCGACGACTTCACCTCGTTTAGCCTCGCCCGGTTCAGCTTTCAACGAAAACCCTTCATAGTTCTTTGTTATGCTGCCCCATTTGAGCAGCGGTTCCGACATTGACAAGCCTGTTGGAGGAGGCTTAATGTGGAATATTATGGGTTCTTTCCTGAATCTCATGTTTTCGTCAGGTATATATCCTTCAAGGTAAAGGTTAATCCCAGTTCTGACGCCATGAACGTGAGAAACTATTCCGTAAACGCCTGGTTCGCCATATAGGACGCAGATGTAGTCAGAAAGATAGTCGAGGACTGCAAGGTCATGCTCTGCCAAGACAATCATTTTTTGTTCCTGTTTTAGGCTTCTTATAGCCTTTGCAATCTCGATTCTTTGTTTTACGTCCAAGTAGCTTGACGGCTCGTCGAAAAGGTATACGTCAGCTTCTCGACACATCGTGGCTGCGATGGCAACCCTCTGTAACTCGCCTCCGCTGAGAACATTTATCTCGCGGTCTAAAAATGGTTCGAGCTGAAGGGCCCTTGTGATTTCGGCGAGTTTTCCTCTTTCGTCGACTTTTTCAAGCAAGTCGCGAACTTTACCGCTTGCAATTTTCGGGATTTTGTCAACGTACTGGGGCTTATGAACAACCCTAAGTTTTCCTTCGCTCATTTTTTGAAAGTAAGTTTGAAGCGTTGACCCTCGAAAGAACTTTATTATTTCAGGCCAATCTGGCGGATTCAAAAACTCTCCGAGGTTAGGTTTTATTTCGCCTGACAAAATCTTTAACACAGTTGATTTTCCAATGCCGTTTTTTCCAATTAGCCCTAGAACGTTTCCAGATGATGGAACAGGTATTCGGAAAAGTTTGAAGGTGTTTGGTCCAAATCTGTGGCTGCAGTCTTTTTGAAGCTCATCTGGAACATTGACAATCGATATTGCCTTGTAGGGACATTTCTTGACGCAGATTCCGCATCCGACGCATAGAATCTCTGAAATGATAGGTGTGTTTCCTTCAAACCGTACTGCTTCAACATTGCTTCTTACTTGTGGACAAAATCGATAGCATTCTCTGTTGCAACGTTTCGATTTGCACCTAGCTAAGTCGATTACGGCAACTCTGATTTCTGTTCGCCCCTAGAAGCTCTTCTAAAATGAGGGTGCAGATTAATAAATTTATTTAGTTCCTAGTAAAAGCTAGGGAATAAATAAATAATCCCTGTAATGTTAGGTAATTTGGGATGATGTGTGGCGACGGCGTGGAGCTCAGGCTGTGACACGTAGTTACATCACTGACCACTTATCCTTCATTCCAGCAAGCAATTACGTCTGTAATAAACTCTTAAGGATGAGTGTTCTAAATTAACTTCAGATGTGGTCTTTAGAGAAAAAAGGTTGCGGCAAAGAATAGTTATGTTAGTTGATTTCGACTACTTTTTTTCCCAATGTGAAGAAAAAAGAAATCCGTCGCTTAAAGATCAGCCTATTGTCGTATGCGTTTATTCAGGTCGTACTGAGGACAGCGGAGCTGTAAGCACAGCGAATTATGTTGCCCGTAAATATGGCGTAAAATCTGGAATGCCTATTTTTTGGCTAAAAGGAAACTTGCTGAGGTAAACGCTGTTTTTCTTCCTGTGGATCGTTCATTTTACGAAGAAACTTCAAATAATATTATGTCGATTTTAAGGCACTACGCTGACTCTTTTGAGAAGGTTGGAATCGATGAGGCGTATCTGGATGTCACCGAAGGAGCTAATGGGAGCTTTAAAGAGGCTAAAAGGCTGCCCAAAGAATTATGGGTGAAGTGAAATCCCGTGAGAAAATAACCGTTTCAATCGGCGTTGGACCGAATAAATTGGTTGCCAAAATCGCCGCAGATTTCAAGAAACCAAACGGGTTGACAGTAGTTGAGCCTCAACAGACTGAAAGTTTTCTCGCTCCTCTTCCAATTGACCGCTTGTTTGGTGTTGGAAAAAAGACGAGTGAGAAAATGGAAACTTTGGGGATAAAGACGATAGGTGACCTCTCGAGATTTGATGTTCAAAAGCTAATTGCCAATTTTGGGAAAACTCTAGGCACCTATTTTCATTATGCTGCACTTGGATTAGACGATTCTCCTGTTTCAGAAAAGGGTATGGCGCAGTCAGTAAGTAGGATTTCAACTTTGAGAGAAGATACGCGAGACGTTGCTGTCATTATGAACAAGATTGAAATATTGTGTGAAGATATTTATATAAATCTAAGCCAGATGGGGATAGAGTTTAAAACTGTCTCGGCGGTTGCTGTGTTAAAAGACATGAGCGTTCATTCTCGCTCCAGAACTTTTGAAAGCCCTGTTCCGAATTTGGAACTTTTAACGAACACGGTTAAGGAGCTTTTTCATAGGCTAATTGGAGAAACGAATTTGGAGATTAGAAGAGCAGGGGTAAAAGTTTCAGGGTTCAGCGAAAAACATGAGAAGCAAAGACGTTTGACGGATTTTTAGGTGATCAAGTGTTTTTGGATTTTTTGTAACAGTATAGCTTGATAAAGACTTGTACGCAGTATTATTACTTGAGGGTTATGATGGGTGATTAGAGACTTCAATTTGCTTGTTTCGTGTCCACGAATGCGAGAAAATGACGCATGCACAGAGGTATGGTTCTTACTTTGCAAAATTGGCGACCGTGAGCTTTTGGTTGAAAAGTCAGAGGTAAGCGGACTTCTTGCTGCGAAAACTAAGCTTGACCCATTTAAAGCAATTGCAGAACTAAGGAGACTGCTTAGAGAACAGCCACAGGAGTTTCGGTATATTCTCCGGGTTGTTCCAATCGAGGTTGTGGTGCCAACAAGGCTTGAGCTAATTAAGAAAGCAAGTCTTGAGCTTTCTGCACGTATCGGCGAGAACGAGACTTTCAGGGTTACTGTTGAAAAAAGACATTCAAGTCTTTCTTCAAAGGAAGTTATTGAGGCCGTTGCAGAGGGGATAAACAGGAAAGTAGATTTACTTAGGCCAGATAGTATTGTCTTAGTTGAGATTGTTGGCGGGTTAACAGGAGTTTCCGTTATCAGGCCTGACGGTGTTCTTTCAATTGTGAAGGAAAGGGTCTGACTATGCCTGTGTGGCTAATAGTGCAGCGCGTTCAATCAAGAGGTTTGTTAGTGCTTGTTCCTCTGATTCTCTCATGGCTGACCTTAGTTCTGCATCTTTAATGTTGAACGTGGACTTTATAGCTTGCATCTTCTTTTTTGTCATGCTAAGTATTCGGTTGCATGGCTCGCCTTTGAGCAGCTGCGCGATTTTTTCCAGAGCTTGCATGGAGGCTTCAGGTGTTTCAGAGATAATTAGCATGGCGACGTCTTTGGTTTTTGGCGTTACGCCTAACATTTGAATAGCTTTGTTTATCTGATGTTGACCTGATGCGTAAAGAAGGGTTTCAACAGCTAAGTCTTTGGAGATGTTTTTGCCCTCTTCGAAAGCTTTTAATGCGTTTAGACATGCAAAAAACAGGTGGTCAAATCCAGCGATAAGATGTGCATTAAACATTTGAACGCAACAGTTTTTGCTTTGGTTTTTTAGGAAATCAAAAAGCGTTTGTAGGTTTTCGATCTTTACGTTTTTGAAACCTTCGATAATTATGTGTTTTCCGTTAATTACCTGTTTTCTCATCCCTGTTCTTCCTTTATTACTTCGTTAACGAAGCGGTCGATGAGTCGTCTGTCCATTCCGCCGTCAGCAAGTCTATTCTTCGCTTTTTCGATGGAAATACCTTCTTTTCTGCAGTTTTCTATTAGGCATCTGATGGTTTCTTTTCGTTCCCATGGAAAGACAATCCAGCTTTTTGTCTTTTCCTCGTAATAGTCTGGCACAAGTACGCTCCAAGGCTTATAGTAGATGGTTGCTGTCTTAACAATTCTTGCATGTTTCGATTCAAGATGGTTTTTGGCCAATCTTAGGCTTTTTCCTGTGTCAGCAACATCGTCAAATAGTAAAACGTTACAGTCTTCGATGGGAATTGAGACAGGTTGAGTGAGAATCGGCTCGTCTGTTGCCTCCGCGATTCCTCTGTAGAACTCAACTGAAACGTTTGCGAGTTTTGCGTTGCCTAACAGATCCAGCATAACCCTTGCTGGTGGCCATCCTCCTCGAGAAATGCCGACGATAATTTCGGGTTTAAATTTGTCGTTCGTTATTTTTTCAGCTAGGTTCAGCAGCATGTCGTAGATCTTGTCCCATGTTGGAACCTCGAACGTGATGTCTAAGCTCAATGGTATTTCCTCTTTGTCATAAGTCTCTTATACTTTGGTCTTAAGTCTTTGCTTTAATACTTGTAATGAAAAAATAGAATAATAGCTGTTTTTTGTGTAGTTACTGTAGTTCCTGTAATGCCCTAAGTCTTTTCACTAGGTTTGGATGTGTCGAGAAGAGTTCAGCGAACTGCTCTGTTGTTGTTACCTTTCGGCTTAAGTATTTTACAACCAAGTCTTGGTCACTTCTCCAGATGCTTGTGTGGTAGACTTCTCTTAGGTCTCTTCCTGCACTATCAGGGTCGGATATGAATAGGGTTTTTAGTGAACTCATACTGTACGTTGCTGGGTATTGCCTTCGGGTTTTTTCAGTCCATTCTGCTATTTTTACAAGGCCTTCAGACAGCTTTCTGGCGCCGTCGTCTACTGTTGTTGCGCTGTGTCTGTCTGCAAAGTATTCTCTTAGACGGCTGAGATAAAGCGAGAAAAACGTCAGCACCCAGTAAAGCATTATGCTTAGGAAGCCGATTATTGCGAGGGCGCTTCCTTGTTCTCTTTCGTTTCTTCTGCTGTACATGGAAGACCACATGATCGAGTATCCAATGTAGTAGAAGATTGCTGGAAGAATGGATACAAACATCATCACTTGGACGTCGCGGTTTTTCAGGTGCCCAAGCTCGTGGCCAATTACAGCTTCGACTTCTTCAGCGTCAAGAGTGTTCAGCAGTCCACTTGTCACTGCAATGCGGTTTCCTGTAAGTGGCGAACCGTAGGCGAATGCGTTAGGTAGGGGAATTCGGGCAATCACAAGCTCAGGGGTTTTCATGCGGCTTTTTTGGCTGATCCTGTCGATCATGCTGTATAGCTCTGGTTCCTCTATTCTGGAGACTTTTCTAACACGGTACATCATGTCGATCAGGTAAGGTGCAAATAGCCATTGAAGGATGTTGAGGGAAATGATTGCTAACAACAGGGTTGTGAGGCTTAGGACGTCAAATAGTGATAGGATGATTGTCAGGAACAGTGTGGAAAGTCCAATTATCGCAGCCAGAGTTCCTATCATTGAAATGTGTAACCTAGCTGCACTCATCAGGATCACCAAAAAAACAAGAGCAAAGTCTTAGATATATTTGTTACTCAAGATTATGCCAGAATCTTTTAATGGAAAACTGGACTGTTTGCATGTGTTTTCAGGCTTTTTCTTGTATCTTCTGCCATTTTATGTCTATGCATGTTGTTGAGGGGGTATATATAGTCGGGTCAGCTTTTCTGGCCATCTTGCCTATTCTTATGCCTGTTCAGTGCGCATTGAAACTTTTTTCTTTATATAGTCGCTGTGGAAACACTGGAATTGTGGATTTTGGTTTGGGTTAGACTTTTTTATGGGTTATTAAAAGCACATAGCATTTTGGGTTCTTGTTGCTTTCTTGTTAACGTATTCTGTCATTTAGAAACTTACGATGAAATTTTATGTGTGGTTATGTTTTGTTTTAGTCTTCGTGGAGTACTTCTAATCTTTGGACTGAGCTGAGGTTTATGAATACTTCGCTTCGGTCTTCGCGGCTTACGACTTGGGGTATCGGCTGTGCGATTGTTGACCGTAGAACTGTTGCTTTTCCTTCTGAAAGCCATAGGCCTGGTGGTTCTCTTGATACTGCTACTAGGATGCCTTCGTACCCGTAGGATTGGTCTAGTATAACATGGACTTTTCGCCCTGTGTGACGTTCAAGTATTTGTAGAACAGTTGGCGGAGGCGTGTTATTCGACATTATTCTTCATTAGAAAAGTGCGATAATAAATAGATAAATCTTTCTATCCCCCTTAATACTTAGATTAAGGAGTATTCATCATTGTTCAGACCCTTGGTTCATTTGTTTTTTCAATTTTCTAATAAAAAGTCTTTAGTGAATTCTTTGGAATAGGCAAGATGATGTAAATACCTTAACCTTTTTGAATATGTTTATGTCACTATGATTTAGGTTTCATGGAGACTTTGCCTTGCATAGAAAAAATATGGACAAAGCTGTTAACCGCTACTCGCTACTTTTCACTTTCCCTTCCTATAGGATAATTGTTGCATGTCTGGGGTTCCAGTGCTTTGCAACAGGCATAATCGTGCAGTTCTCACTTTCTGCCAGTAGCACAGGAGTTGGTTTAGGGATATGTTTAGGTGGGCTGTTTTTCGTTGTGTCTTTATTGGCAAATCATATTGTGAGTAAAATTGTTTTGAGAAATGACTATATATTGGATTTGAGGAGATGCACGTCATTTTCATTAGTTTCGAATCTAGTTGTTACTCTGTTTGTTTGCGTGGCAACCATGGTCTCATCTTGGCTTGGTAGCAATGCCATCTGGTCAAAGATTGTGGCAATAGGTTTCTATGTTTCTATGACTCTAAGTTTTCTTGTTTTCAAAGTTCTTTCGTTTAAAGGTTTTTCGAGGATTTTTGTTGCATCGATTTTACAACCTTTGCTTTTTGTTACAATGATTTTAGTTAGTTATTTTGGGTTCGAAAATCTACAGTTTTCATTAATACACATTGTTTTGGCCATCGTTGCAGCCTTCACAAGTGTTCAAGGCTTTTTAGCTAACCAAGATTCCGTAGGCATGAAAACGTTGGGAATTCCGTCAACCAAACTTGTTAGAGCGTTTCTTGTAAACTGGACTGAGGGAGCAGAGAAGCCCTTTGAGGAGATTCTTGAACAGCTTAGCGAAGAACGTGAAATTGCAGTTTCACTTGTGGCGTTCAAAGCACGAGCTAAGCTTAAAACAATTATAGTTGTTCCGATGCTTCACGCAGGACCGTTCAAAAACATCGGAAGCAGCGCAATCCCCAGCTTAATCCAGAGTTACCTCGAAAAAAACCTAGGGTGCATCGTTTCTGTCCCTCATGGAATCTCAGGTCACGAAGTGGATTTAGCCTCTCAAATTCAGAATCAAAGATTCCTTGAACAGCTTGGGAAAAACGTAAAATTTGACGTTTTTGATACAGAGGCAACGCCCTTTGTGACTGTGAACCTTGAAGGGGCAACAGCGGGCTGTCAGATTTTTGGAGACTGCGCCTTTGTTACTTTGACGCTTGCGCCCAATACAATGGAAGATTTGCCATTAGAGTTGTATGAAGATATTTTGTCAGAAGCTCAAAAGAAGGGGCTTTCTTACGCGATAGCCATTGACGCTCATAACAGTATCCAAGGTCTTTTTGAAGTTGAGAAAGCTATTGAACACTTGAAGAAGGCATCCAAAGCTGCTATTGAACTCGCTTGTAAAACTGAGAAATCAAGGTTCGAAGTTGGGGTTGGTAAGGTTGTTTCCTCCGAATTTTCCGTTAGTGATGGGTTTGGACCAGGTGGGATAACGGTGACGATGATTAAGACAAGCAATGAAATGGCTACTTATGTCACTATTGATGGGAATAACATGGTATCTGGATTAAGAGAAAAAATACTTTCAAGCCTGCGTGAACTTGGCGTAACCAATGGAGAAGTTTTCACAACAGACACCCACATGGTCAACGCTGTCGTTCTAAATAAGCGTGGATACAATCCAGTAGGTGAAGCTGTTAGCCATGAAAAGCTTATGGAAGAAATCAAAAAAGCAGCAATAGAGGCTTTTGAAAACCTTGAACCCGCGGAAGTTTCTTGGCAACGCATGACTGTTCAAGGAGTTAAGGTTATCGGTGAACAACAAATTGATAAACTTTCGTTAATTGTCGAAGAAGGAGCGAAAAGAGCAAAGAAAACAGCAGCAATAATTTTTCCAGCAGCAGGATTCTTCCTTTCAACTCTGCTTTACTATCTTATATGATGGCAATTCTAAGCTTCATAGAAAGATATAAAAATACCAACGGACCTCATTATGCTGTTATACCTAAACTGACGATGTCAACCAATTCAATAGGAGGAAAACTAAATGGCTGAAAAACCAGCAAAGAAACCTGAAAAAAAGATTGTTAAGAAAACTGTAGAAAAACCTGAGGAAAAACCTGAATTGAAAACAGAACAAAAAATAGAACCGAAGACTATGGGAAAATCTGAAGAAAACAATATCCTAATAGGACAAAAGCCAGTGATGAAATACGTTATTGCCTGCCTGACGTCTTTTAACGTTGGCTCTAAGAAAGTGGTCGTTAAAGCCAGAGGAAGAGCCATCAGCAGAGCAGTGGACACAGCGGAACTTCTACGGCGAGTATTCATGAAAGACGTGATAGTTGAAAAAATCGAAATAGGTACACAAGAACTTTCAAGTCCAGACAGACCGAAATCCAATGTTTCAACAATGGAAATAGTGCTTGCAAAAAAATAAACAAGGTTTAAACATAAGTCTAGAAGGTTTTTGATATAGGCCCGATGCTTAGATCCGATCTAGACGTGTCCCTTGACATGAAGACAGAATGAGTCTTCCAAATGAACCATAGTTCACATAGACTCGCCTAAGCCTTATTTTTGTATTCACTTGAAGACCCTCTGCCAAGACGGCATAGTCTCTCCACAAAAACACAGTTATATTTCCCGTTTCATCCTTCAATTCAAAAGAAGCCAACTTGACCTTCTCATTTTTCGAGTCTGTTACATGTCGGAACAAGGGTTGAGATGCCACTTCTCCCTCAACCGTGACCTTCAAACCAGGCTTAAGGTTCCTTATTTCTATAGGCTTTATCGAGAACTCTTCATATCCGAAAGGAAAAACGTTCAAAACAGAGACGTTAGTTGACGAATCCACGTGGAGCTCAACTCCTCCGTTAAATGCTTCTTTTACATTTGCACCAAAAACCTGAATCAAACTTCCAACTTTGGCATCTGCCAATTCCTGAACTTTAGTGTTCCAAAAAATAACGGAGACCGAGCCTGTTTCGTCCTCTATTTCAATTCTCTGAAACGTTCCTGAACCACCATCTTCACGGGTAAAGGTTGAAACATCAGAAATTTCAGCAACAACGCCGATAACGTTAATTGTTTTTGTTTGTTTCGATATCTCGTTGATTTTCTTGTGAAAAAAAGTTAAGGGCGGAACCTCAGATTCATGCGAGTCGTCTGATGTGACCTTAAGACTTCCCTTTGAGCCAATGTTCAGTTCAAGTTTATTATTCAAACCTAAACGCACATATCCATGAGAAAATTGTGCAAGGCGTCCAAGTAAATTATATGGATCAACAATGTCAGCATTACTATCCCACAGAATAACCCTTAATTCCCCAGTTTTATCTGCAATTACGAGACGCCGAAACCTTCCATCTTTGCCATCTGGGTTAGTAAATTTTTGAAGAGGACCGACGAAAACGACACGGGCAACTATCGTAACATCTCCAAGCCCAGAAACTAAATCCTTAATCGATATCTTCTGCTCAAACGAAATGCCAGACAATTCAATCCCTAGGTCAGTTGCAACCGCTCGAACAGCGCTTTCAAATGTTAAGAAACCTTTAGCTTCCACAATTTTGGCCCTAATCATTTCATCTATTTTGTCCCTTATTAAGTCAGGGCGGGATTCAAGAATTTTCTTAACAAGATCCTCCACGGTCATCTGTGACACATCAACCATCTTGAAATCAACAAAAAAGAATTAAAAATTATCTAAAGAGGACTTCCTGACATAAGTTGTTTTGTAAAATTCGAGTTATACCCATTTTTTCCTAGGATCTAGATCCTAAAGTTCATTTTTTCAAAAATGTTTAACCATCATTACGATTTGGAATAATCTGCTTGAAACATTTATGGCTTTTGCTGGGGTTTCTGATTGGGTTGTTTCTTCTTTTTCACCGTAGATCATGTACAGGAATATAAGTGAAATTGCGATGAATGCTAGTCCCATCAGGATCCATATGATTGTGCTAAAGTAGTCCTCGATCGTCATGTAATTTCCAGCCTCCAGCTAATGTGTAACTGCAAATATTTAAGTTGTTACTTCCTTCCATTCTTTCATTAACACTTCATATAGTTCGTCGTCTTCCTCTATTAGATCATACCGTCCCAAGGCTTCAGCAAGCTTCTGAGCAATAAGATGGTAACACAGAAAAGCCTTACCTTCCATAACACCAAAATAAAAATCATCGCAAGAACAAAAACCAGCATTGGGCAAAATGAGGTAATCACGTTTCTTTCCAACAACAATCCAAACCACGCGGTCGCTTGGTTTAAAAACATATCTCTTAACCCTTGAATCTTCAATGGCCTCCCAAGCATTACAAAAACGCTGACTAAAAATGGTTTTCAACACAGAAAAATGGTTCTCAGTTAACAATCCATTGGCCTTGGCGAAAAGGCAAATTTCTTGAAGAGTTTGAATTTCCGCCTTATTTTTCTTCATCAAGATTCCTTCTCTCCATTTGCTCATAAAACAACGTAGCTATTTTAACCTAGTTTTCTCAAATGCTTAATTGATCCTAAGAAGGTCCCGTCTAAAAGATATGTTTCCGCTTCATCAAGATTTACACTTCCAGAACGGAGAACAGGACCGATGAACCCCTCAAACTTTTTCTTTCTAGAGATAGATGAAACGTTTACAGCTTGGCCACCTAAATAATCGTTGAAAGACGGCATAACGATGAAAGACTCAACTTTAAGGTCACTGTTAAACTTAGTCCTCAAAACATCCTGCGGACTTTCAGTTTTCCTTAGGCTAACGCCGTTTCCTTTAAGAACATGCTTTGCTAAAAGCATCCTGTTGCATGATGCTCGAATCCACACTTGCTTTGTTATGCGGAAGCCTATAGGATCAGAAAAAACAACGACTGGATGGACATGACCCGCAACTAGCGTAGTACAACCAAGCATTCGAATTTCTGGCCATGTGTGACCGTGGAAAAGCCCTATACCTCCTAACACGATGCCTCTGGGAGAGAGGAGCTCCACAGATTCTGGCAACAAAGCCTCTAAGTCTCCATCGTGGTTGCCGGGCACAACCTGCACCTGTGGCACAACCTTACATGTTTCCTCAAAGAACCACGGAACGTCTCTCCACTCTTCAAAATCGATTTTTGAAACCGTATGTTTAACGTCACCTAAAACTATAAGCCGATCGGGTTTTTGAGAAACAAGAAGCCCTTTAAGCCTTTCAAAGAGCCGTTTTGTCTGCGAAGGCACGTGAACACCTTCTTCAGCTAAGGCAACCTCCCAACCTATGTGAAGGTCAGAAATAACCATGACCCGCTCTGAACCGCTGCTAAGTAAAAAAGCACCCTCTGGACTTAGCGGCGAAAGATGGTTACCCCTTTGCGGCATAGACACTCACACTAGTAATTAAGATTTAGCTTAAAACTGTTAGGATTTCTCGGTGTAAAGTTTTATTAGCTGCAGCTATGACTGAAAAACGATTCATTTCAGTTAAGGGGTATCCATTGAATCCTGCACTATTTGGCTGCGTCACGGTTCCTCCAGCTTCTTTAATTATCAGCAAAGCTGCAGCAACGTCCAAGGTTCGAAGCGCACCTCTTAAGTCAACGTATGCGTCGAAAAATCCTGAAGCCACATGACAAATCTCAAGAGACGCTGAACCGAAGGATCTTACACATCTAGCTTTTTTAATGAGTGGAACTATGAGCTCGACTGAGTTTGGTGCACGGGAAACATCGACTCCTAAAACCGCGTCTTTGAGACGAAGAGTTTCAAAAGTCTTAATTTCGCTGCCTTGAAACTTGGCTCCCTTTCCCTTTCTAGCTTCAAACGTTTCGCCTAAGCATAGATTCATAACCACGGCAGCTTCAATGCTGCCTAAATCGTTGAAAGGCGACACAGCGAGAGACGTCGAAACAAAGCTTACGCCCCTCGTCGCGTTGGTTGTTCCATCCACAGCGTCAGCAATTAAGTAGAACGTTGGCTTTTCTCCAAACTTTTGAACTCCATGTTCCTCGCCTATAAAGATGCACGAAACGCCATTTTCCTTGAGGAAGTTTATTATTGTGTTTTCAGCAACCTCGTCGATGAGCAACGTTCGGTCTCCACCGAATCCTCTTCCAAGAACCTTCATCGACTCATCTGTTCCAATAAGAGGCTTTACAGCTGAACGAACATTGTCTGCGATTTCTTTTAAGCAATTTACATCGTTGATGTCCAAACGTTACACCTTTAAGCTAGCTCACAAAAAAGTAGAATCAACGCGACGATTGACTTTTTTAAGTTGTGCCAGTTTCCCAGCTGGAAACGTATTTCCTCTGTTCCTCAGTCATCTTGTCTATTTGTATGCCCATTCCTGCAAGCTTCAAGCGTGCAACTAGCTCATCAATTTCTTTGGGAACACTGTAGACTCCAGTCTTCAATTGTGGATTCTTCGCCAAGTACTCAACGCACAAGGCTTGATTAGAGAAGGACATGTCCATAACCTCAGAAGGGTGGCCTTCGGCTGAAGCTAGGTTAACGAGTCTACCCTCAGCAAGCAGGTACACTTTTCGACCGTTCTTTAACGTGTATTCTTCAAGGTTTGGCCTCATCGTCCTTTTTGAAACAGAGGTTTGTTCAAGGTCGGGAAGACTTATTTCAACATTGAAGTGTCCACTGTTAGCCAACAATGCACCGTCACGCATCTTAAGCAAGTGCTCTTTCCTTATCACATTTAAGTTTCCAGTTGCAGTGACAAAAATGTCTCCTTGTTCCGCAGCATCAGAAATGGGCATAACTTGGAACCCGTCCATCACGGCTTCGAGTGCCCGTAGTGGATTGACTTCAGTTACAATGACGTTTGCACCTAAGCCTCGGGCCCTTAGCGCGATGCCGCGGGCGCACCAGCCGTAACCGCAAACGACAAACCTTTTTCCAGCTATTAGGACATTAGTAGCTCTTAAAATTCCGTCAATTGTGCTTTGCCCTGTTCCGTATCGGTTGTCAAAAAGATACTTTGTATAAGCATCATTCACCGCAATTATTGGGTACATCAAGTCTCCCTTTTGATTCATCGCTCTGAGTCTAATTACGCCTGTTGTAGTTTCCTCTGTTCCACCCTTGACAGCGTCCAAGACTTCCCTTCTAAAAGTATGCAGAGTACTCACAAGGTCTGCGCCGTCGTCCAAGGTTATCGTGGGTTTCTGGTCAATTACTTTGTTTAGGCACCAATAATACTCGTCAGTCGTTTCGCCCCGCCAGGCATAGACGCTGACCCCTGACTTAGCCAAAAAAGCAGCAACCTCGTCTTGGGTAGAAAGCGGATTTGAGCCGCACAAAGCGATCTGTGCGCCGCCAGCTCTTAATACATCAACAAGCACAGCGGTCTCCTTGGTCACGTGGAGGCATGCGCCTATCATTAAGCCATCAAGAGGCTCTTCGTTCACGAACCTCTGCCTTATTTGGCTTAGTACTGGCATGTGTTTTGAAGCCCAGTCTACGAGAAGGCTGCCTTCATTTGCCATCCTAATGTCTCTGACTTTATTATCCATCGTTCTAAACCTCGTTCCATTATTGTTCACTGAGCGGTTCTTTCATTTAAAGCTATAACCATAAATGCACATTTTCGATGAGCAAGAGAACCAGCTAAGAATAAGTGGATGTTTCAAATAATCTGCCTAGCACCGTCGCTGTTAATTCTTAGATTGGAACCGAAGTTACTCGTCCGACGTACGTGTATTTATGTTATTTTTTTCTTCGAGTTCTAGCTAAGAGGAGTACAACAACTGCGCCTGCCGCTGCTGCAATTATGACGTACGTTGTTGGAAAACCGCCTTGTTCGATTGGGGTTAACGTAACTTCTGGAATTACGTCTACAGTTTGGATGCACGGTATCGCTGTTCCGCTGTACTGCAATCCCTGGTACTCTGGGGTACTAGGCCAATTTAGTGTTTCGACGATTACTTTATTGTTAGCTCTGATCACGTGTGTCCCAGGCGTAGTTATCACATAGTAGGAATCGGCTTTAATTGAATAGACTTCGCCGTCCACTGTGATCTCTGTGTCCTCAGAAGCAAAAACGTAAGCCTCAACGTATGACTCCACTGGCAGAAAGAACGGTGTGTCCTCATCTGGTTTAACTCCAAAAAATCCCACTCCCGACCCGTATGCACCGTAAATTCCACTTGCTGACCTTATGATTGAACCATTGTGAACGCATTCTAACGTAATTGGCTGGTCGCTGTGAACAAAAATGGCTGGTGCTTTAGGTTTAAAGCCTAACCCACTGTTCGCTTTAACGTTTGCTGTTAAGATTTTTTCTTTGGTTTCTAAACTCCACACAGTAACCGTCGTGTCTTGGGTGGCTGAAACTCTGTATCCATAGCTTTCTGTTGTATCCCAATTAGTATTTGATAATGAATAGAAGTTTCTTCCTACGAATCCTCCTTCGGCAGACGGCACAAAAAACGTGGTTCCATCAATGTTTCCCGAGTGTATCATGATGTTTCCTGTAGACTCGACTTTGTACACTGTAAAAGGTTCCCATATCAGCCTTTTGTAGCCATTGGCCTTAAGTGAGAAAGTCTGAATGTTGCCGTCTTCTCTTGTTACAGTTACCTCAGCGTCCTCAAGTGCAAAAACCGTGTACTGTAGGTAAATGTTGAACTGAACCGCCATAAAGACAAACTCTTTACCAACGTAAGCTCCGTCTATGGCCTGATAAAACGTGAAAGGCAAAGGATAGGCAGTTACACTTTCAGCATCAAGAGGAATTTCTTCATAATTTAAAAGCAAGACGTTTGCTAGCTTGCTTGTATTCACCTTGAAGAAGGTATCGTTTTTGAAAAGGACGTAGTGTGTCTCCATGCTGTCTATTGTAGTTTCTGAAACCAGCGAACCATTATCCAAACAGTAAACCCTAATGTGTGTGTCATCTTTTGTGGCTGTAATTGCAACCAATGCAGCCTCAGCCACCGAACCTGTGTCAAGCCTCCAGCCTGAATTTACGTCATTGTTATCTGTAAGATTGTAATTGTAGATTTTGGCGGGAACATAGCCGTAATACGTGTATTTTTCCTGCCCATAGCTCTCATAGGCACGTGTTAAAGAGAGAAACAAAATGAAATCGAAGGATAAAAGTAAAAATGCCGTTATTACGACCAAATATGATTTAGAACAAAATTTGGATGGCAACATTAATCACTGTTAGTAAGTAAACTTGATTATTCTTATAATTATTTCTAAAAACTAACATTGGTGAATCTGACTGAAAATGAACTATTTTTTGCTGCGGTTTTTCGCAAAAAGAAACGCCATAATTGTGGCTGCTATAGCTGTAGCTCCTATCAGAACGTACATTATTGGGAATCCGCCTTCTAAGGGTGTGAACTCTGCATTTGAAACTGTGTCAACTGTTTGTATGCTTGGTATCTGAACTCCATCGTACTGAAGGCCTTGATATTCTGGTGTAGAAGGCCAGTTTAGAACTTCGACAACCACGTTCTTGTCAGAGTGAATTAAATGCGTTCCAGGCTGTGTTATTAGATGGTACGAGTCAGCTCTTATTGTGTAGACTTCGCTGTCTACAATAATTTCTGTTTCTTCATTTGCGAAAATATAGGCTTCAACAAATGAGTCTATGGGAAGATAAATCGATGTTTCTTCATTTGGCTTAATTCCAAAGTACGACACGCCTGACCCATATGCGCTGTATACTCCTCGCCCGTTAATGTTCACAAGCGAGCCATTATGGAGATAAGCAAGTGTGATTGGCCTGTCGCTTTGTACAACGATTGCTGGTGCTTTAGGTTTAAAGCCTAACCCACTGTTCGCTTTAACGTTTGCTGTTAAGATTTTTTCTTTGGTTTCAAGGTTCCACACTGTAACAGTTGTGTCTTCAGCAACTGAAACTCTGAATCCGTAACTTTCCGTAGCATCCCAGCTGGTTGTTGACCAAGAATAGAAAGTTTTTCCGACAAATCCTCCCTCAACTGAGGGCACAAAGAATGTCTGCGGTTCTCCCCAAGCGTCTGGCAGACTACCTGACTGAATCATAATGTTGCCTGTGGATTCAATTTTGAAAGCTGCTAAAGGAGGCAGCAACATCAGCGTTTTCCACGAGTTAGCTTTTAACGTGTATTCCCATTTTTGGCTGTCTTCTCTTGTTACTGTGACTTCGGCGTCCTCCAAAGCAAAAATCGTGTATTGGGCGTTTATGAAATCACCTGCTGTGGCTATTAAAATGTATTTTTTGCCAGCATAGGTTCCGCTTGTAGATTGATAGAACGTCTTAGGCGTAGGCATGTTCGACTCGTTGCCAAAGGGAATTGAACCGTAATCTAAGAGTAAAACGCATGCAAGCTGGTCGGTTACTACTTTGAAGAAGCTGCCGTTCCTGAAAACGGTGTAATGTTTCTCCATGCTGTCTATGGTAGCTTCAGAAACCAAAGAACCATTATCTAGGCTGTAGACCGCAACATGAGTGCCATCTTTGATTCCTACAACAACGACAAGCCCAGCGCTTGATACCGAATCCGCATCAAACCTCCAACCTGAATAAAGATCATTATCATCAGTAAGAATATACTTCCACATCTTAGCTGGAACATAGCCGTAGTACGTGTATTCCTGCTGAGCAGACGATCTAAAAACATTTGCACACAATGCAAAGGAAAGAGAACAAAACACCAAGAAAACTGCGGCTGTGACTCCTAAAAGATTCAAGCCATTTCGACGAGCTTGCAACATCGCAGATTCGCTTTATTATGGTGATATTGAAAATAAAATTTTTACTCATTAATCACTAAATATGTTTTTGTTAACATTACTTTTTTGATGTCCTCTTACAATAATTAGTCCTACTAAAACGCCTACGACAACCACTGCTGCACCCATAATAATGTACAATATTGGGAATCCACCTAAAGGAGTCAAAGAAACGTTTACGGTAACATCAACTGTTTGCACAGCTGGTATTAATACACCATTATATATGAGACCTTGAAAGTCAGGCGTGTTAGGCCAGTTTAACGTTTCAACAATCACATTTTTATTGGAGCTTATCACGTGAGACCCAGGAGTCGTAATCACGTAATGAGAATCAGTATTAATCGAATAAACATCGCCGTCCACAGTTATCTCCGTATCCTCAGACGCGAAGATATAAGCTTCCACATACGAATCTATAGAAAGGAAGAAAGGAGTTTCCTCACCTGGCTTAACCCCGAAGTACCCAACACCTGAGCCATAAGCCCCATAGATTCCTTCATTTCCAACCGAACTGAGAATTGAACCATTATGGAAGTACGCAAGCGTGACTGGCTTGTCACTTTGCACGAAAATAGCGGGTGCTTGCGGTTTAAAGCCAAGCCCAACGCCTCCCGGAACATTTGCGGTTATTATTTTCTCTTTTGTTTCAAGACTCCAAACAGCAATTGATGCGTCTTCCACGGATGACACTCGAAACCCGTAGCTTTCAGTCCAGTCCCAATCGGAGTTTGCCCATGAATAGAAGGCTGTACCGACAAAACCGCCATAAACACTTGGGACGTAAAAGGTTCTTGCGTTTCCCCATCTATCCACAGGTCTCCCTGACTGAACCATTATGTAGCCTGTGGATTCAATTTTGAAGGCTTTAAAGGGATACAACAACAGCTCTTTCCATGTGTTGGCATCAAGCGAAAAACGTTGTTCCTTTCCATCTTCTCTTGTAACAGTTACCGTGGATTTCTCCAAAGCTAGAACCGCGTATCCTATGTAATAATCGGTTCCTAATCCTAACACGTAAAATTCTTTGCCAACGTAGGCTCCGTTAACATCCTGATAGAACGTGTCAGGTAAAGGACCTGACGTTGCATTACTGAGCGGTATCGATCCATAATTTAGTAGATAGACGCATGCAAGCTGGTCGGTTACTACTTTGAAGAAGCTGCCGTTCCTGAAAACGGTGTAATGTTTCTCCATGCTGTCTATGGTAGCTTCAGAAACCAAAGAACCATTATCTAGGCTGTAGACCGCAACATGTGTATTGTCACGTATTGCTAAGACCGCGACCAAACTTGCGCTTGAAACCGAAGTTGGCACAGAATAGTACCCGCTATTAGGGTCATTTTGGTCTGTAAGGTTGTATCGCCACATTTTCGCCGGAACATAGCCATAGTATATGTATTCCTGCTGAGCGTGAACGTTGAAGACAGTAAATGACGAAAAAGCAAGGGACAAAACAGCCAATGAAAACAAAAACATTACCATAGCTGTTTCTTTCTTAAACAATTTCTCAACCCCATTCAAAGCTCCAACTCATACTAATATACAAAAATAATATATTTAAAAACAATTAAAATTTTCCATAGATTTTCGCCAGCATTATAATATATGCCGCAATAAAAATGCATGAATCTACAGCGACTATATAAAGAAAAATTCTCAAAACGCACGGAAGCTGAAGATCCTTGGTTGCGCTGTTTCCAGTGGGGTGCTGGCTTCCACAACTATTATAGGAGTCTTAGGCCAATTTTCCTTTGAACTTAACAAATGGAGAAACTGAAATGCACGGTTCGTTAGAGACCATTAAAGATTTTCACATCAACGAAAGCATGTCTGTAAAGGAACTTGTCGACCAAATGAGGGATTCTTGGGGCTTTACAGCCGAGAAGGTCGTGAAGGGCGTTGAAGTTCTTGAAAAAATGATCGCAGATAAACAATGTGTCAAGTTCCTTTCTTTCCCAGCATGTATTGTGGCGACGGGGACAAGAGGAATAATTAAAGAAATCGTTAAACGCCGCATTGCTGATGTTGTTGTCACGACGTGTGGAACCCTTGACCACGATTTGGCACGGTGCTGGAAAGACTACTACAAAGGCTCTTTTGATCTAGACGACAGAATGCTTCATAGACAAAAATTGAACAGGCTAGGCAACATCCTGGTGCCTATTGACAGCTACGGCATAATAATCGAACAAAAAATGCAGGAACTTCTTTCTGCCATATGGAGCGAAGGTGTCCGCGAAATTTCAAGCCGACAATTATGCAGAGAAATTGGGCTGAGACTTTGCAACGAAGACTCTATCCTATACTGGGCAGCAAAAAACAACATCCCAATCTACATTCCAGGCCTAACAGACGGAGCTGTAGGCTACCAAATCTGGCTTTTCAGCCAAAACCACAAACTAAAAATCGACATCTTAAAAGACGAACAGGAACTTAACGACCTAATTTTCGACTCAAAAAAGACTGGAGCACTGGTCATAGGAGGCGGAATCTCCAAGCACCATGTAATCTGGTGGAACCAGTTCAAAGGCGGACTCGACTACGCCGTGTACATCACTACAGCTGTTGAATGGGACGGAAGCCTATCCGGCGCACAAGTCAGAGAGGCAATTTCATGGGGAAAAGTGAAAGAAACAGCAAAACGAGTTACTATTGAGGGAGATGCCACAGTTCTCCTGCCCTTAATGATAGCAGCAATAATCGACAAAGTGAAAAACGGATAAAACCTCAAGGCATCAGATCTCCTTTAAAAATTAAAGGACTATGGCTTTAACACGTTTTACGGTTAATGGTAAGCAATGATAACTCAGCAACATGTGCTTAAGGCTTCGAACAAAGAAATAAGGCAAGCTCAGCTAATCAGCTGGAAAAATTTTGGAAAAAACATATTTTTTTATGCCCCTGGATTCGTCCACTACAAGAACAGGTATTATCAATCTACGCGGAACAAGTTTCCATCCATTTCAATAACTGGCAACGAATGTGCTCTAAATTGTAGCCACTGCGGAGGGAAACTTCTTGAGACAATGCTACCGGCCACTTCGCCGGAGACCCTGATTGAAGCATGCAGAAAAATCAAGTCAAAAGGAGCTGTTGGCTGCCTAATTAGCGGAGGCTGCCTGCCAAATGGTTCTGTGCCTATTAACAAATTTGTTGATGCCATTGCCGAAATAAAAAAAATGGGGCTAACTGTTGTTGTCCACACCGGACTTGTGAATTATGACACGGCGAAAAACCTCAAAAAGGTCGGAGTAGACGCAGTTTCAATAGACATCCTTGGCTGTGAAGAAACTGCCAGAGAAATCTACCATGTTGATGCTACTCTTGAGGATTACCGTCAAAGCCTGCATGCCCTGAAATTGTCGGGGATACCCTTCACTCCGCATGTTTTGGTCGGGCTAAATTACGGCGAACTTCGAGGAGAGATCAACGCATTAGAAATGATTGCTGAAACCCAACCATCAGCCTTAATTATAATAGTTTTCTTTCCAATTAAAGGAACAAAAATGGAAAATGTCGCTCCGACGCCAATCGCCAATGTAAAAGAAATACTGATAAAATCCAGGATGATGATGCATAATATTCCAATAACCCTAGGCTGCGCTAGACCTAAAGGAGAATACAGAATAAAATTGGACACATTAGCAGTGAGGATCGGAGTTAACGGTATTGCATTTCCAACAACTGAGGCGATAAAAGCCGCAGAAAAGCTGGGGCTTAACATTAATTTTTCCAGTTCTTGTTGCTCCCAGATTTATGCTGACATAAAAGGAACTAAAAGTTAGATAGGTTTGAAAAAAGTTTTAGGCTTTTTTTGAACCAGCCACTGAACTTTTAACAAATGCCAACATTTGATCTTTTAGTTCCAAGAAAACTCTGCTTATTCGTTCAGCATCTTCACTTGACATCCCCACAGTTATTAACTGTCTTTCAAATGATTTTCGGGTTTTTCTAACTTTAGGACGTAGAATTAACCATGTATAAAATAGGCTTAAACCTAATCTAAGCATGTAATAACTGCTTTTCAGCATAACAGCAACAGTATTTTTTTTCAAAACACTTTCACTCAAAAAAATAGAAGAGGGAAAAACTCTACTCTTCCTTCTTGGCTTGTTCCTCTTCGATTTTCTTCTTAATCTTCTCTCCTATTTCTTTAGATAGGTCCTCTCCTTTATGGTGCTCAATGGTTAGACCGCCCTTTTGGCTAGACATTCCCTTTATCAGGTTACCGATATCAGTGAAAGTCTTAATGTAGTCTTGGGTCATCTTAACTGCGACATCCTCTGGTAAACCGCCAGCCTTTAGTTCCTGGTAGAAGTTGGCCGCCGCAGTGCCCATTTCTTTCCCAACTTCCGCGGAAAAGATCGCTCCGATCACGCCTTTCACTAAATTAGGAACCATTTCGGAAACTGTTTTCAGAACTTTTTCAACTTCCTCTGCGTCAGACGTCAATACTCTTTTACACCTCCTTTAATTATGGATAATAAATATTGTGGTCACTCATGTTAACCATTGTGGACAAAAGTGACCACTTTTTGCGCCAAATTGACCACTCCTATCCTCAAAAAACCTTAATCATTAAGCTGCTTCCAATAGAAGTAAAGAATCCTCCCAATCGTCTGGAGTTGAAAAGACTTGTGATCCTCTGTTTGTAAATTCGTCTGCTGCGATTTTTTCTCCAGTTGCTGGGTTAATCCACGATGCCTTAACCTTTTTACTTGTTTTAATTTTTTCCATGTTGACAGTAAAGGTTGCTTTGCTTCCAAGGTAAATTAGTATCCACTTGCCATCCTTGTGGCGAGCTGCAAGATTTAAGATGTCTCCGTCGGTTTTTCCACCATTGACGAAAACTGATTGATCTGGAACAAGGTTCCACCATTCCTCGAGACCGAGAAATATTTTTCGCAGTAAACTCATCTGAAAGGCACCTGGAGCGTCTAAAGCTTCTTTCCAGGTCGGTAGAACACGCCAACTGTCATTGTGCCCGTAGCTATGGTAACCGCCAGCTAAGTAAGAATAATAAGCTTGTCTACGAATCCACAAGGGGGTTACGTCGAATTTATATTCAAAACCTGCTTCGTAGGCACCTTCAGCCATCACAACTGGCTTCACAGGCGTCAAGCCATAGTCATGTGAAACCAAGGGATAAATCAAATTTACACTATTCCACGTTTGTATAGCATCATAAGCCAGCCAAGGCTCATTGTGCACAAAGCTAGATGAGTACGGTCCAGGGTCTGGCTTAACAGATATCATATGAAACCCCTCATCTCCTTCTCTTAGACCCGCAGCTAATTCTCTCAGAATAGGGACAAACTCTGGAGTTGCCCTCGGATGCATGCACCAAATAATGTTTGGAGTTTCCTTGTATCGTTGCGCAATCCATTTAGCCCACGGTCTAGCCCGGTTACAAAACATGTAGTCCCCGAACCTTTGATGATACATAGACATCGAAATAACAAGTCCATTTTTTTGTGCTAATTCAACAACAGAATCCACGTTTTCAAAGTACGCCTCGTTTGGCTTAAGAGGATTATTGTTTACCCAAGGTGTTTCTCCATACACGTTTGAATGAACTGGTTCACCCACTCCTAAAAGCATTGTTTGAACAACGCTGAACCCTTTTTTCTTTATGTTTTCAATTATTATTTTCGCTTCGTCAAGGGTGTATTCTCTAAAAATTTGCCACTGCGTAGTTCCCAGCCAGAAAAACGGTAGATTATCTGCATCCACAAAATACCTGCCATTTTTGCCAACTTTTATCGGAAAAACTGGTAGTTCTTTGTTCATAGGTCATACCACCAAGCTATCAATAAAAGGTATTTTACACATTTATCTAACTTTTTGCATAACATTGGCTTTAACTCTCAGAATGTTTATCCAACAAATAGGGTAAAGCCCTTTTTCCAAATTCTCTAATGAATTTAGGTTCGTCAGGGCTGGAGCTTCCAACTTGTACTTCGTTAAAACCCATTTCAATGTATCCCTCGATTTTTTTTATGAGAGGGTCCATGTTTGTATAAACATTTTCAGCAAGCTGAGCTGTATCTGCTTTTTCTGCTAGTTTATCAAGCTCTCTAGGATCACTTATGCAGCTGCTGAACATGTTTGGTATTGCTGAAATTTTCCAAATAAACATGGATTTCAACGCTTTATCATAGTCTTCATCATAGGATATTTTTATCTCAATCATTTTAGGCAGGTTCTCAACACTTCTTCCACTTTCCCTTACACCTTCTTCAAAAGCAGAAAAGATTTTGCGAGCCTTCTCACGATCACCATCAAAAGTCATAAGGGCATCTCCGAACTTACCAGCCGCTTTAGATGCCCGTGGACCAAAAGCAGCAAAATAAATGGGTATCTTCTTTATAGGCCGTGTGTAAAGGTTCGCCTTCTTTAACCTAAAATATTTCCCTTCAAAGTCAACAAATCTTTCTTTCCAAAGCTTTTTTATTATTTGCACTGCTTCAATTGTTCTCTCAAGCCTTTCATCAAAAGTTGGCCAACTGTAACCTAAAGGTAGCTCGTTCATCGCTTCGCCAGTTCCAATGCCTAGAAAGATTCTCCCAGGATATAACTCGTCTAATGTAGCAAAAGCCTGGGCAACAATAGCAGGATGATACCTATAAATGCATGTAGTAACACCTGTTCCCAAACGGACTTTACTCGTCTTCGCCCCAGCAGCTCCTATCCAAATCCACGCGTGCCCAGAGCAGCCGCCCCTATGAAACCACGGGTGAAAATGGTCACTTGTGCAGACAAACTCAAATCTTTGCTTCTCTGCCATCACGGCGAAATCTATCAAACGGCTAGGTGGATATTGTTCCTCAACAGCACGGTACCCAAACTTTACCATAGAGAAGATGAATATTCCTAAAAGTATATAATAGTAACCAAAAAATTTAAAAGCCTACTCAATAAGTTCGTATTTAGTTCCGAACCCCGCAACTTGTCTGACAAAATGCATTTTTTCTAATTTTTTCAATCTTGCCCTGATTATTCTTCGGGAGGCCTTACCTCTCATGGCATCAACTTCACGGGTGATTGCTGAAATGTTCAGTGGCCCTTTAAGAGCTAATGCTTGAACGATGCAGCGGGAAATTTCATCCTTAGATATTTTGGTTTCCTTGATGTATTTTTCAGCTAGCTTAAGTCTTGAAAGAATCTTTATTGGCTCATCGTAAATTTTCACTCCGAGCCTAACAAGCCTAAGTGACGAAGCAATGTCAGCGTATTCAGGTTTTTCAAGAACCATTGTTTCGAGGACGTCAAGTCTTCGCATTATAGTATCCAGTTTTCTACTCACTTCTTCAAGACGTTCGGAAACTTCTTTTTCACTCAAAGTTTACGCACTTATTAAATTCTTTTTCCTAGATAATATTAGATCAAATTTACATATAAGAAAATATAGTATAGCAAAATCGAGGTTCAAAATAGTATAAACAAAAATTTTACAGCCACAACTTTGGCTTAAAAAATGATTAGTTACTATTGGCTTTCAAATTGTTTCTTTTGTTTTTACCCACGTATTCTCGAGCAACAATCATGGTTGACGTTAAGATAATACTTGGAATATTCCTGATGTTCTCCGAAAGAAAAGTCTCAAGAGAATCCAACTCGTTAACCGAAACTTTAACAATCAAGTCGAACTCTCCGTAAATTATACTTGCATCCAAAACTTCGTCGAATTCAGAAATTCGTTTACAAACCTCACGTTCTGTCCCTGAATTCACCTTCATTAACACATAAGCCTTGATCGCCACAATCTCACCTTCTTTCTGCCACACAATAACAGCCAACTAAGATTTATCTGTTTTCTTTTCGCTTCGCAAAGCGTACAAAGTCATTACATAAAACAAAACCTTAAATTTTCGCTGTATCTAAAAAATAGCCATGCCTCGGTGGCCTAGCTGGCAAGGGCATCACCTTGGTAAGGTGGAGGCCGCGGGTTCAAATCCCGCCCGAGGCTTCAAGCATCTCGACGATTGTAAAAATAGATGTGGTTGTAATGAAGAATGCCTCCACAGGTTTTGTTGTGGACACTAGCAAAAGTCCATATGCCAAGCTTTTTCCAATTC
>Ga0209102_1000022_pt1 | contig 110692 bp, 103 predicted proteins | sample ConPoolayeHmetaG_FD_185483 | JGI IMG/M metagenome (GOLD analysis project Ga0209102, IMG submission 185483) | Hot spring microbial mat communities from California, USA to study Microbial Dark Matter (Phase II) - Cone Pool mat layer H metaG... ... | reverse complement strand
GTTAATGAAGTTCATGCCTTTTCCTATCTCAAATATTCAAACAGATAATGGAGCTGAGTTCTTAAAGTATTTCCACCAGGAACTTGAAAGGCAAAACATACCGCACTACTTTTCTGATGCTAACTGTCCTCAACAGAACTCAGGAGTGGAGAGGGTTATTCAAACAAGTGAAGATGAATTCTGGGACTTCAAAGAGGGCTACACTGGGGAAGAGTTAAATGAGCTTGCTGATGAATGGAATTACATCTACAACTATGTAAGAGCCCATCAGTCTCTTGATTATTTAACTCCAATGGAGTACTTGGAATCTCTAAAAAAGCAGGATAAAATTAACTTACAAGTGTCCACGATGATATGAACCAGCGCATTACCTTGAAATCGTTTAGCGATGATGTTAAAATAAAAACCAAAAAAACTCCAATTTTCTCAAGATAGGTTTAACGAAGGAGAAGGAAACCATGAACAGGAAGCTTATCAGGCCGAATTTTTCCGAAATAAAAGAGAAGATGACTAGGGAATCTGCCAAAAAAAAGTCTCATCCCCAATATGAAACATATGCAGAAAACTATTATTATGTAAAACAAATGAATAAAAAAACGCCGATGGCAGTCGTTTTTACCGATGGAGAGACAATCGAGGGCTATATCGAATGGTATGACAAGAATTGTATCAAACTTAACAGAGAAAATGCACCTAATTTATTGATTTACAAGAATAATGTGAAATATCTTTACAAGCTGAATGACACAAAAGAACCGAAGAAAAAAGAGAAATTAAAATGAATTTTCCCCGAATTGGGATCTCTCTCGGGGATCCAGGAGGAATCGGTCCTGAAATCACTCTCAAGGCATTAAATCCAAAATCAAACATTCCTCCCGCTCATTTCATCATTTTTGGCTCATCTAAAATCCTGGATGAGGAAAGAAAAAATTTGGGGATAACCGAGCAAAATTTTGCTCCCTTTGAGCAAAAAAGAATCCCCTCTCTGCCCTTTTTCTCAATTTACGAGCTTAAAACAGAAGAATTAAAGATAAAGAAAGGGCTCCCCTCCCAAGAAAACGGACAAGCTTCTTTCCTCTTTTTTGAAAAAGCAGTGGAAGAGGCAAAAAAGGGGACGATAGATGCTCTCGTCACAGCCCCTATTTCCAAGTTCTCCTGGCATCTGGCTGGGATAAAATGGACAGGCCATACTGATTATCTCAATCATATCTACCCTCAATGTATGATGGCCTTCTGGTCCGAAAAACTGAAAGTAGTCCTTTTCACCCACCATCTTCCTCTAATGAAGGCTTTAAAGAAAATAAAAAGGGAGTCACTCCAGGATTTTTTTATTCTCCTTGACCAAAACTTAAAAAAAATAAGCTTAAATAACTTCGAACTCTTAGTTTGTGGATTGAACCCCCATGCGGGAGAAGAAAATATCCTGGGAAGGGAAGAAAAGGAGGAAATCATTCCAGCTTTAAAAAAAGCAGTTGAATCAGGAGTAAGGATAAGCGGGCCCTATCCCCCTGATACCATCTTTAGAAATGCCCTTGATAAACCTGACAAAATCGTCGTTGCCCTTTATCATGACCAGGGATTGATTCCTTTCAAACTAATCGCCTTCCGCCAGGGAGTCAACTTGACCCTTGGCCTTCCCTTCATCCGCACCTCTCCTGATCATGGAACTGCCTTTGATATCGCAGGAAAGCGGAAGGCAAACGAGGAAAGCATGCTTCAAGCAATATGGCTGGCATATAAATTATCTCAAGCGTCTCTTTAATTCTGCTCTCAACTCTTTCTCCCTTTCTCTCTCACGGATGGTTTCTTTCTTCTGATAGGCTCTCTTTCCCCTGGCAAGAGAAATTTCAACCTTAATCTTTCCTTTTTCGTTTATAAAAACTTTTGTAGGCACAAGCGTTAGGCCTTTTTCTTTTATCTTTCCTGTCAATCGCTTGATCTCCTGCCGATGAAGAAGGAGCTTTTTCTCTCTCAAGGGATGATGATTGAATATATTTGCTGCTTCATAAGGACTGACATGAAAGTTAATTAAATAAACTTCCCCTCCTTTTATCTCCGCATAACTATCCTTCAAGCTCATCCGGCCTTGTCTTATAGCCTTGACTTCACTCCCCAAAAGGGAAATCCCCGCCTCAATACTTTCCAAGATTTCATAATTGAAATAGGCCTTTTTGTTTGTGCCAAGAAGCCTCGTCACCAATTCTTTTTTCCTTCCTTCAGAAGACTCACTCCTAAAAAAATTTGGTCAATAAATTAAGGTTTGGACTCTTAACCTTCAGAAGCGTCTTCTATTTTCCCTTGTATCAAGACAATAAATTATCTTATTTTTCAATAATCATAAATCGTAAATCGTAAATTTTTTTAATTACCCACTCCCCCCCCATCGAAAATTTCCTCTCTTTTCGAAGTCACCAGGATTTTACTCAACTTTGAGATAAACAATTAAATTTTCCCTTCTTACTTTCTCCAATCCTAGGCTTAATAAATTCAGAGGGGAAGACTCTTACCTCAGAGTTATGAATCAATTTTCATATTCTTAAAACAGTTTAACAAGGCCTCATTCAATCTTTCTTCAATCTCGGAAGGGGAAAGAGAGGAAACTTCTGATATCTCAGACACAATCAGCTCCTTAGCCTTATCCATCATCTTCTTCTCTCTAAAGGAAAGCGGCTTTATCAAATTAAGGTAGTAAAGACTCTTCAGCACAAGAGCCATATCGAGCAAAGCGCCACTTCTCATCAAGTTGAGATGTTCTTTGTACCTTCCCTTCCAATTCCTCGTGACATCTACTTCCCCATTCTTAATGAACTCAAACAATTCTTTAATCGACTCTTTGGAAATGGGCTTACGGATTCCAATCTCTTGGGTGTTAGTGGCAGGAATAAGAACCAAGGTGTTATTAGAAAATATTCTCACATGATAAATTTTAAAACTCTCTCCATAATTTGAGTCTTCCTGGATGTCTTCGATGACGCCCAAGCCTTGGTTGGGATAAAAAATTTTATCCCCAATTTTGAATGAATTCATTTTTTTTATTATAATTATAATCAAATAAATAAGCAACGTCAATCAAAGCTTGACAGAATAGATTATGTTTATTAACATACACTCTCCATGAGAAGAGAGAAAGAGCAGAATGAAAAGAACTTTCCAGCCCAACAAGAGAAAGAGGAAAAAGAACCATGGCTTTCTTGTCCGGATGAGAACGAAGAGCGGACAGAGGGTCATCAAGAATAGAAGAAAAAAAGGCAGAAAAAGACTCTCCGCTTAATGAAGCAAACTCTCAAACAAAAAGAGAGAATAAGAAAAAAAAAAGACTTTTTAGAACTCTATAAAAAAGGTTATCGCCATAGAGGAAATCATTTCAATTTCATCTATCGCTCAAATTCCTTAAATTTTTCTAGGATGGGTGTTGTGGTGAGTAAAAAAATAGGAAGTGCAGTCAAACGAAACAGAATAAAAAGAAGACTCAGAGCCTTGTTCCGCACTAACAAAGAATTGCTAAAAAAATCTGTAGACCTTCTCATCATCCCCAAAAAAGAGGCTCTTAATGCCTCCCCCTTAAGTTTGAAGCTGGAATACCTATCTGCCCTACAAAAAATTTTTCAGAACAAAAAAGAAGAATGAAGTTTCTAATCCTCTTCCTGCTCAAGTTATATAAAGCATATATATCACCTATCCTGGGTCAAAATTGCCGCTTCTATCCTTCCTGCGCAACATATACTCAAGAAGCCATAAAAAAATATGGAGTTTATAAGGGTATGCTCCTGGGTAGTAAAAGAATTTTAAAGTGTCATCCCTTTCATCCCGGCGGGATTGACTACGTACCTTAAAGGTCAATAATTTGGAAAGAAGAATTTTACTAGCAATCGTCCTCTCCTTCCTGGTTCTCGTTCTGTATCAAATAATTTTCATCAAGAAGGAGGCCCCTACCCCTGAAGAAAAACAAGAGCTAACTCCCCAGTTAAGCGAAAAAAAGGGGGAAGAGCAGGCTTTGGAACAAGAATCCCTCTTAATCCCTTCTCAAGAAGAAGTTTCTAAAGAATATCCGCTGATAAAAGAAGACGAGGAAAGAGAGATAATTATCGAGACTTCTCTGTATAAGGCAATCTGGAGCAACAAAGGCGCAGTGCTTAAGAGCTTGGTCCTCAAAAAACATAAAGATGATGAGGGAAATGAACTAGAGATTGTCTCTCAATTGTCCAAAGAAATCGAAAAATATCCCTTTTCTCTCAAAACCCAGGACCCCCTTTTCGATGCTTTAGCAAATAACTCTCTGTATTTCTGTTCTGAATCTTCTGTGAAGCTGAATAAGGGAGAGAAAAAAGAAATCAGCTTTAAGTTCTCTGACGAAAAAGGTAATAGCCTTGAGAAAATCTTAATTTTTCAAGACGGAAAATATGAATTTCAAGTCGAGATTAATCTTTTCAAAATGTCTCAGAGAATTGAACCGTTCTTACTATGGGGTCCTAGCCTTAGAGATCCCTCTCCTAAAGAACAGAAGCAAAGATTTGGAGGAGGAAGAGGGATAGCCATTCTTTCCGCAGATAAGATTTATCGCCTGGATGAAAAAAAGTTTAAAGCTGAGCGTAGTGCCTTCAATTTTGTTATCTGGGCTGCCTATGAAGATAACTACTTCACTGCCCTCTTTCTCACTTCTTCTGAAAAATCAAGTGCCCTTTTCTTCAAAGAGCAAAGGGATAATAAAGCATATTTCTTTCTTGCTTTCGATTATCCTCAAAAAGTCTTCATAGGCCCAAAAGACTTTGAGGCTTTGAAGGGATTCGGGTTTGGAGCGAATAAGCTCATAAAATTCGGATTTTTCGGATTCATAGCAGAATTGCTCCTCCACGCCTTAAAATTTATCCATAGGGCTCTCCCTAATTGGGGAGTTTCAATTATCATCCTCACCTTGGTGATTAAAATTTTGTTTTTCCCCCTAACCTATACGAGTACACGATCAATGGCAAAGATGCAGGAACTCCAGCCTAAAATCAAAGCCATAAGAGCTAAATATAAAAAAGCAAAACAGGACATTGCCCTGCGCAGGAAAATGAATGAAGAAATGATGAAGCTTTATAAAGAACACGGAATTAATCCAGCGGGAGGCTGTCTTCCCCTTCTCATCCAGATACCTATTTTCTGGGGATTTTTCCGTCTTCTGGTGGTAGCAGTTGAACTAAGACATAGCCCCTTTATCTTTTGGATAGATGACCTCTCGGTGAAGGACCCCTACTATGTTACTCCAATTTTGATGGGTATTACCCAGTTCATCAGCCAAAAAATGACTCCAACTTCGGCTGATCCAGCTCAAGCTCGGATGATGCTGATCATGCCTTTCGTGATGACCATCTTCTTCATGAATTTCCAGAGTGGCCTTGTCCTCTACTGGTTGACTAACAATGTTCTCCAGATTGTTCAACAATATCTCATGAATCGCCTCATGAAAAGGAAGAAAAGAGAAGCTCATGGAAAAAGAAATAAAAAATAACGAAGAAAAACTTGAATTCAAGGGTAGAAACCTGGAAGAAGTGATTAGCCTCGCTGAACATGCTCTCAAGTTACCCAGGACTCAGCTCAATTATGAGATTGTTACGGAAAAAACGAGGCTCTTCGGAATAAAAAGCAAAGAAATTGTCATCCGTGCTTGGGCAAAAAAAGATTACCCGGAAGACCCGATTACTCATTTCCTCCATAAACTGCTATCTCTTTTCCCTTTGGAACTCAGCTACCAATTGAAGAAAAGGAATGAGATTGTTTACTTGATATTCAACGGGAAAGATAAACATCTTCTTCTTCGGAAAGATGGGTCTCTGCTTTTGGCTTTACAACACATTCTTAACAAAATATCTCCCCAAAAAGTTCAAGTTGATTGCGATTTTTATAAAAAGAAGAAAGAAAAAGAATTGAGAGAATATGTCCAGCAAGTTGCGCGCAAAGTCCAGGAAACTGGTAAAGATGAAACCTTGGACTTCATGAATCCCTATGAGAGGAGGATAGTTCATATTGCGGTCAATCAAATTCAGGGAGTAACAACCCAGAGCATAGGAGAAGGCTTTTTAAAAAAGGTCAAAATCTTCCCCTCCCCCACCCCTTCTGAATGACTTCGACTCATTAAAATTCGAGGGCTTGTCTGTTTCTTAATTAAGCCTTAATATAATATTCATCATGTTTGATGATACAATCATAGCCATTTCCACTCCCCTCGGTTATGGGGGATTGGGAATAGTTCGATTGAGCGGGGAAAAGTCCCTCCCTATCGCCAAGAAAATTTTTAAACCCAAAAAGAAGGGAAAACAAATCGAACCTCTTCATCCTATTCTCGGAAATCTGTACAATTTTGAGGATAAAGAGTGCTTTGAAGAGGCCTATCTCACTTATTTCCCGCGGCCTCACACCTATACGCGAGAGGATGTTGTGGAAATCAGCTGCCATGGAAGTCCAGTAATACTCGAAGAAATAATTCGCCTGGGAATAAAAGCAGGGGCTAGACATGCCAACCCCGGAGAATTCACCCTCCGTGCCTATCTAAACGGGAGAATCGATATCATCCAAGCAGAAGCCATAAACGACATCATTCAGGCAAAGTCACTGAAACAGGCAAAAATATCATTCCATCAGCTTGAAGGAGGGCTTTCAAAGACATTCGCCTCCCTCCGTGATGAGACAGTAAGAGTTCTCTCCCTCATCGAAGCCTCGCTTGAATTTCCGGAAGAAGGGCTACGAATTTCAAAGAATCAAATCCTCATCACTATAGAGAAAGGAATAAAAAAACTAAGGAGGCTCATAGAAAGCTACGACTTAGGAAAAACCCTGTCTGAAGGAATAACCTTAGCCCTTGTGGGAAGGGCAAATGTAGGAAAATCGACTCTTTTTAATTCCTTGATAGAAAAAAAAAGGGCAATAGTCACGCCCTTCCCCGGAACGACCCGGGATTATCTCACAGAAAACATGAAAATAGAAGATTCCCTCTTCACCCTTGTGGACATGGCAGGGTTTGACACCACCCTCCATCCTGCTGACAGAGAAGGAATCCGCAGGGGTAAAAAGTTAGCTTCTGAAGCAGACGGAATCCTTCTCCTTCTCGATGCTTCTCAAAATATTATGCCCGAAGACATAGAGCTCATCCGAAAATATAGAAAAAAAAAGACGATTCTCCTTTTCAATAAAATCGACCTCCCTAGAAAAATAAATGTTGATGAAATCCAAGAGGAAGTCCCCGGACTCCCTTCGCTTGAGATTTCTGCTCTAAAGAAAACCAACCTGGATAAGCTAAAAAAAATGATTTACAGCCTATTCGTTCCTAGCCTTGAGGAGAAAAAAGAGGTCATTCTTCACTTGAGGCAGAAGCTTCTCCTCGAAAAAATTCTTGATTATTTCAGAAGGGCAAAATCGTTGCTTAAGGAAGGTTATTCTGAAGAAATATACGTCCAAGAAATAAAGGAAGCCATCCCCTTATTGGGCCAACTAACAGGGGAAATTAAAGTCGAAGAAGTCATCCAGGAAATTTTTAGCAGATTTTGCGTGGGAAAATAGTTTTAAAATGGGCACTCAGGCTGAATACGACCTAATCGTTGTAGGAGCAGGGCATGCTGGTTGTGAAGCTGCCCGAGCCGCAAGCATAATGGGTCTTGAAACCTGTCTGATAACCATAAACCTGGAGACAATAGCTCAAATGTCTTGTAATCCTGCCATTGGAGGCCTGGCCAAAGGTCATCTTGTCAGGGAAATAGATGCCCTGGGGGGGGTCATGGGGCTCTTAGCAGATGAGACAGGCATCCAGTTCAGGCTGCTCAACCGAAGTCGGGGAGGAGCAGTTCAGGCTCCAAGGGCTCAATCTGATAAGGCTCTTTACAGACTTACCATGAAACACTGGCTTGAGAATACCCCTCGTCTTACTCTTTTCCAGGGAATCGTGACAGAAGTTGTGGAGAGAGATGGTAGAGCTTTAGGGGTCAGGACGCTTGAAGATAATTTAATCTTTTCCAGAGCGGTAGTCCTCGCTCCAGGGACATTCTTAAACGGGTTGATCCACATCGGACTCCACAGCTACTCTGCCGGAAGAGCAAACGAACCTGCCTCTTTAGAATTAAGCTCAAACCTAAAGAAATTAGGACTGCGAGCCATTCGCCTCAAGACAGGTACGCCAATGAGGCTCCATAAAAAAACCATAGACTGGGAAAAATTCATTCCTCAATGTGGAGATGAAAACCCTATCCCTTTTTCCTTCAGGGGAAAAAAACGACTCGAAAATAAAATAATCTGCCATATTGGATATACAAATTCAAAGACTCATGAAATAATCAAGGATAACATTGATAAATCCCCTCTTTACAGCGGAAAGATAACTGGTATCGGGCCACGTTATTGTCCGTCGATTGAGGACAAGGTGGTCAAATTTCCTCATCATGAGAGACATCAATTCTTTCTTGAACCTGAAGGATTGAACACCGAAGAAATTTATATAAATGGTCTCTCTTCCAGCCTCCCCTTGGAAGTCCAGAAGGAAATTTTAAGAAGCATTCCAGGACTCGAAGAAAGTAAAATCTTAAGGCCCGCCTATGGGATTGAGTACGACGCTTTCGACCCTCGAGACCTTTTTCCAACTCTGGAATCTAGAAAAATCAAAAACCTTTACCTCGCCGGACAGATCAACGGGACCTCAGGTTATGAAGAAGCGGCTGCACAGGGCTTGATGGCAGGAATAAATGCCAGCTTAAAAATCAAAGAAAAGAAACCCTTCGTCCTTCGTAGAGATGAGGCTTACATTGGCGTCCTCATCGATGACCTGATCTCAAAAGGAGTGGAAGAGCCTTATCGCCTTTTCACTTCGAGAGCAGAATACAGATTAAAGCTTCGAATCGACAATGCAGATAAAAGATTGATGAAATATGGATATCAGCTTGGACTGATTCAAGAAGAAGAATATAAGGCCTTCTTAAAAAAACAGGAAAAGATAGGAAAGATTATGATTTTTCTGAACAAAGAAAAAATCTCCCCTCAGCCCGGGATAAGCTTTACCCTTAAAGAATTCTTAAAAAAACCTGAAGTCTCCTTAAAAAATGTGATAGAATATAAAAAAATAGATTTCAACTTATCAGATGAAGAAATAAGGCACATTGAGTCAGAGATTAAATACCAGGGATACATCAAAAAACAGGAGAAGGAAATAGCAGAAATAAAAAAAATTGACAGCCAAAAGATTCCAGAAAATATGGATTTTGGAAAGGTTCCGGGCCTCACTCGTGAAGTGAAAGAAAAACTGGAGAAATTCCGTCCCCATACTCTGGGAGAGGCAAAAAAAATTTCAGGCATAACTCCTGCAGCCATCCTCAATCTTCATGTATATCTTAGAATTCTAGAAAAAAATGTTTCACGTGAAACATTGAAATGAATAAGGTAATTGCTATCGCCAACCAGAAAGGGGGAGTAGGAAAGACGACAACAGCGATAAACCTTTCTGCATCATTGGCAATTAAAAATAAAAGAGTCCTGATTATAGATTTTGACCCCCAGGGAATGGCAACTGTAGGTCTGGGGAAGTCAAAAGAGCCCAATAAAGGAATCTATCAGACTCTTATGAATGGAAAATATATGATGGATTTCGTCCTTCCTACAGAACTTGATAATCTTTACCTCTGTCCTTCTTCGCCTGAACTGACAGGAGTTGAAGCTGAGCTTTTTCCCTTGGAGAAAAGAGAACAAAAGCTAAGAGAGGCGCTTGTCAATGTGAGAAAGCTTTTTCACTTCATTTTCATAGATTGCCCCCCATCGTTAGGATTGCTAACCATAAATGCACTCACTGCTTCAGACTCCGTGCTTGTGCCCATTCAATGCGAATTTTTCTGCATGGAAGGGATTCCTGAGCTTTTTCGCATCCTGGATGAGGTTAGAACATATTTCAATCCCAACTTGGCTGTAGAAGGAATTCTTCTCACCATGTACGACGAGAGAACAAACCTTTCCAGACAGGTTGCCGAGGAGGTCAGGAGCTCACTAAAGGGCATCATCTATAAAGAAACGATCCCTCGTACAGTCCGTCTTGCCGAAGCTCCTAGCTTTGGCAAGCCAATTTTGCTCTATGATATAAAATCAAGAGGAAGCGAAGCCTACCTCAATCTAGCCAGGGAGTTTTTAGAAAAATGAAAAAGAAGGCATTGGGAAAGGGTCTTAAAGCATTCATACCCGAAGATTATGGAATTTTGAAAGAAGAAAAATATGCAGAACTAGACATCGACCTTCTAAGGCCAAATCCTCTTCAACCCAGGATGGATTTTGACGAAGATTCACTTCTTGACCTCTCCAATTCAATAAAAAAATCTGGACTACTTCAACCTCTCATAGTTGTCCCCGAAGGAGATTCATATCGAATCGTAGTTGGGGAACGCAGATGGAGGGCAGCCCAAAGAGCAGGCCTGAAAAAAATTCCTGTCATCATCCGGAGCATGGACGCAATCAAACAACTGGAGACTTCTCTCATCGAAAACATCCAGAGAAAGGATTTAAACCCACTCGAAATAGCCCTTGCTTATCAGAGATTGATTGAAGAATTGGGATATACCCAAGAGGAATTAGCAGGAAAAGTAGGGAAAGACAGGTCTTCTGTGGCAAATTACCTCCGCCTGCTCAAACTACCTAAAGAAATCCAGAATTATCTTGCCGAGAATAAAATCTCAATGGGTCACGCCAGAGCTCTGCTCTCTCTCGAAGATGAAAAGAAACAGACAGCTCTTGCGCAGGAAACAATTCGCAGGAACATGTCTGTGAGAGAGGTTGAAAGAGCCATACAAAGGCTTAAAAGTGAGCAGAGAACCAGAGAAAAAACAATCTCTGACCCAGACCTCATTGCTCTCCAGGAAGAAATATTGAAGCATTTAGGTACAAAGGTCTCAATTTCTGGAACGCAGAATAAGGGGGTAATCAAGATTTATTATTTTTCTCTGGATGACCTCAATAGAATCTATGAAATAATTAAAGGAGTAAGGAGATGAAAAATAAGAAAAAAGACGCTGATGAAAATAAAATAACAGGGTTTTTCGATAAGGACACTGAGTTTGAAGGGACCCTCTCTTTTAAAGGCTCTTTCCGCATGGATGGAAAGTTTAAGGGGGAGATAAATTCAGATTCTATACTCATTATTGGAGACAAAGGAAGAGTAGAAGCCGAGGTAAAAGTAGGTTATTTAATCATCAATGGAGAATTTAAGGGAAACATTCACGCCCTCGAAAAGGTCGAAATAACCCGGACGGGAAGGGTGATAGGCACGATCGTTTCCCCAAAACTGGTGATAGAAGAAGGAGCTCATCTTGAGGCAAATTGTCAAACTCTGGAAAAAACCCCTGATACACTCGAAATAAAAACAGAACAAGGAAAACTCATTTGAAGTCAGCCACAGGAATCATACCAGCCAGATTCCATTCCCGGCGTTTTCCTGGGAAACCGCTCGCCCCAATCCTGGGAAAACCCATGATTCAGAGAGTCTATGAGGGTGCAAAGAAAGCAAAATTACTTGAACGCCTCATCGTGGCTACTGATGACGAAAGAATTTCTGAAGCATGTAAAAAAATTCCTGCAGAAGTATGGATGACATCTGTTCATCACTCTTCTGGAACGGAAAGGGTAGCAGAAATTGCAACAAAGATTGATTCCCCTCTTATAATAAACATTCAGGGTGATGAACCCCTCATAGAGGGGAAAATGATAGACGAATTGGTTATGGCCCTTCAGGAAGAGTCGATTCCCGTAGCAACGCTTGCCACAAAAGTGCATGACACCTCTCAAATTGAAGACAAGAATCGAGTAAAAGTAATCATTGACAAGAATGGATTCGCACTCTATTTCTCCCGTGCCCCCATTCCTTATCAAGCCTCAGATTATTTCCTACAACACCTAGGAATCTATGGGTTCCAGAAAAATTTTCTTCTCCAGATCATTCACTTACCCCCTTCAAGATTGGAAAAGACTGAGAATCTAGAACAATTGAGAATCTTAGAGAATGGTTACAAGATAAAGGTAATTGAAACCCCGCACCCCACCTTGAGTGTCGACTCGCCTGAGGATATAATCAAGGTGGAAGAATACTTAAAAAAAAAGGAAAATGGCTAAATTTATCTTCATTACAGGAGGGGTTCTCTCTGCCCTAGGAAAGGGAATAGCGGCTGCCTCCATCGGAAATCTCCTTGAAAGCCATGGATATAGAGTTGCGCTCCAAAAATTCGACCCTTATCTCAACGTTGACCCGGGAACGATGAATCCTTTTCAGCATGGAGAAGTCTATGTCACTGACGATGGGGCTGAGACTGACCTTGACCTGGGTCATTATGAGAGATTCACTTCTATGAGAACAACAAGAGTCAACAACTGGACTGCAGGAAAAATATACGAATCAATCCTCAGAAAGGAACGCATGGGAGAATACCTGGGTAAGACAGTTCAAGTAATCCCCCATGTAACAGATGAAATTAAGAATGCCTTCTACCAAGCGGCAAATGAAAACGACATTGTCATCATCGAAATCGGAGGAACCGTAGGAGACATAGAAAGCCTTCCTTTTCTTGAAGCCATTCGGCAGATGAGGCTTTCCTTGGGACATGAGAATACGCTTTTCATCCACCTCACCCTCGTTCCCTTCCATAAGACATCTGGAGAACTGAAAACAAAGCCAACTCAGCACAGTGTCAAGGAGCTAAGGGCAATAGGTATCCAGCCCGATTTCATCCTCTGTCGCACTGATAGATTTCTTGACAAAGAAATTAAAGCGAAGATTTCTCTTTTTACTAATGTGCCTCTTGAAGCAGTAATAACTGCTAAAGATGTGGATAATATTTATGAAATTCCTCTCATCTTTGCCAAGGAGAAACTTGACCTCATCATCCTCGAACGTCTTAAGCTTAAACCAAAGAAAAGAAGACTCAGGCGCTGGAAAGCGATGGTTAAGAAAATGCAAAATCCAAAAGAAGAAGTAAACGTTGCCCTCGTAGGGAAATATGCTGGTCTCAGAGACTCCTACATAAGCCTCAAACAGGCTTTGGACCATGGTGGTATCTCACACGAATTAAAAGTGAATATCATCTGGATAGAAGCAGAAGATTTGGAAAAGAGGCCCATATCCCAGCTTCTTGACAAAGCGGATGGAATTTTAGTGCCGGGAGGATTCGGAACAAGGGGGATTGAAGGGAAGATAAAGGCAGTAACCTATGCCAGAGAGGAAAAAGTGCCCTTTTTTGGAATCTGTCTAGGGATGCAGTGTGCAACCATTGAATTTGCCCGCAACATCGCTTCCCTGCGGAATGCTAACAGCACCGAGTTCGATTCGAGGACTCCCCATAAAATATTTTTTAAATGGAGAGAACTAAAAGGAGTGGAAAAACTGGGCGGGACCATGAGGCTCGGTCAGTATCTTTGTCTTATTAAAAAAGGCTCTCTTGCTTGGCGAGCATATCGTAAACTGAAAATCTATGAGCGTCACCGTCATCGTTATGAATTTAATCCTGAGTATGAAGAAATATTGAGCAGGGCAGGGCTCATCATTTCAGGAAAAAACCCAGACCATCAGCTGGTAGAAATCATAGAGCTCAATGACCACCCCTGGTTTCTGGGATGTCAGTTCCACCCAGAATTCAAATCCAAGCCATTGCAACCTCACCCTCTTTTCAGTTCTTTCATCGGAGCTTGTTATGCCTATCGTCTCAAAAGAAATTTACGTAACCTCTAAAGTAAAGATTGGAGGCTCTAACTCTCTCTTTCTGATTGCAGGTCCCTGCGTCATAGAAAGCGAAGAACATTCATTCTTGATGGCAGAGAAAATAAAAAAAATATGCGAGGAACTTAAAATCCCCTTCATCTTCAAGGCGTCTTATGATAAGGCAAATCGAAGCTCCCTTTTTTCTTACCGAGGCCCTGGTCTTGAAGAAGGCTTAAAGATTCTCCAGGCAATAAAAAAAGAGCTCGACATTCCTGTTCTCTCAGATGTGCATGAGACCTCTCAAATAGAAAAAGCAGCAGAAATTCTCGATGTGATTCAAATCCCTGCTTTTCTCTGCAGGCAAACTGATCTCATCCTAGAAGCTTCTAAAACAAAGAAAACAATAAACCTCAAAAAAGGGCAATTTCTCTCTCCTCTGGAGATGAAAAATGTTCTGGAAAAAGCCCTCAGTCAGGGAAATGGAAAAATTCTTCTCACTGAAAGGGGAACGTGCTTTGGTTACAATAATCTTGTCTTCGATGTAAGGTCAATACCTACTATGAAAAAATGGGGATACCCTGTCATCATCGATGCCTCCCACAGCGTCCAGCGGCCTGGCGGAGAAGGAGAAGCTTCAGGAGGAGATGCTGAGTTCATACCTTTTATGGCAAAAGCAGGAATAAGTGTGGGAGCGGATGGAATTTTTATTGAAGTCCATGATAATCCTTCTCAAGCTCTCTCCGATAAATATAATTCATTGATAATAAATGATTTACAAGCGCTTCTTGTATGTTGTCTTGCTCTCCAAAAGGCAAGAGATGGAAACTAAAGTCATTTAAATTCAGGTGAGCGGCGATGAACAAACAAGAAATAATTCAGACAGGAAAAGAGGTTCTTGAAATAGAGGCAAAGGCTGTAGAAAGCCTTTCGAGAAAGTTAGACGAAAATTTTGCCCTTGCCGTAGAAATCTTGTTCAACACTACGTCCCGGGTCATCGTGACTGGAATGGGGAAATCCGGCATAATTGCGCGGAAAATAGCAGCCACCCTTGCCAGCTGTGGCACCCCAGCAATATTCATCCATCCCGCCGAAGCAGGTCATGGAGACTTAGGCATGATTGTCAAGGATGACGTTCTCCTTGCCATCTCTTACAGCGGAGAAACTCGCGAAATTTTAGACCTTCTAGATTTTGTAAAAAGAATAGGAATAAAGCTCATAGCTATAACTGGGGACAAAAACTCTCGCCTAGCTCGCTATAGCGATGTAGTCTTAGATGCAAAAATCGAAAGAGAAGCAGGCCCATGTAACTTGATTCCCACTGCGAGTTCTACGGCTGCGCTTGCTCTGGGAGACGCAATTGCCATCGCCCTGATGAAGAAAAAAGGATATGGTGAAAATTATCTGGCGTTAGTCCATCCTAAAGGACAAGTAGGAAAGAAGCTTATCAAGGTCGAAAGTTTGATGCATAGAGGAAAGGAAATCCCCCGGGTCCGAGAAGATGCCCTGATGGATACTGTCCTTCAAGAAATGAGCTCCAAGAAACTGGGGATGACCTGTGTGGTAGATGCTCAGAACAGACTTATAGGTATCATCACAGATGGAGACTTGAGGCGAATGATCCAGAAGTTCAAAGCCAGTTTCCTCAAGAAGAGGGCTCGAGATTGTATGACCAAAAATCCCATAACCATTGAAAAACATGAACTTGCAACAAAAGCCCTGAACATGATGGAAGAGAAGAAGATTACTTCTCTAATCATAAAGAATCAGAAAGGAAAGATAGAGGGAATAATTCACCTCCATGATTTATGGCGCACAGAAATGTTCTGATGAAAGAAAGAGCTAAGAAAATCAAAATGATAATCATGGATGTCGATGGGACACTCACAGATGGAAGCCTCTTCCTCCTCCCTGATGGAGAGGAGGTAAAAAGCTACAACGTGAAAGATGGATTGGGAATTCTTCTCGCTCATCTCGAAGGACTCTACACAGGAATCATCACAGGGAAAACATCAAAAGCCCTAGAGAAGAGGGCAGAAAAACTCAAGATAACAGACCTATATCAGGGTGTATGGGATAAAAAGGCCATTCTTTGCGAAATAATGGAAAAAAGGGGACTTGAACCTGACCAAATTGCCTACATTGGAGATGACCTCGGAGACCTTGAAGTCATAAAGAGTGTGGGATTAGCTGCAGCCGTGGCAGATGCCCATCCAGAGGTTAAGAGACAATGTCATTTCATCTGTTCTTTATCAGGCGGAAAGGGTGCAGTCAGGGAATTTATTGAATTTATCCTTAAATCACAGGGAAAATGGAAGTCGATTGAGGAAAAAGTTAAGAGTATCTATAAGGGAAAAGAATGAAGATTAAAATCAAGGAGAAATATGATTTTTCTTTCCCACTTTTTCACCTCTGAGAGAAAGAGGGAGGAAAGATGAGCATGAAACCAGAAATCTTCAGAGAATATGATATCAGAGGAATTGTAGACAGGGATTTCAATGAGAAAAATGTGGAGATTCTTGGGAAGGGTATCGGGACCTATTTTCGTCACAAAGAAAAAAGAAAGATTGCTCTCGGAAGAGATTGTCGGTTAAGCTCTCCCCTGTATGCAAAGTCCCTCACAAGAGGTCTTCTCTCCAGCGGATGTGACATCTTAGATTTAGGAACCATTCCCTCTCCCCTCCTTTATTTTGCCATCTACTTTAAGAAAATAGAAGCAGGGGTAATGATAACTGGTTCACACAATCCCCCTGAATACAATGGCTTCAAGATTATGGTGGGGGAAGAAACCCTTTATGGGGAAGCAATCCAAGAAATATACTCCATCATTAAGGAAGAGAGATTCATAGAGGAAAAGGGAGCCGCTTTGAGCAGCTACTCCATAATCCCTGAATATGAAGAATATCTCTTACAAGACATAAAGCTTGAAAAAAAACTGAGAGTCGTCTTGGATGCTGGGAATGGAACTGCAGGTGTCGTGGCAAGTCCGATTTTCAAAAAAATGGGATGTGAAGTTAAGGAACTCTACTGCGAGATGGATGGCACATTCCCCAATCATCATCCTGACCCCACCATTCCTGAGGCATTGAGTGATTTAATAAAGGCTGTCAAAGAATTCAAAGCAGATGTAGGCATCGCCTATGATGGGGATGGGGATAGAATCGGCGTGGTAGATGATGAGGGAAAAATTCTCTGGGGAGACCAGTTATTGGTTGTATTTGCTCGCGATATTCTTCCCCAAAACAAGGGAACAGCCGTGATTTCAGAAGTGAAGGCTTCAAAAGTTCTGTATGAAGAAATAGAAAAACTCGGCGGACGCCCGATAATGTGGAAGACAGGACATTCTTTAATCAAGAAAAAAATTAAGGAAGAGAAGGCAAAGATTGCAGGTGAGATGAGCGGACACATCTTCTTTGCAGACAGATATTTTGGCTTTGATGATGCAATATATGCTTCAGCTCGCCTTCTCGAAATCCTCTCTCGTTCTGATAAGAAACTTTCAGAGATGCTCTCTGATCTCCCCCGAACCTATACCACTCCTGAAATAAGGATTTACGCTTCAGATGAGATTAAATTTAAGATTGTAGATGAGGTAAAAAAAGAGCTTTCCGAAAAATATCCTACCATAGAAATTGATGGTGTAAGAGCAATCTACCCCCGAGGTTGGGCTCTCGTGCGAGCCTCAAACACGCAGGAAGTCCTTGTCCTTCGTTTTGAAGCAGATTCTGAAGAGGAGTTAAATAAGATTAGAAAAGAGGTGGAAAATACTCTGGAAAGAGTCATAAAGAAGCTCGCAGATTCTAAGGGATAAAATTGGATCTAAGGGCTGTTATCATGGCAGGAGGAAAGGGGGCCCGCTTCTGGCCTCTAAGCAGAGAGAGAAAACCGAAACAGTTTCTTCCCATCGTAAGCGAGAAGACGATGCTTGAGGAAACCGTAAACAGGATATTACCCCTCATTCCTTCTTCTAAAATTTACACAGTCGCCAACCTCAAACAAACTAAAACCATCAGGAAACTCCTCCCTTATTTACCGTCCAAAAATTTGCTCGTTGAACCAAAGGGGAAAAATACAGCGCCTTCTCTTATCTTTGCCACAGCTACCCTCTACCTTCAAAATCAGGAAGCAATAGTAGCAGCCCTTCCTGCTGACCACATAATCCAGGATTCTAAAGCGTTTCTCAAAAAACTAGAGGCTGCAGCAGAAGCCGCAGCTAAGAAGGAAGACTTAATCACCTTTGGAATTCCCCCCTCCTTTCCCGCAACAGGGTATGGATATATCCAATTTTCTAAGAAAAACTCGATCAAAATCCTTGGTGAAGATTTCTACGAAGTAAAGAAATTCAAGGAAAAACCCGATGCTGAAAAAGCCAAGTATTTTCTCTCTCAGGGAAATTATTACTGGAATTCTGGGATGTTTATCTGGCACGCCTCGGTTTTTGCCCAGAAACTTCGACTCCATGCTCCCTTGCTTTATTCCTATTGGGAGAGGATTCTCGATACTCTAAAAAGAAAGAATAGCCAACAAATAAAATCAATCTTTGAAGAAATACCTTCAATTTCTATTGACTATGGATTGATGGAAAAAGCAAAAGGTGTGTTGATGGGGAAGGGAGAGTTCGGCTGGTCTGATGTTGGTTCATGGTCTTCCCTTGCAGAATTATGGACGAAAGATAAAGAACAAAATACAGCGCGAGGAGAATACATAGCCATAGCCTCTAAAAATTGTCTCATCCATAGCCCTCGAAAACTCACAGCTCTTATCGGTGTTCAAGATTTAATCGTTGTGGATGTTGAGGATGCTCTTTTAATCTGCCACAAAGCTCAGGATCAGAAGATTAAGGAGCTTGTAGAAACAATAAGAAAAAAAGGCAAAATTAAGTACCTCTAGACATCCATCAAAAAATCTCGTTTCCCTCCTAAGGTAAGGAATTGATTTTAGTCAAAAATCTGAAAGATTAAGCCTTAAATTTTTTGCCTTTGCCTGGGGTTAATCCCCTCTCTCGGTTCTGGCATTGAGAGTTTTCATTGCTTTTACTCAAGTTATTTTAATCACTCCCATAAAGCTGGATAGGAAAAATAAAAAATGAATCCCCTTTTTCTTCAGAAACGCTCATTTTCCTTGCGGCTTCACTTCTTATGAACGCCTTCTTCCTTTGATTACGGGAGTACTCATAGGCCCTGGAGGCTTCAGTCTAATCAAGGATTTGAGAATCAGCAATGCTCTCTCCAGAAATGAGTGTCATGAAGTTACTTTCTATCTCAGGAATAGACCTTTCTCCGGAAAGATTATCAAATTCAAAAATCTATTTTCTATGGGTTCTTAGGGATCTTAAGTTCTACACCTGTGCTACTGAAAATTCTTTCAGGCGGAGTCAGCCATCACCAAGCTTTCCCTGAGAATCTTAATTTTTCAGGAATTGGCTATTGCACCTATGCTAGCGTTAGCCCCAATGCTAGCGAGTATCACCGCGGTTTCATTGTTTCACTGAGTCGTCGCTTCTGCTGAGTGTGGATTTAGGGGTAATGCTTTCTTTCCAGTCCTAAAATTTTCCCCTCCCTAATTTCATTAATCGTTAGAACAATGAGTAGCCAACTTCTTTCTCCTCTCTTTAAAAGTCTTTTTCTTGGTTCTGATCTACTTCTACTCATCTTAGAGAGAGAAAACCTTTGAGGGGTTCTATCTGGTGACTCCATCTTATGAGTTCAATATTTAATAATGATAAGATTTTTTTCTTTTTAGATGGCAATTTTTTTTTTACCTCAATTCTTTTTGCTAGCTTAAAATGCAAAAAAATCTACTTCTTCATCAACTTCCCCTCCTCCCTCTTGCCAAGGAAGCACTCACGCCCAGTGCACAGAGAAGAGAAAAAATCACAAAACCGGTGTGAGCACTGCGCAGGAAAGCAGGATAAATGGGAGGAGTAATGGGTTTAGGACCTATAAAAATAGAAAAGAGAATCATTACTGTTCCCAAACTCATCATTTGACCTACGAGCCTCATCGTCGCTAGGGTGGAGGAGGCCACTCCATATAATTTCTTTTCCACCGAACCCATGATGGCGTTGGTGTTGGGAGAAGAGAAAAAGGCAAACCCAAAACCGAGAAAAGAAAGGGAAGCAATTATCATCTGGATTGAAGTCTTTTCTCCCAAAAACACAAGACCAAAAAGTCCCAGGCTGGAGAGGCCCATCCCCACCGAGGCAACAATTTGAGGCTCCTTCTTATCCGAGGCACGACCTGCAAAAGGAGAAAAAATGGTCATTAGCACAGGCTGAGCCATTAAGACTAGACCTGCTATTCGAGGGCTAAGTCCCTTTATATACTGAAGATAAAGGCTAAGGAGGAGGCTCACCGCAGCCGTAGAAGAATAATGAATCAATGCGGCAAGGTTAGAGAAGGCAAAGAGTCGATTTTCCCAGAAAAGATGGATATTGAGGAGAGGGTGAGGAACTCTAATTTCCCACCAAGCAAAAAATAAGAGTCCTGCCAAACCAGTGGCGGTAAGAATCAGACCTAAAGAGGAGGGAAGCTTAGAAAATCCATAGATTAGAGAGACAAGGGAAATTCCATAAATAAGCGAACCTATTCCATCAATTTTTTCCCCTCTTGCTTCTGCCCATTCCCCCTTTAGCCAGCCCACAGCCACACACAAAGCCACGAGACCTACTACCCCATTAAATAAAAAAATGCTCCTCCAGCCTAAACTCTGAGTAAGGGTCCCTCCCAGAAGAGGACCAAGTGTCAATCCCAGATAAGTAAAGGAAACATTTATGCCCAAGGCTCTACCTCTCTCCTCAGGAGGAAAAACAGAGGTGATAATAGCCACTCCTGTCCCAAAAATCATGGCACTTCCTATCCCCTGAATTACACGAGCCAAGAGAAGAAGGGCCATACAAGGGGATAGGGTGGCAAGTAAGGAGCCCAGGATGTGAATGGCTACTCCCCTCACATAAATTTTTTTCCTTCCCTGGATGTCAGCCGCCCTACCCATGGGAACGAGTACCATGGCTGCCGTGAGGCTATAAGAAGTGGCAACCCAGCCTAGGAGAATTGCCGAAGCATGAAACTCACGTCCAATGACAGGAAGAGCAAGATTTGTAGCAGAGCCCATAAAAGGAGTAAGAAAAGAAGTAATGCAAGATATTGAAAGAGCAATTCTTCTCTGGGTTATAATTACTTCCATTCCTTATCCACAATCTCTTTAGTTCTTCACCTTTTCCAGAGGAGAAAGATTCTAATTTTGCCCGAAGCCCACAAATATTGCAAGGGAAAGCTTCCTGGGTAAAGGGTATTTTCTCCCTAAATGAAGATGAATTTTATGCGGAAAAATTACTCCTAAGTTTTTCCTCCAAATTAATAGAATGAAAATCAAAATTATTGCTTGTTTTTATTGATTATAATTGATTATATATGATTCATTTATTAACATCCTCGAGGAGGTGAAGCATGCGTTTTAGATATATGTTTTCTCTCTGGATTAAAGTATTAATTTTTATTCTCTTTCCCCTTCTCTTCGGCTTTCCTTATTTAACGGGAACTGAGATCAACTGGAACATGGCAGAAGATAGTGATATTGAGCACATTCTACCTCTTAAGAGACAAGCCGAAATTTTTAATGAAATCCTTGCCTGGCGACTGGACAATATTCTTCCCCTTATAATGCGCAGAGAAGGGATTGAACTCTGGCTTGTAATCTGTTTTGAATATGCCGAGGACCCTGTTTATAAAACCCTTATAGTTCAACCCCTGATGAGCGCACGCAGACTTTCAATACTTCTCTTTCATGATGACCCGAAAGAAGGATTTAAAAAACTGACAGCCAACTGGCATGGAAACTCTACCTGCGGTCCAATGTATACCAGCATTTTTTCGGATGAATATAGGGCGAAGGGAGCAATCGGACAGCTTGAAGCAGTTGTTGATTATATAAAACACCACAATCCTAAAAACATAGGCATCAACACCGCTACCCATTGGGAATACTTCGATGATTTTTCTCATGGGCTCGGTTTGAGTGCTTTTTTTAAGAGTAATCTTGAGCATACCCTGGGCGAAGAATACAGGGGCCGCCTGGTTTCGGCAGAGAAACTGTGTATAGGCTGGTTTGAAACCCGAAGTCCTCAGGAACTGAGTCTCTACCGACATCTCGTGGGAATCGGGCACAAGCTAATCTCTGAATTTTTCTCTAATAGAGTCATCATCCCCGATGTCACTTCGACGGATGAGGTGGAATGGTGGATAAGGCAAAGGCTACTCAGTCTTGGTCTAGAGGCCTGGTTTCATCCCTCAATCGACATCATTCGTTCGCCTGAAGGAATAAGCCTCTATGGAAAGGAAGATAAAAATATTCGTCGGGGGGATGTCCTCCATTGTGATATTGGGTTTCGCTATCTCGGTCTTGCCACTGACATGCAGCATTTAGCCTATATCTGCCGTTTGGGAGAGAAAGATGCCCCTGCGGGGCTTAAAGAGCTCTTAAGAAAAGGAAATCGACTCCAAGAAATACTCCTCCCGGAATTCAAGGAAGGACGCACTGGTAACGAAATCTTGAGGGAAGCACTGAGAAAGGGCCGGGCTGAGGGACTCAACCCGCGAATTTACACCCATCCCATCGGTTTCTATGGCCATGGCTCAGGGATGACAATAGGAATGGTAGAAAAACAGGAATTTGTTCCAGGGACTGGAGAACACCCTCTCCATCCTGACACAGTCTACTCCATTGAATTGAGTGTCACAGGCGAAATACCCGAATGGAAGAATGCCTCTGTCACTTTAGGGCTTGAAGATGAGGCAGTCTTCAACAAAGAAGGGTGCCGCTGGGTTGATGGCTATCCTCGCTCTTTTTATTTAATTAAATAAAGAGATTCCTGAAAATTGCAGGCAAGAAACCCAGATTGACTTTTTATCTGAGTGATATTAATTTATTTCATCTATCTAATCTGGTAACAAAGGAGGATAAATGAGGGGAAAAACTTTAATATTCTCAGAGGTTTTATTTTGTCTTGTATTTTTAGGAGCTAATCTCTTTCCCGCAGCAGCCACCCCTGGCTCTAAACCCATAAAGACAAACAAAGATAAGCTCCTTTCCCTTGCAGTTCAGGGAGAAATTGCACCTGCTCAACCTGAATCCACTTATGGTGTCACCTGGGACGGCAAGCCAAAGACAATGATCGGCATAGGTGGGATTAACTATAATTTGAAGCTAGGGGAGAGAGTCTTCGGGTGGGCTTCGACTGACAGGGCAACAGTTGGGGTGGCAACCGTTGGCGTGGGAACAGAACGGGCTAAATCCTCCTGGCGCGATTTTTCCTCTATCGGCAACGAAGTGAAGGTAATAAGCGGAGAAGCCCAGGGGAAAAAGGGTGTTATTGTGGGAAAATTTGAAAATTTCGTCCTCGTCCATTTTGAGGATAGCGTCTTGGGAAAATTGGCAATTGGAGACAGGCTTCATGCAAAAGCATGTGGAGTCGGCCTCAAAATAGAGGGCTTCGATGATGTCTTTGCTCACAGCATCTCTCCTGAAGTTCTGGAAAAAATCTTGGTTGTCACCCCAGAGGGGAAGCTCGAAGCAGCGGTAGTCAAAGAAATCCCTGCAGAGATCGTCTCCCGGGGAAATGGGGGAAGTCTCTCAGGTCATTGGCATATCCAAACTTGCTATCCTCCAGATATTCAGAAATTCGGACTGGAGGAACTTTGTTTCGGAGACCTTGTCCTCCTCAAAGACATTCAGACTGACTATGGACAGGGTTATTATAAAGGAGCCAGCACTCTAGGAGTTATCTGCAGCGGCCCGAGCGACATTTCAGGTCAGGGAATAGGGGTTACTCCCATTCTCTCTAGCCGTTTTGGCAAAATAAAAGCCCGGATAGAGTCTGAAGCTAACATCGGCAATTATCTAGGACTAAAAATTGAAAACTCTACAAAACCAAAACAGACTTCCCTCTTAAAGACGAATAAACATAATCTTCTCGAAATAGCAGTCGAAGCAGTTGTCCAACCTGCAGGGAGCTGGGGTTACAGTCCAACCTATGAGGGAAGGACAAGCCATAGACTCGGGACGGCATCGATTAACTATACGGTCTCAATAGGAGACTCGACTTATGGCTGGGCAAATGCAGACCATGTAGAGCCTGATGTAACTGTTCAGGGAAGGGATAAAGAGGTGCCCAGCGCCTGTGCGGTTGCCATCCTTGCCTGTATAGGAAACGAAGCAAGGGTCCTCACTGGGGAAGCAAAGGGAGCAAAGGGGTTTTATATTGGAAGACATGCTGGTTCGGATGATTTGGTCTGGTTTCCAAGGCACATAATTGAAAAACTCACCATAGACGATAAGATCCAGATAAGGGCAAAAGGTGTTGGATTGCGCATCGAAGGCTTTGAGGATGTGAGGGTTAACAAACTTTCACCCGAGGTTCTGGAAAAGATGATTCTCAAAATAGAAGAAAACCAACTCGTGGTTCCTGTGGCAAAGGAAGTGCCAGGGCATATAATGGGTTCCGGGATAGGATTTCCATTTATCGAGACACTCGATTATGATATTCAAACCACAGACCCCTGGGTAGTTGAAAAATATAACCTTAAAGATCTCAAGCTTGGTGACGTTGTTGCCATCCGTGACCATTATGATTCATACGGAACGGGAAGATATGAGGGAGCAGTAACCATAGGAGTTTGCATCCATGGATTCAGCGAATCACCGGGACACGGACCAGGACTTAATCCTGTGCTGAGCGCTCTCCCAGGCAGAATAAAGACTATAATCGACCCAAAGGCAAACATTGCCTACTACCTAGGGATTCGGTGAGATTTTGAATCTCGAGACTCGGGATTTTCTAATTATGGCGTTTTATTGCATTACTCTTGAGCGAGCTAAAACGCATAAGGAGAAGGTTAATATTGTAAATCATATTTTCTTCAAGAGCTTTTAGAGAGGAAAATATCTCCACCCGCAAAAAAAAAGAGTTTAATTAATAGGGATAAAATTAGATAATCAGGAAACCGGCTGAGGCTCCAAGGCAAATTCAATCACCTCTTTCATCTCAGAAACATACTTCAGTTTGATTTCTCCACGCGCAAGAGCTTCTTTGAGACTCTTAGGAAACTCCTCCTCGTCCTTTTTATTACCTTCAGGAAGAAGCACTATTTCTATTCCTGATTCCTTTGCAGCTAGCACTTTTTCTTTTATCCCCCCCACAGGAAGCACCCTCCCCCTCAAGGTTATCTCTCCAGTCATGGCAACATTATCCTTAACTTTTCTCTTGGAAAGAAGTGAGGCCAAGGCGACAAGCATGGCCACTCCTGCAGAGGGGCCATCTTTGGGAATGGCTGCCTCAGGAACATGGATATGGATTTTTTTGCCTATCGAAGAGCGTTCTCTATCAATCTTTAACATTTCTAAGTTAGCTTCTAGGAAAGTTAAGGCTGCCTTGGCAGATTCCTGCATTATTTTTGCCACATTTCCTGTTATTTCCAGCTCGGGTTTATTCACTTCTCTTATTATCTCTGATTCTATAAAAAGGAGCTCCCCACCCGCCTGGGTCCAGGCTAATCCTATTGCGATTCCGGGCCGGGATATCCTTTCTTTTACGGTAGATACATATCTCTTTGGGCCTAAATATTTAGAGAGATTCTCAACCGTAATCACCTCCCCCTGAATTTCCTTTTTGACTATTCTTGTAGCCACCTTTCTGCAACAGTTACTTATCTCCCTTTTTAAATTCCTGACCCCGGCTTCTCTTGTATAATCCTTGATTATCGAGACCAGGGCTTTTTCTTCGAAGCGAATTTGTTCCGGTGTTAGACCATTTGCCTCTATCTCCTGGGGAACAAGGTAACTCTTGGCAATCATCAGTTTTTCTTCATGTGTGTATCCTGGAAACTCAAGGATTTCCATTCTGTCCCTCAGAGCAGGCTGGATGGGCTCGGCAAGGTTTCCAGTGCAGATGAAAAGAACCTTGGAGAGGTCAAACGGAACTCCTAGGTAATGGTCCATGAAACTCGAGTTTTGTTCAGGGTCCAGGATTTCCAAAAGAGCCGAAGTCGGGTCTCCCCTCCAGTCCAGGCCCACTTTGTCAATTTCATCGATCATGAACACAGGGTTGTTAGATTCCACTCTTTTCAGCTCCTGAATGATGACACCTGGTTGAGCTCCAACGTATGTCCTCTCAAACCCTCTTAGTTGCCTTTCATCCTTGGCTCCCCCCAAAGAAATCCTCACAAACTTCCTGTTCATCGCTCTAGCAATTGATTTTCCTACAGATGTCTTTCCAGTTCCTGGAGGTCCTATAAAACAGAGAATGGGAGACTTGCCCTCTGGTTTAAGCTGTTTTACAGCCAGATACTCGAGGATTCTCTTTTTCACAATCTCTAAGCCGTAATGGTCCTCTTCTAGGATTTTTTCTGCTTCATTTATGTCCTTCCTATCTTCGGTGCTTTTATTCCAGGGAAGAGAAACCACTAAATCCAGCCAGCTTGCCCTGTATTGATTCGAAGGGTCATGAGGATTCGCTCGCGCAAATTTATCCAGTTCTTCATCGAATTCTTTCCGAACTTCGGGGGGGAGGTTTGCCTTTTCTGCTCTTTCCCTATACTTTTGGACTATGGAATCTTCCCTTCCCTTTCCCATCTTTTTCAACTCATCCTCGAGAGCCTTTATCTGTTCTCTGATCACAAATTCCTTCTGGGTATCCTCTAAGTCTTCCTTCACTTTTGCCCTGCTTCTGAATTTTACAATTTCCCTGTTTAAAAAATAACTGACTTTTTCGAGCCTTTCTCTAACATTAAGCGTCTCCAGAATAATCTGTTTCTCATCGAGATGGATTACCCAGCTGGGGAGAGAAGCAGCAGCGAAATCTGCAATAAAACCAGGATAATCGCTCGCCATGATGGTCTTTAACAATTCTCCCTTGCCTCCGGCATCAATCAAGTCAAGAAGCTCCTTGTACAGCGATTTGACCGCCTCAGCATAAGCCATTATTTTATCATCCGAGGTGAAATACTCATCGGTCAGGGTCTGGATTTCGCCAAGGTAATAGGGACTGTCCTGCACGATGCGAATTATCTTGAATCTTACTAGACCATGAACTTCAAGGAAAATAATCTCGGGTTCCATTGATAGGGCGCCACCTTTAGTAATCGGGAGTCTTTTGAATATCTGACGGATGATTTCCTCTGGCTGCTTTATTTCCTGTATCCTTCCTACCGTCCCGATTTTTTCGAGTCCCTCTCTCGTCTTTGTCACAATGCCGAGGACTTTATATTTCTTGGCAGCCTCAATAAGAAGTTCCAAATCCTTCTTCCGCGAGGAACCAATAGTCTCTGTCATCTCTGGAAAAAGAACCACGTCCTCAACTGCTAAAACAGGAAGAATCTGGGGTATCTCAAATTGCATGTTTATCACCTCTTTTAAATTTTCTCATTTTAAAAATCAGCTCTTCTTTCAATTCATCTCCCACTTTCCTTCCCCAATTTTAGCCGAGAATTAATTTTAGCACAATTTTCTCAATTTTGAATCCAGCCCACCTCTTTTTCTCAGGTTTGACTTTCACCAAGAGCTCTGTTATAAGCTTCAGAATAAAAAAGAAAATATGATTATGAGAGATGAGCGAGGGCAAAAAGAGGGAAAGTATTCCTCTTCGCTAATTCAGGAGTTAAAAAAAATCTTTGATGCTCAAAAAATCCTCAGGCAAAAAAGAGTAGAACGGTATGAGCGGGGTGATACTCTTTATTATGAGGTATGGGGATTAATTCCCCGCCGCAGGGCTTCGGTCTTAATCGAAGTGGAGAGATTTGTGGGAGGGGGTTATGCGGGTCAGGTGTATAAAGCAAAAATCCTCGATCTCGAAACTCCACAGGGTCCTATAGATGGACTTCAGAAGGGAGTTTCCTATGCCCTGAAAATCTTCATCCCCCCCAGTGGATTCTCACGCCTCTTCCGCAATCTCATTTTTTACCTTGGCTTTCAAGGACCTTTCTCTTTACAGGTAAACCCAGATGCCTTGAGAACAAATGCCTTATGGCAGAAATTCATTCGTCGTGGCGCTTCACTTCATTTTGGTTCAGAAAAAGTGATTGCAGACGTCCATGCGACCTTTATCGACCATAACCTTGGAAGCTGTGGAGAGCTAAATGAATGGATTGAAGGGCGCCAGTGGAGGCTTGAAGTTGACGACAACCTCGACCTCCGTTTGAAGTGGAAGCCAGGGAAACTTGGAAAAGGAATCGGTTCAGCCGAGTACAGAGCTAAAAAAACTTTCATGATGCACCTAGTCAAGTTAATGAACGACATGGGGGCATATGAACTTTCTCGACAGTATGAATGGTGGACTCTCAAAAGTCAGCCAAACGCCTTGAAATGCATCGGAGAAAATGAGGACGAAGAAAAGGGACTCGTTGCAGTCGATTTTCGAGCAGGACTGGCTCTCCTCCCCTTTCTCCCTCTTTGTCCTGCTGACTTTAAACTGATCTTGAAGGGAATAAGAAGAGGAAGCTTAGTCCAGTTTGATAGGGGAGATTTAAATAAACTTGAAAAATTTGTACACAATCACAAGGAAATTTTTCAGGGAATGCACGATTCCTTGATAGAGCTCAAAAAAGTTGATGCCTCATATCGGGACTCTCTCCCTGACCTCTCTCATAATCATCTGAAGCTTCTTACTAAGAAAGACCTCCGCTCCTCAATCCTGAAGAGTAGCATTCAGAGCTTAAAAATAAGAAATATAATCGATGAAGAAAACTCTAAACTTCTAAATCAGAAGAAAGCCTTCGCCCTCTTAATCTATTTTTTGGGAGTGCTTCCCTTTCTCGGCAATTTTCTGCGGAGGCTTCTCGCAAATAAAAAGTATCGCCTCCATTATTTAAATCTCTTCTCCAGTTTAGATTATTTTAAGCGCTCTACCAGGGCGAGAATTGCCGAATCTCTCATCCGCTGGCATCGCAAAGGTAGGGTGAATGAAAAACTTGCTCGAAAAATCCTGAAGCACCCTTCTTATTTCTATCTCCTTCTTCCCTTTTCAATCCTTCCCCCAAAGCTTCACCGATTCTTCTCTGACTGGCAATTTGCTCTTGAGTCTCTGGAAAACATTTTTGTGCGACCATTTAAACTCTATTTCAACTCGAGCCTGAGAGAGGAATGGATGCGAGACCTCATTACAAAGGGTAGAGAAGAGGGCATCTTGACTTCCCATGATGAATCTCTCATACAAAATCAGATTAAAGAGCCTTTCATCCAGAAATATCTTAAGAGCTTAGCAGTTCACATCTGCACCCTGCCTGTTACCCAGATTGTCTCTCTTTTCATCGCCGTAATTTATATCAGGTTGCATCCTGAGCTTTCTTGGCAGACTGCCACTCTCCATGCAGGGATAATCCTCGGCCTCTTTCAAGTGACGCCCATCTCTCCTGGCTCTCTCACTAGAGGGCTATACGTAACTTATCTTGTGCTCAAGGAAAAAAATTTTAAAGATTACAGCATTGCCTTCTACCTGAGTTTCTTTAAATACATCGGTTACCTCGCCTTCCCTATCCAAATGGCTTACCGCTATCCAGATTTAGCCCGATTCATGGCAAGCCATTGGGCCACTCAAGCCGTGCACATCATTCCTGTCTTCGGAGAAAGAGGCGCTCTTCTTGAACATATAGTGTTTGATATCTTTTACAATTATCCTTTGACTCTTCGGCGCCGCCTCAGAATGCGCAAACTTCTTCGCTCAACCTTGAGAACGAGGTTGTGGCATTTTCCCTTTTGTTTGATATTGGGTGGGGCTCTTCTCGCGCTCATAGAGATAGGGTATTTTAAATTAAAAAGTCAATTTCCCCAGATGAGCGAAATATGGTGGTTAATTCTCTGGGTACCAGCCATCGTTTCTTTTTTGGTCCTGAAAGGGGCAAAGGGAGCTTTGCTTCAAAAAAGACTCCTTCTTGCCGCCTCAGGGGGAGTCTTCCTCGGCTTCCTCAATGGATTCTTAAGCCCCGGACTATCATTTTTCTTCAAAATAAAAGGAAACAATAAGTTGGGGATGGATTTTTTTATGGAAAAAGCCTTAATCTCTGGAATATGGAAAGCTTTTCTCTTCACTCTGATTTCGGTGATTGTAGCCCTCCTTTTAGAGACAAGGCCGATTAAAGAAACTTCTTTTTCTTCAGATGATTGATAAACCATCACTACCTCCAGTAAAAAAACTACTCTTTTTGACATAAAGAGAGACCTGTGCTATAAGCTTCATCCTCATCCTGAATATCTCGGCGTCGGGAAGATGAAAGTCGAGACAATGCGTAGGTTGGACAGCAGCCTGGGGAAACCTTTATGTTTCTTTCTCACCCTGATTTCCAGATTAAGGTCTCTCTTCTTGAAGGGCTCACATTCTCTCACTCCCGAAAAAATTCTCTTCATTGCTCTCTCTGAAATGGGAAGCATAATTCTTGCTTATCCTCTCTTTAGTAAGGCAAGGAAGCTTTTTCCCCAATCTCTTTTTTATTTTCTTACCTTCAAGGAATCAAGTTACGCAGTTGAGATTCTGGGTATAATAGATAAAGAAAAAATAATTACCATCGAGACCAATCGTCTCCCGGCTTTCATTTTTTCAACCCTGAAGGCACTTTGGAAATTGAGAAGAGAGAGAATATTTATCTCTCTTGACCTCGAGCTTTTTTCTAGGTTCACAGCAATCTTGGGTTTCCTTTCCGGGGCAAAACATCGCGTGGGGTATCATAGATTCCACAATGAAGGCCTCTATAGAGGAAATCTTATGACCCATAGAGTCATTTTTAATCCGTATCTTCATATCTCCCAAAATTTCCTCAACCTGATCTACGCTCTGAATTCAAAACCAGAAGAAATCCCTCTTCCTAAAAAACGCGAGGAGAGAAATGAGATAATCCTACCAAGATGGAAGCCTACTGAGGAAAGAGAAAAAAACTTGCTTAAAAAACTTAAAGAAGAAAAAGAAGCCCTCCTGAAGGCAGAGACAATCATCCTTCTCAACCCCAATGCGAGTGACATCATCCCCCAGAGAAGGTGGCCAAGATCTAACTACATTAAGCTTGCTAAGCTCTTACTTGAGGAAAAGGGCAATTGGATTATAATCACAGGAACCGAGTCAGAGAAAAATGATGCACAGCTCATCACTCAGGCTATTAATTCTGAAAGATGCCTTAATCTCGCAGGTCAAACAAGCTTGGCCGAGCTCCTTGACCTTTATTGTCTCGCAGATGTTCTTGTTACCAACGATAGTGGTCCTGCTCATTTTTCAAGCATGACTTCTATTCAGAGCTTCGTGCTTTTTGGCCCTGAAACTCCCTCGCTCTATGGACCTTTAGGAAAGAACGTACGAATCTTCTACTCTCGATTTGCTTGTAGCCCCTGTGTCTCAGCCTACAATCAGAGGAAATCCCCCTGCAGAGACAATCAATGCCTAAAGTCTATCACAGTCAGAGAAGTTTATGAGGTGATAAAAAAATATCTTGGGGAGAGAGAAAAACCAGGGTCAAAGAGAAGAATATTTAAAGATTGTGTCAAAAATAAACTAAATCGAGAAGGATGATGCTCCTAAAAATAAAAAAGGATTCTTCAAAGTCCATCCCTTTCTTCCTGTTTAGCTCGCTTCTTGTTTTACTTATCTCTGTTTTTGTGTTCAGAGTCAAGGATGAAATGGTGGATTTTGAAGTCAATTATAAGGCAGGAAAAAGGCTTCTTCAGGGCGAAATGCTTTACAGGGTGGAAGATGGGCACTACATGTTTAAATATCTTCCCTCCTCAGCCTTCCTTTACCTCCCCTTTTCACTTCTTCCCCTAACTGCCGCAAAAGCTATCTGGTATGTTTTGACCATTTTTTCATTAACAGGGTTGGTTTATCTTTCAGTTAGATTCCTTCCCGAAAAAAAAATTAAGCCTTATCTTCTCTATCTCTTCCCACCTCTTATCTTGATGAAATTCTTCTTGAGAGAAATTCAGCTTGGACAGATTAACGCCCTAGTAACTTTAATCCTTTTGCTCACCATCTGGAGCACGAAAGAAAATAGGGCTTCCCCTCCTAGAAAGGGGGAGATTCTCGCCGGCCTCACCTTTGGAATCTCTGTGGCCCTCAAGCCTTATGCGTTCATCTTCTTTCCCTATTTTCTGGTAAAAAGGAAATGGATGTCTCTTTTGAGCGGAACAAGCGTCATTCTTCTTGCCCTTCTCATCCCTTCGCTTTTTTTTGGATTGAAGGGAAACCTTGATGTTTTTAAAGAATGGTTCATCACTCTTTCCCAATCCACACCCTCCCAACTTGTTTCTCAAGACAACATCTCGATCATGGCATTTTTCATGAAGTGGACAGACGAGAAATTACTTTCTCTTCTCCTTTATTCTTTGCTGATTTTCATTCTCTCTCTTCTGATGTTAATTCTCATCCATAAAGGGAAAAGAATTCATGAGGCTTCAGTCCTTGAAGGCTCATTACTCCTCATCTTCATTCCCCTTATTTCACCCCTCGGGTGGGATTACACACTCCTGATGTCTGTTTTAGGGATAGCAATCCTCATCAACAACTTTTTCTACTTTTCCCTTCTCTCGAGAATTGTACTCTTCACGAACTTATTCATCATTTGTTTTTCCTTATATGACCTCATGGGGAGAGAGCTCTATTCAAAGTTCATGTCACTCTCAGTTCTCACTGTAAATTTTCTGGTAATCGTAGGATATCTTGCTTTTCTCCGTGTGCGGAAGTTAATTTGAAGGATAAAAACTTAAGAACCCGTGTCTTTATTTTCGTCAAATTTTGGTCTTAAAGAAAAGCTAAATGAATAATTCAGCCTGCGCTTCCACCACCACCTCCTCCACCCCCTCCTCTACCTCCACTGAAACCGCCTCCACTCCCAGATGAATAATGGGCAGCTGAGGTACTTGCCTTATGGATGACGGTGGAGGCCCTCTCGATACTCCCTATCATGCTTTCTATTCCTCTCGAAGAAAAAGAGCGCAGACTCTCATATCCCTGATACCAGACCGGCACAGAGGCTCTTTCATCTTTCAAGATAAGGGGCAACTGTTTAAGAATGTTTTTAGCATTTCCAAAAAGAATCCCAAACACAAGAAAATGCTCCCACAGCTTGTAGGCTTCAGGCGGCAGGTCTCTAAACTCGGAAAAATCATCTAGAAACCTGTCCAGGGCTTCCCAGAGTTCGTTTTCTCTTGCCCAGCGTCTCTCGCGGCGTTTTAGGCGGGGAAGAAAAACAGCGGCAAGGACTAGCAAGACTGGATTCAAGGTAAGAAGAGCAAGAAATATGGTAATTAAAAGATAGATTTTCTTTATTCTCAAGCTTGAAGGTTCGATGAAGCCCAAGACTTTTGTCTCCTTCTCGACCTTCTCTATCCACTTTCTGTACCACTCTTGAAAATCCCTCGGCCTGCTCTTAAGAAAAGATTTAAGCTCTTCCACTTGAACCTTCGCCCCGGGCTTGTTTCCAGCGCCACTCACCTCAAAGAAGATAAAATCAAGTAAATCTATCTCATAGGGAAGAAGATCTTGTCCGTGTTGATAATTTTTTTTGAGGATAAGGGTTGTTTCAAGCTTCTCCCTAACTCCAAAGAGCCACTTCTTTTCAACAATCCTGTCTTCAAGCTCAAGATAACCACGTCGTGCCAAGTCAAATAAGGTGGCTGTGAAGGAGCGCGTGGTAGGAAGTCCCCCCTCACGCCGGAGAACTTCTACAAGAGCAGGACGAAGCTCTGAAGGTAATTCGTGATAATATTCAGGGATGTCATTAAAGTGGTAGTCCCTGCCCTTCTTTTTCCATAAAAACAAAAATACAAAAAACCAGAGCAAAGAAACTACGATAAGGAGAGTGGCCCAGAGTTTAAGGAGATTAAGCACGAGCTTTTTCTCCTTTTCTCGCTTTGCTTCAGCCAGCCGTGCCTTTTCGATTGTTTCTTCGACAAACTTAGCTTCTTCTTTTTTTATGCTCTCCCTGGTATGAAGCTCAGAAGGAATCCCACTCACCATACCCGAAGGCCAGACGACCCTAATCTCAAGAGATTGGTGAGGAAGCAGGTTTTGAGCGCTAAACCTCGTCCTCCTTGTATCGACTATCTCGGCCCATCCAGAGAGAGGTCCATGGCCATAGATGAGAATATCATCCTTACTTGGCACTGGCTCAGGTAGGAAAACATCTATAGAGACAAAAGCTGTTGGCTTTTCCCAACCGCTTCCAATTGCCTGCCAGTACAGCTCAGAGACTTCAGGATAACTCCTGATCCCTCCCTTTATGCGGTAGTGAATGTGGAATGTCCTTTTTTCATCCTTCGCCCTGTAGAACCATTTTGCTGAAAAACGCTCCTCATCCGCTGCCTGCTCAAAGGTAAGCAAGTTCTCCTTTTCATCATAAACCCTGAAATCCTCTACCCTTAGCTCATACTCATAAGCCTGACGTCTGACTTTTAACGGAATCCAGAGAGTTGCCCAAGAAAAACTTCCCTGAAAATCGTACGTCCTCCTCTCATCTACCACAAAAGAACCATCCCGCTCGATATTTATCTCAATCCTAACCTGGGGGAAATAAAAATCCTTCTTCTCACTCTCTAGAGAAAGAGGTAGAAAGATAAGCAACAAAGCGGCAATGGGCAAAATTTTTAGGGTCTTTTTTCCCTGGGTGAATCCTCTCATTTTCATCTCCCTTGAGCGGTCAAGAATTTCTTCCCCTCCTCAAGATGATAAACCTCAACCCTCCTTACTTCTGATGTAGATTGTGGTCGCTCCCTTTTCTTCCCTCACGCTGAGCTCGAAAAATTGAGGGTATTTCTTGAAGAGTTGAGAGAGCTGTTTGAATCCGTAGGAACGTGGGTCAAAACTTGGGTCAAGTTGACGAAGATAGAAGCCGATGGTGGCCAGATTTGCCCAACCATCTTCCTCCATAGCCATCTCAAATGCTCCCTTTAGTAAAGGGAGTGGGTCTATTTCTTTGGCTTTTCTCTCTTGGAAGGAGATTCTTTTCTTCAACTCTACTTCTTTGGACTGGGTTTTTTTTGCTGAAAGATTCTCAGTAAAAATAAAAACGTTGCAAGCATTGACAAAGGCTTTGGGAGTCTTTTTCTCTCCTATCCCCATGACAAAAACGCCCCCCTCCCGAATCCTTGTGGCTAGTCGAGTATAGTCACTGTCGCTAGAAACTATGCAGAATCCTCCAACAAGGTTACTGTGGAGGATATCCATGGCATCTATGATCATCGCGCTATCAGTCGAATTCTTTCCCACAGTATAGCGGAATTGTTGGATAGGCTGGATGGCATAATTGTTGAGAACATTCTTCCATCCAGCCATGCTGGCAGTCGTCCAGTCACCGTATACTCGGCGAATGGTAATAGAACCATATTTTGCTACCTCGGCCATAATGGCCCCAATCAACGCCGGCTTGGCGTTATCACCATCTATGAGAAGGGCAATCTTTAACAACCGAGAATCCGTAAATTGCTCAACCATAGCAAGCCTCCTTATCTTACCTCTCTTAAATACTTAAATCCTTAATTTTCAAAGATGTTATAAGTATTCTTCCTTTGGAGTGGATTTTTTCTTCTCTTGCTCTCAGAATATCAAGCATGACCAGATGAGTCAATCCCCTTTTTGATACGCCCTCCTTAGCTCTTGTTCTTTTGCCAAATCAATATTTCCCTCAAGGAGGAGAGATTCTCTCTTGATTTTCGTCTTAATATCTAGAATCGAAAAAGTTTTCCCGGAAGAAAAGGCACGCAATCAGTCAATCTTCTTTAATCCCAATTCTTCAATCTGCCTGAAGTCCACTTCTGAGGGAGAATTGGTGAGTAAGCAAAGCGCACTCGTTGTCTTGGGAAAGGGAATAACTTCCCGGATAGATTCCTCTCCCGCAAGAATCATCACCATCCGATCAAAGCCAAGCGCAATCCCTCCATGGGGAGGAGCACCGTAACTGAGGGCCTCAAGGAAAAATCCGAACTTCTCTTCAATTTCTTTCTGGCTAAGGCCGAGCTTTTCAAAAATCCTCTTCTGAAGTTCAACGTCATGAATACGAATAGAGCCCCCCCCGACCTCAACTCCGTTGAGCACAAGGTCGTAGGCTTTCGCTCTTACTTCAAGGGGGTTTTCATCCAAGAGGTGGAGGTCCTCATCCAAAGGAGCGGTAAAGGGATGGTGCATGGAGACAAGTCTCCCCTCTTCTTTACTCCACTCAAAAAGGGGAAAATCTGTAATCCATGCAAACCGAAATTCCCTCTCGTGCTTGAATCTAGGAGGCAAAAAATCTTTCCTTAGCTCTCCGAGAACTTGAAGGGCAATTTCTCTTTTATCTGCCACAATAAAAACAAGGTCTCCATCCTTTGCGCCTATTCTTTTCCAAATTTCATTCCGGTTTTCTTCTGAAATTTTAAGCGATGCTTTAAATTCTCCCACTTTTTTTATCCAGCCAAAATTTTTGGCCCCGAGTTCCTTCGCTCTATTTGCAATCTTCTCGAGTTGAGACCTTGAAAGACCACCTCCCCCTTCAACGTACAATGCCCTGGCAACTCCTCCTCGGGTGAGGACCTCCATAACTCCTTCATGCTCTATATTGAGGAGTAAATTAGTTACATCCCTTATTTCATTCCCGAAGCGAATATCAGGCTTATCTGTTCCATATCTCTCCAAGCTTTCTTGATAAGTAAGACGGGGAAATGGAGTCTCGAGCCTGACTTCGATGAGCTCAAAAATAGCAGCCATCATCCTTTCGACCACACAAAATATATCCTCCATCTCCACAAAGCTCATTTCTATGTCGATTTGAGTGAATTCAGGCTGACGGTCGGCTCGCAAGTCTTCATCTCGAAAACACCGGACAATCTGAAAATATCTCTCAACGCCTGAAATCATCAGAATCTGCTTGAAGAGCTGAGGAGACTGGGGAAGAGCATAGAATTTTCCCCTGTGAACACGACTGGGGACTAAATAGTCACGCGCTCCTTCGGGAGTTGATTTGGTAAGGAAGGGGGTTTCAACTTCCAGGAATCCATTCTTGCTCAGGTAGTTGCGGACACAAAGGGCAACCTGATGGCGAAGTTTCAGATTATACTGCATCCTTTGACGCCGCAGGTCAAGATATCTATATTTGAATCGCAATTCTTCAGAAGCTTGGGGAGGGTCAGAAAGAACAAAAGGAGGGGTCTTTGCCCTACTCAAGATTTTCATCTCCTCTACCACTACCTCAATCTCTCCTGTGGGAAGAGCAGGGTTTCGAGCGTCTTTTCCTCTTTCCCTCACCACTCCCTTAATCCCAATGATAGACTCCATTCGGAGCTTCTTAGCCTCCTCAAGGAGGCTTTGGTTTTTTGGGGAGAAGACAATCTGAACTATGCCCTCTCTATCTCTCAGGTCAATAAAGACAAGATTTCCTATGTCTCGATGTCTGTGAACCCAGCCAAAGAGGATGACCTCTTTGCCTTTGTCTCTTAAGCGCAGTTCTCCACAATATCTCGTTCTCTTCCAAGCTTTATTCCCAACTAATCTCATTGATTATCTCAATTTCTTATCTATTTTTTAATCATCCCCTGTTCACCTGGCGTGCAAGCTACGGATTATTTCTTCTCGAGTGACCTCGCGCTGAATGCCACTTCTCATTTCCTTTAATTTATACTTTCCCTTCTTTACCTCTTCTTCTCCGACAATCAAAACCCAGGTTGCTTCCAGTTTATTTGCCCTGCTCAATTGGCTCTTCAAGTTTTTACCTCTATATTCAATCAAGGTTTCAATCCCCTGGTGACGAAGAAATCTCGCCAGTTCCATTCCAGCCTTCTTAGCTTCCTCCCCGAGGAAGGCAAGATAAAGGAATCTCTCTTTTTTCCCCGAAAAGGGAATTACAGAGAGCAAGCGCTCCATACCCATTGCAAAACCTATGCCGCAGATATCAGGCCCTCCGAATTCTTTCATCATCTCATCATATCGACCTCCACCAAGGATAGCATCCTGGGCCCCTAACTTGGAAGATATTATTTCAAAAGTCGTCTTCGTATAATAATCAAGCCCTCTCACCAAGCGCGGTTCTATTCTAAATTTTAGGCCATATGAGCTTAGATAAGAACAAAACTTCTCAAAATGTTCTCCACACTCTTGACAAAGATAATCTATGACCTTCGAGAATCCTTTTGAAATCTCCCGACACATCTCGTTCTTGCAATCAAAAATTCGGAGTGGATTGAGGGAAATCTTTCTCTGGCAATCCTGACAAAGCTCTTCACGCCTTCCTTCTGCCTGGATTCTGATGATTTCGAGATAAGAAGGACGACACTTCTTACAGCCTACAGAATTGACAAGAATTTCAAAATCAGAAACTTTGAGCCTCCTCAGCAGGAAATCTGCCATTTCCACAATTTCAGCATCTATGGCTGGGTCCTTTTCTCCAAAGACCTCTATATCCACTTGATGAAACTGGCGATAACGGCCCTTCTGGGGTCTATCGTAGCGGAACATGGGTCCAATGAAATAGAATCTAAGCGGTTCTGGTTTTAGGTAAAGCCTGTTCTCTATTATCGAACGGACAACAGAAGGAGTGTATTCAGGTCTTAAAGTAAGAGACCTCCCTCCTTTATCTTTAAAGGTATACATTTCCTTGATGACCACATCCGAAGTCTCCCCAGTCCCTCTTTCAAAAAGTTCGGTTGGCTCAAAAACAGGCGTTCGGATTTCCCTATAACTATAGAGTTCGAATATCTGTTTTATCTCTGTCTCAACTTCCTGCCATCTCCTTGCTTCCTGGGGAAGGATATCTCTTGTGCCCTTTACGCCGGTAATCTGAACCCTATTTCTCATTGCTCCACAAACGCCCCAATCTTTCTGAATTTCTCATACCTTTTTCTCAACCTTTCATCACTGTCTTCCTGCTCCAAGGCCTTCAAACTAGAACTCAGGACCTTATCTACATTCTTATAAGTCTGCTCAGGGTCTATATGAGCTCCTCCGGGTGGCTCAGGAATTATTTTATCTATGATGCCGAGGTTAAGAAGGTCTCTCGCTCTTATTTTAAGACTCTCTGCAGCCTCTGCCACAGCCCTCTGGTCCTTCCAGAGGATGGCAGCGCACCCTTCTGGGGAAATGACAGAGTAGAATGAGTTTTCGAGCATCAGAATCGTATCTCCCACTCCAATCGCTAGGGCACCCCCGCTTCCACCTTCTCCAATGACGACATTCACAAGGGGTACCTTTATTCTTGAAATTTCAAGGAGATTGCGGGCGATGGCTTCTGCCTGCCCCCTCTCTTCAGCCTCAATTCCAGGATAAGCACCGGGGGTATCAACGAAGGTGACAATCGGGAATCCATACCTTTCTGCCAATTTCATCACCCTCAAGGCTTTCCTGAACCCTTCTGGATTTGGCTGTCCAAAATTTCTCTTCAACCTCTCAGAAGTTGTTCTCCCTTTCTGATGCCCGATAAAAGCCGTGGTTTTTCCTCGATAAAAGCCAAACCCCGCCACGATGGCAGGGTCATCTCCTATGTTTCTATCTCCGTGAAGCTCCATGAAGTCCTCGACCAGGGCATTGATATAGTCTAGGGTGTAAGGTCTCAAAGGATGACGGGCAATCTGCACGATATGAAAGGCAGTTAGCTGGGGGGAAATTCTTTCCCATTCCCTTGCGATCTGTTCCCGAAGCTGGGAAATCTTTTCCTTATTTCCAGGGATGCCTTGATAATAGAGCTCATCTATCCTGTTTTTCAGGGAAATAATTTTCTTCTCCAGGTTATAATAATCTTTCTCTTCAATCATCTAGCTTGATGAAAATCTATTTTTAACTCGTTTATTCTATAGACTTGGAAGAATCAATGTCAAGCTGGCGAATTGCCTCACTTAAAATCTATATAAAATTGATTCATTGCCTCACGAGAAAATCTCGACTAAATCATATTGCCGTCTGGCTGGTAGAGCCCTTAAATATCGGGGTAATATTAGCCAGGAGGCAAGCACATGGGATTAGAGATGAAAGTTAAGCGAGCAGTGTTAAAGGAGCTGGTCAAGAGCTATCAGAGAGGTTCTAAGAGGGAGAAGAGCCGGGTTGTGGAGGACTCTGTTAGTCTTACCGAGTATAATCGCTGCTCTACGAGCTAGTTTTTGCGCAACTGTGGTCGGAAAGTAATCTTATCCGGGAAAGATGGGAAGCAGGTGGTGATTATTTAGGAGGTGAAGGAGATAAAGCTGAGGAGGCCGAGGGTCTATGATGTTCAGGCGGGTTCTCATCTGGGTAAGGAGCTTCTGGACCAAAGCTGTGGCAAGAGACTGGTGGCCAGTTTGAGATGGCTTGTGGCGAGGCTTGTGGAACAAGGGGAGCTGAGAGTAAAGAAGAGGGTCCAGGAGAAGTTGATTACGCTCTCGGCCGCAACGGTAGACAGGCTGTTAAGGCTGGAGAGGAAGAAGTATGAGCTAAAATCACGAGCCAGGACCAAGCCGGGCACTCTTCTTAAACACCAGGTCCTGATAAGGGCCTTTTCCGAGTGGGATGAAGGGAGGCCTAGGTTTTGAGAGATAGACCTAGTGGGTAATGACGGGGGTAATGTTCAGCTCTTGGCCTTCCAGGCTCTGGAGAGGATAAAACAGAGGTTTCATTTTCCGCTCCTGGGGATAGACTCAGATAACGATGGAGGCTTCATCAATGGACATCTCATCCGGTAGTGTCGGGAAAACGAGTTGACCTTTACCCGAAGCCGGCCTTACCGGAAGAACGATAATTGTTATGTGGAACAGAAGAACTACTCTGTGGTTTGGCGCCTGGTGGGTTATCTCAGGTATGAGACGGAAGAGGAGCAAAAGCTCTTAGAACAGATTTACTTGCGCTCCGGGTTGGATTATCACTTCTTTCGGCCTAACCTGAAGCTAAGGAGTAGAGAGAGGATAGGGAGCTGGGTGAGAGGAAGATATGATCTGACCAAGACGACCCCTAGAGATTATTAGGATCGCCAGGGATTACTCAGGGCGGCAAAAGAACCAGCGCCTGAGAAAATACCAGGAGCTGAACCTAGTAAAGCTAAAGACAGAGAGAGAGAGACTAAAAGGCAAGCTGTGGCGACTACAAAGAAGAAAGAAAAACTGCACAAATTTTCGTATAGATTCTTACGTGAGGCAATGATTAGGCTTTCATATAGATTTTCTCATGAGACAACAAGGTAAAACAAGGAACCAAAAAGTTGAGAGGGAATTTCTGAGTGTGGAGGCTCTCTCCACGAGCAGGCTAAGAAGGCTAAGCTTTAAGTTGAAAGTTGAGGTCAGAGAATCCTCTTGCTTGAAATCTTCAGGTTCTGAGAAGGGATTACAAGACCTCTCAAGCTCCCTTTTTCATCTGTCTCCAATTCTATCGTCATGCTTGATATTTTTAAGACAAGGGTACAAATTGCTCCTTCTTTGAGCTCAAGTTGAAAAGGGACTTCAAGTTGAGGAACGATGTATGCAGAGAGCTCAATCGGGTTTTCAAGAGAACAGCCATATTTTTTGCTCACGATAAGGTAAGGGGAAAAGATGGCATTGGGAAGCAGGAAGGCATCTCGTCTTATCTTCAAGGAACTTCTTTCTTCATGTCCTGCTACCCTCATCACTGTTTGAACTTCCCCCTCAGCAATCAAGCATTCTATATATTGGGGAACTCCATTTATTGCACCTAAAAAGGAATAGTACTCCGGAATAAAATTTCTGTCGAGACGGATGAACAAGTTCTTTGTCTCCAGGGGTATGGGTTTATCCATCATCCCTCTCACCTGGAGAGAATAGCCAAATTCCTCAGTCTTCCAGGAAAATTCTTCATAACCAACTTTCTCTTCCCTAAAATAAACATAAAGGCTCCCGGTTTCCTCTTCGGCTTCTGCCTTCAAGGGAAAAAACAACAAGAAGAGAAAAAGAAAGGGAGGGGTTAGAATATGAACCAACCTCTTTAGCATCGATTCTCAATCCAATTCAAATTTTTATCAATCTTGAAGAGAATCTGAGAGAACCTAACCCAAAGAAAATAATCATTGTTTCTACCTTCTTCTCTTTCTTCTCTTTCATAAAAGTCTCTCTTAAACATAAACCCTCTTCTCTTAGGGGAGGCATTCTTTACCATCCTTACTAAATCCGATCTTGGATTTAATTTTATTCTCTCTTTCTTAACCTCTGCTTCACAACTTCATAAAGAAAAACTGCTGCTGCCGCAGAGACATTCAGGGAAGTCATTTTCCCCATCAGGGGAAGAGAGAGTAACTTATCACATTTTTTCTTGATTAGGGGTCGAAGCCCTTTTCCCTCTGAACCAAGAACGATTCCAATGGGAAGAGTATAATCAAATTCATACCACAGCTCTCTCTGACCCGCTTCTGCACCCACGAGCCATATCCCTCTTTTCTTCAGCTCATCCATGGTTCTAGCTAAGTTTTTTACTCTACAAACTCCCATGTAGGCTGCGGCTCCGGCTGAGGCTTCATACACAGCTGCCGTTATTCCTGCTGCTCTTCTCTCCAGGATGATTACCCCGCAAGCGCCGGCACACTCCGCCGAACGCAAAATTGCACCCAAGTTTTGAGGGTCTTCTACACCGTCAAGGAGCACAAGTAAAGGATTTTCGCTCGCCGCCAAGAGGGAATCAAGCGTTGTGGTTTCTTTCGAGGAGAAAAAAGCAACGGCCCCCTGATTACCCCTCCCCATAGAATCAAGCCTTTCCTTAGAGACAAGAAAAACAGGGACCTGACTGCACTTGGCGAGATGAAGAATCAGCGTAATCTTCTTCTTTTTTGCATCTCTCTGCAGGAAAATCTTCTTCACTCGCTCTGGTTGATTCCTTAAAATCTCAATTAAAGGATTAAGGCGAGTGATTCGTTCCAACTCTCACCTTCGGCGATGATGACTACTCTTTTTTCTCACTCTTTTGGGCCCTTTCTATCTTAGCCCAGGTATCTCGAAGGGTCACGGTGCGGTTGAAAACCAACTTTCTCTCTTTGGAATCGGGGTCCACACAGAAATAACCAAGCCTCAAAAATTGATAATGAGTCCCAGGTCTTGCGTTTTTAACACTTGGCTCTACTTTACAAGAGGAAAGAATCTCCAGAGATCGAGGATTCAAGAAAGCCCTGAAATCCTTTTCTTCACTCTCCTCAGCAGGGTTCTTCTTCAGGAAAAGATGATCGTAAAGACGAACTTCTGCATCGAGAGCATGGGAAGCCGAGACCCAGTGAAGAGTTCCTTTTACCAGGCGACCATCCTTTGACCATCCCCCCTTTGTCTCTGGGTCGTAGGTACAATGAAGTTCGAGGATATCTCCGCTCCTTTCATCCTTGACCACCCTTTCGCATTTTATGTAGTAGGCATGCTTAAGCCTCACTTCTTTCTGAGGCGAAAGACGGAAGAATTTTTCTGGCGGATGCTCTCTGAAATCATCCTTTTCTATGTAAATCTCTCGAGAGAAAGGTATCTTTCTTTTTCCCATGCCGGGATCTTCGGGGTTGTTTTCTGCCTCCAGCCACTCCTCTTTTCCTTCTGGATAGTTATCTATCACAACCTTGAGCGGTCTCAATACAGCCATCACCCGGGGTGCTTTCTTGTTTAGGTCCTGGCGCAAGCAATGTTCGAGAAGGGCATAATCAACCAGACTCTCCCTCTTTGCAACCCCTATTCTTTCACAGAAATCTCTTATGGATTCAGGGGTAAATCCCCTCCGGCGAAGACCGGAGATGGTGGGCATCCTCGGGTCATCCCATCCCCTCACATATCCCTCCTCCACAAGCTGGAGGAGCTTCCTTTTGCTCATCAGAGTATAACTGAGGTTAAGGCGGGCAAATTCAATTTGTCGGGGATGATGAACTCCTAATTGCTCTAGAAACCAATCGTAAAGCGGACGATGGTCCTCAAACTCGAGGGTACAGATTGAATGGGTAATCCCCTCAATAGAGTCACACTGCCCATGCGCCCAATCATAAGTTGGGTAAATACACCATTTGTTTCCCGTTCGATGATGGCCGGCATGTATAATCCGATACATCACAGGATCGCGCATGTTTAGGTTTGGAGAAGCCATGTCTATCTTTGCCCTCAGAGTGCGGGAACCATCGGGAAACTCTCCGGCTCTCATCCTTTCAAAAAGCTCAAGATTTTCCTCAATCGAACGATTGCGATAAGGGCTCTCTTTGCCTGGTTCGGTCAGAGTTCCTCGATATTCTCTTATTTCATCAGGGCTAAGGTCACAGACATAGGCCTTGCCCATCTTTATCAATTTCACTGCCCACTCATAGAGCTGTTCGAAGTAATCTGAGGCAAAATAGCATCTCTCATCCCAGTCAAACCCTAACCAGCGGATATCTTCCTTAATCGACTCCACATACTCAGCCTCTTCTTTGGTTGGATTGGTATCATCGAAGCGGAGGTTACAGAGACCACCGTATTGAGCGGCAAGTCCAAAATTGAGACAGATGGCCTTAGCATGTCCTATGTGAAGATAGCCATTCGGTTCTGGCGGGAAACGCGTGTGGACACGCCCCTCATTCTTACCTTGCCTTATATCTTCCTCTATTATTTCGCGGATGAAGTCTGAAGGCTGAGATGAATATTTTTCCTTCATGCAATAATCTCACCTCTGAGAATTAAAAATATTCTGCTCTTCATTGAGCATAAAATCTTGATTCATCGAAACTACACTCTGAATAAGGGCAGAAGGAGATGCTTTTCTTCTCATCAGATTCAAACCTTTGTCTTTCTTCTTTAAGTGAAATCAAATCTTGAGCTTCCAGGAAGGAGGCCCCTTCCCTTGAAGCGAGGAATTCCTTACCCAAGGGAAAAGAGCAAGTCCCTTCGACATTGATTTGCTTGAGGCGAGCCTGAACTTGGCTTTGCTCAACGCGGCTCTCTTTGCCGTGCATAAATTCTTCACTCGGAGTTTGATTCAAGGCATCATTGAAAATCCTTTCGCTTCTATCTTCAAATGGACTTTCTCTCTTGGGGCCTTTCGCCATAAGGGTTCTTTTTCTTTCCATTATAAAACATATTAACCGCTGGAAAAAATCGAGTCAAGAGGACTCATTTTTGGCAATTCGATAGGGTTTAAAAGGGAGTAATTTTTTCTTATTTAAGAAAATTTGAGGGGAAAAAAGAGCCTCAACTCAAGAGTAGCTCAGGCATCAAGCCCTGGCTGTGATAATGATTCTCTTTCGTCATCCTTGCCTCCTTTCTCGCCGAGTACGAAATAATCAATAAAAGCTTCCATTCTTCCTCAGCGTCTTACTTTTCTTCCCGCCTCGACCTTGAATTAAATCTTTTTAAATAAAGTGAGAGCTCAACACTCAGATTTATTGTTGAGGGAAGAGGCAAAGGGTACAGGCAACCTTTTAGCCTCCTCAAGCGTATATACTATCTGAACTTAAAATCAGAAGCTGAAAGGAGTCAAAGATGAGATTCAGAACAAAACTTGTAATCTTCTTGGTCGCTTCACTTCTTACTTTCCTCGGGTTCAACATGATAGCCTCAACGAGCGTCGACATTTTGAAAGTTGGTAAAGAAGCTGGCTATGAAATCATAGCCAACTTCTTATCCAAGTCGGCCCCCAGCATTCAGCATTCCAAGGCTATCAAAGGATAGTCAAAAGGAATCGAGAAGCGATGGGCAAAATCATTGAAGGCTGCAGCTCCAAGAGGAAGAAGGGGCTGCAGCCTGGTTTTGATGAAAAATTTCCTCTCCTAAGGAGAAAATTCACCGGGCCAAACAATACCTTCCTCCCTCTTTAGTTAAAAAAAATGGATCATCTCCCGATTAGTTGTTAAGAAATGGAATATCAAGACACGTAACTATAAGATTTCATAGGAATAAGAGGGTGGATTCAGATTCAAAATATTAAAGCGAGTACGAAGGGAGTATCTCCCAAGCGTTTTGAATTGGCCGAACTCTAACAAAAGGAAGAAGTTATTGGACTTCTCTCCTATATGAGATATCACATTTTCACCAACTAATTTGGAGAAGAGCCAAAAAAATAAAAGGGAAAAGGTCTTTCAGAAGAAAAATTTCTTCCCTAAATTTTGTACTTAATTTATAAATAAATTTATTAATAATACTTTTTCGATAGAATTACTATATTTTATTTCTCTCTTTTTTCACTCTTGAATCATCCTCCGCTCGGTTGATAAAATTTTTAATCGAGCTCCAAAGGAGAGAAAGGATATCATTGAGTAAACTTGGGGAGCAAGTGGGGAGCTTTAAGCTTGAGAGCGAAGAATGGATTTTCATGTTTTAATAAATCCAATACCTAAAAAAGAAAACCTCTTTTCCCCTCTTCCCTAGCTATATTTCCCTTAGCCAACTTAGAGAGAGGACTCAATTTGTTTATTTAAAATCTAAGTCCTCTCCTTCCCTTAGCCCTCTTCCAAATCATAACGCTTTGGATATTCTTAATATTATTTTCTCAGTGCCTATTCTTTTAAGATTCCAACTTCGAAGTTTCCCCGAGCCCCTTCTTATCTCACCCTTCTCTCTTTCTTAAAAGAGTCGTGGCCAGTGAGGCCATGGCTTTTTTTCTCCCTATGAGCCCGCTTCCTTCCATTGTTTTTGCCTTGATCCCCAGAGCTTCTCTCTTTATTTCGAGAATCGGGCAAAGCACATCTTTCATCTTTTCTACATGAGGCGAAAGCCTTGGCTCTTGAGCCATGATGACTGTATCAATGTTTAGAATCTCGAATGAAGCCTCTTTCACTTTATTGACAATCTGTTTGAGTAATTCTGTGCTGCGTGTGTCTTTGTATCTAGGCTCTGTCTCCGGAAAAGCCTGCCCGATGTCCCCTTCTCCCATGGCCCCCAGCAAAGCATCGATAATGGCATGGATCAGGCAATCTCCATCAGAATGACCGAGAAGCCCCTTAGAATACTCTATTTCTATCCCACCTAAAAAAAGCTTCCTCCCTTTCTTGAGTCTATGAAGGTCAAAACCGAGCCCTGCTTTAATCTCCAATTAAAGCCTCCGCTATCTTAAGGTCCTTAGGGATGGTGATCTTGATGTTCGCTGGATCACCTTCTATTATAGACACTCTCTCTCCTAATCTTTCTACTAGGGAAGCTTCATCGGAGCCATGAAATCCTTGCTCCTCAGCCTTCTCTATGGCCCTCTTCAAGACAGGGTAGAGAAAACCCTGGGGAGTCTGTGCCCTGCGTAGCTCCTCCCTGCGCATCGTTTCCTTTATTTGCTCGCCCTCAACCCTTTTTATGGTGTCTTCAACAGAAATCACGGGACAAACTGCCCCTCTCTCTTCTACCCCTTCGATCACACGCGTGATTAGCTCCTCAGAGATGAGGGGCCTGACACCATCATGGATGAGAACTATATCCGAGCTTCCTGGGTCGAGTTCTCTGAATCCCGAAACTACAGAATCCTGCCTTCTTTCCCCTCCCTCTATTATGACTTTGATTTTACTGTACTTCTTAAAGCTATTAAGTTTTTTATCTTCCCTGTTCAAAACAAGGATTATTTCATCAACCCTGGGGTGAAGCTCAAACCTCTCCAGGCTCCAATCCAGGACCCTCTTTCCTCGAAGAAGGGCAAAAACCTTCCCTCCACCGAACCTCTCTCCTCTCCCCGCGGCAACGATGATTACCGAGACTCTCCTCATGCGGCACTTTCGTTATAACGCCCGAAAATCATCTTCCCCACCGTCGTCTGAAGCACAGAGGTAACCGTGATTTCGATGGTTTGCCCAATCATCTTTCTCGAATTATCGACAACAACCATCGTTCCGTCATCAAGATAGGCGACACCCTGGTCCTTCTCTTTACCCTCCTTGAGGATGAAGACTCTTATCGTCTCCCCAGGCAAAACCACCGGCTTGAGGGCGTTAGCAAGCTCATTTATGTTTAGGACAGAAACTCCCTGAAGCTGGGCTATCTTATTGAGATTAAAATCGTTGGTAATTATTTTCGCTTCCATTCTCTTGGCAAGTTCGATGAGCTTGGAGTCTACGTCTTTTATCTCCGGAAAATCAACTTCGGAGATGACCACAGAGACCTGAGATGATTTCCTCAGTCTCTCCAGGACATCCAGACCCCTTCTCCCTCTCTGCCTTTTTATTCCATCTGGAGAATCCGCTACGAGCTGAAGCTCCTTGAGGATGAAATGGGGAACGATTAGCTTGCCTTCGATGAAGGCCGTATCACAGATGTCGGCAATTCTCCCGTCAATGATGACGCTCGTGTCGAGGATTTTGTTTATCTGTTCGGGAGTGGATTCCTTGAAAAAACGAACAAGATGAGCAGGGTCGAACCATTCATGCTTTCGACTCCCTACCAGAAAGCCGAGGTAAGGCAGGAGAAGCAAAAATAAAAGCCTTAAAAAAGCGGTGGTTAACTCATCCTGAGAGATGCTCTTGTAGATTATACCCAGACCCCATCCCAGAATCACACCCGAAATGATTCCCACCCCTGAACCCCAGATGATTTTGAACTGGGTCTTCCTTATTCTGAATTCAAGATAAATCGCAAATATCCCCAGAACAAACCCCGCCAGTGCTCCAAAATGGCGAGCAAGATGGAAGGGCGGGAAAAAATACCCCGTGCAAACGAGGAGCAGGATGAATATGAAACGAAGAATAAAAATGCCCATCTCTTTACCCTCAAAATATCATCTGCAAAGCCTCCCTGATATTTGTCGCTCCTATCAAGGTGATCTCCGGAATGTCTTCTTTTTCAAGACTAGCCAAATTTCCCCTCGGAAGGAGGACCCTCTTAAATCCCAGGGAACGAGCCTCTTTTATCCTCGAAAGAGGTTGACTCACCGAACGTATTTCGCCGCTGAGCCCGACCTCTCCAAAAACTGCTAGATCAGAAGGAAGACTCTTGTTTTTCAGGCAGGAAACAACGGCCAGGATGACAGCAAGGTCTGCGGCGGGCTCTTCTATCGAAAGACCTCCTGCCACATTCAGATAGATATCTTGGCCTGAAAAACTGTAACCTAATTTCTTCTCTACTATGGCTAAAAGCATCGAGGTTCGAAAATGGTCGAGACCGATGGTCATCCTCCTCGGGTTTCCTATGAAAAGTGTCGAAGAGACAAGAGCCTGAACCTCAGCCAGAAGGGGACGCGTCCCTTTGATGATACACACTACCACGCTCCCCGAGGCCTGCTCCGGTCTCTCTCTGAGGAAAAAAGCAGAGGGGTTAGAGATTGCCTTCAACCCCGCGCTTTGCATCTCAAAAATGGCTAGCTCTGAGACCGGTCCAAACCTATTTTTCAAAGCCCTAAGTACCCTGTGGCTGTGGTCTCTTTCACCTTCAAAATAGAGCACCACATCCACCATATGTTCCAGAGATTTTGGTCCTGCCAAATAGCCTTCCTTGGTAATGTGCCCCACGAGAAAAGATGATATCTCATTTCTCTTCGCGAAGCGAAAGACCTGGTTGGCAACCTCTCGGACCTGACTTATCGTCCCCGGACTTGAAGAGAGCAGGGAAGAGAATATTGTCTGCACAGAATCGAGGATGAAAATTCTCGGCTTAAGTTTTTCAGCGTGAGGGATAATCCTTTCCAGACTTGTTTCAGCAAGGAGATAAAGATTCCCATCCTCAAGTCCCAACCTATCTCCCCGGATTTTCATTTGCTCCAGAGATTCTTCCCCCGAGACGTAGAGCACCTTTTCTCCTGCACCTGCAAAATCACGACTTATTTGGAGGAGTAGAGTAGACTTTCCAATTCCAGGTTCACCCCCTATTAAAATCAAGGAACCAAGCACCACCCCCCCACCCAGAACTCGGTTCAATTCTTCTATCCCAGTCAATAACCTCGGCTTCCTCACTTCTTTTATTTCTTTATAGAGGACAGGCTCAGAGAGGGGAAAAGAAATTGCGCCGCTAACCTTTTCCTCCACTTCTTCAATCAAGGTGTTCCATTCACCACAATTGGGGCATCTCCCCAGCCACTTAGGAGTATGAAACCCGCAGCTCTGGCAGACAAATACTGATCTGCTCTTCATCTTTCACCTATCTCTAACCCGAAGAAAACCTCTCTCCCAGCACTCAGGGTAAAATCATCGATTCCCACCAGAAAACGAATCTTCCTCCAGGGCGAAAAACTCGTCCAGAGTCTGAATCGTGGGCCTTCGTCCCTGTTGAACTCAAATGCATCAAGGCTAATCCTCCATCTCTCTTCCTGGAGTGAATAGTCGAGGCCTGCTCCGAGCGTTGATTCAATCAAGCCGGCGCGCGAAGTCAAAGGACCCCACAGGATTCCAGCTTGAAGAGAATGATTGAACTTATCATGCCAAGGGTCATGAACTATCTGAGCCAAGAAAAAATTTTTCGAAGAAGGCCAGATGCTTAGAGATAGAATGCTCTTGACAGCTTCACTCTCGCCGTAATACTCAGCCCTGAGACTAAATGAAGCTCTAAGGCTTGAGACCCTCTCAATCATCCCTTCCAGTTCGCTCACCGTCTCCTGTGTCCTCTGGTAAAGCTCTTCTTCATGAATAAGCCTCCCCAGCGTCCCTTCCCCTCTATTGATCTTCTCTAAAGATTCGTTCAATATCTTTAAAGATTTCTCGGTTTCTTCAATGAGCTCTTTTATCCTTTCGAGATTAAGCTTGAATCCCTCTCGATTTTCATTTACAGTCTCCTTCAGGAGAAGGATGAGTTCATCCAGATTTCCCGAGACCTCTTCCATCCTCTTCTCAAATTTCTGAAAAGCATGGCTTGTAGAGCGAACTCCCTCCTCGAATTCTTCTTTATTATCAGCTATAAATACTCTCAACTCTTCGGTAAAAGTAGAAAGATTGTTAAGAACGCCTCTTATACTCGCTCTTTCTGTCTCCTCTCCCACTGCCTCCCTCAAAGCTTCTCCCAGATGGATGATCTCCTCTGCCAGAGACTGCAAAAGATTCCCCATCTGGTCGAAGCTCACTGCAGCCAGCCCTTCTATGACGTCCCCGGGTTCACAGTATTCGGCTTTCTTTCCGGGAATGAGTTCAACATATTTCTCTCCCAACAATCCCAGAGAGGCAAGGGTGGCCTTTGAATCACGGCTTATCTTTACCCCGAAATCAATGTTGGCGGTAACCTTGGCCCTCCCTCCTTCCAAAACGATTTCCTCAATATGGCCTACCTTTACCCCCGCCATGCGGATGAGGGTTCTTTTTTCTAAGCCCGCCACAGAATCAAAATAGATGACGAGAGGGTATCCTTTTTTCTTGAAGAGGAGGGATAAGTCTCCCACGATCATGATAAAAAAAGCAGCAATCAAGAGCACAACCCCAAGGAAGATGCCTATCTTCAATTCGCGCCTTCTCATTCTCTATAAAAACCTCTCTTTAGCAGAATAAACCTCCAAAAAGAGAACAATTTCCCCTACTAGCCTCTCTACCAGTTCTCAATTGGACCCTCTGCTCTACCATGGATGAACTGCTGGACAATTTCGTCTTTAGAGTTTCGTATTTCCTCAGGGGTACCTAGGGCTATTATCTTGCCTTGATAAAGCATAGCAATCCTATCCGCAACTTTATAAGTGCTAATCATATCATGAGTGATCACCACTGACGTAACATTCATATTTTTTTTCATGCTGATGATAAGCTCATTGATAGCATCGGCCCTAATCGGGTCAATCCCTGTGGAAGGTTCATCGTAGAGGATTATTTCCGGACTGTAAGCAATGGCTCTGGCCAAACCTACCCTCTTTTTCATCCCTCCGCTGAGTTCATAAGGCATAAGGTTCTCAACCCCTCTCAACCCAACCTTAGCTAGACTCTCTTTGACAATCTTCTCTTTTTCGGCTGGAGAATAAGTGGTATATCTCTCAAGTCCGAAGCAAACATTTTGAAAAACAGTTAGCGAATCGAAAAGCGCCGCTCCCTGAAAAAGCATCCCGAATCTCCTCGTTATTTTGTGAAGCTCATCATCCTTAAGCCGGGTGATTTCCGCCCCATCCACGTAGATTTCTCCTTTATCGGGCTTGAGGAGACCAATCATCAGCTTGAGGAGAACACTTTTCCCTGAACCACTCTGCCCGATGATGGCGATTATCTCTCCTTTTTTAATCTCAAGGTTCACTCCTTGAAGCACTCTATTCTCTCCAAAAGACTTATGTAAATCTACGATTTTAATCATTATCCCTTATCCCAAGGTAGCTGGTAGAGCTTTACTCAAGAAAAAATTCACTATTAAAATGCCGATACTGGAAATGACAACTGTCCTTGTCGTTGCCCTTCCTACTCCCTCTGCTCCACCTTCTGTTTTTAATCCCTGCCAGCATCCGACAATGGCGATGATCAGGCCAAAAATAGCAGCCTTTATTAAACCACTCACAATGTCCCAGAGCTCAAGATAGAGCAGGGTATTCTTGATGTAGATTACTCGATTAACTCCACCTATATAAACATTGTAGAAAAAACCGGCTCCCATGCCGATAATATCCCCGTAGAGAGTAAGGCAGGGGAGCATGAAGAAACTGGCAACTGTCCTGGGGACCACCAGATACTTATTAGGATCTGCACCCAAAGTGAAGAGTGCATCTATCTGTTCTGTTATCTTCATCGTCCCAATCTCCGCAGTCATGGCTGAACCCACTCTTCCTGCAACCATCAGACCTACCAGAATCGGAATCAGCTCCTTTGCCAGTCCGAGAGAGATGACTGCACCGCCATAAGCTTCGGAGCCTGGCCCCACGTATCTATGAAAAGCTATGTATGTCTGGAGTCCATAAACCAGCCCTCCAAATGCAGCCGTAAGAGAAACTACAGGTAGGGTTCTAACTCCCATTTCTTCGAGCTGCTGTAAGAAAATCTTTGTCTCCCAGGGCCTGTGGAAAATGTTCTTCATCGTCTTCAAAAAAAGAATCCCAACTTCTCCCAGTTGCTCAAAAAAAGATAAAAATGGAGAGAGATTTCCAGTGCCCATGCTCAAAGTTCTAAGGCACGAAATTCCATGTCGACAAAGCGTGCATACTCCTTGATGAAAGCGAGGGTTATTTTTCCTGTAGGTCCATTGCGCTGTTTGGCAACGTTGATTTCCGCAATTCCCCGGATGCTCTCCTCATGAGGCCGATAAAGCTCAGGACGGTAGATAAAAATGACCACATCGGCATCCTGTTCGATGGCTCCTGATTCTCTCAAATCAGAAAGTTGGGGAATAGGCTCTCGCCTCCCCTTCTCGGGTGCTCTGCTTAACTGGGAAATCCCTACGACAGGAATTTGAATTTCTTTAGCGAGTTCCTTTAAGGAGCGGGAGATGTAAGTCATCTCTTGAGTCCTGCTTTCAAACCTTCCTCCTGGTCTCATCAGCTGGATATAATCCACAAAGAGAAGGTCGAGATTCTGTTCCATCTTCAGCCTTCTTGCCTTTGCCTTCATCTCCATCACGTTTAAAGATGGTGATTCGTCAATGAAGATATTGGCATTTTTCAAAACTTCGGCGCTCAGCTTAAGCTTTTCGAAATCTCTTTCACTGATAAATCCTGTGCGAACCTTCCTGATATCAAGCTGAGCTTCTGCGCACAGGAGGCGGATGACAATCTGCTCCTTGGCCATTTCTAAGGAAAAAAACCCTACAGAATAATCAGTCTTGACCCCCACATAATGGGAAATGTTTAAGCCCAAGGAGGTCTTTCCCATCGACGGCCTGGCTGCAATGACGATAAATTCAGAATTGTGAAATCCAGAAGTCAAACCATCCAGGTCACGAAACCCGGTTGGTATCCCTGTCACTGCCTGTTTTCGCTCATGGAGGGCATGAATCATCTCCAGTGTGGGGTCGGTCAATGCCCTGAGAGGGATGAATCCCGGCTTAATTCTCTGTTCGGCGATTTCTATTATGGCTGCCTGAGCTTCGTCGAGGAGCTGGTCTGCATCTTCCTTCTGTTCGTAGCTTGAAGAAATAATCTTTGCCGAAGAAAGGATAAGACGCCTGAGGAGAGATTTCTCCTTGATTATTTGAGCATGATATTCTATGTTCAGGCTTTTGGGAACCCCATCCATCAACGAAGAAAGATAGGTGGCACCCCCAACCTCATCCAAGCAACCAGCTTTCTGAAGCTCCTCGCTCAAGGTTAATAAGTCCACCGGGAGTCCCTTATCCACAAGAGCAATTATCTTCTCTAAAATTTTTCGATTTGCCTCTTTATAGAAATCATCAGGGGTTATGATGGATAAAACCACATTAAGGTTCTTATTGTTGACAAGAATTCCCCCCAGCACAGTCTTTTCTGCCTCCAAGCTGTGGGGCGGAGTCCTCTTCAAGAACATTAAGTCAAGCTCCATCTCTCTCCTTTATCTTCTGGTCTCAAGCACTTCTTTCATTCCTTCTTCACTCTTTATCCTCTTTCTCCCTCTTTTCTATCTTCCTCTTTGATGACTTCTACCTTTACCTCTGCCCTGTCTTCATGGAAAACCTTTATCTCCACGGTGTAATTTCCCAATCTTTTTATAGGTTCAGAAAGTAAAATTTTTTTTCTATCAATCTCAAAACCATGCTCTGCGAGGGCATCCTTTATGTCTGCTGCGCTTACCGAACCGAAAATCACATCCTTCTCTGCAGACTTCCTGACAAAAGTTAGCCTTGTCTCATTCAGCTTCTTGATAAGCTCCTGATGGGAGAGCATCTCTTGATCAAACTTTTTCTGAAGCACCCTCTGTGCTTCCTGGATCATTTTCAAGTTTTCTCTTGTGACTTCCAGGGCGAGTTTTCTGGGAATTAGATAATTCCTCCCGTAACCTGGCGCAACTTCTACAATCTCCCCCTTTCTCCCCAGATTCTCTATGTTTTCTCTTAAAATTACCCGCATCTCGCCTCCCTCCAGAATCTCTACTAATCTTCTACAAAAGGCAATAAAGCTAGTATTCGCGCTCTCTTTATAGCCTTGGAGAGCTTCCTTTGATGAAAAGAACATGTACCTGTGATTCGTCGAGGGGAAATTTTCCCCCTTTCCGGGACATATTTCTTGAGTAGTTCTATGTTCTTATAATCAATCTCCCTTAGATTCTTCTCGCAAAATCTACAGCCCTTTTTTTTGAGGGCAAAATACTTCCTTGTCTGAGCCTTTTCCATTCTTATTTCTTTAGCCATTTAATTTCTCCTCTTCTCTCGTATCTTTTGAGGGCGCCTCTCCCCTCGTTGATTCTTCTCCCTTCTCTTCCTCTGGGATTCGAACAACTCTGGCTCTCCTTCTCAATCTTGCCTCTTTTTCCTTCTTCAGGGTCATGAATCTCAGGATTGCCTCTGTTTGTTTAAACAACCTCTCCAGTTCAGAAGGAACAGATGGGTCTGCTTCATAGCGGAAAAAAACATAGTAGGCTTCCTCAAATTTTTTTATTGGATATGAAAGCCTTCTCTTCCCCCATTTATCCTGTTCTATCATCTTCCCCTTTCTTTTAGAGACCACCTCCGCCATTTTCAGAGTAAGCTCTTCGGCCTCTTCCTCTGAAAGATTGGGTGCAATTAAAAATGCTGTTTCGTAAAGCTGCATCTAACCCTCCTTATGGATTTAAAACCCCCTCTCCTGAGCAGAGGGAGCAAGGAGTCCTTTTCTCTCCTCTTTTTCTTCTAAGGATTTAACCTTCTTATTATAGATGTTCATGGCCTTTTCAGCCTCTCCTTTAAGAAGTAATTCCAAGGCCTCCTCGGCACGAAGCAAGCCTTTTTCAAGAAGAGGGAGTTCCTCTTTCCTGAAAGGGTTAAGAACAAATTCGGCACTATCCTTCCCCTCATCTAAAGGCCCTATGCCTATTCTTATTCGAGGAAAAGATGTTGTTCCTATCTCAGCTAGGATGGAGCTCATTCCCTTATGAGTTCCTGCTCCTCCTCTCATCCTTATTCTTATCTCCCCCAGAGGTAGGTCGAGGTCGTCATAAATCACCACCATTTTCTCGGGTTTAACTCCTCCCTCTTTAATGATTTTCTTCACTGCCATTCCGCTTCTATTCATATACGTCTGAGGCATGGCAAGCAGTAACTTCACCTTATCCTTGTCCATGATGGCTACCTTTGAAAGAAACATTTTCTTCCTCAATTTTGCCTTCCATCTTCTCGAAATCCTCTCGATGAACCTGAAACCGACGTTATGCCTTGTTTCAGAAAATTGTCTTCCTGGATTCCCCAGCCCTACAATAGCCCACAAATTCTGTTCCATCTTTTATTCTTTCTCTTCCTCCTCCTCTGCCTTTCCTTTCTTGATGATTTCGGGTTCTTTCTCTACGGAAATGACCTCTTCTTCTACTCCAACTTTAACCTCTTCCACTGCAGGAGGTTCGATGTGGACAATGACCAGAGAAGGGTCGCTTATAATCCTCACTCCTTCAGGAGCCCTGATATCTTGAACTTTCAAGGATTGATTGAGATGAAGGGGGCTTATGTCTATTTCGATGTGCTCTGGGATATCTCGAGGAAGACATTCAATCTCAATCTCTCTAGTGATAAAGTCTACAAATCCTCCCTCTGCCTTCACTCCGACTGCTTCTCCTCTGGCAATAACGGGGACAGAAAGCCTAATGGGGCGATCGAGAGAGATATGAATAAGGTCAGCATGAAGCAGTTCATCCGTAGTAGGGTCCTTCTGAATCTCTTTGATCATCGCATCTTTCTCTTCAGAGTCAAAGACAATCTTAAAGATTGTATTCTCTCCAGTTTCTGATTTCACCACCTTGAAGATGTCTTTTTTATCCACGATGAGAGGAACATTCTCGATTTCAGTTCCGTAAAGAATGGCTGGGATCTTCCCCTTGCTTCTTATTCTCCGTGAAGCATTCTTACCAAAAATCGTTCTTTTTTCTGCTCTTATGATTAAACTCATCTCTTCATCCTCCTCAATCAAAAAGCGAACTGACAGATTGACCTTTATTTATTCTTCTGATGGCCTCTCCTAAAAGGGAAGCCACTGAGAGCACCTCTATCTTCCGGGATGTTTTCGCAATCCCTTTTAAAGGGATGGTGTTGGTCACAATCAATTTTTCGATTTGGGAATTTTCTATTCTCTCGATTGCATTTCCTGATAACACAGGATGGGTGCAGGCAGCAAAGACCCTCAAGGCTCCATTTTCTTTCAAAGCCTGTGCACTCTTAATAAGAGTTCCTCCTGTATCGACAATATCATCTAAGATAAGCACGTCTCTATCCCTAACATCTCCTATGACATGGAAAACTTGGGCAATGTTAGGAGCTGGTCTTCTTTTATCTATGATTGCAAGAGTGGCATTCACTCTTTTAGCGAAGAAACGAGCCCTCCCTACTCCTCCTGCATCAGGAGAAACAACTGCATAATCTTTAAGTCCCAGCCCCAGAATATAATTGGCCAAGACAGGAGCCGCCATTAAATTGTCCACAGGAATGGAGAAAAAACCCTGGATCTGGGGAGAATGAAGGTCCATGGTTAAAACTCTGTCTGCTCCAGAGGCCTGAATTAAATCTGCAACCAGCCGCGCTGAGATAGGCACACGGGGTCTGTCTTTCCAGTCCTGTCTTGCATAGGAATAATAGGGGATGACCGCAGTTATTCTTCCAGCTGAAGCTCGCTTGAAGGCATCAATCATCAAGAAAAGCTCCATGAGATGAAAATTGGCATCATAAGACCCTGACTGGAGAACAAAAACATCTTTCCCCCTGACATTTTCATCGATATAAAAGTGAATTTCTCCATCACTGAATCTATCTAGCATACATTTGCCCAGTCCAGTGCCTAAATACTCAGCGATTTCATTTGCCAGAGGAATGTTTGAAGACCCGGCAAAAACCTTCATTTCTTCATCCTTTATCATTGTCCTCTCTCAAAATTTATCTTTGAGTAAAGTCTATCAAAAAACTGGGGAGGGAGGATTCGAACCTCCGCATGGCGGATCCAAAGTCCGCTGCCTTTCCGCTTGGCTACTCCCCAGCAAGTATATGCTCAAAGTATTTTTTTCGAGAAATTGTCTCTACGAGTAACGACGGATAATGCCTCTCTAACTCTCTCAAGCTTTCTTCTGCTCTCTTTCTTTGCCTGAACAAACCAAAAATAGCTGAGCCTGTCCCACTTAGCAACGAAAGCTCTGCACCTTGGCCAAGCAAAAGGCTCTTTATTTCTTTGAGCCGAGGATAAAAATTAAAAACAGTCTCTTCTAAATTATTTTCAAGTGAGCCAATCTCTTTGGTAGATAAAAACTTAGTTATTTTACTTTCTTTACCTTCTGAAGTCAAGGAGGGGCGATGTTCGTTATAGATGAAACGTGTTGAGATAGCGAAGGGGGGAAAAACAAGAACACAAGGCATTTCGCGGAGATCTTCCAAGGGAAAAACTTTATTTCCTTTTTCCAAACCCAAACAAAGTCCCCCTTCAAAAAAGTAAGGGACATCTGCGCCCAGAAGGCTCCCCATTTTCATCAATTCATTCTTGGATAAACCAAGACTCCAGAGTCTGTTCAAGGCAAAAAGGGTCATGGCTGCATTGCTGCTTCCTCCTCCCAGTCCCTTTCCTGGGGGGATGCTCTTTTTTACATGAATGGAAACACCCTGCACTACACCATATTTTTCTTTGAGAAGAGATGCGGCTTTATAAATTAAATTTTCTTTCCCCCACGAAATACTCTCCTCATCACCTCTGAGCTCAAGGCGACCGTCTTCAGTCAGTTGAAATTCCATAGAATCACATAGACTAATGCTCTGGAAAATGGTCCGGATCTCATGATAGCCATCTTCCCTCTTCTTGAGCACCTCAAGCCCAAGGTTTATCTTGGCGAACGAACTAATTCTCAATCCCCAAAATCTCCTCTATTTCATCCCACGTTTTCATCTCGTAAGTCTTTAAAAAATCGAGCGAAAATATAGGCTTACTCAATGGCTTATTGAGGCTTAAGGAAAGGACTTTCATCCTCCCTCTGTTTTCTCCTGAGTAAAAAACAAGCATCTTCACAAAATTAGTTTTCCCAAAAAATTCCTTGACTTCGAAGCCAAGGTCTCCTTTTATGCCTGAGACGATTCTCCCCTTTTCATCCTCTCCAAGCACCCATTCTCTACTCTCTTCGCTACTCTGGTTGTGAATGCTTTTCCATTCCCCGCTCAACAGATTGAAAATTTCCTCTAAAGTTAACCTTAACCTTATCAAATTAAAGATGATTTCTTCCTCTCGCCCCTTACAGAACATCTTTTCTCTAGGCAGGATGAAAAAGGCCTCTTCTTTAGAGAAGATAATCTTATAGAGTGTTCTTCCTAAAAAATCTGAGGCTTCAACATATCCGCGTGAGGGCAGATCGAAGTAGAAGGTGAATCTTGATTTTGTCGAGCGCTTTGTTCCATAAATTTGAAGAGAAGCATACCCTTCGATGCTTTCAATCTTTTCACCTGGGGAGGGAAGTTCTATTTTCGAAATATGGCAGGCAATCATCAAAAAATAGAGAAAGAAACAGAGAAACAATCGAGAATTTGCCTTTGATTCCCATTTCCTCATCTAAGCGGAAGATGTCTTTCTACCCTTATTTTCATCCCCTGCTTTTTTTTCTATCTTTGAATTCTTCTCCTTTTCGACTAGTTTGAAACCGTAATCCTCGACCTTCACTCTTTTGCTCACGTTCTGAGGCTTTTTCTCAAGTGAAATCGTCTTTCTTTCTTCTCCTTCAACAAGGCGAAATCCGTAATCCTCTACCTTTCGCTTGGTTCTGGCTTTTTTTCGAAACAAAGGATAAAAAGGGGACCTTATTCTCCTTCCAAAACAGGAAAGATTGGGGTAAAAAACAAGAAGAAGAATGAACAGAGCAAGGACGACGAGGAGTCCATACACCCCCCAATTCATATCATGCCTCAATCACTATGAAAAAAAATGTTTCAAAAGATACTTTTCTCCTATACTTGTTTCTCAATTTCTTCCTGAAAATCAGGAAATTTCGCTTTTATCTTCTCTTCACCAAGATAGAATCCTATCAAGAAAGCCGAAGAAAAAAGAAGAACCGCAAGCAAACTCTTGAATACATCTTTCATCTTAACCTACCTCTAATTTTTTTATCTGAAGCCCAGGAAAAAGTCAACTGATTGATTTTTATCACCTTTCTTAGTATATTTTTTTGAAGATAAAATCTAAAGAGGGTCTCATGAATAAAAAGTTAAACTTTCTTTTATTTCTTCTCTTTCTCTGTGGAGCTTGGTGTATAGCTCAAGAAATAAGAGAACCTGTCTGGGCCGGGAAATTTTATGACCAAAGAACAGAAATTCTTTCTCGACAAATAGACATATTTTTGGAGAAGGCCAAAAAGAGCACTACTCTTCCTGAAAAAATACTGGCTCTCATCGTCCCCCATGCGGGATACATTTATTCTGGACAAGTTGCTGCCTTTGGTTATAAACAGGTCCAAGGCCGGGACTATGAGGTTGTCATCATCATCGCTCCCTCTCACAGATACGGTTTCCAGGGATGCTCTATATATCCTCGCGGCGGTTATAGAACACCGCTCGGTGTCGCCTACATAGATGAGGAGTTAGCGTCCAAGATTTCATTTCTTTCAGGCTTCAAATATATCCCTCAAGCCCATAAAGAAGAACATTCGATAGAAGTTCAAATTCCTTTCATCCAGAAAGTCCTGCCCGAAGCGAAAATAGTCCCCATTCTCATGGGAGCCCCCTCAAGAAATACTGTAAATTCTCTCGCTAAGGCGCTCACCCAAGCTCTCAAGGACAAAAAAGCATTGCTTGTTGCCTCTACAGACCTCTCCCATTATCTCCCGAAAAAAGAAGCAAACGAAATAGATAATCAGACTGCAAATCTAATCAAGGCTCTTGATACCGAATCACTGCAAAGAAAAATTGAGAGGGGAGAGGGCATCATGTGTGGAGGAGGAGGGGTTGTGGCTTCTTTGTTGTATGCAAAAAGTCGAGGAGAAGCCCGCGTTGAGCTCCTTCACTACGCTGATTCCTCACAGGCAGGTGGGCCTGAATCAGGTGTAGTAGGGTATCTCTCGGCGGCAATTTATCTTGAGCAAAAAGATGAAGAGAAAGAGCTCTCTCAAGAAGAAAAAAAGGAGCTACTTCAAATTGCCCGCAAAGCCATAGAAAAAATTGTAATAGAAAAAACAATCTTTGAATATACTCCCCAAAACTCTAATCTATTCGAGAAAAAGGGTGCCTTCGTTACCCTTAAAAAGCATCACTCTTTAAGAGGATGCATAGGATTCGTGGAACCAATAATGCCTTTATACGAAACAGTGATCCGGGCTGCTATATTTGCTGCTTGCAAAGACCCGAGGTTTCCCCCTCTTAGCCAAGAGGAGCTCAAAAACCTTGAAATAGAGATTTCTGTACTCTCAACTCTTAAAAAAATTGAAGACCCTTCTCAAATCGAAGTCGGCAAACACGGCCTCTTAATCGTTGAGGGAGAGAAAAAGGGGATCCTCCTCCCTCAGGTCCCAGTCGAAAACAACTGGTCAAGAGACATGTTCCTGAGACAAGCCTGCCTAAAGGCCGGTCTTCCTCCTGATGCCTGGAAGAAAGGAGCAGAAATATTCGTGTTCGAGGCACAGGTCTTCGATTAATTTCCCCCCTCTTGAAGGGGAAGATTTATTTGGTATAATAAATCTTCATTCAGGAGAGGAAAAAATGCCAATATATGAGTACAAATGCAAAAAATGTGGAGCCCATTTTGAAGTCATCCAGAAGTTTAATGAAAATAACCTGAAAAATTGTATCCACTGTGGGGGACCAATAATCAAACTCCTTTCTGCTCCTGCGATACAGTTCAAAGGAAGCGGTTGGTACATAACAGACTACGCCCAGAAAAAGATTCCCGAAAAGGAGGCCAGCAAGGAAAACAAAACTACTGAAAAAGAGCCTCAGGATAAAGAAAAGAGTAAGAAATCGGAAGCCTCCTCCCAAAATTAAACAAATAATCAATATTAAGCCTTCTTTTTCTTGAAATGCCTTAAAAATGAAGACCTTAGATAAGGCCCGAGGAAAGTCTCTGTTTTTGACAATTTGATCCCTTAAGGAATAAAATTTGGATTGTGAAAATTGCAATTAGAGTCCCGAACTGGATTGGAGATTCAATTCTTTCTTTCCCTACCATCCAGAGTATAAGCCAGAATTTCCCTCAATCAGAAATATGGATTATTGCCAAAGAATGGGTAAAGGACCTCTTTTTGACCTTAGAAAATATAAAAGGAATCCTCACTCTCCCTCACAAGACTGATTTTAAGAATTCAAGAATTGCATCGCGGAAAATTAAAGAGCACGAATTTGACCTCGGCTTTCTGCTCACCAATTCCTTTTCTTCTGCACTTCTCTTTTTCCTTGCAAAAATACCCGAAAGATGGGGATATGCCACAGATGGCAGGGCAATCCTCCTAACAAGGGCTGTTTCTCCCAAAAACCTAGAAAAGACTCATCATCAGCTTCACTACTATCTGAATCTTCTTTCAGCGCTTGGTCTTCATCCAATTACCCCCTCACTTCACTTCCCTCTTCCTCAAGAACAAAAGATGCGAGCAGAAGAAGCGCTTATTTCTATGGGAGCAGACCTTTCTAAACCGCTCATAGTCCTCAATCCTGGTGCAGCCTACGGGTCATCGAAAAGATGGCCTGCAGAAAGGTTTGCAGAGGTGGCAAAGATGTTTGAAAAATGCTTCTCTGCTGAAATCCTCATCATCGGCTCAGAACAAGAAAAAGAGCTGTCTTCATTCATCTCCTCTTTGCTGCCTAAAAAACCATTGAACTTCGCGGGGCAAACCGACCTCCTCCTCTTGGCGGGTTTAATAAGCCATGCTTCTCTTTTCGTCACCAACGATTCAGGCTCCATGCACCTGGCAAATTCCCTTAAAATCCCTGTAGTGGCCATCTTTGGTCCCACAAATCCAGAAGTCACAGGCCCCTTTCAGAAACCTGCTAAGGTGATAAGACACGAGGTTGCTTGCTCCCCCTGTAGTTATAGAGAATGCCCGTTTGAACACCAGTGCATGAAGCTAATCTCTGTCGAGGAGGTCTTTGCAGCAGGGGAGGAGTTTCTTAGATGAGAAAAAGAGCTGTCTTTTTAGATAGAGATGGGACTCTAAATGAGGAAGTAGGATATTCTTCCTCTTTTCAGATGATAAAGATTTTTCCCTTCAGTTTCGAAGCCGTAAGGAAAATAAACTCGGCCGGCTTTCTAGCCATCGTCGCCACCAACCAATCAGGCATAGGAAGAGGTTTGATTTCAGAAGAAGCCCTAACCGATTTACATAAGAGAATTTCAGCCTCTTTTTCAAGGCATAAGGCCCACTTAGACAAATTCTACTACTGCCCCCACTACCTCTTTTCCTCTGATCCACGTTACAGGAAAGATTGCGCCTGTCGTAAACCAAAATATGGGATGGCTCTTCGAGCCGCACAAGACCTCAACATCGACCTCAAAGCATCTTATGTAATTGGAGATAAAGTAGAAGACATCCTCTTTGGCCTGAACATAAATGCCTCCTCGATACTAGTCCTCACTGGTTACGGGGAAAAAACTCGAGCCTCCTTAAACCAGCTAAAAGTAAGTCCTGCTCACGTTGCCATAAACATCTTGGAAGCGGTCAATTGGATTCTCAACAGAGAGAATCTTCTTCGGGAGGGCTCTTGATTTGAGGAGAGAATTTTCTGATGCTCAGATTTGATGATATTCTGGAAAAGGTTACGCCCGTTTATAAGGAAAAAGAAATAAACCTTCTCAAGAAAGCCTATGTCTTTGCGGCTCGTGCGCACAAGGGGCAAACAAGGCGTTCGGGAGAACCATACCTCAGCCATCCCCTAGAAGTCGCAAACATGCTGGCAGATATGAAGCTTGATAGCACCACACTTGTCGCCGGCCTCCTCCATGATGTTTTAGAAGACACAGATGTCACCATTGCGGACCTCCAACAAGCCTTTGGCGATAAGGTTGCTCACCTTGTGGAAGGGGTGACCAAGATCAGTCGTATGGAAGAGTCAACCCCTGAAAGAAGGCAGGCCGAGACGATTAGGAAAATAATCCTCGCCATGACAGATGACTTAAGAGTCATTTTCATTAAACTCGCAGACCGTATTCATAACCTGAAGACCTTAAAATTTCTTCCCGATGACAAGCAAAAACAGATAGCCGAAGAAACACTCGAAATTTATGCACCAATTGCTAATAGGCTGGGAATGGGAAGAATAAAAGCAGAACTCGAAGACCTCTCCTTTCGCTATGTGGACCCTGAAAACTACTTCAAAATAGCCTCGCTCGTCGACCCCCTAAAAAAGGAAGCTGAAGCCGAGCTAAAGAAGATAGGAAAAACCTTAGAAGATTTGATGAATCAAAATAACATCCCTGCCCAAATCTTTTACCGCATAAAGCGTCTTTATAGCATATACCATAAGATGCGAAGGCAACAAATTGATTTCAACCAGGTCTTCGATTTCATGGCTTTGCGTCTCATCACCGACTCAGTAAATAATTGCTATTCAGCTTTGGGCATTATCCATCAAAAATGGCCCCATATTCCCCATCGTTTTCGAGACTTCATAGCCATGCCTAAACCAAATCTTTACCAGTCACTTCATACCACAATCATAACTGAAAAGAAACAAACGGTCGAAATCCAAATACGCACTCACGAAATGCACAACCTCGCTGAAAATGGAATCTCGGCTCACTGGAAATATAAGGAGAAAGACCCTCATGCAATCCTTCAGGAAGATAAAAGGCTTTACTGGCTGAGAGAGATGGTTGAGCTCTATAAAGAACAGAAGAATCCTCAACAATTTTTGAAGAGCTTGAAAAACGACCTCGTTCCAGAAGAAATATATGTCTTTACTCCAAAGGGAGAGGTGATTACTCTCCCCCTTGGTGCCTCTGCTCTCGATTTTGCCTTCAAGATTCACTCTGAATTAGGCATGCACGCCAGAGCAGCAAAAATAAATGGAAGAGAGGCCCCTTTAAAGAACATTCTCCAACCTGGAGACATCGTAGAGATACTTACCTCTGAAGATGTTACCCCTGCCAGAGAATGGTTGAATATGGTCTCTACCTCAAAAGCCCGCCACCACATCAAACGCTGGCTTAATCAGCAGGAGAAAATTAAGAAAAGCGCCTTAGGTAGGAAGCTTTGGGAAAGGCAATTGAAAAAATATAATCTTTCCGCAGAAACCTTGGAAGAAGAATCTCTTCTTCAAAGCGTGGCAAAGGCAACGAACTTCCGCCTCAAGAGCTGGGATGAATTTTATTCCTGCCTTGGCTACGGGAAAATTATCCTTAATAGAAAAATTTTGGAGAAGCTCTTCCCCTCCCTCGAATTAGAATCGAAAAAAGAACCACTTTATATAAAAATGATGAAAAAAGTGAGCGGAAAGGGAAATGTCGAGGTAGAGGTAAGAGACCCGAGCGGCCTCTCTCTCAGGCTTGCCAAATGCTGTTCCCCAGTCAAAGGGGAACCCATAACAGGATATATTACTTCCGGGAAAGGAATTACTGTCCATGCCTTGCGTTGTCCACTGATAAAAAAAGAAATCCTTGATTCTCTAAGGATGATAGAGGTTTCCTGGGGGGTCTTTTCTGGAAAGGACTTCAAGGCAAGGCTCCTCATCCGCAGTGAAGACACCCCAGGCGTTCTTGCTAAGCTGAGTTCAGCAATCGCTCATTTGGGAGGGAACATAACCAAGGCCGAAGTCCTCACCTTTGAGGATAAAAAGGCAGAATTAAAAATTGCTCTGCGCATAAGAGACATCAAAGTCTTGGAAAGCATAATCAGAAAAATATCCAGGATTAAAGAAATCAATTCTGTGGAGAGGATTTAAATTGCCTTTTTAACCTTACTCGAACGCAAGCATCTGGTACAAACCCATATCTTCCTCACTCCTTCTTCAGTCTGTGCCTTTACATGCTGAAGGTTTGGCTTCCATTTTTTCTTTGATGCCTTATGGGAATGACTGAGTGAGACTCCGAATCTCGGCCCTTTTCCGCAAACTTCACATCTTCTCGCCATTTTTTCTCTCTGCTTAGACCCTTCTTATAGCATATTTCATTCGAAAAGCCAAGTATAAAAATTTGAGCAAAGGAAATATTCGAAGAAAAGGCCCATCTATTTGTTAGTCTTTCATTTTCTCAAGATATAAAAAAGCTGAATGGTCATTAAAATTAAGCCTTGAATCCTTGACTGAACTTCGAAAAAGAATTACTTTAATAATAAATGAAAAGAAATTTTTTCCTTTTTTCAGGAATTTCCCTTGCCGTCCTCTTTTTCCAGAGCGGATGCAGCCGCTCCCTTTCTGACCATCAACTTCAGTTTGGCATTTTTGCGGCAGAGAAGGATCTCTGGGAGGAGGCAATTTTTCGCTGGAAAAAAGTTCTCCTTGAAAACCCTACTTCTGCTGCAGCCCACAATAATTTGGCAGTTGCTTATGAAAAAAAAGGCCTTTGGGAAGAAGCCGAGAAGGAATATAAAGAAGCCTTAAAAATAAGCCCTGGTAATAAATACATTCTTGCTAATTATGAAAGTTTTAAAAAATATCTTCAAAGCATGGAAAAAGAAGTCGAGAATTAAGCTTCTTTTTTTGGGACTCGCTGTTTTTTTCTTTTCCTGCTCGTCTGGTTCGTACTTGAAATTGAAGCTCGAGCTTCCTGGGAAAAAGGTCATTGACCTTGATGCCTATGAAATGCTCATTCTCACCAATTTCTATGTGAAAAAAGAGACAAAAGACATCAACCTCAGTTCTGAAATCGTTAGTTTCTTAGAGACAGAACTCAAGCGTAAGTTTGAAGGAGAGGTTATTTCAAGAGAGATTATGATTGAAAAAGAAGAAGTCCTTGAGGATGAAGGGTTCTGGAAAAATGCTTCCTTGGGAAGTAAAGATTCTCTGTTGATTACGGGAACTGCATCCTACAGCGAGGAAATAAGGAAGGCACTCATAGAAAAAAGACCTCCAAGTAGATATGAGGAGCCCTTTCCTCCCGAAAAAGGACTTGCGGAGCGAAAATTCTACTCTCTGAGTGTCGACTTCTACCTCGTCGATCCAGAATCCGGAAAAATTTTATTCAAAAAAAACTTCAAGGAAACCCAATCTTACAGGAACCCAAACCAGACCGCTTATTTTGCTTTTTTTGACTTAATCCGTAAAGTAAAAACTAAGCTTTTCCGCAATTTTTTTGGCGAAAGTATGGTTGAAGAAAGGTATTTGATATATAAATGACGAAAGAAAACTTATGAAAAATCACAAAAAATTGGCCTTATCCATCACCCTTTGGATTCTTTCGAGCATCTTCGGGCTATCCCAAGTGATCTATTTCCCTTATTATGGAAAAAATAAGGTCATCTATGAAAATTTTAAGTGGAAACACTACAAAACAGAACATTTCGACATCCACTACTACATGGATTCTCCCTGGGTGCTTAAAATTCTTTCTGCAATGGCAGAAAGTGCCTATCTGCGCATCAGTCAAAACATAAAACATGAACTCTCGGCGCCTGTGCCTCTCATTTATTACAAAACTTCCACAGATTTTGAGCAGACAAATCTTTTCCAGCTTCCAGAAGGAGTTCTGGGGGTGGCAGAGCCAGTCCTCTATCGCATAGCCATCCAGGGAGACATGGCTCCTGATGAGATTCAAGAGCTAATCATCCATGAGTTGACTCACATCTTCGAATATGACCTTCTTTGGGGAAGCCCAGGTGGTGTTCTTTATGCCCTGACTCAACCTCCGGGGTGGATAATGGAAGGCTTCTGCGAGTATAATACCCAGAATTGGTCTTCCTGGTCTTCATTAATTGTAAGAGATGCTGTGTTAAACGATAGAATTCCTGAGCTAAACGAGTCGGGGGAACTTGTGTCTTCTTATCCTCTTCCCCGTCCTCCTGACTATGACTTCGGGCACGCCATCTTTGATTTCATCGAGCATAAGTATGGAAAAAGTGGAATCCACGAGCTCTGGCAAGCACTAAAAACAATGCCTCGGGTGGGGAGAAAAGACCCGATTAAAAAAGCATTTAATATGACAACTAAGGAATTCAATCATGAATTCAAAAAATATCTTCGTCTGAAACACAGAGATTTCCTCGACAGAGAAAGCCCGGAAGATTACAGCTTCCCCATCGGACCGGTTTTCCCTCAAAATCCCTATTATTTTTCTCTCTCCCACGCAGTCTCGCCTTCAGGAGACATAGTGGCGGCTCTCGCTCTAAATGTAAAAGATAATGACCTAGATATAATCCTTGTTTCAACCAAAGACGGCTCAGTTATTAAGAACATCACAAAGGGTTATACCATCAAATATGAACGCATAAAATATGAGATCGATCCTTCGATGGGGAAAGACATTGCCTGGTCTCCGGATGGAGATAGAATTGTCTTCTTTGCTCGATCAGGAAGGAAACATTCTCTTTTTATCCTGAGCCCTTTAACAGGAAAGACTCTAAAAAAAATTCCGATTCCTTTTGATCAGCCCGCTTCCCCCTGTTTTTTCCCTGACAGGGAAGAGCTTCTCTTTACTGCCTTTGATAATGGAATATACGACATCTTCAAAGTCAACCTCTTAACCCAAGAATTTACCAATTTAACTCAGGATGACCTTTTTGAAAAGGCCCCTAATATTTCTCCGGATGGAAAATTAATCGCCTATACCATTCGTATCGACGCCTATGACAAGCTTTTTATTTCCCCCGCTGAAGACCTCAAGCAGAAGAAACAGCTGACCTTTGGAGATGAAAATGCCATAGCTCCCCATTTTGCCTCAGATTCAAAAGAGATCTTCTTCTCCTCAGACAAAAGGGGTGCGTTCAACATTTATTCTATAAATATACAAAGCGGTGAATTAAAGCGCTACACCGATGTACGTAGCGGAAACTTTTTCCCCATTCCTCTTCCGCGGGAACCTCAGAAAATCGTGTTTTCTTCTTTTAACAAGAGTTCCTTCCAGATTTATCAAAGTGAACTCGAAGGAAAAATCGAGGAGAAAATTATTTTTAGTGAACGAAAGCAAGAAGAGCAATTCAAAAGGTTTGAGCCAATCCTCTCCTTTGAAATCGATGAAAACAAAATAGAACATTATAAGGGGCTGGGGAAACTTTACCTCGCTTCACGCCCCCCAGTTGATACCATTGTCTCTACAGACGGTTCCATCTACGGAGGCTCTGCCCTTTCCTTTACTGACCTTTTAGGTGACCATAACTTCTACATCATGGCTTATCAAGTGAGGAGCTTTCGTTCTTACTATTTTGCTTATATCAACCAGAAAAAAAGGCTTCAGTATCTTGCCAGTGTCTTCCAATATACCCTCTTTTATTATCCACCATATTCTTACTACGACCCTTATTTCTATAACTTTCTGACTTATAAAGATGCTCTTGCAACTCGCAAGATTTCAGGAATAAGCATAAGCTCCTATTACCCACTTAACAAATACTTAAGGACAGAAGCGAGCCTCGGTTTCTATCATTATGAAGAAGATTTCTATAATCCTTATCTAACTCACAGTCTTTTCGTCAGGGGGCGAACCTTTACCAGCTTCTGGAATGGAAACCATCTTTTACTAAATTTCTCTTTGATCGGAGAAACCACTAAGTTTAAATATTATGGACCTGTAAGCGGAAACACATTTAGGATCACTTTTTCCCAGGCCCTTCCTCTAGCTGAAAGTTTTTTCAATAACACTAGCCTCGAAGTGGACCTGAGACATTATCTTCATCTTGGGGCTGATTTGATTTTTGCCGTTCGATTTGAAGGCTTTGGAAGCTGGGGAAAAAATCCTTACATTTTTTATTTTGGAGGCAACAACCAGGTCCGTTCTTCATATTACTACAACATAATCGCCAACCAAGGATGGTATGCCAACCTTGAATTAAGGTTTCCCTTGATAAATTCTGCCTCAACTCTCATCGGACAGATAGGCCCTGTGAGAGGAACGTTCTTCTTTGACGTTGCTCAAGCTAAGCTAAAAGGTTATCCAGCAAAATTTATTTCCTTTGAAGGATTAGATTCATCTGGAGCCCCTCTCTTTAGAGAATCAGAAGCCATTGGCTCTTACGGATATGGATTTGAATTCTTTCTCTTAGGACTTCCTGTCCATCTTGAATTTGCCAAGCGTCTTGAATGGCCAGCCATTAAAAATCCCTTTGATTTCAATTCCTATGGTAATTTCGAGACTAAATTTTGGATTGGGTTTGATTTTTAAAAATATTTTTTATAAACATATTGATATCTATTTTTAAGGGTGCTATCATATGCAAGCCTTCAAGTTTTTTGTCACAAAGGAGGGCTAATTTTTCCACAGTTGTGGAAAAATCTGTGAAAATCTGAATGAAAAATGGAATCTGAGGAAAAATCAAACATTTGGCTTCAAATTGTGGAAGCCATAAGGAAAAAAATTGACCAACAGAGCTTCGAAACCTGGTTTGAGCCAACCTCTTACATAGGAAAAGAAAAGGATGTTCTGTACATCAAAGTCCCTAACTCATATTTCAAAGATTGGCTTTCCTTCCATTATTCTGAGCTTATCAATTCCTGTTCAAAAGAAATTCTTGGTGCTGTCTTTGATATCCATTACATATTTGATGAAAAATCGAGTTCATTTATGCGCGTCTCCCCCCTTGAGCGTCGCTCGAAACAGGGGTCAATTCTAAATCCCAATCTTAATCCCAATTACACCTTCGAAAATTTCGTCGTCGGCTCCTGCAATCAGTTTGCCCATGCAGCCTCTTTGGCGGTCTCAAAAAACCCGGCTAAGTCATACAACCCCCTTTTTATTTACGGAGGTGCAGGACTGGGCAAAACCCATCTAATGAATGCAATTGGCCACCTGACTTTGAAAAATAATCAGCGTCTCAAAATTCTTTACATCACTACAGAAAAATTTATGAACGATTTAATTAATCATCTTCAATACGGAAAAATTCTCGATTTCAGACAAAAGTACAGGGAAGTGGATGTTCTGTTGATGGATGATATCCACTACCTTTCTGGAAGAGAAAGAACGAAAGAAGAATTTTTTCACACCTTTAACCATCTTTATGATAATCAGAAACAGATTGTCATCTCCTCAGACTGCCCTCCAAAAGAGATTCCCAACCTTGAAGAACGTTTCAGTTCAAGATTCGAATGGGGTTTGATTGCAGATTTAAAACCTCCAGACATTGAGACAAGAATTGCCATTCTTAAGAAAAAATCTGAGTTAGAAGGAATCAACCTCCCTGAAAGCGTGGCTCTTTACATTGCAGATAAAGTTCATTCGAACATAAGAGAGTTAGAGGGGTATTTAAGGAGAGTAATCGTCTTTTCCTCTCTAAGAGGAGAACCAATTGACCTTGAACTGGCTAAAGAAGCCTTAAAGGGATTGCTTGATGAAACAGAAGTTTCTGTGACTGTGGAAAAAATACAGAAGGTGATTTGTCATAGATTTAAAATTAAGCTTTCTGAATTGAAATCTAGAAACAATTCTCCAAAAGTTGCTTTTCCCCGACAAATTGCCATGTATTTGTGCAAGGAGTTGAGTAAAAGTTCTCTGCCTGAAATAGGTAGAAAATTCGGTGGAAAACATCACACAACAGTCTTACACAGCATTAGAAAAATTGAAAAGCTCAGGTCTAAAGACCCGGAATTCAACAAAGAAATAAACAGTTTGATCAGCCAGATTTACTGAAGAATAAATAAATTACGATAGATTTCCACATTTAGTTTGATTTTTATTATTATTTTTAATAATAAGCATATATAATAAGAAATATATAATAAGAAAAAAGTATTTAAAAGGTGAAGAAATGATTTTTTCAATCAATAAAGAGGAAATAGTAGGTGAGCTCCAAATTTTACAGGGGATAGTGGAGAAGAAAAATACAATGCCCATTCTTGCCAATATTCTGTTGAAAGTTAAGAAAGATGAGGTTGAGATGGTAGGTACAGACCTTGAAGTAGGAATGATAACCCATTTCCCGGCCAGGATAGAAGATGAAGGGGCATTGACGGTTTCAGGAAAGAAAATATTTGAAATAGTGAGATCAATTCCTGATGGACAGTTGATAACTTTTAAAGAAATTGAAGGGTTGAGAATGGAAATTACATCCGGAGCAAGCGAATTTAAGATCCTGTGTTTACCACATGAAGACTATCCCCAAATTCCTGAGCCCAGGTTTGAGAAAGGAATATCTCTTCCCTTAGAAGAAGTCAAGGAGATGATAGATAGGGTTTATTATGCTATTACTCAAGAGCAGCGATATTATCTAAACGGCGCGTTGATGATAATCAAGGATAAATCGATAGAGCTGGTTAGTACGGATGGCCATAGATTATCGTACACAAAAAAGGAGCTGGAAGGATTGAAGATAGGAGGTGAATTGAGAGGAATAGTTTCCAAAAAAACCTTGGGAGAAATAAAAAAACTAGATGGAGAGGATATTGAGTTTGACCTGGACGAAAACAATCTTTTTTTCAGGGTAAAAAATAAGACATTAATTTCAAGAATGATTGAAGGGAAGTTTCCTAATTATGAGGCTGTCATGCCGCGGGATAATCCTAATAGGCTTTCTTTTTCTCGAGATGAAATGGCTAGCTCAATAAAAAGGGTTTCTCTTCTTTCATCCGAGAGGTCAAAAGGCATTAAACTTTTCCTCTCAAAAAAACAAGTTGACCTCTTCTCTTCGAGTCCGGAAATGGGAGAAGCTCATGATAGAATACAAGTAGATTATGAAGGGAAGGAGATGGAAATAGGATTTAATTCTCAATACCTCCTTGATTTCTTGAATACAGTTAAAAACGAAAGAGTTGTAGTTGAGATTAAAGATGAGAATAGTGCCGTGATGATGAAGCCAGAAGTTGACGATGAAATTCAGTATTTATATGTATTAATGCCCATGAAAATCTAACCGAGGGGTGAAAAGGGATATTTTTTCCCTAACGTTTTAAGTTTTCCCTTCGAATCGACAATAATCACTCCATATTCGGGATAGAGGCGGATTATTTTTTCTTGTTCAGGCGAAACAAAGAGAGCCGTAGAAAGAGCGTCGCATATCGTCGTTTCAGGTCCGACTACCGTTACACTTTGATAAAAAGAGGAAGGGAAGCCCGTAAATGGATTAAACACATGATGATATCTTTTTCCCTTGACCTCAAAATAGCGCTGGTAGTCGCCGGTTGTTGAAGCGCCTAAATTGGAAATCGAGAGTATACCTAAAAAACCAGGTTCGCGAGGATGTTTAATTCCTATCTTCCACGGCTTGTGCTCAGGGTTTTGCCCCCAGCAAAAAAGGTCTCCTCCTGCGTTTATAAATCCATTTAAGATTCCCCTTTTCCTAAGTTCTTGAGAAGCCAAGTCGACGGCATACCCCTTTGCAATTCCTCCCCAGTCAAGCTCCATACCCTCAGGGAGCCAGAGAGAATTTTCATCTATTTTTATTTTTTCCATTCCCACATGCTTGAGCGTTTCCTCAATCTCAAAGAGATGAGGGACTCTGTATGCTTTATTCTTAAAGCCCCAGACCTTCGAAAGAGCTCCGACACTAATATCGAAAGAGCCTTGAGAGTCATGATGAATCTTGAGTGCGATCTTGAATAATTTTATTAGTGAATCTGAAGAATTGTTGTAGGATTCTGGTGAAAATTCTTTTTCAATCGACTCAAACAAATTTCCCACAACTTTCTCGCCGTTCTTGAATTGAGAAGGAGTGCAAAGAAGTTTAATTTCGCACACCGTATCGAAAAAAAGAAGGGTGGAGGAATGCCAAGCCACTTCCCTTTTGCAGGATAAATAAAAGATGATAAGGAATAAAGGGAAAAAAACTATAAGGAGAGATGATTTTTTATCCAACTGATGTATCTATTGAAGGAGAGGGGTTTATCTCCAGGATGAAATGATTGGGAGCGCAGATGATGCGCTCTCCCTCAAGGGAGGCAGGAGGGGTATGGCAGCAGATTTTTTGGGAGCAGGAAGATGATTCTACCCATGCCTTCCTTTTCTCAATTTTTACACAGATTTCATGTTGCTTATGGCGGAAGAGATAAATCTTGTCTATTTTAAGAGATAAAATTGCTCTTTTTCTCCCCATGAAGAATACGGTAGCCTCCTCTCCTGAAGATAAAGAAGGAAAACCTTTCTTTAAAGTAGCAGTGGTTAAGAGAGAAGAAGAGGGATTCCTTTTGACCATTTCTTTCCAGAGATGAATTAGTTTTCCTGACCTTATGTCTTTCACCCTTCCCTTTTCAACAAGGGAAAAGGAGGGAAGGCTTTCTCTGCTTAAGAGATTATGATTGAGGATAAAAGAGGCAGTTGAGGTGTTTTTAGCTACCTCCCAGCCGTTAGCAGAAAACGATTTTTCGAGCTGCATTCTATAAGGAGTATTTTCCGGAAACCAAACTCTGCGGCCGAAATTGATACCTCTCTCTCTTAAGTCATAAAGAATCTGGGGCAAAAAATCATGCGGAAAATCGGATATTAAATGGAGGCTGAGAGTTGAAGGTTGTCTCTCATCTGCATTTAAAAAATGGGATAAGAGCGGAGTAAGGATGATTGAACCCAGAAAGGAACGTCTATCCATTGTCCTCTCCTTTATTTAAGATTGAAATTATAACAGGGTAAAGGGTGAGTAAGTTTTTTTTTCGAAAACGGTTTAAAAGTAAAAAGCCACAGATGAAGAGGCCAGAGAGAAGCCCCGCGATGCTCAATATCTCGGGAGAAAAAACAACCAACCGTGAAGACAAAAAGCCTAGTCCCATTCCCAGAAGAGAAGATAAAAGCAGGAAGCCGAAGATAGAGATTAAACTTCTAGTGTAAGAGTCTTCAGGAACCTCGATTGTCACCATGTCTCCAGGTTTTGCCCCAAGAGGATTTTTAACGAGCAAGAGCCTGGAATCTGGGTCATCTCCTCTGCATAGATTGCGTGCTGAGCATCTCTCGCACGCCGTGAAGAGGCATTGGACTTCTACCCGTGAGAATTCCCCTTCGATGCTTATAACTTTTGCTTTATCCTTCATCCCTCTTCTCCAGCCTTCCTATTGCTCCTGTTGGACATTTTTCTATTTCAAGAACCTGCTCATCTTTAATTTTATTATAATCAATTATTTTGGCAAGGTTGTTTTCCATTATGATTGCTTCTGGGGCTGCCCTGGCACATATTCCGCAGGCAATGCAGGCATTGTGACACGCTTTTTTTGACACAGCCCCTCTATCCTTGGAACGACAGAAGACAATTATTTTGTGAGAGAGAGGATGGAGTTCAATGATGTTTCGCGGGCAGGCCTCGACGCACTTTCCACAGGCTGTACATTTATCTTCTCTTACCTCTGGCAGGCCATCTTCATTCATGAACATGGCGTCAAAAAGACATGCCCTCACGCAGTCGCCGAGGCCCAGACATCCGTAGCTACAAAGCTTGTTCCCTCCTATTAGCTGAGCTCCAAGGCAGGTAGGGATGCCTGCGTAATTTCCTCTGGGTTTAGCTGCTTGCCACGTGCCCCGACAATGGATTCTTGCTACTTTCTTAATCACTTCTCCAGCTGAGATACCGAGGGTCTCAGCAATTTGCTTTGCAACCTGTTCTCCTCCAACAGGACAGCTGGATGGAGAAGCAGACCCTTTTACCACTGCTTCGGCAAAATTGCGGCAACCTGAAAAACCACATGCCCCGCAGTTTGCCTGAGGGAGTATTTCAGCGATTTTTTCCACCCTGGGGTCTTCCTCTACCCGGAGTTTCTTATAGGCAAAGACAAGACCAACAGAGAAGAGGAGGCCGAGCCCTCCCATGGTTAAGATTGGGACCAGGAGATTCGTCATTTTATCATTCCCGAAAATCCGAGAAAGCCAAGGGCCATAATTCCTGCAACGATAAGAGCAATTGAAGCTCCTCTGAGAGGCTCTGGTAAGTCCGAGATTTCAAGTTGCTCTCTAATCCCTGCCATCAACAGTATGGCTAGAGTAAAGCCAATTCCCGACCCAACCCCAAAGACAACGGCTTCGATGAACCCATAATCTTTGAGGGCGATGAGGAGGGCAAGACCCATGATGCAACAATTCGTGGTGATCAGGGGGAGGTAGATTCCCATTGCCTGGTAAAGCGGAGGGCTCATTTTACGGATAAACATTTCAACCAGCTGAACAAGCGAGGCGATGACCAGGATGAAGGAGACAATCTGGAGGTAATCCAGATTGTAAGGGATGAGGATCAAGTGGTTTATGAGCCAGGAAACAGAGGCGGTGATGGTCATCACAAAAGTTACAGAAAGACCCATGGAAAAAGCAGAATCAAGTTTTTTACTCACCCCAAGAAAAGGACAGATTCCAAGGAAGTAGTGGAGCACGAAGTTGTTGATTAAGATGGATGAGACAAAGATGGTGAAGATATCCACTTCTTTAACTCCTTGACTTTAACTTTTTCTCAATTTGAATGGCAAGGGCAAGGAGGATGCCCAGAGTCATGAAGGCTCCGGGAGGAAGGATCATGATCAACCAGGGTTTAAACCAGCTCCCCAGGACTTGATAGCCCAGAAAAGTCCCTGAACCCAGGATTTCTCTTATAGAGCTGAGGATGAGAAGTCCAAGCATAAACCCGGCGCTCATACCCAAGGCATCGATGAAAGAGCGACCGACAGGGTTCTTTGAAGAGAATGCCTCTTGTCGAGCAAGTATGATGCAATTTACTACTATAAGAGGGACGTATGGTCCCAGGCTTTTAGAAATCGAAGGGAAGAAGGCTTGAAGAAAGCGATCGGCGATGGTGACGAAAGTGGCGATGATGACAATGTAACTTGCAATTCTAACTTGAGGTGGAAAGATTTTTTTTAGGGAAGAAATAATCACTGAGCTGAAGATTAACACAAAGGCGACTGCCAATCCCATAGCAATCCCATTGATTACGGCATTGGTCACAGCAAGGGTGGGGCACATTCCGAGCAACTGACGGAAGATAGGGTTCTCTTGCCAAAGTCCTTTATAAAAATCTTCTGCAAGAGTCCTATTCTTCATCTTTTTCCTCGCCTAAGAGCTCTCGCTCCAATTGCAACCCCTTCAGGAGCTTAAGGGAAAGATTTACTGTTTTTAAAACGGCCTCAGATGAGATTGTAGCTCCGGTAATGGTGTTGACTTCGGAAGGGGAGAGTTCTTGTGGAGAACTTGCTGCAGGCTTGCGGAGCTTGAGTTCTGTTGTGCAATCTTTCTCTTCCCAGTATCTCAAGAAAGATTCCTCATCTGTTATTTTTGCGCCCAGGCCAGGGGTCTCTTTCTGTTCAAGAACGGCAAGTTTTCTTATCTTGGTAAGGGCGGGATTAGTTCCAAACATAAGCACAATTTTATCCTGAAAGCCTACTCCTGAAGCATGTATGGCATAACCTCTTAATACTCCAGAAGCATCTTTTCCAGCGTAAATGGTAAGCCCTTCTCCTTCATATAATTTTTGGCTGGAACTTGCGCCAGGGACTACCGCGAGGATGGCTTCTTCTATCTCTTTCTCTCTATTTAGGGCTATTCTCTCTTTGGTTAAGAGTCCCACCGTGGCAAGAAATCCACCTGAGAGAAGACCCACACAGGTAAGAACTAGAATTATTCTTGCTGAGAGACTCATTTTCTTCTTCTTTCTCCCAAAATTCGTGGTCTGGTAAATCGATTTAAGAGTGGAACAAAGGCGTTCATGAAAAGGATGGAATACATGACTCCTTCGGGGAAACCACCAAAGAGACGAATTAGAGAGATGATTAATCCTATGCCAACCGAATATATCCATATTCCCGTCTTATGGAGAGGAGAGGTGACCATGTCAGTAGCCATAAAGAAAGCTCCTATAAGAAGCCCTCCTGCGAAGAGATGGAAGAGAGGAGGGGCGAATTTAAAGGGACTAGCAATCCAGAGCGCCCCTGTGAAGATAAAGAGAGAGGTTATTATTCCCAAGGGAATACGCCAGTCAATGGTTCGACGGTAGATTAAATATGAAGCTCCAAGGAGAATGGCGAAGGCAGAAGTTTCACCCAAACATCCGCCAATATTTCCCCAGAAAAGTTCCTTTAAAGGAGTGAGGGTGCCGAGAGAAAGAGCATGTTGGAACTTTAGATTCCCGAGGGGGGTGGCGAAGGTGGCCGTATCTACCTTCAGGGTGACAGGTGGAATCCAGGTTGTCATGGCCACAGGAAAGGCACTCTGCAGAAAAGCGCGCCCTACGAGAGCAGGATTAAAAATATTATAGCCCAGCCCTCCAAAAACCTGTTTGCCCAGCGAGATGGCTACAAACGCACCTAGAACTGCAATGTCGAGGGGAATGGATGGGGGGAGGGTCATCGCCAGGAGGAGTCCGGTTATGATTGCAGAGCCATCCAAGATGAAGAAGAAGGGTTTCTTTCTCAGCCAGAGGAAAAGAGCCTCTGTCGTTAGAGAAGCAAGAACACAGGAGAAGAGGAGGACCGCAGCCCTCAATCTGAAAAAATAGAGAGACGCTGCAATAGGGGGCACAAGTGCTAAAACCACAGTATACATGATTCTTGGAACAGATTCTCTATCCCTCAGATGTGGAGAAGATTGTAAGATCAAGGTTTTCTCTACCTTACTCATCATTCCTTCTTTTTCTTTCTGATGCTGAAGATTCTTGACTTTCCGATTCGAAGCCAGTGAACAAGAGGAATTTTTGCCGGGCAGACATATTGGCAACAACCGCATTCAATACAATCGAGCACCCCCCAGGCCTCGGCGTTTTCTAAGTCATCATATTTCACGTATTTTATGATTTGCGTGGGAACAAGGCCCATGGGGCAATGAGAGATGCATCGGGAACAACGGATGCAGGGAAATTCAATAAAGGAAGGGGCCTTTTCCCAGGCTAAAATTCCAGAAGTCCCCTTTACCACAGGGACTTCCAAAAGGCCCTGTGAAACCCCCATCATCGGGCCTCCCATTACTACCAAGGAAGCGTTGTCATTCAATCCCCCGCAGAAATCTAATACATTCTTGAAAGGTGTCCCAATCCGAACCAAGAGGTTCTTGGGTTCTCTGACAGCATCTCCTGAGACTGTAAGCGCTCTTTCGTAGAGAGGCTTGGCTTTACTGACAGCCTCCCAGATTGCTTTGGAGGTGCCCACATTCTGGACCACAACTCCGACATCAAAGGGAAGGCCCCCTCTCGGAACCTCTCGTCTAAGGAGGGCGAAGATGAGGTTTTTTTCTGCTCCCTGAGGATATTTTGTCTTTAAGAGCACAACCTTCACTTCGGGTCTTTTGCTCTTTGGGGATAAGATTTCAAAGGCCTTTTTCTTGTTATCCTCAATCCCGATGATTATTTTCTGTGCCCCGCATGCAATCCGAATCAGCTCTGCTCCATTAAGGATGTCATCTGGGTATTCAATCATCAGCCTGTAATCAGAGGTAAGGAATGGTTCACATTCACACCCATTGATGATTACTGTATCAATGGGTTTGTCTTTTGGCGGAGTAAGTTTTACAGAGGTTGGGAAAGCTGCGCCCCCAAGACCGACAATCCCTGCCTCCCTAACTCTATTCCGAATCTCATCTGGTGTAAGGGTGAAGGGATCCTTTGAGTCCTTAGGCCCTTCTTCGGTGCGATCTTTCCCGTCATTGGCTATACTTACGCTGAGTACAGGGCTACCAAGAGGATGGGGGAAGTCTTCAACGGCGAGAACTTTTCCGGAAACACTTGCGTGGACGGAAGAAGAAAAGAGAGATTTCCCTTCTCCTATTTTTTGGCCTAGATAAACTTCATCTCCCTTCTTGACCAAAGGCTGAGCAGGATTGCCGAAGTGCTGGAGGAGAGGAATCATCACCCTTTCTGGCGGAGGCATTTTTTCAAGGGGCTTGTTTTCTGTACTCTCTTTTAATTCAGGAGGATAAATACCACGGGGAAATGTGGCAAGTCTCATCGTAACAATCAGGATTAAATATATAGATGTGAATTTTAATCATCTTTTCTTCCGCTTGTCAACCTCGCGAATTGCCTCACTTAGAATCTATATGAAAATGACTCATTGCTCCATGAGAAAATCTACTCAAAAATTGTTCAAAAGGAAAAGACAAGAAATGATAAAAGAGATGGTCTCTAATTATCAGCTAAGAAGGTAAGGCGTATAAGTTTTAGTAGAGATTCTTACTTGAGGGAATGATTATGGTTTGGTATGGATTTCCTCATGAGGCAACAAGCTCTAATCTTCCCCTTCAATCAGTTTTTAATTGAAAAACACCTCTGCTCCTCAGCCAAGGAGAGCACCAAAGGAATTTGTGGAGGAATCGCTGCTCCTCAGGTTTTTTACTTCTGCTTCTCCTTCTTTTCCCCTTTCTTAATTTTTCTCTTCTTCGAATTAGTTGATAGATATCTAGTTTTGAAAAGAAATCGGTAGAGAACATCTTTTGCCTTTCAAAGTAATGACTAATAAATCCGCGGCGAGCGCTTAACTCTTAATCTTCCCAGGCCACAAAAATTATATCTTTTATTCACAAATCAAGCATAAAAAATTTTATCTATCCGTCAAGAGATTAACCATGGCGGAGAATATTTATTTTGTTTTCGAATCGAAAAACGAAGACAAAAGAGACTATTGATTTTTTAAAGACAATGTAGGATAAATCTAAAAAGACGAAAGAGGTTGAGGAGCTCGATGAAGATCACAATCAAAGAAGTAAAAAGCCGCAAGGATTTGAGGGAGTTCATTTATCTCCCGGAGAAAATCCACGCCACTCACAAGACATGGGTTCCTCCTCTTTATTTTGACGAGTGGAAATATTTCAACCCAAAAAAGAATAAGGCCTTTTCCTATTGTGAAACCACCCTTCTTCTTGCCTTGAGAGAGGAGCAAGTAGTGGGAAGGATAATGGGGATTATAAATAATCGCTACAACAGTTACAAAAAGGAGAAAACAGCGAGATTTGGCTATCTTGAGACATGGGAAGATGAGGAGGTGGTTAGAGCTTTACTGGAAAAGGTTGAGAACTGGGCAAAAGAGAGAGGAATGGAGAAAATCGTCGGGCCTTACGGTTTTTCAGACCAGGATCCTGAGGGCTTTCTGATCAAGGGTTTTGAAAATCGGGCTACAATAGCCACTTACCATAATTTTGATTGGATGCCAAGATTCGTAGAAAAAATGGGTTACACAAAGGATGTGGATTATTTTGTTTACAAATTAGAAGTTCCTAAACAGGTCCCTGATTTCTACCTTAAGATTTATGAAAGAATAAAGAAGAGGGGAAATTTTGAAATCCTTGAATTTCGGAAGAAAAAAGACCTCAAACAATGGATTAAGCCTGTGCTCGGGCTGATGAATGAATGTTATACCCAGAGCAACATTTACGGTTATACACCTCTTGATGAAAGGGAGATGGAAGACTTAGCTAGGAGATATTTGCCTTTGATTGACCCTCGCTTTGTGAAAATAGTAAAAAAAGATGAGGAAATTATTGCTTTTATCGTCGGCCTTCCAGATTTTACCCAAGGTATCCAGAGAGCAAGGGGAAGGCTTTTCCCGTTTGGCTTTCTAAAAATCCTTAGGGCTGCTAAGAAAACTAAACAGCTGGATTTGCTCTTAGGGGCGATTAAAGAAAGATACAGAGGACTAGGGATTGATGTGCTCATGGGTGTGAAGATGATTCGCTCGGCTCAAGAGGCTGGCTTTGAGGTTATCGATACCCATCATGAAATGGAGTCAAATCTACGAGTAAGAGCCGAGATGGAAAGAATGGGGGGAAAAATTTATAAAATCTATCGGGTCTATAAGAAATGGCTATAAAACAAGTTGCTATTTTGCCTCTGCCCAGTTTATCCCCCAGGAAAGATGAACTTTTAAGGGGACCTTTAAAGGGAAAACCTTTTCCATTTTCTGGCGGACGAGGGATTCCATTTCCTCTCTCTCTCCATCGGGCACTTCAAAGACAAGTTCATCATGAACTTGGAGAATCATTTTTGAGTTGAGTTTTCTTCTCTTCATTTCTTTCCAGATATCTACCATGGCTTTCTTCATCAAATCGGCTGCTGTGCCCTGGATGGGAGTGTTAAGGGCGATGCGTCTTCCTGCAAGCTGAGAAGCCTTGTTTTTATGTTTAAGCTCGGGTATGGAGCGTTTCCTCCCAAAAATCGTTTCTGCATAACCTTTTTCGCTTGCCTCCTTGACTTTCATGTTCAGGAAATCCTCGACTTTTGGATGCTGGGAGAAATAAACCTGGATAAATTTCTGCGCCTCGGAAGGAGTGGTTTCCAATTCTCTGGCGAGAGAAAAAGCCGAGGCACCATAGATGATGCTGAAGTTAATTATCTTTGCTTTCCTGCGCATCTCTTCTGGTGAAAGAGAGGAGAAAGCACCAAAAACTCGGGTCGCGGTTTCTTGATGAATGTCTCTGTCGCTGAGAAAGGTTTCGATAAGCACGGGGTCTTCTGAGAGATGAGCCAAGACCCTGAGTTCAATCTGAGAGTAATCGGCACGAAGGAAAAAGCAATTTTGTTCGGGGATAAAAGCCTCGCGGAACTTACGTCCGAGCTCTCCCCTTGCAGGGATATTCTGGAGATTAGGATCGCTGCTTGAAAGCCTTCCTGTTGCGGTTACAGTCTGATTGTAAGAAGTGTGAATCCTTCCTGTATCGGGATGGATGAGAAGGGGGAGGGAGTCGGCGTAGGTTGATTTCAATTTTGAGAGCTGTCTGTATTCGATGAGATATCTTGCAATGGGAAAAGAAGGAGTAAGGTCCTGTAAGACATTAAAATCTGTTGAATATCTCTTGGATCTCCTTGTCTTTTTTGAAGAAGGAAGATTCATTTTTTCGAAGAGAATATGGCCCAGTTGCTGGGGAGAGTTGATGTTGAATTCGATTCCTGAGATGTGGAATATTTTTTCTTCAAGATATTTAAGCTCGCATTCTAGTTCAAGGGAAAGGGCTTTTAGAACTTCGGGGTCAATTTTAACTCCCCACTTTTCCATATCTGCGAGGACATTGATGAGCGGGAGTTCAATTTCTCTGTAGAGTTTATCCAGATTTTTTTCTTTAACCTTCTTCCAGAGAAGGCTGCTCAGTTGGAGGGCAAGGTCTGCGTCCTGACACGCATAGGGAGTTACCTTCTCGAGGGGAATCTTGTTTACCGTGACTTCTTTTTGCCTTTTTCCCACTAGCTCCTCATAAGAGATGGTTTTTGTCTGGAGGTAATGAAGGGCGATTCGATCGAGGCTGTGTTTTCCCCAGTTTGGCTCTAACAAGTAAGAAAGGACCATGGTGTCTAGGTCAATTCCTTCGAGTTTTAACCCTTCCTTTTCTAGGACAATGGAGTCATATTTTATGTTCTGCCCTATTTTCCTCACCGAGGAATCAGAAAGAATCTTTTTAAGAAGCGAAATTGCCTTTTCCACCGGAATCTGGGGAGGTGCTCCAGGATAGTCATGCCTCAGGGGAATATAGAAGGCCTCATTCTCCTCCCAGGATAATGAAAGCCCTACAAGCTGAGCTCGAACAGGAAACGGACTTGTGGTTTCTGTATCTAGGGCCAGAAAGCCTTTTCTTTTCGCTTCATTAAGGAGAGCCTGAAGTTCATCCTCGTTGAGGACTGCTTTATATTTTTTCTTTGTGTCATCTGTTCTTCGTGAATAATCCTGGAGGAGGGAGGAAAACTCAAGTTCATGAAGAAGAGGAATTAGTTCCCGGTAGTTTGGCTCAGAAACTGAGAGTTTTTCTAAGTCAAGGCTCAAGGGAAGATCCCTTTTGACTTTTGCCAGTTGTTGACTTATTTTCAGGCGATCAAGATTTTGTCTTATGCTTTCTCTCAAGCGAGGATTCTTCACCTTTTCAAGGTTACAGATGAGATTTTCAAGCGAGCCAAATTCCTTGAGCAGAGTCTTTGAGGTTTTTTCTCCAATTCCTGGGACCCCCGGGATGTTATCAGAAGGGTCTCCCCAGAGGGCAAGAACATCTGCCACCTGTGAAGGAGAGACGCCGAAAGAGTCTTCCACGCTCTTCTCATCCAGATAAATCTCTTTTGCCGGGTTGTAAAGGGTTGTTTTCTCGTCCACAATTTGGAGTAAATCTTTATCCGTGGAAACAATGACAGTATGAATGCCCCTCAATGAAGCAAGACGGGCAAGGCTGGCGATGACGTCATCAGCTTCATAATTTTCATACTCAAAAAAGACGAGGTTAAGTGCATTGATCAGTCTTTTGAGCACAGGGAGCTGACTCATCAGATCCTCTGGCATAGGCTTGCGGTGGGCCTTGTATTCTTTGAAGGCTTCGTGGCGGATGGTAGGTCCTTGAGTGTCGAAGACAATCCCCAGGTAATCAGGTTTCTCCTTTTCCCTGAGTTTCTTCAGGGTGGTAAGAAAGCCATAGATGGCATTGGTGGGGAATCCTTCAGAGGTTGAAAGTCTCTGGATGGCGTAATAGGAACGATAAAGGAGAGAATTTCCGTCGATAAGGAAAAGCCTCTTTTTTTCCGTCAAAAAAAGTAAACCTCAAGGAGATAAAAAGCGATCAAATTTTCCTTCAGAAATTTCTTTAAGAATCTGTCTGTGTTGAGTCTTTATGATTTGATTTATTTTTTCATTCAAGTCAGGGCTGTTGAGAAAAGATGTGTAGAAAGTTTTCCGAGAGGCAAGGACCTTTCCCGAGCAATAGATGAGGGATTCCACATACTGTGCCCCTAATCCTTTATCTTGAGTCTGGATGTGGAAGATGACGCCTTTATGCTTTAATTCAGTGTTGAATCCTTGCATCAATTTTTCATTATTATTATACATTGAATGGGCAAGATATCAAGCCAATAAAATAATCATAAGACACCTTATTTTTATTTAGGCATTCGGATTTAAACGAAACTTCTCTTTCCATCTTCAAACATATAAATAAAAGGCAGAAGATTAAGTTTTATGAAGAGCCTTACCAAGAAGCCAAGGATTCCCTAATTTATTTCTTTACTTAAATCCCTCATTTAATTTTTCAATGTGTTTATGGTTCTCATGACAAGGCCAATCTAGAGCTCGAAACTTAAAAAGCGGAGGTTGAGTTGAGCTATTATTCCTGATTTTTTCCTGCACCTCAAAGCCGAAAGCAAATAGCCTTCCCAATCCTTAGTCCCCGTTAGACCAGGCTCGATTTTCTAGGCCCTTTCCCCTCTCTTTTTCGAATTATGTTTTTTCAAGTGTTGCCGTGCCTTAATTCTGGATATAAAGATTCTCTCTAACCTTTCTTTTTCCTTTCTTGAATAAATTTTAAAGATTAGCTGGCATTTTTGGGCAACCTTTTCGGCTGATATACAGTCGCTATATTGGGGAAGAATCCGATGAACAAAAAGATTATTATCTTGACCACTTTCCTTCCTTTATCAATCTTAAGCTCTTCTTATTTATCCACGCAGGCAGGGCAGATTCTCAGGGGAAAAAACTTAAAATCTTTCTGATGTCGAAAAAATTTATGGTCTTGCCCTATTCTGGAAGGAAGCAGACTACAATTTCGCCTTCTCTGACCAGGTTCCATCCAGATTCCATCCAGAACTTGATTGGGAGAAAGTTTTCAAAGATTTTATACCTGAAGTATTAGGTACGAAATCTACACTTGAGTATTATTTAGTCTTTGAGAAATTTTCAGCACTTTTGAAAGACGGACATACTCAAGTCTTCCTTCCTGAGGAATTACAGGACTCCTTTGACACTCCCCAAACCTTTCTCAAACCAGTTCAACGATGAGGAATCGTTGTCAATGTGGGGATTTCCCTGAAAGATAAAATTCCTCTTGGGTCAGAAATAATTTTAATAAATGGAATACCTACGGAAAGGTATTTAAAGAAGGAAGTATTCCCTTATATATGCAGTTAGAGAGACTTCTGTACTATGAAATCTCGGGATAAAAAGGCTATTACTGGGATTAAAAGACACGGAAGTTCAGATTACGATTCAAGCACCTTCAGCAGAGACAAAAATGCTCGCTCTTAAAAGAAATAGCTCAGCGCAAAGAGAGGATTGGGTCATAGAAAGAGCAAATGAGAAGAAAATTTTAAAATTAAGGTTACGGGGAAAAAATATCGCCTATATAGCTCTAAACAGTGTTAATCAGAAGAAAATTATTGATGATTTTGAGAAGATTCTCCCCCAGCTTTACAAGTGCAAGGGAATAATTCTTGATCTCAGGAAGAATTAAGGAGGGAGCTTGGGCATCGGTTTTTCCATCTTACAGCATTTCACAGAAAGACCATTTCTTAGTTCGAAGTGGAAAGCAAGAAAGCATATAGCTGCTTATAAGGCGTACGGTCAATGGGAAAATGAAGATGAGGAATTTAAGAGATATAGAAGCTATTATGAAGGGACTGTATGGCAGGAAGAAAAATCCGAGACAATAAAGCCAGAGGAGGGGAGGGAAATAGGCGCCCCTGTGATTGTCTTCATTGGGCATGAAACCTGTTCAGCTGCTGAAGATTTTCTGGTCTCCATGGATTCCCTTCAGCGAGGAATCTATGTGGGGAAACCAACCTGCAGAAGCACCGGACAGCCCCTTTTCATCGATTTACCAGGAGGCGGTTCTGAGAGATGTCAATGGTCATCCAATTTTTATCCCTTTCGGTCATCGAAAAATTACCCCTCTTTAGTTTCATGTTTGCTCCCTTCCGGGCTCGCGGCTCAAACCAGCTTTGACCTTTTCCTTGAGCCGAGAGGAGTTTCCTCTAATGTTGATGGGAGTGGAGTGATGGAGGATGCGCTCGAGGATGGCTGCGGCAGTGACTAGGTCGCCAAAGCGCTCATTCCCCTAGCGGAAGCTGCGATTGGAGGTCAGAATCATCGCTCCTCTTTCGTAGCGCCGGCAGATAAGCTGGAAGAAAAGATGAGCGCCGTGAGGGTCGATAGGAATGTAACCGATTCTCATCGATGATGGGGACTTGGGCTAGCAGATTTGAGCCTCTCTTCGATCCGCTTCTCAGCGCAGGTCTTGGTCAGGGAGGCGATGAGCGGCGTGGCCTGAATAAAGGAGGTTCGGTACCGTCTCATAACTTCCCTTGGAGCCGCGGTCTCGAAGTTCCTCAAAAATAGACTGGGCACAATAGCCCACTTCGGCCAACCGCTGCCGAATAAAGAGTTCATATGGAGCCAGAAGTCTATCCCCCTTCCGAGGCCTCTCATAGGATGTTAGCTTCTCTGGCGAAGGATCTTGCGAACTGTCTGAACCCTTAACCCCAGGGCTCGAGCGATGGATATTTTGGACTCCTTGAGCTTGAAGCGGCTCTGGATCTCATGCCATAACTCTCCATTAACCATACCCTCACCTCCCGACTCAACGGTGGGGAGGATTATCTCTTTTTTCTGTTCCATAAAGTACTCTCCTCCTTTAACAAAGCGGGGTAAAATTTCAATAACCACAAAAGGTTATTATTCCATGCCCATTCACAGCGAGAATCTGGTAAAAAAGAGACGCTTATCCTGATAAACGCGAATTTGTTGGATACGGGATCTTGCCACATGTTCATGTTGAGCCCACCGTAGATGATCTGACCGCCAAGCGCGATATTATTTTGGAAAAGGAAATTGAAATATTTATTGAAGCAAAAATTAAAATGATTAAGGGAAAGAGTGCTTAGCAAAGACACTGCTAATACCTCTCAAGCTTTGAAGCAGAGCCTTGATTCGATGCCTATCAAAAAAATGCCACTATAGAAATTAGCCAATGTTAAAATTGGGTTGCTTAGGAGGCCTGCGAGAGAATGAAAAATTGCAGGCTCCCAGTCTGGAAGATTTATATGAGGTTAGCCCCCTGCCTTGTGTATATGGAGACGATTATCAAAAGCCTGATAAGGGGCCTCTTTTTGGGAACACCTGCCCCCAAAGGTGGAGAGAGGGAGAGAGTGATGGTGTTTCCTTTTGGTCAGTTCACCCACAGCCCAGAAGTTAAGGGTGAAGTGCTTGAGGGAAAATCCAGCCCGATTCTTCAGAAATTCTTCGATACCAGGCGGTGAAGCGATAAATCCTGAACCGAAGCAGAGAGGTCGCCGGGGGTTTGCAGGCTGCGAAACTTTTCATCTTCGCCGGTCCCTGATGGGTCTTAGCTTAGCAGCCTTAATAATGCACAACAAGCTGGCCATTATCGGGAATATGGAAAGGCACTCGAGCGATAAACTCTAAGTATTCCCTCCGCTCCACTCATAACCTCGAAATAAAGCGTCAAAGAGGGAGAGGCGTTTGGTAAGGTGAATCGAGAAGCTTTCGGCAAAAAAGGAAAAATGGGATAGAGTTAAAAAAATTAAGAAAACTATTGAATAAAAATCAGATTAGGTAATAAAGGGGAGCTTGAAGAATTGAGTGGCATTAATGTTTGTCTGTCTTTGAACAGTTTGAAGATCAATCCCTTTGAGAGAGGAGACTAGCTCAAGGGTAATTCTCACATCTTTAGGTCTTGATTCCCTTCCTTGATACGAGACGGGCGAGTCAGTCTCCAGCAAAATTTTTTCTAGGGGAGTTTTTTTGATGGCTTCCTGATGGGGAGGGCTGTAGGCAAGGGCAGGGGTGGCTGAAATGAAATAGCCTCTAGATAGAATCTCGGCGAGCAACTCAGAAGGCCCGGTATACCAGTGAAAAACTGCTTGCCGAACTCCCTTCTCCTCAACCATTCTCAGTGTCTTCTCATGGGAATATCGAGAGTGAATAATAACAGGTTTATTAAATTCAAAAGCCATATCGAGGATTTCATTGAAAACTTTACTCTGCAGTTCTTTCTTAACCTTGGTCTTGTAATCTAACCCAACCTCACCCAGGGCAATACATTCATGAATATGAGAACGGAGGAAAAGAAGATTTTCTTTTACTTCTTCTTCATTTATTTCCCAGGGATGATAGCCTAAAGCTGGAAAAATATAATTTGGATTTGTCTTTGCAATTTCGAGGATTTTTTTATTTGATTCAAGCCCACTCCCGACGCCAATGATGGCGATGACGCCCGCTTCTTTTGCCTCTTTTATATCCTTAGCAAGGTCAGGTAGTTCCTCAAGGTGGGCATGAACATCGATCAAACCCAAAGTCTCCATTTTTCTTTAGATGATTAATATCTGATGAAACTTCTTCTGTCAATAGAAGAGGAGAAAGTTAGAGGGGGAAGACAGAGGAGTTATTGTGATCAAATGAATTGAAGGTTTATCCATCTCTCCAGCCAGGATTCCTTCTCCACTCCTTGAATCTTCTGAGCCTCAGGCGCCCAGGTGAGTTGGATTCTTTTTAAACTTATTTTTAATCATTTTTCCTTGAGAATTGGGCAGGATCATGATTTTCTGAATTGATTATCAAGGAATAAATTTTTTCATCTGGAATAAGAGCAATATCTATCAAAGTTTCTTCAGGAAGAAGGATTATTTTAAATTTATGTTGTCCTTGAAGATTTATATTCTTTTATTCAGTTTATTGAGAGAGTAAAACCTATTCTCCTTTCCTCTTCAATAATTCATAGGTCCTCCTCAATTTAATTCTATAGGAAGTAAAAGGCCGATGTTATCCTCTCTGAACTTCCTCTTCGGCCAAAGAGCCGGATTCATGCTTTCGGAGTTGATGCCGGAGATAGCCCTGGAAAGGAAGAAAGAATTGGGGAGAACTGAGCAGGATAGCTTCGCTCGAATAGAACTCGAAAAGGTTAGAGCCTGGCTGCAGTCTTGGGGTTCTCTTCTTGAGGAAATCTTCTCTCCATCTTCTCCTGCGAGAGATGGTAATTGTGGCTGAAGCCATTATGACCAGTTTTTGTTTTTTACATAAAAGAGGAGGGAGGAGCTTGGGAGTACACGCATCAAATATAAAAAGCCGTGAAATCATAAATGTTTTTTTCTATGTGCTGGCCAGAGTTGCTTGGGGCTCTCCTCCCATCATAGAAAACAGGTTGATTCCTCCTCATACATTCCTGCCTTTGCAATGTCTAACAAGGGATCACCTGTAGGTTGTAGGGGTGAGGGTGACGATGAGAGAGGGACTTCGGTAAACTAATGGTGAATGTCAGCGCCAGAATGCTGAACAAATATTTTTTTGTGCTAGTCAGCATTCAAAGTCGTTTTTTTGAGTTTTCATTTTGGCTCCTCAAAGTTGCTTTGGAGAGATGAATCCTTCAAAAAGCCTTAAGTCAAGGTTTATGTTGAGCGCTATTCTACTCTCTACGCTAGGATTAAAAAAGATTATCATTCGAATAAAGAGCATCACTCTTATCGTAATAAGCACATGGGAGGAGAAAAGAAAGATAATTTTTCTTATGGCAGAAACAGCGCATTAAGGTCTTCGAAGAATATGAACAGTGCCGGAGTATGATTATGACGTTGGGGTTAAAAGCCTTAAGGAAATAAGGATACCCATGCTTGAATATTGAACTCAATCGAATCTAAATCTAGTTTTCAGTCCAGGTTGAAAATTTATCTCATCCTTGGTAAATAAGGGTTGCTATGCCAAGAATTAAACTAAAACCCCTCCCTCATTATTCTTTTAGTACGGAGATCAGAATCCGCATAACCGATTTGAATTATGGAGGACATCTGGGCAACGATGCGCTTCTCTCGCTTCTCCATGAGGCACGCACCCAGTTTCTTGCTGGGTATGGATTCACTGAGATGAATTGTGGCGGAGTATCTACTACCATGGGAGATGCAGCCATAGTCTATCAGGGCGAAGCCTTTGCTGGGGATGTCCTTAAATTTGAGGTTGCTGCGGGAGAACCCACTCGGAGCAGTTTCCGCGTCTTTTTCCGCGTGACCCGAATTTCAGACAATAAACCGATAGCCCTGGCAGAGACAGGCATTGTCTGCTTCGATTACAAGGAGCGTAAAATCAAGGCGCTTCCTGAGGCTGTAAGAGCCATTTGCCTCTCAATCTCTGAGGAGAGGGATTAATCCTGACTAAAAAAAGCCCCTGCTCTAAAAGCTCGAAGCGGAGATTTAGTCAGAGGGGAATAAATTATAAATATAAAGTCCTAATAAGATATAAAAAAATTTAGTTTTAATTTATGAGTGATGAGCATTTGCCTATTTTTGTCTACTTTATGCTCTTAGTCAATGAGCTTGCCCTGAATTAAGCCTTTTCTTTAAAAATCTTTTCAATTTATTCGAAGAAGCCCACCCATGATTGCATAATTGAAGCAAAGCAATCTTTTTTCAAATGTTGATATTCTGCGTCTCCTCTTACCTTTTTTAGAGAATAATTGACTTTGACAAAATGAATGTGAAGCTCCAATTCGGGATCGCCCAAACCTTTCCCGAGTATTTTCTCAAACCGGAAACGTGGCACAAATTGAAATAAGGAACATTCCCTTAATTATCATTCCTTAACGTGAAGCAGAGCCCGAATGCTCATTTTCTGGAAAACAGAATGTGAAACCCAGACCCAAATCTTTTAAGAAATATAGCCTTGATTTACAAAGAAAGTCTCATCGCGATTTTATGTTAGCAAAATTAGAGAATCTAGGATATTAATGATCAGAAATGATCAGAAAGCCTCGAGAGAGACTTTGGCTGAGGAGTTTTGCAGGGAAATTAATAATGAGAACACCTCTCTAATGAACTTGACGGAGTTGAATCCATTTTTAGTTTCCTGAAAATATCTTTTTAGTCACAATAAGAGCGCATAAACTTGAAGCCATAAATTGAGAAATGGGGTTAATTCCTCGCGGGTCACCTATATGCTTACTTAAAGTTATTTAATTCTAAAGTTCATCTCCAGATTAGTTGATAATTGATAAGTTGATAATTGATAAAAAGTTAGTCTTCGCACCAGGGATTAGAAGATATCATTGAAGAAACCTTAGAAATAAGGGTCGCGATATAAGCTGAAGAATGAAAGATAAGATTAAACAAAGAAATGTATTTCTTTTCCTTTTTCCCTATGAGTTTTTATCAACTGAGCTGGAAAAGAGCCTTTCTAAATTAGCTTGCATTTAGAGCCATGGCTATGCCTAAATGAGGTTCCAAGATTGACAAAGGAAGTTAAGATGATATAATAGAGAAACTTATTTTTTGGAGAAGAAAATGATAATCGATGTAGATAGATTGCCCAAAGAAGGCTTAGAGATTTCCAAGGAATTTGAGTTTTTGAGTGTGGATTTAGTCGAAGAAAGTGCCGTATTTTTTGAACCTGTGACAGCAAAGCTCACTGTTAAAAAAGTTGGGGAGGAGGTTCATGTCAAAGGGAAGATTAAGACTTCTCTGAGCTTCATCTGCAGTCGTTGCCTTTCTCCCTATGAATATCGTGTGGATTCTAGCTTCTATCTTGTCTATTTTCCTGAAGAGTTCGATATTCTAAAGGAGCAACTTGAAGAAGATGATATGAATAAGCTCTTCTACTACCATCGGAGCATAAACATTAGAGAGATTGTCCTGGAGCAACTCAACTTGACTTTCCCCGTCAAGCCGCTCTGTTCTGAGACATGTCAGGGAATATGCCCAGTATGCGGGAAGGTAATAAGGAACGGGGAATGCTCTTGCTTGAGAGAGGATTCGGATCCGCGGCTTCAAAAACTTAAAATATTTCTGAGAGATAAAAACTAAATGGCAAATCCTAAACGAAGACATTCTCATTCAAGAAAAATGAAGAGAAGGGCGCATGATGCGCTACCTATTCCCCCTCTCTCTATTTGCCCCAATTGTGGGAATCCAAAATTGCCTCACCGTGCTTGCCCTGAGTGTGGATTTTATAAGGAGAGGCAGGTTATTGAAGGCGCAGAAGAGTAAAAGGGTTAAGGCATGAGGATCGCTCTGGATGCGATGGGAGGAGACTTCGCACCCCAGGTAACAGTGGAAGGGGCTCTCAAAGCATCTCAGGAATACCAGATTGAAGTCCTGCTCGTCGGTGTGGAAAAACTCATCAAGAAAGAGTTCGCTAAGCTCGGTCGGTTCAAGGGGAAAGTAGACATCATCGATGCCGCAGAGGCCATCGGCATGGGTGAAGGCATCCTTTCCTTCCGGAAAAAACAACGTTCTTCAATCCGGGTCGCCGTGCAACTCATCAAAGATGGTGAGGCAGAGGCCTTTGTTAGCATGGGAAATACCGCGGCGGTTGTCTATATCTCAAAGAAAATCCTCGGCTCGCTCAAGGGGATCGAAAAGCCGGGGCTTTCTCTCCTCGTACCATCTTTAAAGAATCCCACACTTCTCATCGATGTAGGCGCAAGTGTCAATTGCCAGCCTCATCATCTTGTGCAGTTTGCCGTGATGGGGCAGATATTCATGGAAAGTGTCTTGGGTTTGAAGAACCCTCGAATCGGATTGATGAGCATCGGAGAGGAGGACACAAAGGGGAATGAGCTGACGAGAGAAACTTATGAACTTCTAGAGTCCTCCCCCTTAAATTTCATCGGAAATGTTGAAGGCAAGGACCTCTATTCGGGCAAAGCAGACATCATCGTCAGCGATGGATTTACGGGAAATGTTGCCCTTAAGGCAAGCGAAGGAGTGATTGACACTCTCTACAAGATGGCTCGCACAGAAGTGATGAAGGACCTTCTCTCGAAAATTGGGTTCTTCCTGATGAAAAGAAACCTTAAAAGACTTTACAAGAAGATAAACTATGCAGAGTACGGAGGAGCTCCACTCCTGGGGATAAATGGAGTGTGCATAATTGGACATGGCCGTTCGAATTCAACTGCAGTAAAAAACGCCATAAGACTGGCGAGTGAGTTCGTGAAGAACAGGGTCCAAGAGAAGATAGAAAAGGAATTAGGGAAATTTTCTTTTTATTTTGCTGAAGCTAAGGCTTAAGATGAATCTAAAAGATAGAGTTTCTATCGTCACTGGAGCCTCTCAAGGAATCGGGGAAGCAATTGCCAAGGAGCTTGTCCTGGAGGGGGCAAAGGTGGCTTTAGTTGATATCCAGGAAGAGAAGCTGCGCAAGGTTTGCGAGGAAATAAGGGGCGAGGGAGGAGAAGCCTTCAGTTATGTTGTTGATGTTTCTCTTGCACCCAGAGTGAGGGAGGTTGTCGAACGCATATTTAAGGAGCATAAGAGAATTGACCACTTGATAAACAATGCGGGTATCACGAGAGATAGCCTCTTAGTGAGGATGAAAGAGGAGGACTGGGATTCTGTCTTAAGTGTCAACCTGAAAGGGGCTTTCAATTTTTCTAGAGAGGTCATAAGGCACATGCTTTCCAGCCGTTTTGGCCGAATTGTCAACATTTCTTCGGTTGTGGGTTTGATGGGGAATCCAGGCCAGTCAAACTATGCCGCTTCTAAGGCCGGATTAATAGGATTCACCAAAGCATTGGCCCGGGAGGTGGCATCGAGAGGAATTACTGTTAACGCCATTGCTCCCGGATATATCTCTACCTCAATGACAGAGTCTCTCCCAGAGAATGTGAAAAAGATGTTCGTCGAGATGATACCCATGAAAAGATTCGGAACGCCCGAGGAAGTTGCCCATGTGGTCAAGTTTCTTGTTTCAGAAGAGGCTTCTTACATCACAGGGCAGGTAATAAGCGTCAATGGTGGGATGTTTATGTAGCCTGCAAAGAATGTTTTCATAAAAATCCTACTTAAGAGGAGGAAAAATGGAAAGAGACGAGTTACTTAAGAAATTGAAGGAGATTGTTGCAGATAAGCTGAGCATCAATGAGGATCAAATCACAGAAGATGCCTCTTTTATCGATGATTTAGGAGCTGATTCATTGGATACAGTGGAACTCGTCATGGCTCTGGAGGATGAATTTGACCTTGATATCCCGGATGAAGATGCAGAAAAACTGACCACAGTCGGAAAAGCCTTGGATTATATTCTCGAGCGCCTCGCAAAGAAATAAGAAAGGCCTTTGAGAATGGGAAACTCGCTTTCATCCCATACAAATCTCTCCTCGCGACGGGTAGTGATAACTGGAGTGGGGATGGTCTCTCCTTTGGGCGTGGGAAACGAGAAGAACTGGGAGGCACTTCTTAGAGGAGAAAGCGGAATCGGGTTGATTTCTCGATTTGATGTCAGCAATTTCCCGACGAAGATTGCGGGTGAGGTTAAAGATTTTGACCCCTTGCTGTTTATTGATAGGCGTGAAGTTAAGAAGATGGATCTTTTCATCCAGTATGCCCTTGCTGCGGCTCAGCTTGCGGTAGAAGACGCAGAGATTCCTCTGGAGATGCTTGAGGGGGAGAGGTGCGGGGTTTATGTGGGCTCAGGAATAGGAGGAATAGGTTCAATCGAAGAGAATCATAAAGTATTGCTGGAGAAGGGTCCGGGAAGAGTTTCTCCATTTTTTCTTGTTTCTACTATCATTAACGAAGCTGCAGGGCAAATTTCAATCAGGTACAGGTCAAAGGGCCCCAATTCCTCCCCCGCCACTGCATGTACCACCGGTACCCATGCCATAGGCGACTCTTTTAAAATAATTGCTAGGGGGGATGCAGACAGGATGATTGCAGGAGGAGCAGAGGCTCCCATCACTCCTCTGGGGCTGGCGGGTTTTTGTGCGATGAGAGCTCTTTCAGAAAGAAATGATGAGCCTCAGAAGGCATCTCGACCCTTTGATGCCAAGCGCGATGGTTTCGTCATGAGCGAGGGAGCAGGTATTGTGATTCTTGAGGAATTGAGAGTTGCCTTGAAGCGCGGGGCAAAGATATATGCAGAAATTGTGGGCTACGGGATGAGTGGGGATGCGTATCATGTGGCTGCTCCTTGCCTGGACGGAGAAGGGGCTGTGAATGTGATGCGCTGGGCACTTCAAGATGCAGGAGTTGACCCCAGTGAGGTTGATTATATCAATGCTCATGGGACTTCAACTCCTTATAACGATAAGATTGAGACGCTGGCTATCAAGCGTGTTTTTGGGGAACATGCCTATAAAATAGGTGTAAATTCAACTAAATCAATGACCGGTCATCTTCTTGGAGCAGCGGGAGGGATTGAAACTGCTATCTCGGCGCTCTGCATGAGATATCAAATCATGCCACCCACCATAAACTATGAATACCCTGACCCCGAGTGTGACCTGGATTATGTTCCCAACAAGGCAAGGAAAGCGGAGATAAACTACGCCCTCAGCAATTCATTTGGATTTGGGGGGACGAATGGCTCTCTTCTCTTGAAGAGATTCAGCGAATGAGGCCTTTTAGCTTTAAGAGGCTCTGGCGATAAGAAAAGGTTTCAGGCGGATAAATTCCATAAGGTGATTACTTCTTAAAAGGAGAGAGTCTCAAGCTTGAGGAAAAGGTAATCCATCTTCCTTTTCCCCTCTACCCATCTTCGTTCATGGTGTGGGAGTATTATTCAGCACTCCATATCTTAAGCGTGGGAATTGAATGGCTGAAACTCCGGAAAGGCGCTGGGGACCTTAAGTCCGGCTAAGAGAGGAGAGGGAAAAGCAAGAAATGAACCCCTCCCCTCTAATTGCTTCCTTAGGAAAGTTTTTAATGATTGAAGTTTTTGAGCTCGTGAGATATTATTTATGTTTTCAAGAATGGCGACTTTTCTTGAATATAAAAAATAATTAACAACCTGAGGGAAGGAGGACTAATTGGAAATTATAGTCTTTGTAAAAAGGGTTCCTGATACTGAAGCAAAGATACGCATAAATCATGAAACAAATTCTATCATCGAAGAAGGCTTGAATTTCATCATCAGTCCTTACGATGAGTATGCAGTCGAAGAATCTCTTCGCCTCCGAGAGGCAAAAGGAGGGAAGGTAACCGCCGTCTCGGTTGGTCCAGAAGAAGCCCTCGTGGTGCTCAAGAAATGTCTGGCGATGGGAGTGGATGAGGCTCTGCTTGTGAAAGATACAAAGGCTGAGTCTTATGACGGGTTGAGGGTGGCAAGGATAATCGCACGCACGGTTCAGAAAAAATTCCCTCAATTCAATTTGCTTTTCTTCGGAAAACAATCTGTGGGGGCTGACAACTCCCAGGTTCCGGCGATGGTCGCCGAGCTGCTCCAGTTGCCGCAAGTGACGGTGGTCACCAAAGTTGAGATAGAGGGGGAAAGAGGAATCGCCCATCGCGAAATTGAGGGAGCATTAGAAAAGGTTGCTTTTTCGCTTCCGGCGGTAATCAGTGCCCAGAAAGGATTGAATGAACCTCGCTATGAAACCTTGAAGGGCATCATGCTGGCTAAGAAAAAGGAAATCCCCATCATCTCTCTCGCGGATTTAGAACTTAGAGAGGAAGAGGTTCAGCCTCTACTTGAACTTAGGAAATTAGAGTCTCCACCACCAAGGCAGGGAGGGAGGGTAATCAAGGATGAACCTCAGGAGGCAGCCCGAAAACTTGTCGAATACTTGCATAACGAGGCGAAGATTATCTGATTGGAGGGAATAATGCTTACTGTTTTTATAGAAATTAGAGAAGAAAAAATAAAGAAGTCATCTTTTGAGGCTCTCTCTGAAGCGAAGAGAAGAGGAGAAGAACTTGGAGTTGAAGTCTACGGAGTAATGGTGGGAGATAATTTAGATTCCCTTGCTCCGGAAGTCTTCCGCTATGGGGCTTCCAAAGTTTACCTCTTAGAGAACCCGCTCCTCCGCAGCTACTCAGCTCAGGGATATTCCATGGCTCTTTTTTCTCTGTTTGAAGAAATAAAACCAGAGATTATCTTCTTTTCTGCTAGTTCCATGGGCAAGGACCTCGCACCTCGACTTGCCGCCAAGCTTGGAGTTGGACTCGCTTCTGACTGCATAAAGACTGAAATAAAAGAAGGAAGGCTTGAAGTTGTGAGGCCTATCTTTGCCGGCAAGGCTCTGGCAACATTCAGGCTAAAGAGCATGCCGCAGATGGCGACCCTGAGACCGAATGTTTTTCCTCTTCTTGAGCCTCGAGAATTTCAAGGAGAGATAATCAAGAAAGAGGTGAAGGTAGAGGAAGAGCAGATAAAGGCAAAAGTACTCGAGGTCTTGAAGGAAGAGGGGGCAGAGCTTGATGTCACCGAGGCAGATATCGTGGTAAGCGGAGGGAGAGGGATGAAGGGCCCAGAAAATTTTCAATTACTCAGAGAGCTTGCTGCAATTTTACCTCATTCAGCCGTAGGAGCCTCGCGCTCTGCAGTGGATTCGGGCTGGATTGACCATCAGCATCAGGTTGGTCAGACGGGGAAAACCGTCTCCCCAAACCTTTATCTTGCTTTCGGAATTTCAGGGGCAATACAACATCTAGCGGGGATGTCTTCTTCCAAACACATCGTGGCCGTGAATAAGGATCCTGAGGCACCAATCTTCAAGGTTGCAGATTTTGGAATTGTAGGGGATCTCTTTCAAGTTATCCCCTATCTCAAAGAGGAACTCAAAAAAGTCCTTGCTGAATGAATAATCACTGGATCTCTTCTTCGATGAGGAGGTCGAGGAGCATCTGATTCTGCTCTGAACGGCTTTCTCCGACACTCGTCACATAGATGGCAGGGGAATCTACCACAGGGCATTTATTCTCACATATCCCACATCCTATGCAGATCTTCTGGTCCACATGAGGCGCCTTGGGAGTTTTAATCGAGCCTTCAGGGGTCTTGACTGCTGTCTCTACCAGCTTTATCGCTTTGGGCGAAGTTGGACAATGTTCCTCACAGACTATGCAGGGAGTCCCCAGGTTATAAGGTATGCAGCGGTTTTTATCAACCCAAGCCGTTCCTATCTTCGTCTGGAGCTTCTGTTCCACTGTGAGCTCCTGTATCGCTCCTGTAGGGCAAACCTGGGAGCAGAGGGAGCAATAGTATTCACAATAACCAATCTTGGGTACGAGAATAGGAGTCCAGATTCCCTCTGCACCTGCCTCGCCCAGAGCGGGCTGGAGAGCATTGGTGGGGCAGACTTTCATGCATTGTCCGCATTTGACGCATTTCTGGAGGAAAGTGCTTTCTGAAAGAGCACCGGGGGGGCGAATTAGTCTCGGGGAGGCTCGCCTTGCTCCAGGGCTTAACCTGAAGAAAGGCGTGGCAATAACCCCCAGAAGAGAGGTTAAAATTAGTCTTCTTCGCGAGAAGTTGATTTTTTGAATTTCCTCAGGTCCAGATTTCATCGGAAAGGAGATGGCGCTTGTGGGGCATAGGGAACTACAGGTGAAACAATAAACGCATTCTGGACTTCTCCATTCATCCTCGGGGAAGGGGTTTGCCTGAGTCTCACAATGAAGGTTGCAAAGACCACATTCGATGCATTTTTTCTCGTCAATTCGGAGCTTGAGTACATTCCATCTCGCGCAGATTCCGAGAAAGGCACCAAGAGGACAGAGGAAACGACACCAGAATCTCTCTCGAACAACATTCAGAAGGACAAGGCTGATGAAGATTATTCCGATGAAAAAACCCTGGTGGAAGATGGGATTTATGGCCAGAGTCTTAAAAAACTGGACGAGATTGTCTCCAAAAGAGCTTAGCTTTATTTTGTATAAGAGGTTGAGAAAGGCATTGAAGCTGTAATCGAGAGAAGGCAAGATGCTTATGGTAAAGGAGCGGTAGAGGAGGGAAAGGGGGTCAAGGATGCCCACAAGATCAAGGGTTAGCAAAGAACAGACAAGGAGTATGGCTAAAAGATAGTATTTCCAGACTGTGTGGTTATCTTTGGCTTTTTTAGGACGAAGGAGCCTTGATTTCTTGAAGAGAAAAGAAAAGAACTGGTGGATTGACCCCAGAGGACAGACCCAGCCACAAACGACTCTGCCCATGACAAAGGTGAGGATTAGAGTGAGCGAAGCGAAGATAAAAGAAAGGAAGACGGTTCTTGAAGCGAGGATAGTAACCAGAGCGAGGAGAGGGTCGAAGTGGAAGAAGATCTCCACTTTTCCAATGTAATCTTCTCCAGGGAAGTGGGTATTCACTAGAAGGTAGAGAAAGATTCCAAAGAAAAGTATTTGACTGAGAATGCGGAGTGTCTGGATGATTTGATATTTTTTAGACCTTCTTTTCTTCAATTTTCAATTTCTCCAGATTGTTCTCTCCCAGTCCCTTTTGCTTTGCCAGTTCAAGGTACCGCAGTTCTTCAGGCCTTATGCCGAAGAAGGTTGCTCCCATAGAATCCACAGCCACATAATCCACACCTGCCACCACTTTCTTGAATAATTGAGTATCGGAAAGGCGTCCTCCTTGAGGGCCGTTTCGGACGAGAATCCTGTAGGCATCGAGGACTGTAAGACAGGGATTGAAAAAGGCGGCAAGGTCAATCATGGCAGGGTCGAGGTTCTGATGGAGCTGATTGCGCTTTCCGCCAATTGCACCCAGCCAGTTCTTCATCCCCAGCGTAACCCTTGAGAGGCTGTGCGTCTTGGCCACAGGGACATTGATGAGCTTGTCTGCTTCCACAAAATCTGTGAAAACCTCCCATTCCTTGAGCCATTCTCCACCGATGGCCATTTTTCTTAAGCGATGGGGATTGGCAAAAAGAACCTTGGCTCCAGCTTTTTGTGCCGCTTCTGCGATTCCAGAACGAGCGTACGTTTTTTGAGGGGGGTTGATGGTGTTGTCAAGAACCTTCACCTCCTTAGCGCCAGAATTCAAGCAGAGCTCAACGAGGGTGGAAACAACAGCGGGGTTGGTACAGGCCCCCTGTTCAGGTGTTCTATCCCAGCCAATATTCGGTTTGATGAGGACTACGTCTCCTCGGGAAACGAAGCGTGTCATACCCCCCAGCAAAGCCACGGCTTCCTTGGTTATTTCAGAGGGAGATTCTCCCTGCACGAGAGAAAGGTCGGGACTGTTTTTTTCGCTCTTAAGAAGAGAGGGATTAAACTTCATCATCAGGCTTCCTATGGCTATTTCTTTCAGAAAATCTCTTCTCTTCATTGCAATTATCCTTTCCCCAGAGATTGAATGTATTCTAGGATGCCTTCGTAGACTCCACGGGAGATTTGTTCCCTGTACTCTTGCGTCTTTAGGAGTTCGCTTTCTTTTGGATTACTTAGATGGGAAATCTCTATCAGGATAGAAGGCATTTCTCCCCCAATCAAAACCCAGAAAGGCCCTCCCTTGACGCCAAGGCTTCTTATCTCTGGGTATTTTTTTGAGAGTGTTTTTATCATATTCTTTTGGATTCTTTCCGCGAGTTCCTTTGATTCGACGATCTTACTGTTCTGGATAATTTTTTCGATTATCAACTTCATCTCGTTGATGTTTTTGGTGGAGGTTGCGTTTTCGCGAGCAGCAATCTCATTTACCGAGGGGTCATGGCTGAAATTGAGATAGAAGGTTTCCACTCCAGAGCGTCTTTTATCATAGCTTGAGTTAACATGGATGGAAATGAAAAGATCCGCCCTTTTCTGATTAGCAATCACGGTTCTCTGTTCAAGAGGAATGAAGATGTCTTTCTCCCTGGTGAGGATTGTTTCCAGGTCTTTTCTCTCTTCAAAGAGCTTTTTGAGTCGCAAGCAGACATCGAGGACTATTTCCTTTTCTTGGAGGCCATTTTTACCTATGCAGCCCGGGTCTTTTCCTCCATGTCCGGGGTCAAGGACAATAGTCTTGATTCCCAGGCCGAGCTGCCTTGCCATGCTGTAGCCTTCTTTGGCTGGTTGAGGGGGTTCAGGTATTTTTAGCGTTGGATAGATGTCCACCACCACCCGGAAAGGGTCAAAGATATGCCACACATGATAGCGCTTTATTTTACTGAAATCGAGGTCCACCACTACCCTTACTGTTGAAGATGTCGTCTGAGCTATCCTCACCTGAGTTATGTATTCGTTAGAGACGGAAAAAGTCTTGTTATGAAGGAGGGGGTTGAGCCTTGCCTGGTAGATGTCGACATAGATGCGATCAGGTGCAGGAAGCTCCTTGAAACTATATTCTCTGAGCTCTTCCATATCGACCACGATCCGAGTATGGGTGGGGTGGGAGTAGTAGCGAAGGTTTGAGACTTCTTTTCTCTTATCAGAAAAAGAGGCGAAGAGAAGAATATGAAGAAAAACAACACTTGAGATGAAGATTCGCTTCTGAAGCATTTATATTATTTCTATAAATTAAGTAATAAATAATTAAGTCTTAATCATGCTCCAAATTTCTTTAATTTACCTGCATGGGCGAGTATTAAGGGCATGAGATAAATGGCTTCAAATCTTCCTAAATATCCCCTACTGCATCCTCTTTCTGTGAAGATTTCCACCTCATCCGGTATACATGTTCGAGAGAAGAGAAGAAGAGGATTGGGATGCCAGGAGTGGGATTTTAAAAGGCAAGGAGTAGAATGGTCGGAAGTAATCACCAGCACTTCAGGCTTCAAGGCAACAAGCCGGGGGATGAATTCATCCACTTCTTCGATTGCTTTCTTTTTTGCCTCAAAATTACCGTCTTCCCCTGCTGTATCTGTCTTTTTCACATGGAGATAGAAGAAATTGTATTTTTGGTAATTATTTTCAAGGGCAAGAAAAAGCTCTTCCAGAGATTCGTTCGCTTCAACGACCTCCATTCCCAAAAGCCGCGCCAATCCTTTGTACATTGGATAGCTGGCTATCGCTGCAGCCTTGAGTGCATACAATTCGGAAAAGGTGGGCAAGGAGGGAAGTTTGGAAAATCCTCTGAGGAGGATTGTGTTTGCTTTCGGTGAATCCTTCAGAATCTCTGTGACCTCATCGATGAAGCGGTTGATGAGGACTGCTGTTTCCCTGGCTTCCTCATGGAGTGGCTCTGTATAGGTCAGGGGATTTTTCTCTTTCTGGGGGTCTGCATCGCTCAGGGAATCTGAAAGGTTTTTCCCTCTGAATCTAGCCACAAATCTGTGTTCTTTCCCTGGAAAAAGAGTGATTCCCACTCCTTTTCTCTTTCTCAGAGACTCGTTGAGCCTTGCGCAGAGCTTTTCGTTTTCAATTGAGGAAATTCTTCCTGCCCTGCGGTCGACGATGAGGCCATCTTTCAGGGTGGCAAAATTTCCTCTGGCGACTAAATCCTCTCCCCTGACTTCAACACCCAGACCAAGAGCCTCAAGAATTCCCCTCCCCAGGATGTATTTCAAGGGATCATAGCCGAAGAGAGCAAGATGAGAAGGGCCGCTGCCTGGAGTAATCCCTCTAAATATGGGGTCAGTAAGGCCGCAGACACTCTTTGCCGCAAGTTGATCGAGATTGGGTTTGTGCGCCGCTTCAAGAGGAGTCCTCCCCTCTAGAGGCAGGTCGCCTAGTCCATCCAGAACGAGAAGGATTATCTTAGATTCAGTTTCTTGAACTAGCTCTCTGGCAAGCTTTTCCCAGTTCATCATAGAAACTATATGAAATTAAAGTGGTTAAGTCAATTTAATAGCCTTTCTTGAAGGCTTAATTTTTTCTCGGCCAGGGATTTTTTGTAGACTCTCTTCTCTTTTTAAGAGTGTAAATGAGAAGAGAATAGGTTCCCTCTGGAGGGCGAAAGAGCCTCTTTCTCACCGGAGCTAAGGAAGAGTCTAAGCCGCATATAATTTATCTCTTTAGAAATGTAAAATTGAACATACTGGTAATTTATGGCTTGAGGCTTTGGACTTACCCTGTGCCCAAAATATTTTCTATTTTCATCCTTAACCACAGAGGTTTCATATAACCTGTTTTTTAATATGCTGATTATAAGAAGAGAATTTATTAAAGACTCTCTCTGCAAAAAGCAGGCTCTTTTTCATGACTCATCTCTACCTTCTCATCCTTCAAGAAGGATAGGATTTTTTCCCCCTTCATGTTAAAATCAGAGCGTGAATAAAGTCATCATCCTGGATTTTGGTTCCCAGTATACCCAGCTCATCGCAAGAAAGATTAGAGAGCTTGGAGTTTATTCAGAGATATGGCCATTCAATCTCACCCCAGAGAGGATAAAAACCCTAAATCCTCAGGCGATAATCCTTTCCGGGGGTCCGGGAAGCGTTTATGAAAGGAATGCACCCCTTCTTGGAAGGTCCATCTTCAAACTCGGGATTCCTATTTTGGGCATATGTTACGGCTTACAAATCATGGCCCATCTTTTAGGCGGTAAAGTGACCCCTTCCGCAAAGAGGGAGTATGGGTTTGCCCGACTTAAGCCATTGTGGAAGGAGGGGTTACTCCAGGGAATAAAAGCAGGTGGAGAGGTGTGGATGAGCCATGGAGATAAAGTCGTTGAGCCGCCTCCAGGATTCATAATTTCTGGAGAAACAGAAAATTCAGAACTCGCCGTCATCGAATCCAGGGAGAGGAAGCTCTTTGGAGTCCAATTTCATCCTGAAGTCATCCATACTCGAGAAGGCAAAAAGGTGCTTTCCAACTTTCTCTTTACCCTGGCAGGATTGAAACCCGAATGGAATATGGAATCTTTTGTGGAAAGGAAAGTCGAGGAGATTCGTGAAAGAGTTCGCGGAAAACGCATCTTCTGTGGCTTGAGTGGTGGAGTTGATTCGTTAGTGGCTTCCCTCATTGTCAAGAAGGCAGTGGGAGATAATCTTTCCTGTATTTTCGTGGACAACGGCCTCCTCAGGAAGGGTCAATTTGAAGAGCTGATGAAAAAGTTCAAGAAGAAGCTCTCGCTCAAGGTGATTGGAGTGGATGCCTCGCAACTTTTTCTGCGCAGGCTGAAGGGCATCGTTTCTCCTGAAAGGAAGAGGAAACTGATAGGAGAGCTTTTCATCCGTATCTTCGAGAAAGAAGCAGAAAAAATAGGAAATGTTGAATTTCTGGTTCAGGGAACGATTTATCCTGATGTGATTGAGAGTATATCTGTAAAGGGTCCTTCGGCAAGGATAAAGTCTCACCATAACGTAGGAGGTCTTCCTCGAAAACATAAATTTAAAATCATTGAGCCCCTCAGGGAGCTCTTCAAGGACGAGGTGAGGCAGATCGCCGCTGAGCTCGGTGTAGATAAGGAATTTATCGCCCAGCATCCATTCCCAGGGCCAGGGCTTGCAGTAAGGATTCTGGGAGAGGTGACTCCAAAAAGAGTGGAACTCTTGAGAGAAGCGGATGATATTCTCCTTCAAGAAATCAAAAGGGCCGGACTCTATCCCAGCCTGTGGCAGGCCTTTCCTGTTCTCCTCCCTGTGAAATCAGTGGGAGTGATGGGTGACAGAAGAACCTATGAGAGTGTGGTAGTTGTGAGGTTGGTGAGGAGCGTAGATGGGATGACAGCTGACTGGTATCCGGCGAGCGCGAGGCTTCTTAGACGCATCTCGAGCCGGATTGTAAATGAGATAAAGGGAGTGAATAGAGTCGTATATGATATAACCACCAAACCTCCTGCTACAATTGAATGGGAATAAGAAGAAATAAATGAAGATTTTATTTAGAGGCTCTAGACAAATAGAACCTCTTGAGTTAATTTAAAAATCTGATTCGCTATTTCTTCGGGAGATTTTGATAAGCAAAAATGAATTCTTCGTTCATTCATCTTCATAATCACTCTGAATTCAGCATCCTCGATGGGGCAATGAAGATTAGTTCTCTTGTCGAGGCCGCCTGGGAACACAAGATGCCCGCCGTTGCTCTCACCGATCATGGAAACATATTTGGAGCAGTAAATTTCTTCAAGCAGGCAAAGGAGAGGGAGATAAAGCCAATCCTCGGCTGTGAGGTTTACCTTGCCCCAGGAAGTCGTTTCGAGAAGAAGCCGGATGAGAAGGGACCCGGCCATTTTCATCTTACCCTCCTCGTAAAGGATGAAAAGGGTTATAAGAACCTCTGCCAGCTCATTACCAAAAGCTATCTCGAAGGATTTTATTATAGGCCTCGAATTGATAAAGAGCTCCTTCAAGCACACAGCGAGGGTTTGATAGGGCTTTCAGGTTGTCTTAAAGGAGAAATAAGCTTCTACCTGAGAATGGGAGAGGAGGGTATTGCAGAACAGAAGGCTTTAGAATACACGTCTCTCTTTGAGAAGGGTGACTTTTATCTCGAACTCCAGGACCATGACCTTGCAGAGCAGAAGGAGCTCAACCCCCAGCTTGTCAAGCTTGCGAAAAAGTTAGGCCTTCCTCTTGTGGCCACAAACGACGTCCATTATCTGAGAAAAGAGGATGCAGAGATGCAGGATATCCTTCTCTGTATCCAGACAAACAAGAAGGTTACAGACCAAGATCGAATCCGTTTTGGTTCCAAGGAGTTTTATTTCAAATCAAGCCCAGAGATGCTCGAGCTCTTCAAGGAGCTTCCTGAGGCAATTCAGAATACAATCAAGATAGCCTCGAAATGTAACTTCGACTTTCCTTCGGGAGAATATTTTCTTCCCCTTTTCAAGACATCTGAGGGGACCTCTCTCTCGGAATATTTCGACAAAGTTGTCCGAGAAGGCTTCGAAGCACGCTTAAAGAGCCTTCTTCCTAGGATTGAAAGGGGAGAGCTACCAGAAAGAAGGGTGTATGAGGAGAGGCTGGAGAAAGAAATCCGGCTCGTCAAAGAGATGGGATTTGAGGGCTATTTTCTAATCGTGTGGGACCTCGTCCAGATGGCAGGGAAAAAGAACATTCCTGTGGGACCGGGAAGAGGTTCCGCAGCAGGAAGCCTCCTCTCATACTGCCTGGGAATCACAGATATTGACCCTCTCGAGTATGACCTCCTCTTTGAGAGGTTTCTCAATCCAGCGAGAATAACTCTTCCTGACATCGACATAGACTTTTGCGGCAGGCGCAGAGAAGAAGTCATTGAATATGTGACAAAAAAATATGGAAGGGAGAATGTTTGTCAGATCATAACTTTTGGAACGATGGCGGCTCGCCAGGCTGTAAGGGATGTGGGGAGAGCACTTGAAGTTCCTCTTCCCGAGGTGGATGCCATTGCAAAGATGATTCCTCCCTTTGGACCAGAGGCTACCATCGAGGGTGCGCTCAAAAATATCCCTCAGCTCAAAGATTTAAGAGATAAGAACACTAAGATTGCCCATCTCCTGAGCATCGCTCAGAAGCTGGAGGGTCAGATCCGCCATCCTTCCATCCATGCCGCAGGGATAGTCATCGCTCCCAAGCCTCTAGTGGAATTCATGCCCCTTTATCAGTCTGTAAAAGGAGAAATCACCACCCAGTTTCCGATGCAGGATATAGAGGCTCTGGGGCTGCTGAAGATGGACCTCCTCGGGCTAAGAAATTTGACCGTCATTCAGGATACCATCGAGCTTGTGGAGAAGGATACCAAGCAAAAGATTGACCTCAAACAAATTCCTCTTGATGATGAAAAGACATTCGAGGTCTTCAAGTCGGGTAATACCGACGGAGTCTTCCAGTTTGAAAGCCCTGGGATGAAGGACCTTCTGCGAAACTTTAAGCCCGAGAATTTTCGAGACCTCATCGCTCTCAATGCCCTTTATCGTCCCGGACCTTTGAAGAGCGGAATGACCGATGAATTCATAAAGAGGAAGAATCACCCTGAGAGAGTTGTGTATGAATTCCCTGAACTTGAGCCCATTCTCAAAGAAACAAAGGGCATTATCGTCTATCAAGAGCAGGTAATGCGGATAGCGACAGAGTTTGCGGGTTTTTCCATGGCAGAAGCCGATATTCTGCGCAAAGCCATGGGAAAGAAGGAAACCGCGATGATGAAGGCTCAGAAACAGAGGTTCATTCAAGGCGCGAGGAAAAAGGGAATCAGTCAGGCTAAAGCCACCAAACTCTTCGAACAGATAAAATACTTTGCTGGCTACGGCTTCAACAAGTCGCACAGCGCTGCCTATGCTTATCTCGCTTATCGAACAGCTTATCTCAAGGCACATTACCCAGTGTATTTTATGGCAGCGCTTCTGACTTCGGAGGCTGAAAGAGGGGCGACCTCTCAAGTGATAAAATACATAAACGAATGTAAAGAAATGGGAATTGATGTCTTACCCCCTGACATCAATGAAAGTGAGTTCAGCTTCACTGTCTCCAAAGGAGCGATTAGGTTTGGCCTTTCCGCAATCAAGAACGTGGGTGAGAGCGCGGTTCGCTCTTTGCTTAAGGCGAGGGAGAAGAGGGGAAAATTTACCTCTCCTTTTGATGTCTTTCAGGATGTGGATTCTAAACTTGTTAACCGCAAAGTGATAGAGAGTTTGATCAAAGCAGGGGCTTTCGATTCTTTGGGGTGGAAGCGAAGCCAGCTCTTTCACCTTGTGGAAACGATGATTGATTATGCCCATGAAGTCCAGAGGCTGAGGTCTTCAAGACAGAGCTTTCTTTTTGGACATCATGTCTTGGAGCCGAGAGAGATTCCTCGAGAAATAAAAGAAATGAGGGAGTGGGATGAGCCCCTTTTCCTCTCTTACGAAAAGGATGCCCTGGGCTTCTACATCACTGGTCACCCTTTGAGGCAATTCGAGAAGCAACTAAAGAGGCTTGTTTCCTATTCGCTGGGTGACCTGGATGAGGGGATAGATTTCAACGCCGAGATAAAGGTAGCAGGGATCGTCACTTCCTTGAAGACTCTAAAGACAAGGAAGGAAGAAAGAATGGCTACTTTTGTCCTCGAAGATTTGAGTGGCCGGATAGAGGTTGTGGTTTTTCCCGATTCATACAGGAAGCATTATGAAATCCTGAGGGAAGATTCTCTGGTATGGGTCAAAGGGAAATTCTTTGGAGAAGGTGAGAATCGAAGGATACATCTTATGGAGATAATGCCCCTTTCTGAAGCGCTTCAGAAACAGGCAAAGAGGGTTATTCTCAGAATTTTTCTCCCCGGAATTGAGGAGTCTATTTTCGAAGAATTAAGAGGAATTTTGGAGAAGAATCCTGGAGGATGTCCTGTCTTATTTGAACTTGAGACACCCCATTCCTACCGAATGGTCGCCCAGTCTTCGGAAATTACCTCTGTCTCTCCTTCAGAAGAACTCACCCGAGCGATAAAGAACCTCCTCGGAGAAGATTCCATCTTAATAGAGTATTAGTACTTAAAGCCAAGCAAATTCCAGTAGTTCAGAAACCAGATAAAGGCGATTGAACCAAGGACAATGAGTGTGTAGTGAAAGCGAGCACACCAGCTCCAGTAACCTTTAATCCAAGTAACGAGGCTGATGAAAATGGCTATGAAGGTTAAGAATGAAGAGAAAAGAGGGAGGAAAAGAAGAATTTTCAAGCTCAAGGGGACTCCGAACATGAGCTTCATGTAATCGCTGAGCACGAGCAGCACTCCAATTATGAAAATAAGGTAAAGAATAGCCATCAGCGAGACTATGAGACGAAAGGTAGAGGGTGCTTTCTTCCCTTCTTTTGCCTCAGGCTGACACAATCTCCTCAGCAGCGAACTTAAGGGCCAGCGAAGGACAGAAAGGAAAAGAAGGACGCAAATCAAAACGAGAGAAAGGCTGAAGAGCGGGGTTTCAAACCATCTCATCTTTACCAGGGCAAAGTAGGGAAAGGAATTTACAAAAGCATGAATTATGTGCCCTCTCTCGTCTTCTTGGAAGACTAGGGTATCTTGGCCACTCACTTCTTGGAAAATAAGGGGTTCTACCTCAACCCATTGCTTTGCACCCAATCCTGCAGGGAGCGTGATTAGAAGAGTATTTTCAGGAGTTGCCTTTACCTCGACTTTCATCAGCAGGGCCATCATCTTTTCATAGGATGTATGGACTACTCTTGTGAATCTATAGGTTCCGAGGAATTTCTTTGCTCTTTTTTTGAAATCCGAAGGGGGCTGGGGAAGAGGCTTCTCTTCGCCAGGATAATAGCGGTCGAGGAAAGCTTTTACTAGCTCTTCACGCGCAAACCCGCCCCCTCCTGCACTGTTATAAGAGACAAAGAGACCAACATTTTTCTCGGGTATGAGCACAAGAAATGAATGAAACCAAGCTGTGTCTCCTCCATGTTCGATCATCTTCAGTTCATTCAGCTTAAGTTCCCAGAAGCCATAGGCATTTCCGTTTACTTTTGGGTGATGAGTAAAAAGCCTCGAATGCATCAGCCTTATCGTCTCTTCTTTCAGAATTCTTTTCTCCTGGAATCGACCTTTTTCAAGATGCGCAATCATGAAATTTGCCATGTCTGTGGCTGTAGTGGACATCGAGCCTGCAGGTGCAAGACCATTTATCAACTCGAAATCATGCGCCTTGAAGATTCCTTTCTCAAATGAATACCCGACTGACATCAAATCCTTAAGATGAAGTGGGAGAGGTTGGCGGAAAGTGCTTTTTTCCATTTTGAGCGGTTTGAAGATGTGCTCTTCGATGTATTCTTCAAAGGGAATCCCTGATATTTCTTCGATGATATATCCTGCAAGCGCAGTTCCATAATTTGAATAGGCAGCGAGCTTGCCTGGAGGGATGACTCGAGCTGGGAGGTGAGTGGCAAGAAACTCACCGAGAGGTACAAGGTCTTTTGCGTCCCGAACTGACATCTCCTTGATCATCTCCTCAAATCCAGCAGTATGACTCATGAGATGCTTCATAGTAATCGGTTGGGGGAATGTCTCAGGAACCTTAAACTTTCTGAGGTAAGTGTTTATATCGGCATCGAGGTCAAGCTTTCCCTGTTCATAAAGCTGCATCACCGCAGTCCAGACGAAAAGCTTTGAGATTGAACCCGGTCGAAAAAGCGTTTCTTCAGCCTTGACGGGTATTTTCTTTTCTCTATCTGCATATCCATAACCTTTAGCCAAGAAGAGTTCTCCATCTTTGACAAGAGAGAATGTTGCACCTGCAATATGGTTTGTTTCCAGATGAATGCTCATGATGCCATCGATGAATGCCTCGAGTTCTACAGGGTCACTTGGTCCTTCTTTGAAAGGGGCAAGAGCCTGAGTTTCTTCTTGATTTAAGCCCCTTCCTTCCGAGAGAGGCAGGATCGCTTGGAGAGCAACGAAGAGACTAAAGACTAAAAAGAAGCGAAAAAATATTTTCATACGACACCTCCTGCGAAGGATGGTTTTTTGAGAAATTTTTCTTTTCTCTGGAGAGAGAGGATGACTTCATTCTTCAGAAGATTTTTTCCTCATCGAGCTTATACCATAAAGAAGAGAAGAGAATCAAATCTGAAACAAAATTATTCATAGTCCCTTAAGAATTTTAAACATACCCTTCTTCGTGAGCTTTTATCTGGAGATGACCTCTCATCCTGGAATGGGACTCATTCTATTCTTCGGAGCCATTGAGAGGAAGATTGAAGAGAGATTGAGGATTGAGAATCCATAAATGGAGGAATAAAGGCAAGAAATAGAAGGGAGGAATAAATCTTTTTCCAGGGAGAGGAAATGGCGAACTCTAAAGCCCGGGTTAAGTCATTAAGGATGTCGAGTGGAAATTTTAAGCCAAAGAGGAGATCGAGATGCGGGGAGCGCATTACTCTTCCCAAGTTCCTTAGCTTCCTGCTTTTGTTGGTATTCTGGATTTATGGAGGAGAAGATTTTCTCATTGACCTTCTTCTTAATATCGATTTTTTAAAGAAAAGAAAGAGAAGTGCGAGGTTATCCTCTAGCTTACGGATAAATTATGCTGAGAGAGCACGAAAGATAGTCTTCTCACCTT